>Ga0209541_10001155_pt1 | contig 52888 bp, 55 predicted proteins | sample RifCSPlowO2_01_FD_184027 | JGI IMG/M metagenome (GOLD analysis project Ga0209541, IMG submission 184027) | Groundwater microbial communities from Rifle, Colorado - Rifle CSP2_plank lowO2_0.1 (SPAdes) (version 2) | ecosystem: Environmental > Aquatic > Deep subsurface > Groundwater | place... | reverse complement strand
AGAAAAGTTTGAAGGACTTACTTATCTGGATAAATTAAGAGATTCTGTAAATTAACAAAAGCTATTTAAATTTTTTATACCTGTTTTTGATATGGGAAGTTGCGAGATATGCGGCAAAAGATATGAAAGTTTAGATAAAGCTATAGTTGAAGGGGTGATAATCAATGTATGCAGCGGTTGCAGCAGGTTTGGAAAAGTCATAACAATAAAAAAACCTTCAATTGAGCCTGAGAAAATTATCCAAAGGAAATATAAAAATATAGAGGAGGATGTAGTTGAGGATTATAACGGGATAATCAAAAAAGCAAGAGAAAGGAAAGGATTAAAGCAGGAGGAATTGGCGTTAAGCATTTCTGAAAAGGAGTCAATAATTCACAAGATTGAGACTGGAAGCTTAAAACCATCTTTTACATTAGCAAAAAAATTAGAGCAGTTTTTGGGCATTAAGCTAATTGAATTACAGGAAGAGAAGAAAGATGTAAGCCTGAATTTGAAGGATAGCAGATTGACAATAGGTGATTTGTTGAGGGTAAAAAACAGAAAGGTTTAAAAGTGCAGTACTTCAGTTTGTGATTATGGAAATCAATATTGTAGAGGAAGGCAAGGGGAAGCTGGAAGTAGAGGTTATAGGCGAGGATCATACAATCTGCAATGCCTTGAGGGATGAGCTGTGGAATCACAATGTTGAAATCTCTGCTTATAACATAGAGCATCCATTGATAAGCAACCCAACAATGCTTGTTGAAGGCAGCGGTGATTTAAGAAAAAAATTTGTCAGCGCTTCTGATTCTTTAAGGAAATTGTTCAAGGAAATAAAGGATAGTTTTGACAAATCAATTAAATAAACAAAAGTTATTTAAATAAAAATAATAACTAATTCTCATGGAAGAAGGAAGAAAAGAGGTGTCTTTTTTAGTATTTGTGGGTTTCTTGGTATTGTTTGTGTTGTTCTTATTTCTGAATCCCGGGCAGAAAAGCAGCGGGAATGTTGTCATTGGCTCTGTAACTCTCGGAGAAAATCCATCCATTATCACATTGGTGATATTATTTGTTATTCTTGTTGTTGTACTTGCAGCTGCATTCGTGATATTCAGGAAGTTAAAGAAGAAGAAAATCAGGATTGAGAGCCCAAAACTTGAAACTAAAGAAAATATGGTTGCAGAAAAAAAAGAAGAGCAAAAAGTTGAGTTGCAGGATGATGACATAGAAAAGTTATTCTCGGAAAATCATAAGGAGGAGAAGCATGAAGAAATTATTGAGAAACCAAGCGAGAAAAAAATTTTAGTTAATCTGCAGGATTTAAAGAACAAAATCAAAGGAATGCTAAGCCAAAATTACAGCAAGGAGCAGATTATTTCCAATTTAAAATCGCAGGGAGTTAATATTGAGCAGATAAGCAAGGCTATAGAGGAAGTTAATTTAGACAGCTTGAGGGATTATATTACAGAAGCTTTGAGGGAAGGTTTGACAAGGGACCAGATAATAAGGAATTTAGCAATGCATGGATGGAAGCAGGAGCAGATTTCCAAGGTGATTTAATAAGATTTTAGAAAAATATTCTGAAAAAATCAATCAAAAGTTTTTTAAATTGTTCTTTTTTAAGTTAAGTCCAAATGCTAAAGAAGATATGGAAGTTCATATGGCATGATGACTCTATTCTTTCATGGATTGTCAATATCATTCTTGCTTTCTTGATTGTCAAGTTCTTGATATATCCTGGCTTGGGTTTAATATTAGGAACTACACACCCTGTTGTTGCTGTTGTTTCAAGCAGCATGCATCACAATGGAAATTTTGAGCAATGGTATGATGAAAGAGGAGAATGGTATGACAAATTTGATTATAATAGGGAGCAAATGAAAGAATGGCCATTTCATGACGGGTTTAACAGGGGGGATATAATGATATTAAAGAAAGCCAAAGACATCAAGATTGGGGATATACTTGTATTCAGGGGCAATTCAAACAACCCGATAATTCACAGGGTTGTATTTATAGGCGAGGATTATTACCAGACTAAAGGTGATAATAATTTAAACTCTTTCAGCCAGTTAGGGGAAACAAATATAAAGAGAGAGCAAATCATTGGAAAGGCAATCGGGAGAGTTCCATTGCTTGGTTATGTTAAAATATTGTTTAGTGGGGTGACCGGAGGAATGCTAAAATGATGTTTTGCCCTAAATGTGGCAGCATACTCTTGCCTGACTTGGAGAAGAAAATAATAAGATGCAGCAGCTGCAATTACAAGGAAGACAAGAACAGAAATATAATTATAAAAGAAGTGGTAAATAACAAAGATAGGATAAGGGTTATTGACAAGAATATAGAAACTTTGCCAAAAACTCAAATTGAATGCCCAAAATGCGGAAATAACCAGGCTTATTACTGGCTTGTTCAGACAAGGGCAAGCGATGAGGCAGAAACACAGTTCTTCAGATGCATTAAATGCGACCATCAGTGGAGAAACTATTAAGTGTAAGGGCACAAAAAATACCACAGAAAGTGTTATTAGGAAGCATAATGAAGATTTTATAATAAGATTTACCTATAAATAGTAATGCTATAGAGGGGAATAGACTAACACTAAGACAAACAGCTTTAATCTTGAAAGATAAGGTAATTCCTACAGGAATAAGAGCATCCGATTGTCATGAAGCTATTAATGGGAGAGAATGTTTAACTTTTTTAAAAAGTTATAAAGAAGATATTAATAAAATAATTATTTGTAAAATTAATGATATACTAACTAAGAATACTGATGTTAATTATCCAGGGAGAATAAGATTCTTTGAAGTTTCAATTGAAGGTTCTAATTATAAACCACAGAACATAAATTAGTCAAAAATTATCTGAATGAATTGTTTGAATGGTATAAAAAAAATAAAAATAAACTACATCCATTTGAATTGGCTTGCTTGCTTCATCATAAAATAGTTTGGATACATCCTTTTGAAGATGGCAATGGAAGAACTGCAAGAGCTTTAATGAATTTTATACTAATAAAGAATGGTTATCCTATGTTTTTTATCCCTTATGAAAAAAGAGAGGAATATTATAAATCAATAGAAGAAGCTGATAAGGGTAATTATAAAGAATATATAAAAAGAATTTTGGATTTAATAATAGAACAGGTTAAGTCTTATACCCCAAATAATAAGGAATAATATAGATATTAAACTATAGCAATAGTTAAAAATATTTTTGTTATTGTAAAATTATGAAATTAACACTAGCAGAGCCAAAATTGTTCAAGGAGCCAATTATGGTTATTTCTGAACTTGTGAATGAAGTTGTCTTTAAGATTGACAGGGAAAAACTTGAGTTGATTGCAATGGATCCTGCAAATGTAGCCATGGTTGTCTATAAATTGCTGGGCAATGTTTTTGTTGAATATGATATGGACAAGGAAGTTGAAATAGCTGTTAACCTGGATAACTTAAAGCAAGTATTGAGGAGAGCAAAACCATCTGATACTTTGACTATGGAATTATTGGAAAGCAAATTAAAAATCACTTTAAAATCAAGCTCTACTAGGATATTTACATTAAGCCTGATTAATCTGCAGGAAGAAAGGCAGAAAGTTCCTGATCTGGACTTTAAGTGCAAGATTGAGATTCCTTCAATACTATTTGATGAGGCTATAGAGGATATGGATGTTGTCTCTGATTCTGCTGCATTTGAGGTTAATGATAATAATTTTAATATTCAGGCTGCCGGAAACATAAGCACTGCAAAAGTTTCCTTTGCTCATGGAGATATGATCAAGATTAATTCAAAGGAAAATAACATTAGGGCAAGATATTCAATAGAATACCTGAAGAAGATAATAAAGGGAAGCAAGCTAAGCGATAATATGACTTTGCTCATGAGCAATGACTATCCCTTGAAGGTTGAGTATAAGATAATAGACAAGCTAAGCCTTGCTACAATATTAGCGCCAAGAGTAAGCAATGATTAAATTCTCGAAAGATAGAAAAATTTATATACTATAGTAATTTATATAATTGCTATGGTAACAACAATTCAAGTAAGTGAAAATCTTCAGAATGCCTTGAAGATAAGAAAATTATATGAGAAAGAAAGTTATGAAGAAGTTATTTGGAATTTAATTGAGGATACTACGGAATTATCTAAAGAAGCAAAAATTATGTTAAGAAAGGCAGAGGGAGACATTAAATATGGAAGAGTTCATACATTTGAGCAAGTAAAAAAGGAGCTTAAATTATAAATGTATGAAGTAATATTCTCTGATACTGCTTTAAAACAATTTAAGAAATTAAACAGAGATTTACAGCAAAGAATTACAAACAGTTTAGAACGTATAATAATAAGACCTGAATCTTATGTCAAGAGATTAGTTGGAGAGCCATATTATAGTTTTAGGGTTGGAGATTATAGGCTTATTTTAGATATACAAAGAGATAAAATGATAATATTTATTATAATTATAGGCCATAGAAAAGATATATATGAGAATTTGTAAATGAAACATGTAAGTACAACCAAAATGAGTTCTAAGAAGCAGATTGTAACGCTTAAGGATATGAGAGAAGATATCAAGGAAGATTTAGAATTTGCCAGAAGGACCGAAGAATCTTATAAAAGATATGGGAAGGGGGAATTTACTAAAATGAAAGCTGATAACTTTATAAAAATGTTAAACAAAATAAAAAGAGTTAGATAACTGTTTTTGTTAAAAATTTTTAGTAAGGGCTAAAATTTCGTTCTGAATTAAGATAAATTTACCTTAAATTTTAAGAAGTAATTGGAACATAACTTATATCCCTAACTATTTTAATATTTCATTAGTTTAAAGTAATCATTCTTGATTACCATAACAAACCAAAATATTTATGCATTTATCTTAACATCATTGAAGATATGATCAAAATATATCCAGATTTGATTGAACTTAATAATTTAAAAGAACAGTGTAACAAATAAATTTATATATTATCTTTTGTTTTAGATTATGATGAATAAAAAGAGCCAGGTGACTGTTTTCGTTATTGTTGGAATTGTAATAGTTGTTTCTGTTTTTTTAGTGTTTTATTTTTTAGGGGACAGAATAAAAAAACAAACAGAGCCTGAGATTGTTTTGGAGGAAACTTCTTTAGAACCAGTGATTAAGTTAGTTCAGGATTGCATAAGCAAGGAGGTTGTCAAGGGAATAGAATTAGTCGGATTGCAGGGAGGTTATTACAATCCTGTAAAATACAGTCAAGCTGGAGACTACAAAGTTTCTTATGACTGCCATAAAGACAGCTCTGGAAATTATATTAACAGACTGCCTACTCTAGCAAGGATTGCTGATGAAATTGGAGAATATGCTTCTGGAAATATGGATGCAATAGAGCAATGCATTGATGATTTTAATTATTACAAAGACCAGGGATATAAAATAACACATAATATTGATAATATGAGAATCGGAATAACAGTTGACAATGTCATACTTGTTGATGTCAATTATCCTGTGGAAGTCAGCAAAGGAAAATTCCAGTCTTCATTCAATGAGATTAAATTCCAGATAAATTCCGGATTGATGAATGCTTACAGGGTTGCAACCGATGTAGTAAATGATGAATGTACTGGGAATGTGTTTAATATTGACAATTATGTCATTAACAATCCTCCTTTAGCATTTATTGAGAGACAGTTTGTAAATAATGTCGGATATTATTATTATCTTGAGACAATCCCCCAGCAAGATGAAGGAGTGTACAAATTCCATTTTATAGTTGAAAGATGAAAATACAAAAAAATCAAAGATTTTTGGTATCCCAAAGGCGAATGCCTTTTAGGAAAATATTAAGCTTGTTAATGATTGCAGTTTTGATTAGCGTTAGTTTTACTATTTATGCCCCCAAAGAAGCTGAGGCAGCAGCTGTCAATACATGCGCTTTAACCACCACCGGAGATTTCTGCGTTGAAGGCGAGAATATCAGAAGTGAAGGCTGCCAGGTTGGTCATTTTTATTTAGGGAAAAGAGCCAGCGAGGTTGAAGAATGCAAGTTAGGCACTTGTGTTCCTAAAGAAGGAGAATGCCTGTCACAAAAATCTTATGTTGAATGCATAAATGAAAATCAGGGAGAATGGTCTGATCAGCCGAAACAAAATGTTCCGCAATGTACTATAGGATGCTGCAATGTTGCTGGTTCTTTATGCAGTCTGGAAGAAAAAAAATATTGCATAAATGATTTGGCAGGAGAAGATTCAAGTGCTTTTATATCAGATATAACAACTAATGAGCAATGCAATGCTATTTGCAATGCTGCTGTTATAGGATGCTACAAGCAGGGAAGCATCTGCACTTATGGGGCACAAGAAAAGTTCATGAGTTTGCCTGATTTCAGTCCTGGTAATTTTCATGCTAATACTTACTGCAGGGATGTCTTGGGATGCTTTACTGAAAAAAATTCTTATAAAGCATGCGGTGATGGGACAACCAATGATGATAATCTAAATGTTTATTATTACGACAGCAATGACAACAGGGAGGAGATTGTTGAAGATTGTAAATATCCTGATGCATTTTGCTATGATAATGATGGCAAAGGGGGAATAGATGCTGAATGCAGAAGCACAAATTGCGTTAGCGGTTTGGAAGAAGAAGCTGAACCTGGAAATTTCAGGACAGGAGAAAGTTTATGCGTTAATGTTGCTCCTTATCACTATACCAATGAAGGAAGAAGCAAAGAAATTAAACCTTATATCCTGACATGCCAGTTTGGAGAGATAAAGCCTGATGATACTTTTAAAGACAGGAATAAAGTATGTATAGAAGAAACAGATAGCGAGGGAAGATTGCATGCCAAGACCATTGATAATAATTGGAATAGCTGTAATACTTGCGGGCAGGGGGGAGGAATCCTTGGACAAGTAGGCGATGTTTTTGGATTCTTAGTGCCTCCATTCAGTTCTGTATTCTTAGTTTTGACAACAAAACCTTGTAAGGAAGATGGAAGTTTGACTGTATGGAATGGTGAAAAATGCGAGGATAAAGGTAAAATTAATGATATCCAAATGTGTGGATATGGTCCTTTGACTAAAGATGATAATTATGATAAAGATTTATGGGATCCTATAGGTTCTTGCAATCCTTTGTATCCTCCTACTGATACAAGTAGTTGTAATCTGTGTGGTGGAGGGGGGGATGGAATCTTAAATATATGTACAGTTGATGAATGTAATTCTTTGGGAGACTGTCAATTTGTTAGGGATAAAGATTTCTTTAATGAGGGTACTGCTGTTGCTGGAGGAATGTGGATTGGAATGTGCACAACTTTAGCTGTGGCTTCTCAATTTGTTGCAATTCCTGGACTAAGAGAAGGTTTATTGGCTTCTGTAGCTACTGCATGTGGCGCATCTGCTCCTGCTGTTTTACCTTCAATAATAATGTCTTTGTATACAATAGGAATTAGTATCGGTGCAGTTTCAAGCACACAAGAATCAAAATTAGATGAAGCGCAGTTTGATTTAACTGAAAATGGGAAAGTCAGATTAAGTGATATAATCATATTATCTAAAAATGTAGGAATAAATTATGAATATCTCGGACTTGGAGGAAGTATTGGAGTAAATGTTTATAATTTAGCTAAAATTCTTTATAGAACTGGAGGAAAATTAAGTCAGGAAGCTCTTGAAGAATCTCTTAAGGAAAGTTTAAAGGAAAGTTTAGAAGAAGCAGCTAAAAGAGCTGGTGAAAAAGCATTTGATAAGGCTGTTATAGATAATTTAGTTGAGTATGGTGTGGATGGTGTTGTAGATACTGATAGTAAAGTGTACCAAGATGCATATAAAAGAACTCTTGATAAAGGTATTGATATAATTCCAAATACTGTAGTTGAGATATTCAATGTTGCATTACTTTTATATAATGTTTATTCGTTAGGACAATCATTCAACCCAGGAGAATGTGTTCCAGAAACCGCATATACAAACAATGCAAAATGCGAGTTATGCGGTCCTGGTGAGGGACAATGGTGGTGCACTAAAGAAAGATGTGATGTTTTAGGACAAAACACAGGACATTGCAGATTTGTTTTTGATAATGACGGAACTCCCAATGGTAAATGCCTTCCATTAGATGTCACTGATGCAAATCCTCCAATAATAAATAAAATAAATGCAAAAATATCAGACAATAACAATAGAATTATAGGAAGCAATCCTTATTCTTCTAGCACTAAAACTTTGAATATAGATTTATTAAATATTGCAAATTCATGGAGAGCAACAAACATCACAATTAATTTTGAAACCAATGAAGATTCTTCATGTACTTATACAAAGCAATCACAGCAGATAGATCTGATTAAACCTGATGATATAAGAGAGCTTACAAAACAGCATGAATTAAGCGTTGATTTCACAGATGCTGACAAGACAGCAGGAAATTTATTCATTTACTTGAGATGCATGGATGTAAACCAAAATGCAATAAAAGATGACAATAGCTTTGTAAAAATAACATTTCCTCCAAGGCCTGATACAGAGCCGCCTGTGATAAAGTACATAGATCCTAATAAAGTAATGCTGCCTGCATCTACAAGAAATGTCAACCTGCAATTGGTTGCATTTGATGAAAAAGGAGTTAGCGAATGCAAGTATTCTACAACAAAGGGAAATCATCTTGATATGGAAAATACTTTTAATAAAAATAGCCAGAATGTTGACTGCCCTGATTTAACCCAGGGAAACAAAAAATGCAACTTATTCACAACTAATGTCGACTTAAGCACAGGAGGAACCCAGATCAGCTATGATGAGATAAGACAGCAATATCCAGACATTCCTGAAAATATTCTAACCAGTTTGGAAAATACAAGAACTTATTTCTATTCAATTTCATGCAAGGATACACAAAATAATATTATGGGTGAAGCATTGAACTGGAGCTTAAGCGTTGTTCCTGGTTTTGAAATAACTGTCAATAGCCCCAGACAAGGACAGGAATTATACAACAAGATACTATTTAATATAACTACAGGGGGAAATCCCACTGGATGCAATTATACAATTGACAATACAAATGAATATCAGTTTGGAGATGGGTTAGATATAAATCATATAAAGTTGCATGATGATTACTTAACTGAAGGAAGTCATACTGTCAAATTTGAATGTGAAGACTGGCCTGGAAACAAGGCTGAGAAAGAAGCAACATTCCATGTTTTGGTTCATGATTTAGCAATAACCTTTTCAGAGCCTGACAGTGAGATATTCTACGAAAATGATATAACCTTAGAAGTCAAGACACAAGGAGGATTATACGACAATGGAAATTCAACATGCAGATATGATTCAAGCGATTTAGCTTATAATAGAATGACTAATGCATTTGAAGATAAATTCACTGTTCTTAATGAGACAACACATACCAAGGAATTAATTGACTTAAGAGATGGAAGCTATACTTATTACATAAGATGCAGGGATGATGCTGGCAAAGAAGATAATGATGTTATTAGATTTAGAATTGATACATCCTCTACGCCTGAATTAAGAAGAATATATACTGATGGGAGCTTATTGACAATAGAAGTCAATCAAAGAAGCGAATGCAAATATTCCAACATCAACTTTGATTATAATGCACAAGATGCAAGCAATTTCATGATATCAAGCGATGATGGAACAAAGCATCAGGCTGTTTTGCAAGAGGTATTTTACATCAAATGCAAGAATCTTAATAACAATAATATTAATATAAATCCATTTATCATTTATCCTTAATTTTTTTCTTATTACCTCTTTTCCTGAAAAAAAACCCTTTATAAATCCCCCATCATAATGCCTTCCACTTTATGCGGCTTTTTAACTCTTTTCAGCTTTTTTACCGTCTATCCCAAATTTTTTCAATTCCTTCCACTTCTTTCCACTTTATGCGGCTTCATTTTCACAACTTGAGGCTTTTTTAATAGATAAAAAATGGTAATTATTGCTTATGCTAATTATACTGAGAAGCATTACTAAGATAAGAAACATTACAAGATTTTAATCCCCTTTATGAATATGTTACATCACACTTAATTTATCCAATCAAAAGGTTTATATACTAAAATAGTATTATAAAATACTAAAATAATACTATGAAATACCAAAAAAGTATGTTAAAAATCTATGAATTGCTCCTAACCAGAGAGTTTATCATAGAGGATATTATAAAAAAGGCTTCTGTCGGGAGAACTTCAAGTTTTGAGGCGATTAAATGGATGGATGAGAATGGCTTTATCAAAATAATCAATATAGGCAAACAGAAACAAATCAGCCTAAACAAAGATAGATATACCCTCCAATTCAAGAGCTTTATAGACTCTCTAAAATTTAAAGAGCTAAATCCAAATTTAAAATATTCAATAAATCTTTTTATTGACCATCTAAAAAATGAAGAAATAAAATGCATTCTATTATTCGGCTCTGCTCTGTATGAAAAAAATCCAAGAGATATTGATATCCTAATAGTTTATTCTGATGAAATAAATAAAAATGATGTTATCAAAGCAAGGGATAATATTGAGTTATTGACAGATTTTATCATAAACCTGCATTTTGATGACAATCCATCCAATGACAGATTACTGAATTCAGCTTGTTTATTCGGCTTTGATAATTACATAAATTTACTGACAAAAGAAGACAAGGTTAATATTCAATTTTCTGAAGCAGTCAACTGGTATATCTCTTCTTACAATAATGTCAAAAATAAAGATTTATTCAATAATTGCCTTGATAATCTAATAACAAATCTTGGTTTTGTTTATTCTTCAATCAATAATATATCTTCAAATACTAAGAATGAAGCAAAGAAAGCGTTATTCAGCCATTATGGAAAATTAAATAAATTGGAAAACTCAGACAATTATAAAAAAATTGAGATAATAAAAGAGGTGCTGACTGAAATTGGCAAAGAAATATACAAGTGAGTGGAATAGAGCTAAGGAGTTTTTAAGGGCGGCAAAGAGCAACCTAGAGCTAAATGATATAAAGACTGTTGCTAACAGGGAATATTTTGCAATGGAAAGGGCAGTTGTCAGCGCATTGCTGATTGAAAATAAGAAAGTTTCTAAAAATCATAAAAAAATCTGGGAGATGTCCAAGTTTCTGGAACTTGGTTTTGATGTTTCTAATCTTATGAGACAATTATATGATCTAAGACTACAGGCAGATTATGGGAAAATTTCAGATATAGTTGAATTAAATGAGGATAATGTTGTTTATTATCTGAAACAATTGGAATTAGTGATAGAAAAGATAAAGGAGAAGTATAAACTGGAATGAGAAAAGGAGTCATTGACCAGGTTTTTATTTATATATTTGTAATGATTGTCATAGCTTTCATTATATTTTTTGGATTCAAGCAAATTACCAACTTGAATAAATTATCAGAGAAATCAAATTATGCTGTTTTCAAGAGCGATTTCAGCAAGGCTATCGACAATGTTTATTACATGAACAAAGGCTCCACTCTGGTATTCTCAAGAGATTCAAGAAACAAACCTTTGGCATTGCCCAAAGATATCAAGAAAGTTTGCTTTGAGGATAACAAAGTTTCATTAAATTCCATTCAATATGCAAATTTCACAGTTGAGCATTTAAATGGAGATTTATGCATGGATGTTGTGAATGGGGCATTAAGTTTCAGACTGGAAAATTCAGTTGAGAGTCAGGAAGTAAAAGTCAAAGTTAGTGATGTGGGCACATAATAGACTCTTGTTGAATTTGTGCCCACATAAATTAAATATTTAAACAATCATTCGATAAAATAAACAATGAGAAAAGGGGAATTGTATTTCAATTGGATATTTGTTGCTGTAATAGGAGCTGTCTTCCTTGCTTTCTTTGCCGGCTTTGCAATAAAGTACAAGGACTTGCAGGAGAAGAAGACAGAGATGATATTCCTGGATAATCTTGACAGTGCACTGACAAATCTGCAAAGCTCTTCTTTCACTACTATTACAAGCATTGAACTGCCCTTGAATATTAACATTAATTGCGGTAATAACGGATATAATATCTTCATCAATGAAAAAAATAATGTTGACTATCTTTTAGCGTCTGAGAGTAATCTAAAGAATAAAGTTTATGTATGGTACCAGCCTTATAATATACCCTTCAAGGTAACTAATTTTTATTATCTGATTGATGATAAAATAAACATAGCTGCAAACAATGTACAGCTAATCAATTCAATGAAGGAGGAAATGCCTGAGGAATTCAAAAGCAGAATTAATGTTTATCAGGGGAATAACCTGATTATTAACGGCAATGAGAATCAAGGAAATATTTTAATTGATGGAAAAAATATTCCTTATTTAGGAAAAGAGATGCTTTATGCTGCAATGCTCTCAAATAACTATTCCTGCTTTTATAACAATGTGAAAAAAGAATTGAACAAGGCAGTTTCAATATATGAGAACAAAGCGCAGATATTGTCAAGAAGCAGATGCAATTATGGATTGGTATTATCAAAAATTAATATGCTGAGAGATTTTAGCAATGTTAATTACCAGATTATAACTGACATTGATGATTTAAACAGGAATCTGGTCTCAATGAACTGCCCAAGCCTATTTTAAATAAAACTTTTTCAAAAGTTTTACCAAAAGGAAAGGAAAATGAAAAAAGGATCTGTTCAGCTGCATGAAAGCATATTAGTAACGTTCTTTGTATTAATTATCATAGCTCTTGGTCTTGTTGTATTCTACAGGTTTACACTGAATTCTGTCAGCGGATATGAGCAGGAGTATAGGGAGCAGCAGTTGTTAAGCTCACTGATAACTCTGCCAAGCTATTTTTCATACACTTATTTAGGCAGCTCTCAGAATGCAATAGACACAAGCAAATTGTTTTACAATAATATGGATTATGGATTTAAGACTATAATCATAAGACAAGCTTATCCCATCTCATCAGAAGAAATCACATGCAATTTGCAGAATTACCCTGATTGCAATTTTTATGTTGTCTATAACAAAACAAACTATAAGCTCAAGAATACATTTGCTGAATCAATGCCAGTCAGCTTGTATTATCCTTTGGACAATCAGTATAGAATGGGAAAACTGACAATTTATTTATATTATTAAAATGAAAAAAGCTCAGATTGAAATAATGGGATTGGTAATGATAGTTATACTCTTGGTTTTGATTGCTGTATTTGCATTAAGCTTTATGCTGAAACCAAAGCAGGAAAGCAATGATATTTTAAAGATAAAAGCCAATGCATTAAGGTCAAGCTTATTGAAAACAAGTTTATGCGGAAGTGTTACCTTAAAAGATGAGATAGAGAATTGCATTGATGGTTATAATGAATGTATAGAATGCAGAAGTTTAAGACAGGAAATTATCAATATGATTAAAGGTTCTTTAGAGAATAATGAAAAATATAATTTTATTGTTCATGAAGATGAAGGAGGGGATTTCATCAATATAAACAATTGCGTTAATAACATCACAGCAGTCAGCCAAAATTTAAGAAATGGGAATGTTAATTTAATGATTTGTGGTGGTTAGTATTTTATACGAACCTTTAATAATTAAAATGATAAAGGAAGGCTTAAATCACTTAAATTTCAGGGGATTTAGCATTTTTTATGATATAAAACACAGAAAACTTTATAAATACTTAAAAATGGTTTAATTAGTAATGTTCATATAGGAAGAATAAACCTATATAAATAAATTTAAACAAAACCCATTCAAGGGAAAAATCACGGAGGTGTGATATAATGCAAATAAAGAGGTTAATAAAAAAAATAGGTGCTATTTCTACAGGTGCTGCTTTTCTTGGTGCAACCATGATGGGGGCAATGGCAGCTGATTTGGGAACATATCCAGATCCATTCGTTAAAAGTGGAAAAGCAAACAGTGCTGTTATAATACATTCACCAAACGGTTTGGATTCTGCAGCAGCAGGATATGTTTTGCAGGGATTGAGCGGTGCTATAACATCTACAGGAACTGGCACAGCTGTTACGTCTGTTGAAGGTGGTTATAAGATGGAGTATTCTGGAAACAAATTCAACTTGAATGATACAGCATATGATATTGATAACAAATTGTCTAAGACACAAATGCCCGTATTATTGAAGAAGGGAGTATATAATGATGATGAAGGTACAAATACAGGTGAAACAGAATATGTGCAGGAATTGTTGTTTACTAATAGAGGGAGTAGTGAAGGGGAAAAAACAATTTGGTATATTTATGACCAGAACTCAGAAGACACATCTGAAAAAGCTATGGGAGATTATTTATACCTTTCAAAAGGAAGTGATGTTTGGGCATGGACGTATAATTTTAATTTAGACTCTGCTATAGCTGTTGCTAATTCAGCTGATTTAGAAAGTACAAAATTAGAGTTGCTTGGAAGAACATTTACAATTAGTAATGCTGCTTTTACAACAGGTAATGTTACAAAATTAACATTATTAGCTGGAGAAGTTACACAAACTGTAGCTACAGGTGATACTGTTAATGGTGTTAAGGTAGTTGCTGTAGATACTAATGGTAATTCATGTAACATTGAATACCAAGGTGCTGTCTATACAGTTAATAAAGGATCAACAAAGACAATGTCTGATGGTACAATAATTGGTGTTACAAAAGTTACACCTTCTAATAAACAAGCAACACCGGATTACTGTGAATTAAATATAGGTGCTGATAAAGTTGAATTGGAACATGCTAAAGAAGTAAAGGTTAACGGTGATAAAATTACAGGATCAAAGGTAACATTTACAAGTATAAGTGGTTTTGATCAATTTAATGTATCTTTTAAACCTGATGTAAAAAAATATATGGAATCTAGTGAGGAATATAAAGATCCTGTATTAGGAGCATTTAAGTTAATATTTGGTGGAGTTGTTGAAGATAAACCAGAGGATATTTTATTCTCAGCTTCTGGTGAGAAAGTAAGTTTAACAGCAACAAATAAGGATGGGGATATAACGACTTGGGATGTTGCATATGCAAACACTACTGGAACTGGAGATATAATGCCTGGTTCTGATAGAGATGAGCCATTTATTTCTTTGGAAGGGGATTGGGTAACTAATAATACTATGGGTGAAGGTGAGTTATCTAGTATGAGTGGAATAAGATTTTTGTTTAGTATGAATGATAGGTCCCATATAGTAAGGATTAAAAGCATTGATACTTTGACTAATAAGACGACTTTCTATGATGAGACTACTAAGACGGAATATTCAGATCAAGAATGGACACCAGAAGCAGCTACTACATTTAATTTCTTGCCAAGCACATTTCAAATAAATTTTTCAAGACAATCAGCACATAAAGCTGCTGGTGGGGGAAATGCGAATATTAGTCTTGGTGATATAATTCACTTTGTTGATATCAATGACAAGGGGTCTTCATATTTCCTTAGAAATGGCGGAAATATAACATTTTGGACTAACTATTCTCAATCTTCCATTTTTAGGGTTGCTAGTTACGGACAAGGAGATGTTCCAGGTCAACAGAAATTGCCTTATTTTATGACTTTTGGTGAAGTAGATACTGGAAAGGAGACTAGTATGGATCTGAATGTTGTGGGAATTAACTTTACTTATTCAGCAGTAAATCAGGAAATTAATTTCCAAGCAGTATCAACTAATAATAACTTGGCACATAGAACAACTTCATTGACTCAGAAGAAGAAGTCAGATACAACATTGAAATCAGCAAAGACTGTTTATGGTACATATATTGAGCAAATTACTCCAACAGGAGCTGGAACTGATAGTATAACTATTAAGACACCAGACACAGCAACATATGCTGAAGTATGGATTGCACCAACAAGTGCTTCAGTATCAACATCCGGAGGAACATCAGCAACTGGTATTGACTTGAAGACAGCTGATGAGATAACAGATGTAGCAGCATACAATGCAATTGTTGTTGGGGGACCAGCAGCAAACAAGATTGCAGCTGACTTGCTGGGATTGACATATCCTGCATATGCAACAGACTCTGGATTGAATGAAGGAGAGGCAGTAGTCAAATTGGTTGAAAACGGAGCAAATGTTGCAATGCTAGTATTCGGATGGGAGAAAGACGATACTGCAAGAGCAGCTAAGGTTGTACAGAACTATGATGCATATGAATTAGCTGGCAGTGAAGTAAATGTAGAAGGTACAACTGCAAGCCCAACAATAGCAACAAGTGCCTAAAAACACTTTTTCTTTTTTTATTTTATTTCATAGAAAACTTTTTTAAGCTATATTAACTCTTATTTTTCATGAATAGCAAGATTATTTTGACATTATTCATTGCTTTTATCATGGTGACAAGCGTCATTGGATTTATATGGAGCTCAAGCTCTAATGAGGATAATTCCAATTTCTTGGAGTATAATGGCAATAAATTCAAGAATGTTAATGGAAGGTATGTGCTAGAATTAAACAGCAATGAATATATTTTTGATAATTCCCCATATGAATTAAGCGATATAAATATAGGAGATTTTAACATAGAATCAGATAAATACTACTTATTATTCAATCCTGAAGAAAAAGACTTGAATATGGAGTATTCTATGCAGAAATTATACTTAGTTTTAAAGTCTCTTGGGGTTAATATCCAGTTGGCTTGCTCTAGAGGAGAAGGTTGTGATAGCACTTTGCCGATAAAAGATTGCAATGAATATTCTTTCTATTTTGTTAAGGGAGAAGATACTAGAATTTATAAAGACAATAAGTGTGTTGTGATTCAAGGAGATAATTTAGGAATAAATAAAGCTGTTGATAAAATTAATTTAAAACTATTAAAAATATAAAAATGGAAAGCAGAAACAAGGCTTTGAATTATGTTGTATGGGCTTTAGTAATTTTGATAATTGTCGTCGGAATTTGGATTGTTTACGAGAAAGTTTCTCAAAAACAAGCTGGAAGACCTTATACTGTTTATAATGGCTATGTGATTTATGAGGACAAGGATGAAAAATCATTGAGATATAGGGTAGAGGCTGTTGCCAATGACGGCAAAAAATATATACATTACTTCAAGAAATATCCAGAAGATTTGCTTAATTTAAGCTATGAAAATGGGTTAAAGGAGAAAATTTTATATTCGGATTTGGATAATTCTGCAAAGAAGAATAAGATATATTTCTCTTATGATCCTGATATGGATGGCAATGAGATTTTAGCTGCGGGAACTTTGGTGCAGATTTTAGGGATAAATGATGCAGGGGTTTATAATATACCGACTGTAATAAGTGTCACTAAAGACAGCGGAAATCCTGATTTTCCTATAAAAACTTGCGAAGATGCAACTGATGAGATTGGAGTTATTGAACTAAAATATGGGGAGCCAAGAATTTATTCCGAGGGAGATTGTGTAATTGTCCAGGGAAACAACAGAGAAGAATTTATAAATATGAATGACTTGCTCTCTTATATCCTTTTAGGGGTGATTGAATGAATATGAGCGAGTATATGCAAAAAAAACAGCAAATGGAAAAAGACAAGCAGAAATCAGTTCAGGACAGGATGAAGGAACTGCAGGAAGCTGAGAAAAAAGCTATGGAAATCAGAGAAGCTTTAAAGAATGAAAAGAAAAAAGAAATTGCTGAAAAAATTCATAATTTTAATATATTTGGCATGAAATTCAGACCATGGACATTAAATGATATGGTTATTTTGCTTGTTATCGCTGTTATTATTGTCGGAGGATTATCTTTTGTTCCTGGAAAAGACGTTTCTTCTGATACTGATATAAATAAAGAAAGCTTTTTTACAAAGTTATTTGGCGGTTTTACAGTAAAGTCCGTTGGTGAAACCAGTGATGAAAGTGTTTCTAATGAAGAAGTTCAGGATAATACTGGAGAGAGTTCTGCTGAAACCAGTACAGATACAAGCTCTGAAACTACTGATAATTCTGCTGAGGATACATCTACTGAAACTTCTGAAGAAACTCAAGGGAATCCTGTTAGTTTTGACTTGGATGTAAAATACCAAGATTCATCTTTTGCTGTCATTAATATTTCAAATGCTAATAATATATGGTATACATTAAGTATTAGGAGTAGTGAATCCTATCCAATAACTTGCACTGTAAATCATTATGTGAACAATAATCTAAAAAGTGATCAATCTACGATTACTATTCAGTCAGGAGATAGAAGGGATATTAATCTTAGAGAAGTTGCTTCTGATGCAGTAGATACTTTGTCAAAAGTTAAACTAGAAGTAAGCTGTTCAGATGGCAGTGATACTTCAACTGAGAACACACAAACCAAGCTTTTGAAGTTTTACTTCAGCTGAAATGAAAGAAGGAAACATTTATAAATAATAATAAACTTTAAATTTATAATAATCAATGTCATTATTCAAGAAAAAAGGAGGATGATTAGATGAGGTTTAAAAATTTATTCAATATATTTCTTATCTTAGCTTTAGTTTCTGTTGGTGTTTATTTTGTTGTTAGTGTAGGAGAAACTACCATTACTGTCTCGTCACCTACAAGCAATCAATACATAAGTGGTAATTTTACATTTACTATAGGTAGTTTTAATTCTTCTTATACTAATGTTAGTACCATTGTAATTTATAATGTCACTGGAGGATTTGGTGGCTTGAATCATACAAATGTTATTCGTAATTATTCAGGCAATCAACTTACTAGCTTGAGCATTTCAATAAATACAAATACTAATTTTACTAATGATGGTAATTATACATTTACTTTTCAAATAGTTAATGATTCAGTGAATGCTAGTAATAGGGCAATTTATAGTGAAAGTACTGTAAATATATCTTTCATTGTAGATAATACCCCTCCAACTTCATTAATCTTAATAAGCCCTTTAAATCAAACTTTTATAGATAATGGTACAATACAATTTGGATTTATTGTTAAAGATTCAATGTCTGGAAATAGAACATGGGGTAATCCTATGAATTGTACTCTTTCAGTTAATGGAACTGTTAATTATGTAAATAGGAGTGTTGTTGTTGATAATATGACTAGGATCATACCTGTAGATGTGAATAATTTTGATAATGCATCATGGTTTAATGTTTCATCTACAAACTTTGATAGTGGATATCATGTATGGAATATCTCTTGTGTAGATTATAATAATAATGTTAATAGTAGTCTTAGTATGCCTTTAGGCTTTAATTCACATTATAGATTTGGAGGAAACTTTACCTTAACAGATAATATTGCACCAACTACTTCAACTCCTACATTTTCAGCAAGTTCTGTAAAAGAAGGAAATTCTGTGACAGTTACATGTACAGGTACTGATACAATAACTGCAAATCCTATAGAGTATGTTTCTGTTAAATCTCCAACTGGTTCATGGCAGGAAGGTATTGGTACATCTCCATATACATTTACTGGAACTAATGATGTTGGTACTTATACCTCTAAATGTTATTCAATAGATACTGCTGGAAGGCAAGGAGGAAATAGTGCAGAAGCTACATTTGCAGTCACTAGAACAACTACTTCATCAACAACATCAACTGGGGGTGGAGGTGGAGGAGGAACTGTTAGTGTAAGTGTATTAACAGGACAGACAAGGGATTTAGGAGCAATAGCTGAGGGTGGAGAAGGAATAATAAATGCATATCAAGCATCAACAGTTACATTTACTGTGACAACATCAGGAGGAGGAGCAACTATAAGTTCACACAGCATTGAATTTGATGAAGTTAATTACATAGAAGGAACAGCTACTGTCATAATAAGCTCAGATCCTATAACTTTAACTTTGAATGTTGGAGATGTTAAAAATGTTGATTTAGATAATGATGGCACAGATGATTTAGAGGTTAACTTAGTAAGCATAGATGAAAATGGCAAGGTTAACTTAAAGATTAAGGATGTAACTGGAGCTGTAACTGCAGAAGAGGAAGCTGGTGAAGAAGTAACACCAACTACGGAAGAAGCTAAAGCAGGAGTGTCTTGGATATGGTGGATATTGATAGTCATAGTAGTTGTAGTAATAATTGCCTTAATTTTGCCAAAGAAGAAGTAATAAACTTTTTTTTATTTTTTATTTTATTTCTTAAAATTAAATTTTTAAGTTTATCTATTTATTAATTTTTGTTATGAAAAAAACAATTAAGCAAATACTAATGTTTTATTTAGTTATTGTCATATTAAAAATTTTATTAAGTTCTATAATCCCAACACCAACCTCTTTTTCTGATGAATATATATACATGAAATTAGCAAGAAGCTTTTTCTTTGATCTTAATTTCAGTGTCCATGGAATAACAAGCAGCATTTACCCTCCTTTGTATCCTATATTATTGTCAGTTTCTTATATATTCAAAGATATGACATTAGTATATCTTTTAATGAAAATAATTAATGCATTAATATCATCTTTAATCATAATTCCCGCTTTCCTTTTATCAAGGGAATTCCTTAATGAAAAAAAATCTTTGATTATATCCATCTTAATTTTGATCATCCCTTCAAATTTTTCAATTTCTAATTATATAATATCAGAGAATTTATTTTATCCTACGGCTTTATTTACAATTTATTTTATTTACAAATCATTTTATGATAATAAATATTATTATAGTGTTTTAACAGGAATATTTTTAGGATTATCTTATCTAACAAGGACAATTGCTATTAGTTTATTGGGAGCATTTATACTTTTTTATTTGGTTTTATTTATTCTCAAAAAAACACAAAGAAAAACTATAATTAAGAAGTTTTTATTGTCTATCTTATTCTTTTTTATTGTAATAAGCCCGTGGATTATAAGAAATTTTTATTTATATGGTTTTGACTTAAGATTAATTTTTGGGTCATATCCGACAGCCATTTCTAATATATTACATATTAAAACAATAAATTATATCATTAGGGCTCTTGTTTATTTAGGATATATAATTTTAGCTTCTTTAATCATATTCCCTTTGAAATTTATTAATTCCATTAATAAGAAAGATCTTACATTTTATATCTTGTTTTTTAGTTTATTGATCACTACACTGATTGTATTAGTAAAACATGGTCGTGTTGTTGTATTTTTTGATTGGTTCACAGGAAGATATGTTGGAAGATATGTAGATTTTTTACTACCTTTGATTTTTATAGGGGGGTATGTAAGCGCTCAAAAAATTAAGAAATTAAATAAAATAATGGTTATTATTCCTACTTTTTTGCTTGCTATAACATCTTTAATTACTTTACATTCTTTATTTCCGGTAAATCACTTATCCTTAAGTTGGATAGGAGTATTAAAATATGTAATTGAATTTTTATTCTACAATAAAACAACTTATACTATAGAATTTTTCAGAGGTTCATTAATATTTTTTGTTATATTTTTTATGTTCTTGCTTATTTTAATCTTATTCTTGGAAAATAAGTTTTCATTAAATAAATTGATGCCTTATTTTTTTATATTCTTTATTTTGTTAAATTTATTGAATTATGGGATTATTTATTATGACTCAAAAGCAAACTGGTATAATGGAGAGCAAATGCAGCTTGGATTATGGTTAAATAAATATGATTCAAATAAAATTTCTAATATATTATTTGACGAGAAAAGCTGTGGGCAATTGACCAAAGAAGAACAAGAAGGAATCTGTGGAGGAAAACATAAGGAGAAAACCATTATTGGTTATTGGTTAAATGACAATATAATCATAGGAAATGTATCAAATGCGGATAATTATGATTACATTATTAGTAAAAGAAATTTAGATATGCCTTTAATAAAACAAAGTGATAATATTTATATTTATAAATCAGTTTGATTTATAAAATTTAGACAGCTCTCTTTTTTTTAACATATCAGTCATTTTTTCATAATCCTCATTTGTATCAAATTCAAGCCATCCGCGAGATATAATTATTGGATTTACTTCATACCCTTCATTAATAATAGATTGTAACATGCACGTCATATAAGCTTTTTTGAATGATTTGGACATTAACCATGGCTCATTTCTATTGAAATATAACCTTTTATTTTTATAATACACTTTTTTTAATATCTCAACCCCTTTTTTTGAGAATTTTATCAAACCAACATATCTAACCTTAGCTTTATTTATATTGCAATTAGGGTCTCCTAATTCGATAATTTTGCCTTTATCATCAATAACCAAACTTTCTATATCCTCTTCAGGTTTTTCTATCCTAGCTTTCCAGTATTTCAAGTAATCATTATCAACAGTAACCCCTATATCAACATTACTTGATAAAATCTTCTCAATTATTCTTTTTTCATATAAGATATCTGCATAACAAACCAAAATACTGTCATTCAGTTCTTTTTTAGCAGAAAATAAAGTTTCAACCATATTTGTATTTGCATAATTTTCATTTATATAATATTTAACGCCTGGAATTTGTATTTTTTCAGGCATATACCCTTTGACTATTATTATATCCTTTATACCACATGACTTTAGTATTTCAACTTGGTGTTCAATCAATGTTTTTCCATCAAACTCAAGCATACATTTTGGTAATTCTTTTGTGTATTTGTTAAGCCTTGTTCCCATTCCTGCTGCAAGAATTATAGCTTTCATTTTATCTTATTGATAATCATTTCTGATAATATATCTAATTTATTAAATCCTTCTTGTAACTTCTTTTTGTTTTGTTTCCTTTCTTTATAATCAAATGGATCTTCAAATTCTTTTTCTTTTTCTTCAATAAATTCATAAAAAGTCTTAATTTTTTTATTATTTATCTCTTTTATTAAAAACTTTTTAATATCTATGGTAACTGTTAAAATTATATCCATTCCTTTTAATTTTTCTTTTACTTCTTTTGACCAAGACTTTCTTTTAGGATTAGTATGTATGCCTCTTTTTGATAATTCTATTTTTATTTCATTAAGCAACTTTTTTTCTTCTGGTATATCTTCTTTTAATAGTATACCGCATGAAAATATTTCAAGTGCAGGCATTTTATATTTTAAATAATGTTCTAAAACTTGACTTCTAAATATATTCCCCTTGCAGACTAAACCAATTTTCATGGTTATTAAAATTAGCACCTATTCTTGCTTTCTACTATTTCTCTTCTCATTTTTACAAATTTATCAGATTCTATGAATCCCCCATAATTACAAGTCAACCAACTATGTTTACCAATTAAAGTTCCTGGAGAAGTGACCACATTACATGATGTCTGAGAATAATCTCCTAAAATTGCCCCAAATTTGTTTAAGTTAGTTTTGTATTTTTTCCCGTTTATTTCTATTTCTATTTCTCCTTTGTCTAATCTTAAATTTGCTAATACGGTTCCAGCTCCTAAATTACAATTACTTCCTATAATGCTATCACCAATATAACTTAAATGGGCTGCATGTGAACCATTCATAATTACAGAATTTTTTATTTCACTTCTTAAAATACAATTATTTCCTATTATGACATTTCCTCGGATGTAACTACCACTTCTTATTTCACAATTATCACCTATGATGGTTGGACCTATTATTACAGCATTAGGTTCAATTATAGTATTTTCGCCTATGTAAACTCCTTCTTCAACTTGTCTAAATCTTGATAAATCTCCATACTCCCTAATATATTTTCCTATGTTCCTTAATGCTTCCCACACATAATCCACTCTTTTAAATATCTCAGAATGAGCAAAACTACTTAAATCAAAAAAATACTCTGGTCTTAATTCTTCTGAAATCATTTTTTCTTCTAACCTCATTTTATAACTAAAATAGGTAATATTTAAAAATTTTGTGGTTAATACTGCTATAAATTTACTTTAAAAATAAGAAAGATAAGATTAGAAAAATTAGGAAAAAAAATGAGTAAAAAAAATATTTTATATTTGATGAGGCATCTTGCAGCAAGAGATGACATTTTAATCGGAAATTCAGTGTTTGTGGTAGGTGCTTCAGAGGGAACAATCGCTATCGTAGGTAATGGAGTTCATCCAGATGGGGAAGCTCATTTGCAGGCTTTTGAATATGGTAAAGCAGAAGAAATAGGTAAAAATTTATTGGTTCCTGAAAATATTGAATCAATGTTAATATGTCCTTCTCCTTTGCCGAGAGCAGATGAAACAGCAAGACATATATTTTTGGGAATGGCTATAAATTATGCAAGAGATGTTTTAGGTTTAAAAGATTTTACAACTCCAGAAGCAAAAGCAATGTTAAGTGAAAGAGGTTTACATAAACTTGCTAAATATGAATTTTGTGAAGGATTGGTAGAAACAACATATAAAGATTCTTATGGGAATTCTGATGGTGGAAATGAATTAGTTGCACAAGCATATTGTAAAGAAGTAAATCCAAATTTTTCTGGTTATAAATGGATGGTTCAAAAAGGTTTTGAAGGAGATCCAAGATCAGAACATCCATTAAATCTTACAGATAGAGCTCTAAAAGAATTAGTTCCTAAAATTATTAAGTATGATTTAATTTTAGGGGTATCTCATCAACCAAATATAGAAATTATTACAGCAGCATTAACAGGGGGTTTAGGTAATGATGTAAATGAACTTTGGGAAATAGCCGGGGGTTCTTATGCAATGGGGGGAGGTTTTAGGTTATCAACTACATATAATCCAGAGTCAGGTTTATTTGAATCAGCTAATTTAGTAAGAACACCTGAAAATAAAGGGACTAATTTTGAGAAGGAAATAACTGTTGATATAAAAACACTAAATAAATATTTGTTGTGAAAATGTTAAAACAAGAATGTGAATTATGCGAATCAGTTTCTGAATCTTATCGTATTATTGTTGAGAATGATTATGCAGTATCTGTTGTTGCTTTACGTGTTTTGAATGCTACTCATCAAATAATATTACCAAAAAGACATGTTCTTACATTAAAGGATATAACAAGAGGTGAGGCAAAAGGGATTTTTGATTTGCAATATCAAGTCCAACAAAGATTATTTGAATTATATCCGGACTATCCCCCCGTAATATCTATTCAATCTGGAAAACATATTACTCAACTGCATATTCATTGGCAAATTTATTGTAGTGATGCACATATAAAACTTTTATATGTAAGATCTCATGAAGTTTTTCCTAATGATATTGGTGGTAAATTTTTAGGAGATTGGAAGGATGAAAGAACACATCCAAAAGTTCCCAGAACAGATTTTTTAGAAGATATTGCGAAATCATTGAGGGGTACTGGGGATACAAGAAGAGATAGAAAGAAATTAAGGGAATTAACTTATGAATCCTTACGTTATAATGGAATAAAAATATAATATTTTATCTCCAAAATAATTCCTTATTCAAAAAAGCATTAATTATTTTTTTGTTTATTTCTTCATCTGGACTTTCTCTTTCTGGGTGCCACCCTATACCTACTATTGGATATTTTGAGTGATATAATCCCTCAACAATTCCATCTTCTGTATTAGCAAATGCTTTTAATTCTTTAGCTAAACCTTTTTCATTAATTCCTTGATTATGGTATGAATTTACCATACAATTCTTTTTTCCTAAGAATTTTTGTGCTTCTTCCAATAAATTTATTTTATGTACAGTTGCAATATGACCTACATTATTTTTTATTTCTTCTTTTATACTTTTAATTGAACTTCCTCCAAAATAATGATTTATGAATTGTATCCCTCTACAAATACCCAATACTAATAAATTCTTTTCTATTGCTGTTTTAAGCAGTTTTTCTTCAGTTTGGTCTCTTATCTCTCTTTTACCAATATCCGTTCCTCCAGTTAGGATTATTGCTTTTATAGATATATTATCAAAATATTCTTTCACATCAGATCCATTTGAAATTGGAATAAGATTGATCCCAAATTCTTTAAAATAATTAAAATAATTATTTTCCAGACTATCTGCATAGCCTTTTACTCCTAAATCTATATTGTCCTGGGATATTGCAATAAACATTTTCTATCAATTATGTTTTTATTTTTATAAAACTTTATAAATTTTCTCTTTGTTTGATATTTATGACAGAAAGAAAACAGCCTATTATGAGCAGATATCAGGATACTATAACTGAGGAGGATGAATATCCTGTTTTTGATCAAAATGGTCTAAAAAAGTTCTTTTTGTATAGTTATGATTCTGAGTTAGGATGGACAAAAAAACCATTTACTTCTGGCTTTGAAGAAAGCAGATTTGGGGTCGGGATGTTTAGAATAAACGAAAAAGGTTCACGTTATAACTCCAATTATGAGAATTTTCCTGTTAAAATATCAATTTATGGGGACAGCTTTGCAATGTCCAGACAGGTTAATGATAATGAGACTATCTCTTATTACCTTTCAGAATTAACAAGAACAAATGTTTTGAACTGGGGGGTAGGGAATTATGGGGTTGATCAATCTTTTTTAAGAATGAAAAGAGAATATCCAAGGAATAAGACAGGAGTTGTAGTATTGGCTTTTGTCCCAGAACAGATTCTTAGGGTTATGAGCTATTGGAAACATTATTTAGAATATGGAAATCATTTTGCTTTTAAGCCCAGGTTTAAATTAGAGAATGGAAAACTCAAATTAATTCCAAATATTATGGATAGTGAGGAAAAATATAGCAAATTAAAAGAGTTGATTCCTGAAATAAAAAAATATGATTATTGGTATGAAAGGAAATTCAAAAAAGATTTTGGGGTTCCTTATACTGTAGACCAAAGAATGGAATCTAATTTAAAATGGAGGGTTGATTTTTATAATGATAATGAATGTTTTAACACTTTGTTAGAGGTAATGAACCTTTTTAAGGAATATTCTCAAGAGCAAGGATTTATACCTGTTGTTGCAGTACTTCCATATAAAAATGATGTTTTATATGTAAGAGAGTCTTCCAATCATTTTTATGATTCATTTATTAAAGCCTGTAAAAATAGACTATTAATAATAGATTTAATGCCATATTTTATTGATTTAAATGAAAATGAGCTAGATGAATCTTATTCTGATGATACTAGATATGGGGGTCATTATTCAAAAAAAGGTAATAAATTTATAGCAGATATTTTATACAAATTTTTAAAAGAGCAGAATATACTCCAATTTTAGGGGGATTAAATATGGAGATATCCAATAATATCAAAAAAGGGAATGTTATACTGATAAATGGTATTTCTGGTTCTGGAAAGACTACTTTAGCTCTAAAACTTCAAGATTTTTTGAAGAACAGAGGAAGAAGTGTTTATTTAATAGATGGAGATATGTCAAGAAAGTTTTTTGATTATGATTTAGATTATTCACAAGAAAGCCGCTTTATGTACTTTAAGAGGAATTCTTTTGGGACTTATTTATTATCCATTAATGGAGTAGATGTTATTCTCGCTTTGAGTGTGAACACAAGCGATTTAAGAAATTTTATAAAAAATAGAATGGATTTTATGGAGTTTTTCTTGGATGCTGATATCAAGGATTGCATTAAGAATGATCTTAAAGGGGTTTATAAAAGAAATATGCATTTAGAAAAACCTTTTATTCTTGGTATTGATATTCCATTTGAAAAACCAGAAAATCCAGATTTAATACTTTATCCCTATAGAGAAACACCTGAGGAGAGTTTTAGAAAAATTACTGATTTTTTAATAAAAAATAAAAAGATTTGATTAAAATGGTGATATTTTATGGAAAAAGAATCAATCAAAAAGGTGGTTTATAGCGCAACTGTTGGTGATTTATTTCATTATGGGCATCTAAAAGCTTTAAAATTTGCTAGTTCTTTAGGAGATTACTATATTTGTGGTGTTTTGACCAATGAAGCGGCTAAAACTTTTAAAAGAGAACCAATAGCCAACTTAGATGAAAGAAAAGCTGTGATAGAGCATCTTAATTTTGTAGATAGGGTTATGATCCAAAATAGCAAAGATTCTTTGGAGAATTTAAAGAAAATTTATGAAGAATTTAGGGATGCTAAAATTATCTTAGTTAGAAGTGAGACTTGGAAAGATTTTCCTGAAAAAAGTTTTTTAGATAGCATAAATGGGGAAATTGTTACACACCCCTATTATAAGGGGTTATCTGATTTCAGAATTGTGAATCATATCCTAAAAAATTATAAGGGAAAATTCAGAGATTTTGATGATTTTACTAATTATTTTAAAATTAAGGATTTTATAGAATTTGGTAAGGAGATTAAGACATCAATTGTTTCTACAAAAGCTAATACTCTAAAAGCGCTTCAACCATTATTGAGAAACTCAACTATTGAAAAAACATTTGTTTTTACTATACATGACTGGGAAAGTAATAGAGATGAATTGTTGAAATCAATAAAAGACAATTTTTCTTCTGATAAAATTGTAATAAGAAGTTCTGCATTAGTAGAAGATACATCTTCTTCTTCTATGGCGGGATATTTTCATACAGAGCTTAATGTAGATTCCAATGATTTAAATAAAGTTGGAGATTCCATCAAGAAAGTAATAGACTCTTATAATAATAAGAATTCTTATGATTATTCTAATCAAATACTTGTTCAAAAACAAACTGAAAGTATCAAGGTTAGCGGAGTTCTGTTTACTAGGAATATGGAAAATAATGCCCCTTATTATGTAATAAATTATGATGATTGTAGTGGTTCTAGCGAAACTGTTACCAAGGGATTAGAGAGTAAAAACATCAAAATATCCAAGTTTTGTGATCCTAAAGATTACCCAAATGAGTTATATAAATTATTGATTGCAGTAAAGGAGATTGAAGAGATTATTCCAGATATTCCTTTAGATATAGAATTTGCTATTAATAATATAAATCAAGTCATTATATTTCAGGTCAGGCCTTTAGTTACAAAACAAATGGTTATGGGAGGATTAGATGATGAGCAAATAAAAGATAAAATAAATGAACTTAAGAATAAATTTCTGTTTTTATCGAGAAGACAATCTCATTTGGTCGGAGATTATACTTTTTTTGGGGACATGCCTGATTGGAATCCTGCAGAAATAATAGGAAATAATCCCAATTTTTTGGATTATTCACTTTATGATTATATAATAACAGATTCTGCATGGCATGAAGCTAGGACTTCTCAAGGTTATTATAATGTCAATCCAGCAAAACTTGTTGTTTTGTTTGGAAATAAACCATATGTAGATGTAAGAAGCACTTTTAATTCATTTACTCCCAATTCTTTATCTGATGATTTAAGAGAGAAATTATTAAATTTTTATATGAATAAGCTAAGGAAAAATCCTGAACTTCAAGATAAAGTTGAATTTGAAATATTATACACTTGTTATGATTTGTCTTTTGATGAAAGATCAAGAGAATTATTGGAAGAAGGTTTTACTAAAGAAGAAATATATAAATTAAAGAAATCTTTAATTAGTCTTACTAATAATTTCTTAGTTAATTCTAATAAATTTATACAAGATGATTTAGATTTTATTGATAGAATGGAATCTTCAAGAAAGAAGGTATTGAGTTTACAAGTTAAAGAACCTAAGGATATGGTAATAAATGCAATTAAACTTTTAGATAATTGTAGGGAAAATGGAACTGTACAGTTTTCCAGACTTGCTAGATTAGCATTTGTTGGTAAAATAATCTTAGAAAGTATTGTAAGAGAAGGGGCAATTGATCAAAAATTTTATGATTCATTTCTTGAATCTGTAAATACTGTTGCAAAATCTATGAGTAAAGATTTTTCTCTTTTATTGAATAATAAATTAAATAAAGAAGATTTTTTAAGGAAATATGGTCATCTTAGACCAGGAACTTATGATATCACTAGTCAAAGATATGATAAAAATGAAAATTTGTTTAAAGATATCCCTTTTTTTAATAAATTAAGAGAGGATTTACAATTTGTTCTTGATAAAAATATTAAAACAAAAATAAATGAGGTTTTAAGAAAAGAAGGTAATCTTAAATGCGATGCTGAAAGTATTCTTAATTTTGTTAAGCTTTCTTTAGAGGCAAGAGAACTCTCTAAGTTTGAATTTACTAAAAGTTTGAGTGATGTTATAGAATTGATTTCTGATGCAGGTGAGAAATTAGGATTTTCAAGAGAGCATATCTCTTATTTAGATGTTGAAGTTTTAAGTAATATAAAGGATTTAAATGAACATGAAATCAAACAATCTTGGGAAGGAATAATAAAATCTCGTAAAGAGGAAAGATATTTAAATTCATTTTTGATTTTACCTTCAATAATTTTCTCAGAAAATGATTTTAATATTGTTTCATATTATACAGCAAAACCTAATTTTATAACACAAAAAAGAGTTATAGGAGAAATAATTAATCTGAATTCTGTTGGTGAGAAAGATAAGTATAATTTGAAGGATAAGATTGTAGTTCTTGAAAGCGGAGATCCTGGTTATGATTGGATATTTACAAAAAATATTTCTGGGTTAATTACTAAATATGGTGGAGTGGCATCACATATGGCTATACGTTGTGCTGAATTTGGTATTCCTGCAGCTATAGGTTGCGGTGATTTAATATTTGATAAAATTTCTACATTAGGAAGGGTTGATTTGAATTGTGAAGCTGGAAAGTTAGAAATATTCTAAATTAGCTTTTTTAACAAATCTCTATTTTTTTTACCTATTATGCTCCAATCATAATCTTTACTTGTAAGAATAGCATTTTTAGATAATCTTTTCATAAAATTTCTATCTTTTATTAAATGGATTATTCTTTCAGATATTAGTCTCGGATTTTTTTCTTGAATTAATATCCCGTTCTGATTATTTTTTATAATATCTTTTATTCCTCCAACATTTGTTGTTATTATTGGTAAACCAGCAGCCATTCCTTCCATTATTGTAACTGGTAATCCTTCTGTATCCCCTTCTTTTGTTATTATTGAAGGGATTATCATAATATCTGATAATAAAATATAATCAATTTTTTCTTTTCCTGTGATATAACCTAAAAATTTAACTCTTTTATTTAAATTAAAATTATTCACTATTTCTTCTAATTCTTTTCTTAATGGTCCATCCCCCCCTATCAAAAGAATATAATCTAAGTTTTTTATTAGGTTTAAAGCTTGAATTAAATATTTAACTCCTTTTTTTTCAGCAAGTCTCCCTAAAAATAGGATTACATTCTTTCCTTTTATTTTGTACTCTCTTTTTAATTTATTTTTATTTTTCTTTATTCTAAAATCTTTTGTATAAGTTCCCATAGAGATCATTCTTAATTTGAATTCTACTAATCTTTTTAATTTTGGAGAAACCATTTTGTATAAAATATCTCTACCAAAACTACTTACAGATATTATTATATTTGTATTTTTAACTATAAAATTAGTTATTGGTCTTTTTAATATAGGTATCTTGTTTAATCCTGCTACACAACCTGCATGAATGGTTATAATAGATCTTACTTTTAAGAATTTTGAACATATTGCACTAACAAATCCATTTGGGAAAAACCAATGAGCATGTATTTTTTTTATATTTTCTTTTTTTATTATCCTCATTGTGTTTATTAATTCAGATATGAAAAAAAATGGAGTCTGCAGTAACAATATAGGCTTTTTCTTTATATTTGGTAAAATTCCCCCATATGCTAATTTTTGATATTTATATGGGTAAAAATAAATAAATCTGTGTATATACAAATCATTAATTTTTTCCTCTAACTTTAATCCTATATAATGGGGAACTAAAACATGAACTTCAAATTCTTTAGATTGTTCTTTGCATAAATCCTTAACAAATGTAGCTTCACTATCTTTTTCCCATCTAGGAAAAGTTGTTGCTATAACAAGTAATTTTTCTTTTTTCATTTTTTGTTCATATCAGCAAGAAAACCAAATAATATTATTTGAATTCCTGAAAATATTAAAAGTAACATTAAAAATAATAATCCCATATGTCCTTTTATGCCAGTTGTTAAATGCATATATATAAAATATAATCCAATTATAATTCCTATAGAAAATAAAAATAATCCTATTATACCAAAGAAATTTAATGGTTTATAATCTCTATATACTCTAAAGATATTTATCCATGCTTTGAAAGCATATTGTAATGAATGTTTAAATAACCTACTTTTTCTAGTTTTTCTAGTTTTTATAGCTATTTCACCTATTTTATAATTCATTTTATATGCTCTTATTATCTGTTCTTGAGTGTATGTAAAATCATTAATAAGTTTTATCTCTTTTGCAACATTTTTAGTAAATGCTCTAAACCCACTTGTTGTATCCGTTATTTTTCTTTTTATTATATTTGAGAATACTAAGGCAAATGCTTTATTCCCAACCTCTTTGAGAAAAGGTAAATTTTTATTACTAAATCTGAATCTGCTTCCAATAATTAAATCATACCCTTCTTCTATTTTTTTTATTAATCTTGGTATATCTTCTGCTAAGTATTGACCATCAGCATCTGTATGAACAATTATATCTGCACCTAATTCAAGACATTTTTTCATTTCGATTTTAAAAGTTTTAATGAGCCCTAAATTATTTTTATTTGAATAAACGATTGCTCCATACTTTTTTGCTATTTTTTTAGTGTTATCTAAACTTCCATCATCAACAACAAGAACTTTATAATTATATCTTGTTTTATTCATAGTTTTGTTTATTTCATTAATAACTTTACCTATTGTCCTTTCTTCATTATATGCAGGAATTGTAATTATAACTCTCATGAGTGACAAAAAAAGAATAAACTATTTAAATCTGACTTTCTTGAAAAGTTTGTATCTTTTAACCAGATTTAATTCTGATGGATAAGCAATAAATATTAAGAAATTTATTATATAAATTATTAATAGTTTTACAATGTAAGAACCGAATATAACTGCTGAGTCTATATTTATTGTTGAATACATAACAACACCCAATGCTTCTCTGACTCCCAATCCAGAAATTCCTATTGGTAATACTATAAAATTTATTACACTTAATAAAGAGAATATTAATAACACATTTATAAAGTTTGTATTTTGACCAAAAGATAAAAATAATAGAAAGAAAAGAGCTGTTTCAAATATTATTTTAATACATGTTATTAACCCATTATATAATAACTCTTTTTTGTTATTTTTAATATATTTTTTTAAATCCTTAGAAAATCCTTTAAATATTTTGGAATATTTTCTTAATATAACATTTTTAATAAAATTTCTGAATCTTTCAGATAAGAAAAGTAAGAATATTATTATAACCATTATTATTATTAATATTGGTAATCCAAATGTTAAAAAATTAAATTTTTTTAGTATAAATATGACCCCTATTATTCCTAGTAATGATTTTAATATCAAACTTATTGCTTTATCAAATAATATAATAATCATAGATTTACTTACACTAATATTATCTCTTTTTAAGTAAAATATCATAAAAAAATCTGCTATTTTTCCAGGAGTAAAAGTAGAATAAAAAAATGTAAAAAAATTGTATTTAATCGATTTTAAAAGTGAAACTTTTTTATAAGGTTTTATAAGCACCCATGTATTAAACCCAGCTAGAATATAAGGGATTAGTAAAATAGGTATAATAATCAAGAGAAATAACAAATTAAAATTTTTTAAAGTATTAATTATTTTTAAGAAACCTATTTTATAAACTAAAAAACCTAAAATTATTAATCCAATGATTATCATAAACCTAAATTTTTTCATCTTTATTTTATTAATTTAAGCTTTTAAAATGTTTTGCAATTAAGAAATTTTGAAGTATTAATAATTATAATTCAGAAAAGTATTTAAAGAGTAAGATAGTGTTTAGATTGAGTTAGATACTTTAAATTATATGGTGGTTATATATGCTTTTTCGGAAAATAAAATTAACTTTAGAGACAATGGGGTTAAAATCATTGATTTTTAATGGAATTGATTATTTAAGAAATGTAAATCTACCAGAAAAGGTTATTACTAAACCTAGAAACATACAAATTGAAGTTACTAATAGGTGTAATCTAAGATGTTATATGTGTTTTATTAATACTCTAAAAAGAGATGAATTTGGAGAGCTATCTTTTGATAAATATAAAAGAATAGTAAAAAATTTTAACCATTGGTATACTGTTAAACTGTCTGGAATTGGTGAACCCTTTCTTAATAAAGAATTATTGAAAATAATAAGTTATGAAAAGAAGAGAAGAAATCGAGTTTTGGTTTATTCAAATGGTTTATTAATAAATGAAGAAAAGGCTAAAGGACTTATTCAATCCGGATTAGATTCTTTATTTATTTCAATTGATGGAAGTACAAAAGAAACTTATAATTTTATTAGAAGAGGGGGGAATTTTGATACTTTGATTAAAAATTTAGAATATATTCAAAATCTAAAAAAAGAATTAAAAGTTTCAAAACCAGAAATAATATTTAATACAACTGTTATGCAGAAGAATAAAGAAGAAATATTCGGACTTCTTGATATTATGAAGAAACTTGGTATAAAGAAAGTAAATATTCAGGAAATTCAAGTTGGGAAAATGGGACAAATAGTACCAGAATCTGAAGCTCTTTCAGCCGATTATAATACATTTTTAAAGAGACTAAAAAATAAAGGAGCAAAAAAAGGTCTTGAGGTTATAACTCCTTTTATAAAAAAGAAACAAATCAGAGAAAATTGTGTTTCACCTTGGTTACAAACTTATATTACTTATGAAGGATATGTAACACCTTGCTGTAGAAATATTTCAAGTAAACATTATGTCTGTGGTAATATTTTTAAAGAATCTTTCAATAAAATATGGAATAATAATAAATATAGTTCTTTTAGGAATAATTTACGTGATAATAAACTACATCCTATTTGTAAAAATTGCACAAATTTATAGTTTGATATAGAAGGGGATTATTTTATTGCTTTTATGTAATATATAAATGGATATGGTCTTATTCCAGAATATTTGATATCTGTCTTTTTAAAATCCTTAAAAAGTTTTCTTATTGAATGTTCTGTGAATCTCCAATAATCATGAGGTTCATCATGTAATGGATAAAGGAGAGGAATTGATATTATTACATTTCCATTAGGTTTTAATGCTTTATACATATTTTTTATTGCTTTATGGAAATCATATATGTGTTCTAATACGCACATGCATATTATACTATCAAATTCATTTTTATAATTCATTTTTGTAACATCTATTAATTTATGTCCATATCTTGGATTTATGTCGGATTGAATAAATTCATTAGATTTATTGAAGAATCTTTTTGTAGAGTAATAATAATATCCTTTATATTTTTTTCCACTTCCTATTTCTAATATTTTTTTATTTTTAATTCCTTTAGCAAAATTCCTTATATATTTTATTCTAAATTCTCCAATTCTAAAAATAAAATATGCTATATTTTTAAGATTTCTAAGAATATCTTTTTTATTCATATTTTGGTTATATAAGATAAATTTTTAAATTTGTTTATTATTTAAAATTGAGTAATGATATCTAAAAAAAGTTATGCACAATTGAATGGTTCTACAAGACATAAAAAAGCAAATAAAATTATTTCTGTGTTGAATACCTTTGTTGATTTGTCAAAATGTTTTGTACTTGATATTGGTACAGGTTCTGGACATATTGCACAAGATATTGCAAAAAAATGTAAATCTATAATAAGTGTTGATTTATATGATGAGAGAGTTGTTAAATTAGGATATTCTTTTAAAAAAATTAGTGATGAAATATTGCCTTTTGAAAATGATAAGTTTGATGTAGTAGTGTCAAATCATGTTATTGAACATATTCCTAACCAAATATCACATATTAATGAAATATATAGAGTTCTTAAAAAAGGAGGAATTCTTTATTTAGCTACACCCAATAAATATTGGATAATTGATCCTCATTCTAAATTACCTTTAATCTCTTGGTTTCATAGAAAAATTAGTTCTTTTTATCTAAAATTATTTAGAAATAAAAAATGGGATATTTATCCTTTATCTTATATTCAAATAAAAGAATTAACTAAAAATAAATTTGAGTGTTATAATATGACTTTGGAAATTATAAAAAATCCTAAAAAATATAATTTAAATGTTTTTTTAGGAATTCAATCATTTTTTAGATTATTACCTGGGGGTTTTTTAAATTTATTTAATAGATTCGTTCCTACTTATGTTTTAATTCTGAAAAAGATAAAAAATTGAATATATACTATTTTACATAACCAAGTTCCTTTAGCATTTCTTTCGTATATTCATCTTTTTCTTCTGGTTTATATTCAATAGAAAAATGGTTTTTTATTTTAAACTTAAGTTTTATGCATAATTCTTTATTTTCTCTTGCTAAATCATTTTTTAGGGTTTTATCTTTTGTAATATCATATAATCTTTCTTCTTTTCCATCTTTTAAAGTATATAACCAACTTTTGGTTCTGATTCCTTTTATGTCCCCATAAAGAGGATAATTTTCTAAATAAACCTCATTGATTAATTCCTCTTCATTAAAAATAATTCTTTTAATACTTATCCCATCTATATCTTTTGGTGGATCTTTTTCATTTAAATCTAATAAAGTTGGTAATATATCTATAACTCTTGTTATCTGATTAACTTTTTTAATAGGGATTAATCCATTTTTGTAAAATATACAAGGTATACAAAATTCTTCTTCTGTTATATCTCTACCGTGACCTGTTCTTCCTATTTTTTTAACTAATTCTTCATTTAAATCTTCTCCATGATCTGCTGTTATTATAAATAAAGTATCATCAAAAACATTGAATTCTTTTAATTTGTTCATTATTTCTCCTACTGCAGAATCAACTATTTTCACATTTTTATCATAGTTTTTTATTTTTTCTTTACTTTTTATTCTTTCTCCATAAGTGTCTTCATGTATATCAAAGTAATGAAGATATAAAAAGAATTTTTTTTTATGGTTGGTTTCTAACCATTTTAATGCTGTTTTATTTGTTTTATCACATGTTTTAGTAAATATATCAAATAAACCAAATTTTTTGAATATAATCTCTCTTATAAATTTTCTTATATTGTAACGTTTTGTGCCCGCTTTTCTAGCCCAAAACATTAAGTTGTCATATTTTGAATTGTCGTAGAAATAATGGAATCCTTTATTAAAATTATAAATTGAGCTTATAGCACCACTTGAAGCTAAACCACATGTTGTATATTCAATTTCATTTAAATATTCTGAAATTGTTTTAAATTTTTTTGGAAGTTTATAACCATTCTCATGAACACCATGAGTAGCTGGATAGTTTCCAGTAAATAAGGAAATCTGGACGGGGGTTGAACAATTTAATACTGTAAAATGTTGATCTAAAATTGTTCCTTTTTTTGCTAATTCATCTATATTTGGAGTTAAAGTATTCTTAGTATTTATATAAGCTCCGACTTTATCCTTTCTTAATGAATCTATAATTACTAATACAATATTCATATTTTTCAACATCATAGAATAGTATTTAAATATTCCTAATAAATGTTAGATAAATTTAAAAATATAATCAGTAAGAGAGTTATTATGGGATTATTTAATAAAAAAATAAATGATGAAAAAAAATTAAATGTTATTATAGTTACATTAGATGGTTTAAGGGTCGATTTCGTTGATAAGTTACCTAATTTAAAGAAATTAGTCCCAAGATCATCATATTTTAATAATTTAATCACTTATGCTCCACATTCTACAGGTGCATTTTATGCAATTTTTTCTGGAATATATGGAAATTATAATGGGGTGAATAGTTATTTTGGTATTATGGATTTTAAGAAAGATAGCTGTAAATTATTAACAGAATATTTTCAGGAAAGGGATTATTTCACTTTAGGGGATTCTATGAGTGATATTATTCTACCAAAATATGGTTTTGATAAATATTCTTCAACAAAAATTGATTTTGATACTGAAAAAAAGCATTCTGAGATGATTGAAGAATTAAGCAAGATAAATAAGAATTTTTTTGTTCATTTTCATGTTAGATGCATTCATGATGGCTTGATTCATAATGTTGTAAGAAAATATAAATTTAATGATGAGGAATATTATAATCAGATAGAGAAAAACAGGGAGAACTACTTTAACTATGTTTTTGAGGCTGATCGTCAGTTAGGAAAAATAATTGAACAATTGGAGAAATATAAATTATTGGATAATTCTATTCTATTAGTTTTATCAGACCATGGTTGTAGTTGCGGAGAAAAATTTGGAGAAAGATATTATGGAGCATTGTGTTATGATATTACATTAAAAACTTTTATTTTATTTCATAATAAAAATATCTTTCCTGTTTTTAAATCAGATAAGTTGGTAAGAACTGTTGATATAATGCCTACTATATTAGAAGCATTAAATATTAAACAAGATAATAAGTTTATGAGATTAACTGGAAAAAGTTTGTTTCCTGTTATTAGAAATGAGGAAGAAGAACCAAGAATTGCTTTTTCTGAAACAACCCCTTTAGAAGAAAGCGCCCCTTATACTTCTTCAAAAGAACCAATAATACATAGTATTAAGAAAGAGAACTGGAAGTTAATATATACTAGACCAGTAGAAAAGTTTGAACTTTATAACATATCTTCTGATCCCAATGAAGAAAATAATTTGTTTGGTAATGGCTATGAAAAAGAAGATGAAATGATAAATTTACTTAAAAAATATATAACTATCTGAAAAGAAAAAATTTATAATATTCCTTAATATATTTATATCATGAAGAAACCAAAAAATAAAGATGATAATAAGGTTGAATATGGTACAATTTCTTTACCTATCCCTTTAATAAATAAAATTAAAGAGAGGATTAAAAATACTGGTTTTAATTCTGTTTCTAGTTATGTATCTTTTATCTTAAGAGAGGTACTATCTTCTACAGATAAGGGTTCTAAATGGATTGTAAATAAGAAACATATGGAAAATATTATTAAAAGACTCAAAAAGTTAGGATATTTAGATTAATTTCTTATTGGTAGTGAGACAACCTTTATATATTTATTCTATTTTTAATTATCTATAATTAAAGTTTAATGAGTGAGTAAAATGGATATAAAAGATGAACAGTATACGGATAAACGTAATTTAACTAATAAATTTACTTCAGAAAGAACTCAAAGATGTATAGATTTAATGAGGCCAGAAATAAAACCTTTATTAGAACTGCCTCTGGACAAAAAAATTGAGAAATCAAAAGAAATTATAGAAGAGGCTCTTGAAAAATACAAGAAATTGGGAATTGGATTTAGTGGGGGAACAGATAGTCTGGTTCTGTTGCATCTTATTCTACCTTTAAAGAAAAATATTCCTTGTATTTTTGTAGATACTCAACATGAATTTCCAGAAACTTATGAATTCATGAATAAAGTTGTAATTGAATGGGACATAAAAGATTTTCAAAAAGTTAGAGCAGATGAAAAACGTACAGATGAGTTTAAAGAAAAATATGGATTCAAAACCCCAGAGTTTACTATAGCTTATGATGGATACCACAAGATAGCTCCTATGATAAAAGTAATTGGTGATAGGGAATTTGATGCTTTTTTTGTTGGTTTAAGGGGGGTAGAGCATGAAGAAAGAGCAAAAGAAATTTTTTTCTCTCCAAGACAAAATCCAGATCACATAAGAGTGCATCCTCTTTTATTCTGGAGACAAGGAGATGTTTTGGATTATGTCAAAAGATTTAATCTAGAAGTTAATCCTCTTTATGCAAAAGGATATACCTCATTAGGATGTACAATTTTCTCAGAAAAGAACACAGATCCAAATGCTCATGAAAGAGCTGGAAGAGGGATAGTCAGAGAAATTGTGATGAAAGAGTTAAGAGAATTGGGATATACCTAAATTCTTTCATTTTTTTTAAAATAATTTTCTTTTTCTTCTCTTATTAATCTAATTATCTTTTTGTTCTTATCCGCTATATTATTTTTTTCTTTTGAATCTTTAGTGATATCATAAAGTTCTTCTGTTACTTCTTTGCTCTTCATGTTTTTGGTATATATATATTTGAATTTGTTAGATCTTATAGAAAAACAAAATCTTTTATTAGACTCCGTGGTCCAATGTTCTGAAAAAGCTAAATCTGATTCTTTTTTATTAAATACAGATTTTCCTTGCATGTTCTTTAATGATTTTAATCCTATAATTTTCATTATAGTAGGAGAAATATCTATTAGTTCTATCATTGCTTTTTTATTTATATTCTTTTTATTGAACCCTTTCGGAAGCTTTATTATAAGAGGTACATTTATTGTTTCATCATAAAATTTATAATGATATAAGTATCCATGTTCCATAAATTCTTCTGCATGATCTGCTGTTATAATTATTAAAGTGTTATCATGAGTATTATTATTCTTTAAAAAATTAATTAATTTACCTATTTCCTCATCAAAATATTTTATTCCTGCATCATATAACCCAATAAGATAATTTATATCCTTTTTACTTAATCCCTTTATATTTATTTCTCCTTTTTTTAATTTTGTTTTAAAAGTATGTATATCTATATCTCCCGTGTAATTTTTATTAAAATAGAAATGATAAGGATTTGGAATATCATAAGGTTCATGAGCTTCCATGAAATGTAAAAACATAAAAAAAGGATTTTCATTAATACTTTTTATGAATTTTATAGAGGAATTTATGATATCTTCTGCTGAACTTATATTATTTTTTCTATCTAATTTTTTATAAATAAAATAATCAAATCCTTTATTTATTATTTCCGGACCTAATCTTGTTGCCCCATTATTAGAATAGGTAATATACCCATTATTTCTTAATATTTCAGATAAGAATATAATCTTCTTGTTTGTTTTTTCATACCATCTTTGTGTTATAGGATACAAACTTGTAAACATTACTTTATGAGAATGATCAGTCCATACGGTTTGAGAAAATACATTATCAAATTTTATTGTATTTAATTTATCTATGTTGGGGGTTGTTTTCCTATAGTATCCATAACAACTTAAATGGTCTTTTCTACAACAATCAAGAGAAATAAGAATTATATTTGTTTTTTTTTGATTTTTATTCAATATTATTGGTTCACTCCAAATAATACTTTCTTTAGAATTTTTCTTAGATTCATCTTCTGTGGAAAATTTTATTTTAATGTCCTTATTTTTGTATTTATTTAAATCTAAGTTTATATCTAACCAATCCATTGTCTTGAATGATTCTATACTTATCTTTCTTAAGAATATTATATCTTTGTTTACAGTTACTCTGAATAAGATACTCCCTTTAATCTCTTTGTTTAATCTTATTGAAAAAGATAACATATCCTTTTTTTTTATCTTTATTTTATTTGTTGTGAATGAAAAATTAGAGTTTGTTATTATGCAATTTTTTGTTATGCCATCTGCTGTTACTTTTTTTATTATTGCCTTCTTTATTTTAGGCAAAATACGCATATTATCTGCTGGAAACATGGAAGGCAATTTTCCTGATTTTTTGTTGATATACCATTTTACTCTATTTGGACTTGCATAAAATTTCAAAGCTTCTAATGGATTTTTTAAGAATTTTTTTAATGTCTTCTTTAACAAGTCATCTTCTTTTATTGCCATATCATTCATACTTTTAAATAGAATAATATTTAAATTATTTGGTTATCTGATTTAAAATGATAAAAAAAATAGTTGGTAACATCCAGAATTTTATGTATAATATTAGTTCTAAAAGTTTGGGAAAGGAAAAGAATAAGATATTGATGATTGGAAGTTATCAGAAGTTTGGTTCAATAATCAGCGAATTAAAGAAGAATGAAAATAATGTTATCATTAGAGGATCTACAACAGTTGGCAGAAGCTTATTCAGGAAGGATGTTAATTATTATATAACCTTCACAAATTCTGAAGATTATATCAGGAAGAAAATGAGATATATAGATGTTGTTGTAGTAACTAATGATATAATGCCTTTTGAGAGGAATGTAATAAAAATCGCTAATGAAATGAGAATTAAATCTCTTATTGTGCAGCACGGTTATCCAACAAATTTACCAATATTCCAATCTATCCCCATTCTCGCTGATAAAATAGCATTATGGGGGAAATTAACAGAGGATTTCCTTATTAATAATGGAGCTGAAAAAGAGAAGATTGTTATTACTGGCTCTCCTCAATTTGATGATTATATCACAAGAAAACCCAATAAAAAAGAAAAAATATTAAATAAATATAATATCCCAAATTCTAAGAATATAATTTTATTTACTGCACAACCTTTTAGATATAATGTTGGTGTTGGTCATGATAGACTTACTTTGAATGAACAAAAGGAAATATTTTATAATTTATTTGAGGTTGCAAAGGAACTAGACTCTTTTTTAATAATTAAATTACATCCAAGCAATGAAATGAGTTATGAAGATATTTTAGAATTTACCTCAGCAAAAAAATATAATAATTATCTTGTTCTTAAACATGAACAGGGAGATTTGTTTGAGTTAATTAATATTTGTGATGTTTCCATAACTTATAACTCTACTACGGCCATTGAATCTATGATTCTGAAAAAACCTGTTATAACAGTAAATTTCTCCAATAAAAAAGACAGCATAAATTATGCCCAATATGACTGTGCTATTAATGTAACCACTAAGGACATGCTGAAGAAAACAATAAACAACCTACTGAATGACAAATTAGTAAGGGATAAGTTAATAATAGAGGCAAATAAGTTTCTTAAGTATTCTTTTTATAATTTAGATGGATTATCTTCACAACGTGTTGCGAATTTGATTATTAGTATGATTGATAAGAGATAGATTTAGTTACCTCCTATCCAACCCTCAAGGCACCATTCTCCTTTTTCATTCTTCTTCCATATCTTTTTGTTCCTAAACTTATCTGCTACATCCCAGAATTGCTCTTTTGTTATCCCGATACTCTTACAAAAATGATTAATGTACTCTTCTGGAGGTATTCTTTCGTCACTTTCTTTCACTAGTTTAATTCCTTCTTCTCTTGTCATTCTTCCTTTTCTTATTTCGTTGCATACATGATCTGATGTGCTCCCAAAACCAAATTTAAGATATTTAAAATAATGATGAATTACTATATACATACAGTCTAAATCTGCATAGTCATATATTCCCACAATAGGACCTTCTTTCCTTTTTTGGAATCCATATCTTTTTGCTATTTCGACATTCTGTTTTGCATCCCAAGGAATATAATATCCCAAAAAAATAGGAGTATACCCTATTTTATTTAATTCTTCCTCGCTTGGATAAATTAAAGATTGTATTTCATTTAGAGAAATATTTTCATCTACCCAATCTTCTGCTTTTTTTCCTTTAAGGATATTCTGTTTGTCAAGCCATTTTCTATTTAGTTTAGAAATGTCCCTCTCATCCTCTGGGGCCCCATATTCTATATCCGGATTTTCACCCCATATTACTAAAGGAATATTAAATTTTATCGCTATTCTTGGGGGTATAGACCAAATAGCCAGATGGTCTGGTATTGAGCAATCTCCTTCCTCAAAAAAACATTTTTTCCTTAATTTTTTAAATCCTACTGAATTCGGAGTGAAATCTATATGATCAACCCCCATATTTCTTAAAGCTTGAATATTTTCTTCTCCAAGAGAAGTTCTTGCATCTGTTCTGAAAGTGACACATAGGGGATTCATATTATACACATTTTTCATTATATGAACCTGATAAATGCTGTCTTTTCCTCCACTGACTGGAATTATGCAATTATACTTTGTTTTGTCTTTACCTCTGAATTTGTCAAGAATTTCCCTAAATTCCTTCTCCCTTTTAACCCAATCTATTTTCTCTTTTTTTTCTCTTGCAGCAATGCATGCACTACAAATTCCTTCTTCATTTAACCCTAGCTTTGGCCTTGTAGTTGGCATTACACACAATTTACAATACTCCATTCATTATAAGTAATAGGAAGAATTTTTAAAATATTTGGTTTTATTAGTTATTATGGAAAAAATACTTGCGATAATCCAAGCTAGGATGGGTTCTATTAGATTGGCTAATAAGATGATTTTGGAAATATGCGGGAAAACTGTTTTAGAGCATGTAATTTCAAGAATAAAAAAATCTAAGAAAATAAATGATATTGTGGTCGCCACTTCTGTAAAGGAAAAGGATAATCTTATAGAAGAAATTTCTAAAAGAGAGAATGTTAATGTTTATAGGGGAAGCGAGGAAAATGTATTGCAGAGATTTAAGGAAGCAGCTGATGAATTTAATGGAGACATTTTAATAAGAATTTGTGCTGATTCACCTTTAATAGATCCTGATATAATAGACAAGGCAATAATAAAGTTTTTGGAAATAAGACCTGATTATTTAACTACTACAATGAAAAGAACATTTCCAGAAGGATTGGATGTTGAAGTGTTTTCTAAAGAAGCATTGAATAAGGTTTATTGTTTAGCAAAAGATAAGGAAGATTTAGAACATGTTACTTTTTACATAAGAAAACACCAAGATTTGTTTAATTGTTATAATCTAGAATCTCCAGATGAATTTATGTATCCAGAGATAAAACTAACTTTAGATACACAAAATGATTTTTTATTTATCAAATCCATATTTGAATTTTTGTATCCTAGTAAGGAATTCTTTTCTACTAGAGATTTATTAAAATTTTTGAATAATAAATATAAAGCAATATTTAGGGTTGATGGTAGCAGTAAGTTAGGGATGGGAGATGTTTTTAGTATGTTAAATCTGGCTGAGGAACTAAAATATTTTAATATTTTATTCATTGTAAAATATGATATGGCTGTTAATAAATTAAAAGAGTTTGGTTATAATGTTGAAAAGATTCCAGAGAATATTTCTTTGGAAGAAGAATTTGAAATAATAAAAGAAATAAATGATAAATTCAAAGCAGATATAATTATCACAGAATTATTTAAAGAAAACTATCAAGAATATTATGAAAGATTATCTAAAATAAGCAAGACATTAATTATAGATCTTTTTGGTGACATAGAAGTTTATGCTGACATCCTTTTAAATTGGGATTTGTTGGTTGAAGATCCTAGATATATAAAGAAAAATAAAAATACAATTTATTGTGTGGGTCCAGAATATACTTTACTGAAAGGAAAAATAGGTAAATGTTATAATATGAATAAATTAATTAAGAATAAGGTTGAGAATGTTTTAATTACAATGGGTGGAGCTGATCCAAGAAATTTGACTCCAAGGATAATAAATGCTTTGAGCGACTTTAATGACATTAAATTTAATGTGGTTATAGGTCCTGCTTTTACAAATAGAAATGAAATTAATGAAACCTTAGAAAACAGCGATTTGAATTATTCTTTAGTGGAGAATATGAATGATTTGTCTGAAATAATGTATGATTCAGATTTAGTTATTTGCGCTGGAGGATTAACATCTTTTGAATTGTGTGCCATAGGAACCCCTTTTATAGGCATTTCTAATATAGGTTGGGAAGATAATAGACTAAGAAGAATGGAAGAAAAAGGAATATGCAAATATTCTGGGGGTTTGGAGGAATTTGATGAAAAGAGATTACACAATATTTTTAAGGATTTAATTAATAACAAAAAAGAAAGGGAAAATATGAGTCTTAATGGTAAAAAATTACTGGATGGAAAAGGTGCCAACAAAACTGCTAAAATAATTATGGGGATTATAATAAATGGAAATAAAACAAATAACTGATATTAATAAAGCTCTGGATATTTTATGGGAGCATGATCAAGCTAATCAAAAAATAAATTTTCCAAGAGATAAACCAAATTTTGGATTGTTTAAGAAAAATATATTAAAAAGTTATGGGGAGCAACCAAATGGCTTTTTGTTTATTTATGAAGGAGAAAAAATAATTGGTTCTATGATATTAAGAATAAAGTTTAATTATTATAGACAACAAAAATATGGTGAAGTTTGGTACATATACCTTGATGCTTCATGTAGGGGAAAAGGTTATGGGACTAAATCTTTGGAATATGCAGATAAATATTTTAATGAAAATGACTGTGAGTTTGCCCTTGCTGGGATTTCTGCTATAAATTCTGCATCCAATGCTCTTTTTGATAAATTAGGTTATAAAAGAACAAGGAGTATTCTGGAGAAGCAATATTAACAAAAGATTTTTATATTTTTCCTTATTTTTTTGATTATGGTTGATGAAAATATTGTAAAAGAAATCTTGAATAATTTTTTGGTTGATTCTGTAGTGGGTATCGAAAGAGTTGATGCTTGGATTCATCCAAGTTTTAGAGTCTCTCTTGATAATAGATCTAGGGTTTTTCTTAGGTTTCCTGCTGTAAGGGATAATGTTCATTTTAATGATCCTTATAATTTTGATAAGGATGTTTATGTTTCTGATTTACTTTTGCAAAATGATATAACAGTTCCTAGATTTGTTTTTAGAGACACTTATAAGGATCATGATTTTTTAATAGTTGAAGATTTGAGGGGTGTTAATTTAGGCAGTTTGTGTAGAAATGGTATGAAATCTGCACCTGAAAATTTAATTGAGGGATGGGGGAATTATATAGCTAGGGTGCATAGTATAACTTCAGATAGTTTTGGGTATATAGGAAAGAATGGAATTGATAAAATTTATAATAGTTGGGGCAATGTTGTTTTTGATTTTCTAAGAATGAAAATAGACAGAAATGGCGTTGTTGACAGCGAAGATAAAAATAGGATTATCTTATTTTTTAAAAGAAATTTAGAATTACTTAATAGTTTAAGAGATCCAAGATTGATATTATATAATACTCATGGAGATAATATGATTGTTGATGGTAATAAGTTTGTAGGGGTGTCAGATGTTATGCTTTCTTTTTTTGGAGATAGGTCATTGGATTTTATGTTTCCATTTTATTTTGAAGTTCAGGACGCCTTCACTAGGGGTTATGTTGGAGCTGGAGGCGTAATCCCAGAACACCTTGATACGTTGAATAAATTTAATCTTGTAAATTATTATCTTTCAACCATCGTAAATTATAAAGATGCAACTGGCAGAAGAGCCACTTGGAGTGAAGATTACAGAAAGAAACTAAAATTACTTTTAAATGAAGGCCTCTAGTCAAAGTCCTCTTTTTTTAATACATGCTCAATCTCTAAATTCTTATTTGCTCTTTTTTTGTTAATTAGATTAAACCATTCTTTCGGATCCAATCCTTTTTCTCTCTTACCACGCCTTAAAATCAATAAGTTATCTTTTGTAAACAATTCGCCTTTCTTTATCTTCTTTTTTGTAAATATTATGCTATAAGCAAAATCTCTTATGTATTTTTCTATATCCAGTATCTTTCTCTCACCAGAGCCAAGAATTTTTTCATCTACTTTTATTTTTTCACCTTTTTTTATTTTATTCTCTGTTTCTCTAATAGCTTTTACCATTTTTTTAAGTTCATTTGGTTCTATAGCAAAGAAATGATCAGGACCTTTCATTTTTCTATCTAAAGTTATGTGTTTTTCTATTATTTTTGCTCCTTTTACTATTGCAGCAATGGGTGCCTTTACTGAATCTTCTGTGTGGTCAGAATAACCTATAATTGCTTGTGGAAATTCCTTTTTTAAGGTATCAATTACATTTAAATTGGCGTATTCTAATGGTGTAGGGTATTTTGCTACACAATGCAAGATTGCTATCCTTTTATTATATTTTCTGACAATTTCATAAGCCTCTTTAATTTCCTGCAGATTAGAACCTCCAGTAGACATAATGATTGGCAATCCTTTTTTGGCTATGTGTTCTATTAACGGTAAATGTGTTATAGCATAAGATGTTGTTTTAAATAGTTTTATCCCTTTTTTATATAATAAATCTGCTGATTCTTCATCAGAAGCACTAGAAAAAAATATTATATTCTTTTTTTTGCAATAATCTTTTAATTCATCAATCCATTCTTCTGGATATTCAAACTTTTTCACATTTTCAAAGATGTCATAACTATATTTTCCTTTATTATCTTCCCAGTCTAATTTTCCAGCGCTTTTTGGATACATAAGCTTTGTTTTAAAATTCTGGAATTTAACAGCATCACAGCCAGCTTCTGCAGAAATATTAATCATCTTTTTTGCAATGTTTATGTCCCCGTTATGATTTATTCCTACTTCAGCTACTATGAAGCATGGAGAATCTTCACCTATGAATTTATTTTCTATTTGGATTTTCATAGGATATATTATATAGTTAATTTTATAAAATTTTTTATATTCTTTAATTTATGGAAATTAATAGAAGTATTGTAATAGTTACTGGTGGTGCAAATGGTATTGGTAAAACTATTGTTAAATATCTTCATAATGAAGGTGCTTTTGTTTATATAGCTGATATAGACAGTGTTAATGGAGAAAGAGTTTACTCTGAATTGGGAAATCTTGTTAGTGAAATATATTTTAAACAATGTGATGTTAGAGATGATGGTAATAGAAAAAACCTTGTTGACTCTGTTATTGAATCTTCTGATCATATTGATATTTTAATTAATAATGCTGGAGGAGCACTGCAATCTGAAAGAGATTATAGGAAGGATTATAGAGGGAATTTTGTTGAATATGATCTTGGAATTTATCAACCTACTTTTGAATTGAATTTATTTGCTCCTATTGCTATGATGAATTTGGTTATTCCTCATATGATAAGAAATGAAGGTGGTGGTTCAATAATTAATATTAGCTCTGTTAACGCTGTTCTTCCTTTGGAATTACCAGCATATTCTTCTGCCAAAGCTGCATTGGAGCTGATTACAAAATTGTATGCAAGACAGTATGGTAAATATGGTGTTAGAATTAATGCTATTCGTTCTGGTCCTGTCATGACCGATGATACTTTAAGAGCTTATGAAAATGATCCTCAACAAAAAGAAACAGTTTTGTCTATGATATCCTCTAGGAGAATCGGAACTACAGATGATGTAGCTAGAACTGTTTTGTCTTTAATTCAAAATGATGCATTTGTTGGATCTATTGTTACTGTAGATGGTGGTTTTGTTTTAGATACTCCTTTCTTTAGAATGGGAGAAAAATAAATTATTTTTTATAATAATCCCAAATCTTTTCTATCATAGTCCTATACTCTCTTCTTTCTTTCATCTCTTTTCTTTAATACAAAAGTTATATTATTACATGGAAATAAATATTTTAATATTGTATATTCATAAATTATAGGTATAAATTTAAATATATTAAAAAATCTAGACATAAATTCCATTTTTATTTCAATAGTTTCAAACTTATTCAATATTGGGATGTAAAAAAACTTTGGATTGAAACTTCTATATCCAAATCTGTGTATTCTAATTACTGATTGTATTGAAGAAACATTTGAAAAGTGATGATCTAATATAATCAACCTTCCATTTGGTTTTAATATCCTATGACATTCTTGAAGAAATCTTGGAATATTATTAATCATACCAATCAACCTTTCACACACTATTTCTTCTGCAGAATTATTCTTAGCAAATTTATAAGGATATTTATTTAAATCATATTTTATATCTGCTTTTACATAATAATCAACATTAATATACCATTTTTTTGGTCTTTCTCCTGATCCAAAATTATATTTTACCATTTATTTTTCCTTTTGTAATCCATAAGATAATGTGAGATTAATCCCCCCACAAAATATAACACCTTAAAATTTATTATTATCAAAATAATAGAAATTGACATTATTAGTAAAATACCAAAAATATTATGAAAAAAAACTTTTATTTTCTTTAATTTAAAATATTGTGGAATATCAGGGAATATGGCACCAAATGTAATTAATAAAAATCCAATTAAATTTATTGAAATTATATAATTCAAAGCTATATATATATAACATATATTAAATGTTCATGTATTTTCATTTTCTGTAATAATCCCAAATTCTTTCTATTGCATTTACTACATCATCAGCATCTTTGATACTCATTCCCGGAAATAATGGTATTGTAATTAAATTATTGTATATTTTTTCAGCTACTGGAAAACCCCCTTCTTTATAACCATATTCTTTTTGATAAAATGGATGTAAATGTAGAGGAATAAAATGCACGCCTGTCCCTATTTTTTCTGCTTTTAGTGCTTCTATAAATTTATTTCTGTCTATTTTTAATTTACTAAAATCAATTAATATTGGGAATAAATGCCATGAATGTTTAACATAAGGTTTTATTTCTTGTGTTTTTATATAATCAAATTCTTTGAATCTTTTTAAATAATATTCTACTAATTGTCTTCTTTTTTCGTTAAATTTATCTAATTTTTTTAATTGTTCAACACCTAATGCCCCATGTAACGAATCCATATTATATTTAAACCCTTGAGAAATAACTTCATAATACCAATTCCCTTTGTCTTTATACCTATCAAATGCATTTTTATCAACACCGAAATATGCTCTTTTTCTTATTTTATCTGCAATTAAATCATCATTTGTAGTTGCCATTCCACCTTCAGCAGTTGTCATATTCTTAATAACATAGAAACTAAAACAAGTTACGTCTCCTATGCTTCCTATTTTTTTACCTTTATATTCAGAACCTACTGCATGGGCTGCATCTTCAATTACTCTTAAATTGTATTTCTCTGCAATTTTATTGATTTCATCCATATCACATGAATGTCCACCATAATGCACTGGCATTATTGCTTTTGTGTTTGATGTAATTTTTTCTTCAATTTTTTTCACATCAATGTTAAAAGTTCCTTCTTCAGAATCAACCAGAACTGGTTTTGCTTTAAGCCATGTTACAACATGGGCTGAAGCCACAAAAGTTAATGTTGGAACTATAACTTCATCATTTTCTTTTATATCATAAGAGGATAAAACACTATGCAATGCTCCAGTACATGAATTAAAAGCTATTGAGTTCTTACAACCAACATATTTAGTAAAATTTTCTTCAAATTCTTTTACTTTTGGACCTGTGGTTAACCATCCTGATTTTAATACTTCTATAACTGCATTAATCTCTTCTTCTTCAATTGTTGGTTTGCATAAAGGTAAGAAATCGTTTCTCACTGGATTTCCTCCCTCTATTGCTGGTTTTTCCATTTTAAGTATAAGGAAGAAAATGTTTAAAAGTGTTATTATAAATGTTCTTCTAAAAATTTATAGGCAGTTTCCCTTGCTTCTTTTGGAAACTGATGACTTCCATTAAAAACTTTTAATTGTAGATTATCTGAGTTTTTATAATATTTTTTTCCAAGGTGGATTAATTCTATTGCTCCTTCAATAGGAAAATTTGCATCATTCATTGTGGCTGAAATCAAAAATGCCCTTGGATTTATCAATGACAATATTTCTGGAGCATCTATTCCATCTTTTAATAATCCATAAATATAAAATGAGAAGGAGTGACATATATGATCTTCTTGGATTGATGGGATAGTTGCTATACCACAATTAGAAACTGCAGCTTTTACTCTTTTATCCAATGCTGCTGTATAAAATGTTTGCATCCCTCCAAGTGAATGACCTATGCATCCAATTCTTTCAGAATCAACTTCCTTTAATTTAGTTAAAACATCTATTGCTCTTTTATTGTCTGATACATTTTTTCCAATTAAACTTCTACCATGTAACAATTCATTAAAAAATAAATATCTCTCTCCCCAAGGACCTTTTGAATTTTTATGTGATAATTGTCTCTCTTCAAATCCTATTGAGTCTGGTGCAATAACAACATAACCCCTATGCACTAATTCTAAAGCATATTTTTGATCTTCATCTCCAATATATTCAAATATAACCTCACTTTTCCCTAAATCAAATCTTCCATGATGCTGATGTAAGGCTAAAATAGCTGGGACTTTTCCTGTTAGACCTTTAGGTATTAATAAATAAGCAAATATATTATCTCTTTTTTTAGCATCATCACCTTCATAATCAACATATTCTAAACCATTTGATGTTCTTATAATCCTTTGAGAAGGAGTTGCATTATATCTTATTTTTCTTAAGATGAATCCATTTCTTTCTTCTTCATTTATTATGAAAATAGTTAATGGACGTTTTAATTCTTCTAAACCCATTAATTCTTTGACCCTTATTTCTAAACCTTCTCTATTCCCTATCCATCTTTGGTTTAATGATTCGAGCATAATTCAAGAAAAATAAAAGATTTTATAAATATTGTTAATTTAACCACTTTAAAATAATTATTTAGAAATATAACTCTGGCTTTTCCTTTATTTCCTGAGCTACTTGCCTTAGCCCGTCTTCCACATTGATTTTTGCTTTAAAACCAAGCAATTTTTCAGCTTTTTTAGTGTCAGCTTGTCTTTTTGTGCATACTACTTCTCTATCCCTAAAAATAGGCTTTACATCAGAATTTATGGCTTTTCTTAAGATCTCTGCTAGTTCAGCAACACTTGTTGATATCCCAGTACCAACATTAAATACCTCATTTTTAGCATTGCTCTTCATTGATAAGATATTTGCATTTACAACATCAGAAAAATGAGTGAAGTCCATGCTTTGATCTCCTTTACCATCTATTATTGGAGCCTCATTATTTAATATTCTTTTGATGAAGGCAATTATAACTGTTGTATAATATGCATGAGATGCTTGTCTTGAGCCGTAAACATTGAAATATCTCAACATATTATATTCTATCCCATGTTTTTTTCCTAGGTATTCTAATAATTTTTCACACATCCATTTGCTTGCTCCATAAGGCTCTGTTGGCTTTATTTCACTGTCTTCAGACATTGGCAATTTATCAGGGTCACCATAAACACTGGAAGAGCTTGAAAATACAATTCTTTTCACATTGTTGTCACATGCAGACTTGAAGACATTGTAAGAGCCTTTTATGTTTACTTCTATGCATTCATCAGGTGATTCCATGCTTCTTGCAATATGAATTCCTGCTGTATGAAAAACATAATCTACATACTTCATAGCTTTATCCACAGAATCCCTGTTCCTTATATCTCCTTCTATGAATTCTGCTTTTCCCTGGTCTATTAGATATTGAATACTGCTTTTTTTTCCTTTTACCAAAGAATCAAGAACTTTTACATTATATCCTTGTTTAACTAACTCTTCCACTAAATGACTTCCAATGAAACCTGCTCCGCCTGTGACT
>Ga0209541_10001152_pt1 | contig 52975 bp, 59 predicted proteins | sample RifCSPlowO2_01_FD_184027 | JGI IMG/M metagenome (GOLD analysis project Ga0209541, IMG submission 184027) | Groundwater microbial communities from Rifle, Colorado - Rifle CSP2_plank lowO2_0.1 (SPAdes) (version 2) | ecosystem: Environmental > Aquatic > Deep subsurface > Groundwater | place... | reverse complement strand
GTTCATATCCATAGTCATATATCGACATGATACGACGAGCCGTTCACTTAAGGGAGCTTTCGGCTCCTTTCTGTGTTGGAATGACCCTTGATTTGGGTGTCATTGTGCGTTGGACAAGACTCGGGATTGACTTTGCTTAAGACTACTGGTATACTCATTATCAGTTGTTTTAAGGAGGTTATGTAATGAGAAAAAGTGTTGGCTTTGCTATTTTTATATTTACAGTTATGTTGCTGGTTGGTTGTTCTAGTACAAGTAAATCTATAGCTATAGCCACTACTGACAATAATTCTGGTGGGGTTGTTATTGATGGAGAAACCATAGAAGTTAATTTAGGAAAGATTGAAGTCGACCCCACTGCGACACAAGTCAAGTTGGTGATGTATAATGATGTTTTTTCTTTCGAAGATGAGGCAATTTGGCTTTATCGTTTAAAATACAGTTGGGAAGAAAAGTTCGGAGCGAGAGTGGGTAAAAGTTTACAAAGTGTTGTTGCTGAACGATATCCCAAGTATGCAGTTGTAAAAGTGGAAAGAACGCGTGAAGACCTTCATTCTTGGGGAATATTTACTGTTTATTATATAAGCCTTAAGGAACAGTAATATTTTGTGGGTATGACCTAATAGCGGTGCAATAATTTTGCCCGCTTTTTATTTTTTAAATTTAAGCAAAGTTATCACTTTGCTCCAGGTTAGTTTGACGCCCCCTTGCCAATCGTCAATTATCTGTCAAAGTAACCGGCGACAGAGAGTTTTGCGGGCTAAAGCACCGCACACTCCGAGAGAGGGCGTGTGCCTTTTTAAAATTAGCAAATTTTTAAAAAGAAGCAAAAGAAAAAGAATATCCGCAATATACAAGACCGGAAGTCTTTGTTCCAAAATCTGGTATTAAGGGTTCAGTATTAAGTATTAAGGGAAAGAAATGCGAGTGCCAGATGTTTTACTTTCAGGAGACCATAAAAAGATAAAGGAGTGGAGGGAAAAGAATAGTTGACTTTAAGATTCTCTTGGAATATAATGTATCTAAATATGAAAGAGGGTAATTAAACCTATTTCTACAACTTAACACGCCCGTCTCGCTGAGCGTAGCCGAGGCGGATAGTATAACCACGATTGGTGCCAATGGCGCTAATCGTGGTTATACTATTGCTAAATTTATTAAGCAGTAATATAATCATTCGGTAAGTCCTTTCCCAATTTTATATAGCTAACCAGTCCCGCTACGGCGGGGCCCCAACCTCGAGAGAGAGTTGGGAATTCCAATTTATTTAGGAGAGTTTGATTCTGGCTCAGGATGAACGCTGGCGGCGTGGATAAGGCATGCAAGTCGAGCGCCCAGCCCCAGTTCGTAAGAACTGGGGCTGGGAGCGGCGAACGAGTTAGTAATACCTTGGAACGTACCCGGAAGTCGGGCATAACTTGCCGAAAGGCAGGCTAATTCCCGATAGTACAGTGATGTTAAAGAAGCAATTCGCTTCCGGAGCGGCCTAGGTCCTATCAGCTAGTTGGTGAGGTAATGGCTCACCAAGGCTACGACGGGTAGGGGGTGTGAGAGCACGATCCCCAACGATGACACTGCGATAAAATTTTGTCGCCTTCAGCGGTAACGCTGAAGTAAAATCTAGCTTATAACGGCGAAACCTTTATATCTTGTGGATATATTTCCTAGTACCTTAGAGCGGTATGTGATATAATATCCTCATGAAAAAGAAGACAACGCCGTGGGAAGTTAAATTATCAGATCAGTACATTGCGGGTTTTTTAGATGGTGATGGATCTATTGTTGCTTTGAAAGTAAAAACAAAGCAACGAAGGTTCGAATATCGTTTAAAACTGCGCATAAACTTTACCCAGAAGAAAAAGGATAAGTTTATTCTCGAAAAGATTAGGGATTATTTTGATCAAGTTGGCAGAGTAAGCGACTCCAGAAAATATTATATTTCTGAATACGTTATCGCCAATAAGTCAGACGTTAAAAAGGTGTTAATTCGTTTACGACCCTATGTGGTTATAAAACGAAAGCAAATCGAATTAGCGTTAAAGATAATTTCTATATTTGAGAATCACGGACATGGGATAAAAAGAGTTTTTTTAACCGAGAAAGAATATGCACAAGTTATGCTACTCGGAAAAAAAATTCGTAATCTCAATTCCTCTACAGGAGGTAAAAAATCTGATATTTAACCCCGTAACGACTTAGTTCTATTCGAACTAGATGGTAGGCGATGAGGCAGAAATGCCGATGGTCTATCATAATATGCTGGCGCCTCTATTTTATTAGAGGATGAAGACATAGTCTATACCATTAGTGATAATGGACAAATATGACGGGTCATACACCTACGGGTGGCTGCAGTCGAGAATATTCGACAATGGGCGAAAGCCTGATCGAGCGACGCCGCGTGCAGGAAGAAGTTCTTCGGGATGTAAACTGCTTTTGCCAGGGAAAAAATAGCCCCCTCACTCGGGATTATAGTCGTTTTGACGGCGCGAATTTTAAGCGTATTCGCGGCGCGAGGACGAAATTGTAGTTGATACTACATTGAGGACGAGCAACAAAGGAGACGGTTAAAATTCGCCCGCCCATCGGGAAGCGAAATAATGGCCGATTTCTTCGTTACTCCTCTTCGTAGTAGTGCCCACTACAACTTCATCGTCGTGCCTTGAAATCGTCTCATTATTTCGCTTTCAAAATCGATTAGAATCTCGAGTGAGGGGGCCCTGATTGTACCTGGAGAATAAGGGGTTGCTAACCTCGTGAATTTTTCTATCGCCTCCTCGGGCGATAGCGCGAGTCCTCATAGGAATATGAGGTAAAAAATACTTGGCTTATATGCTGGAAAACCCAGTTAATAGTTTAGTACCGAGTTTTAGCTCGGTGACAATCTAAACTAAAATTTTGTTAATTTTATTAACAAAATTGCTGGAAAATCAGCAGGGAAGCTGGTAAAATTAGAGTATGAAGTTGGATAAAAAGCTCAAAGATATAACGATTGGTTTACTTCTTGGTGACGGGTGCTTTGAAAAGAAAAAGGATACTCTGGGAATTCGATTGCAAGTTAAACAGCAATCGAAAGCTAAAGAATATGTGGAGTGGCTTTATGACCATTTCAGCGGTCATTGTCTTTCTGAAGTTAAATTCAGGAAGGACTATAATCAATATTATTTTAGTACTAGGTATCTAAGAGAATTCAAAGACATCTATAATTTATTTTATGTTAATGGGAGGAAAGTTATCCCCGCTAATATAAAAGAGCTATTTAAGTCACCGCTAAGTTTAGCCATATGGTATATGGACGATGGTTCGTTAGATTATAGACCTAACGACCATTATGCTTTCTATCTGGCTAGTAATTGTTTTTCGCTAGAAGAGTCCAAGAAACTTCAAGAAGTTTTGCTTGATAATTTTGGAATATATTCTAGAGTATATAACAATCTGTGTAGGGGAAAACGATATCCAAGAATATATATTGGATCGGATGGGAGAGATAAATTTAATAAGTTAGTCTCTCGGCATATCCTCAATTGTTTTTCTTACAAGTTACCTAAATTTACTTAGCCCCTCAGAGACTTGATCTATAATGGATCGGATAGTAGGTGATGATATCTTATATTGATTGATGGCTTACTATAATACGCCGAGCACCCAATCCTATAATAGGAGGGTGATGATATAGTCCAAAACAAAAATTATTTTGTAATAGGCCAGCAGCAGCGGTAATACGAGGACCCCGAGCGTTATCCGGAATTACTGGGCGTAAAGCGCAAGTAGTCGGTTCTGTTAGTCTGATGTTAAATTTCGAGGCTCAACTTCGAAACCGCATCGGAAACGGCAAGACTAGAGTGGGTTAGAGGCAAGCGGAACGTGCAGTGTAGGGGTGAAATCCATTGATATTGCACGGAACACCAAAAGCGAAGGCAGCTTGCTGGAGCTTCACTGACGATGAGTTGCGAAAGCGTGGGGATAAAAAAGGATTAGATACCCTTGTATTCCACGCCCTAAACTATGCAGACTAGCCATTGGGAGCATCGACCCTTTCGGTGGCGAAGCTAACGCGTTAAGTCTGCCGCCTGGGAAGTACGAGCGCAAGCTTAAAACTCAAAGAAATAGGCGGGAATTTGCACAAGCAGTGGATCATGTGGTTCAATTCGACTCTAAGCGAGGAACCTCACCAGGGCTTGAAATCTAAGTGTAATCCCTAAGAAACTAGGGACCCCGCAAGGCTCTTAGACAGGTGCTGCACGGCTGTCGTCAGCTCGTCATGTGAATGGTATCCTTAAGTGGATTAACGAGCGCAACCCCTATTGTCTGTTATACGTGTCAGACGAGACTGCCTTCGTAAGAAGGAGGAAGGTGGGGATGACGTCAAGTCAGCGTGGCCCTCTGATGCCCTGGGCTACACACATGATACAATGGATGTTACAATGGGTTGCCAAACCGCCCATCAAAAGCATCCTCAGTTCGGATAGGAGGCTGAAACTTGCCTCCTTGAAGCTGGAATTGCTAGTAATCGCAGATCAGAACGCTGCGGTGAATACGTTCTCAAATTTTGCACTCAGAATTAAAAGCGCATGGCAGTTTATAAAACTAAACCGTTAAAATCGGTTCCCCTGATTCGCCATCAGGGCGTAGTTGAAGAATAGTCGCTGGCCGCGAGGCTACCGGCAGAGGATTCGGATACAAATTACAGCCAAACGCTAAAAGACCGTTATCGAGTCTTATATCGGCAGTGAGGTAAGATGAAGATAGCACAAAAAGGTCATTTGGATGTAAGGAAAAGTTTTATAAATAACCCGTGGAGATCTCATAAGACTAAGGAACTAAACATTTTATGAGAAGTCAGCTTTGTCGTAGTATTGTTGATAAGTTTATGCAGTAGCCATGACATGATTGGTGTATGTATACACGAAGTCAACGAAAAGGACAAAACCTATTGAACCCAAATTATGTAGTTGGATTTGTTGATGGAGAAGGATGTTTTTCTGTCGGATGTAGCAAGAGAAAAGATGTTAAGCTGGGCTTTACATTTACTGTGGCTTTCGAAATAGAAATGACCATTGATGATAAAGGTATTTTAGAAAGAGTCCATCAAACATTAGGAGAGCCGGGACAAGTGTATACATCCGTATTTAAACGGTATCCAAGATGGAAACCTCATATAAAGTTAAAGGTTTCCAATATCAAGGATCTTACAGAAAAAATTATACCTTTCTTTAAGAAATATCCGCCACAATCAAAGAAGCGGAAAAGTTTTGAAATTTTTTGCAAGATTGTGGAGATGATACGACAGAAAAAGCATCTACAACTAAAATATGCAAAGAAAATAGTAGAGATGAGAAATAAGATGAATCCAACTGGTAAAGGTTATCGAAAATATTATTCAGTTCAATTGGGCTCGCGTAGTGCGGGAAATCCGCTCGCTACGCCTGATCGTATAAAATCAGGTCCCGATCGCTATAAGTGATAGTGATTAGGATGGGGAATCTAAGTAAGTTCTTACTGAAGATTTCTGCCCGTCAACTCAAGGGAGCCGGTAATACCTGAAGATCCATTTTTTAAGTGGGGACACGGTAGGATCGGTAACAGGGAGTAAGTCGTTTTGACAAAATCATTGCGACGTGGTCTAGTAATGGACCATAAAAATCTGACTAAAATCGGTGAAGCCTAAACGTTAATTATTTGATATAATGAACGTATGGTAATACCGAGGGAAGCTAGGAGAATCACATATTCAAACGAGATAAGAAATCTCAAGAAGTTAAGTTTTAGTGAGATTCAGAAAGAGGTTATAGTAGGAAATTTATTAGGAGATGGTCATCTTTGCCAAAACTGGTCTGGCACTAACTTTCGATTGAAAATTGGTCAGGCTAAAAAGCAAGAAGATTACGTATCTTGGAAGTACGATATTCTAAAAGATTTTGTACTAACAGCCCCCAAGTTACATGTTTCTACTAATTCTGTAAGATTTGCTACGATAAGCCATCCAGAATTAACAAATTTCCACAACATCTTTTATCAGGGCAAAAAGAAGATCATTCCTAAAAATATAGGGGAGTATCTTTCGCCCCTGACACTGGCTGTTTGGTTTATGGATGATGGCAATGTAGCTAAACAATCAGGAAAAGTTAAGGGTTTTCATCTAAATACCCAGTCGTTTACAGAAAATGAAAATTTAGAACTACTTAATTTTTTTCACAGCATTGATATTGATGGAGCCATGGAAAAGAATCATGGAAAATATAGAATTGGTATCTGGAGAAAGCAATCCAGGGATATGTTTTTAGAGATTATCAAGGACCATATTTTACCATCAATGCAATATAAACTCGGATGAATATGTGATTCTCCTTAGCCCCGTAGAGACTTTGACCTATAAGGTCAAGATAGCGTGAAATAACCGCTATAACACGTCGGCCCCCGTGATCGCAAAGCGATTTTACGGGGTGAAGATATAGTCCATGCCCGTAGAAATACGTGGATGAACATGAACAAGGCAAGGCTAGCGGAAGCTGGTCTTGGATCACCTCCTTTCTATTATTTTTTAAAGAATAATATCGAAGGAGTTAGAAGTGGGAGGCGAAAGATGGGAAGAACTTTATCGTTTTTCACATCCAACCTCTATCTCTTCACACAAATGATGTCGATATGGATTTAATATCTATTCCTGGTCCGAAGGATAAATCGGAGTTCGTTGACAAGAGCGAACACAAAATTCTTGTCACTTGGGAGCCCCAAAAAATCGCTTACGGCGACTACGGGGTAAACTGGTTAGCTGTATAAAGTTGAGAATATTAAAACCGTCCGCCAATTGGCGGACGGTTTTTGAAAATATTTGAAATTCAGAATTTCTTGTGCTACTATTCAAACCAGTGTACTCATACATATCAGGAGATGAAGCATGCTTTGGTATCTGGTCCGTTGCGGTGTTAGTATTTTAATCGGCTTTATTATCTGGGTAGCCGCAGCTCAATTGGGATCTTTTATTTTCAGGGGAACTTCCATGGAAGACGTAATGATTCTGGTTGCAGTTTTAGGTTTATTTTGCGGAATGGGTCTGACTTTCAAGACCTGGCCAAAATATATTCATTGATGGCGGCTGTTAAGTCGCCTTTTAATTTTCAAAAAATGTGATATTATATGGTGAGAACTTTTATTATAAGTAAAGGAATTTGAGTGGCACAGGAAATTGAAAGACGGTTTCTTCTCTCCGGTGTACCTCCTTTGAATGCAATTGCTAAGACGATTGAGCAGAGTTATTTGGAAATGCCTTCACCGTCAGTAAGTTTCAGGACACGGATTATAAATGGTTCTTCCGCAGTAATTACACTAAAAAAGGGGAGAGGGATTAGCAGGAAAGAGATCGAGAATGCCGTTAGTTTGGAAATGGCACAAGAATTGAGCAAAGAGTGTCATCATTAGTTAAATAAGCTCAGGATAAAATATGAGGGGTGGGAAATAGATATTTTCGAACCTCCGCTTAAAAACATCGTCCTTGCCGAGAAGGAGATGGCAAGTACTGATGAGCCTTTGGAAATTCCGGAATGGCTCAAGCCTTATATCGTTCGAGAAGTGACCGATTCGTTGACCAATCTACATCTGGCCAGACTCGCTTCAGACCTGAGAGGAACCGAATTATCGGCCTCGTCGTATCTTGAAAAAGATTTTTCCATTATACCTAAGCATGTACTTACCGGAGGCCCATGTTCAGGCAAGAGTACAATTATGGAACTACTCAAAAAAGAATTTCCTAATTTTAATTTTGTGCCTGAGGTGGCGACCATTATTATTCGTCAATTGGGTATTTTTCCGGGGAATGATATTCTAAGCCAATTTAATTTTCAACGCGCAATCTACCGTACTCAGAAACTTTTTGAAGCGATTTCGTACCAATTTGCCATCAGTCAGAACAAGAATGCGCTCATTTTAGATAGGGGAACATGGGACGGTTCCGTTTATCTGCCTGAAGGACGCTTTGAACATGCTGTGGGTACCACTCAATTTGATGAATATAGTTGTTATGATTCTGTGATTTATCTTTCCGTACCACCACAGGAAATTTACGAAATGAACAAAGAAAATAACCCCGCGCGGACGGAAACGTATGAACAGGCTTTCGAGCTTGGACAGAAAATATATCAGGCCTGGAAAGATCATCCCTCATTTCATGAGGTAACCAGCGAAATATGGGAAGAAAAAGTTCAGGCTGTCAGAAATTCTCTAGATATGGTTAAAACCTAAAGCGTCCACAGAGATTCTTAAAGCGGTTAAAACGCGCTTAAGAAATTTTTTCGAGATCGACGTCTTTTAATATCCAGTAAACCCCGCATGGAAACGCTGTCGGGGTTTTATTTTTAGCGCATGTTGACTATTTAATTTTAGGAGTATAGGTTAATCGTAAGTTCTTTGTTTAAATTGTGAGTTATCTGTGAACCCGACAGTACACGTAAAAGCTAAAAAAATGATGACTATCCCATTCATTATTTATTATCTCTTTCAGGCATTTGTTGGTTCTCCGCTTTTCTATATCTGGATGGCGCAATAGACTTTCTTTAATGGCATTTATGCCGTTTTTTTTGAGTTTATTTAATTTGTCAGGTAGTAGATTTTTTGGTTGCCTTCGGCATTTGCCAGATAGTGAATGTTCGAGATGCAATTTTCTTGAGAAAATTGCTACGGCAGAGCCAGCTCGAACATCTACTATCTGGTTTGCGCCAAAAGCGCATCCGAAAAATTCACTACCTGATTTGATAAGTAATCGTCACATTGATAGTAATTTCGCTTTCTCCTGCTGGGATTGATGGGGCAACTTCGCCTCCTCCACCCATACCCACTGCTTTTGAATCATACATCATAGGCCCAGGATAATAGCCGCCTTCGGAATAATTAATTATCTTACCAAGTCGAATCCCAATTTGTTTTTTAAGGGTATTGGCTTTGTTTTTCGCGTCTTTAATCGCCAATTCTCTGGCTTCGTTTTTTACTTTTTCTATATCATCAACCTGGAACCCAAGATTGTTTACTTGATTGGCTCCTGCTGTGACAAGACCATCAAGAACAGCACTTATTTTATCTAAATCTCTGACCTTCACTTCAAATGATTGACTGACCTGATAACCGGTTATCTTTGGATTTGAGTCGTAATATACAGGTGAATCAGGTGTGGGATAACTATCTATTTGAGGAGCTCCCAGGGGTATAGGTCGGGGATAGCTGTATTGGGGATATATATTGTATCCTGTCGTCTTAATATCTTTATCGGCAATATCCTGACTCTTAAGAAAATCGACTACTTTTTTTGATTTTTCTGAATTTGCATCTTGGGCTACTTTTGAGGTTTTAGCTTCGGTAACTATTGAAAAACTAACGGCAGCAATATCGGGTTTAGCAAATACTTTTCCTTCACCGTTAAAAGAAACGGTGTTAGCGTTAGTTGCTGTATTCGATACGTGGCCTGTCATTACTAATAAAAAAATGGTTAATACTACCAGAACTGCTGTCCCTGCCCAAACGAGATATTTATAGTTGTTGTTCATATGTTTTTATTTTACAATTTTTAAGTTTGATTCTAAATATTGACAAAATATTAAAAAGGTATATACTTAGTTAGCTAGAGATAGGTTCTAGATTTTCGAGGAGGATCGGCATGAAGGCTTTACTATTAGTTGCAATGTTGACTGCCTTAGTGATTACTGGGAAATGGGGACATGATCTCCGAAATGAGAATATGTCGCTAAGGATTCAGGTTGCGGTTGCTGATTACAGTCTTAGGAGGGAGATTTCCAGACACCATGAAGCGGTTACCGAGGATCAGGGGAGCGTCGATTATTGTAGACTAATGTGCCTGAAGGATCATTGTGTGTGCAGGGGGCGCAAAGCTGATGGCCCCTGTGTCTGCCAACATAAGTGATAGTCTTTTATTATCAAAGCCGCTTCCCAGCGGCCTTTTAATTTTATATATTACAATAATGAAAAAGGAGCTATATTTAATTTTAGACAATATCCGCAGCCGAGAAAATGTCGGTTCGATTTTTCGTACGTCCGATGCGGCTGGGGTTAAGAAAATATACCTATGTGGGATTACGCCTTGTCCTCCTCATCCTAAAATTGAAAAAACTTCACTAGGAGCGGAGAAGTATGTTCCATGGGAATATTACAAGGATACGTGGAGAATTCTGAAAAAACTATCAGCTGACAACTATCAACTTCTAGCTCTCGAACAGACAAAAAAATCTGAAAACATTTTTATTCTAAAAACTAATAAGCTAAAAACTAATAAGCTGGTCTTAATTGTAGGTAATGAGGTAAACGGTCTCTCGCCGGAAACATTAAAACGAGCCGACAAAACCGTGGCTATACCGCAATACGGTCAAAAGGAATCTCTCAATGTTGCTGTCGCTTTTGGGATAGCAGTGTACAGTATTCTTATAAAGTAGTTTCTAATATTGGTTCAGGAGTTGGTTCTGGTATAGATTCTGGGATTATCTCTGGTATTGGAACGGCAGTCGGACTAGGCGTTGCTTCCGGAGTGGGTTCAGGGGTTGGAACTATATCAGACTCAGGTGTAAGAGTCGAATCCGCTTGCGGTGTTGTCTCAGGAGATGGCGTCGGAGTTATATCTAGTGGAATTGAAGCTGTATCTAGGCTCGGTGTTGCCGTTGGGGTTACACCACCTTCTAGATTTAGATCTAGGAGCTTAGCTCCTAGATCTATCTTAGGCTTTTGAGATATCCACAGTTGCTGATATAATTTTAGGATATGAAGCTACCAAAAACAAAATTTGAATGTAATTTATTAAAGACTGATTATGATCATGTGATTGGGGTGGACGAAGTAGGAATGGGATGCTTAGCTGGACCGGTTGTTGTTTGCGCGGTGGCTTTTGAGAGTAAGTTTTTTAATCAAAAGCATAAAGAATTGAACGGACTAATGGAGTCTAAGTTATTGTCGGCTAAAAAACGCGAAGAATATTCGCGCAAACTTATAGTTGAGAAAGACATGAAATTCCAGGTTGCTTATGCGCATCCGAGAACCATCGATAAAATAAATATCTACAATGCCTCGCGAGAAGCAATGCGGAGAGCGATTAAAAAACTGATTAGAGATTCAGGATTTAAGATTCATGAATCTAGATTCGTAAATCATAAATCAAAAACCATGGTTCTGGTTGATGGCAATAAAAAAATCCCAGGACTAAAAGGCGAGCAGATGGCTATAGTGAAAGGGGATCGGAAAGTTTTCGCTATTGCCTGCGCTTCCATAATCGCCAAAGTCTATCGGGATAAAATGATGACCAAATATGCTAAAAAATATCCCGGTTATGGATTCGAAAAGCACAAGGGCTATGGAACTAAGTATCATCAAGCTCAGCTAGCATCTCTTGATTCCTGCATTATCCATAGACAATCGTTTCGATTGAAATATTGACAAAGTTAATTATAAATTCTAGTATTTTGAAGCATCTACGGTAATGGGGGTAATATGAAAGATAAAGACGAGAAGGATCATTGTGTTCTTTGTGGTAAGGAAACGCCATATAACAGAACAACTCATATTGGCTTACGCTATTATTACGTTGAAGGTCTTGGACAGCTTTGTGCAGAATGTTGGCAAAAAACAGACGGAAGTTGTTAGTTAGTTCCCATATCTCCGCCCGGCGGGGATTTTTGTTGTAGAAATACACAGGAAGAGCTTTGCTCCTGTGGCTAAAATGATATAATGGACATTAGTAATTAGTTTATTAAAGCTATAAAGTTTATCAAGTAATAACTTTGCGAACTCTATAACTTTACTAACTTCATAACTTGCGCAAAGCGCGAATTGCTATCAATGGATTTGGAAGAATCGGACGAGCGTTTTTTAAGCTGGCTATAACCAGACCGGAGCTTGAGGTGGTTATAATAAATGACCTCGGAGATATAGATAATTTAGCCTACCTTCTTCAGTATGACTCGGCTTATGGCAGATATAGCAAGGAGATATCTGTTAAAGAAAGTCCGTCAGCTGGCGGAGGTAAAAAGCATCTTGTCGTAGATGGCCATGAAACACTGTTCATCCAGGAGAAGGATCCGAGTTTACTTCCGTGGGGAGCTTTAGGCGTGGATATAGTGGTTGAAGCAACTGGAATTTATGACAGTTTTGAAAAAGCCGAAGTCCATAAAAAAGCCGGCGCCAAGAGGGTCGTTATTACCGCTCCCGCTAAAGATGATGACAGCGAAGATTACAAGACTGTTTTGATGGGAGTCAATGAAGACGATCTTAAAAAATGCACGATTTCATCCAACGGTTCGTGCACAACAAATTCGGTTTCACCCATAATGCAGATTCTTTCGGAAAAAATAGGTATCAAAAAAGCTTTCCTTTCAACCACTCACGGCTATACTGCCACCCAGAATCTTATCGATGGTCCGGTTAAGGGTCATGATTGGCGGCGTGGTAGATCGGCGGCGATTAACATTTCACCTTCTTGGACGGGAGCGGCGATTGCTACGACTCGGGCGGTTAAGTCTATGGCCGGCAAGTTTGACGGCGCTTCTATGAGAGTGCCGATTGTTACGGGTTCTTTGTCTTGTCTTATTATGCTTATTGAAAAACCTGCTACTGCTGAAGAGATAAATAATATTTTCAAAGAAGCAGAAAAAGAAGAACGCTGGAAAGGGATTTTAAAAACTACCAATGACCAGATAGTATCTTCTGATATTGTTGGAGATGCTTATGCGGCAACAATTGATTTAAATCTGACCAGGGTTGTTGACGGAGATTTATGCGCGGTTTTTTCCTGGTATGACAATGAGTTTGGATATACTAATACGCTGGTTGAACATGTATTGAAAGTGGCAAAAACATTATAATCTTCGTTGATGTGCAAGAAACTATAGGAAAACAAAATAGGGTTGAGCTTCAAGCCGAATTTAATGCGGCTAAATTAGTCAGAGATATTCAAAGAGATTTTGAAAAAGATGGAATAAATATATCCGTCGACACAATCAGGGCAGTTATAGAAAGATACCAAAAATTAACAGCTGAGCAAGATTTAATTGAAGAGGAGTAAGAAATAATAGGACGACGAAAATTCAAAGAAACGTTGTTGAAAGAGCGGACGAAGTTAAAAACATAGGCGGATATCTGACGGCATCAATAGGGGGATTAATTGCCGGAGGTATATCATTGGTAGCGTTGGTTTTTGTGTAGAGATTTATGTCCGAAATTCATATTATTGAACAGCCAATAACTAAAGAAGAGTTAAAAAAAATTGCCGAAGAAAGATTCGGCGATTTAGTTAAAGGAGTAGTGGATATAGAGAAGGAGATTATGGCATTAGGCGGAGAGTTTCACATGGATGAAGCCAATTTTTTATACGAACAACGTCAATCCAAATCTGATAATGTGTGGGGAATCAACCTCTATCCTGATAAGTCAGAAGAAGATATGTTGGAGCTTGATTCTGTTATAAATATTAAATCAAATCTGGGGAATCGGTCTCGTGGCGTGGACGATACAAAAATACAGGAAAAAATAAGAGAGATTGTGAATAAGTTAATTAAATAAACTGATATAATAAATTATGGCTAGTTTGCATGGAAATAGATGGTATTCAATGTCTTTGCCTGAACAATTGGCTAATATTGGCTCGGAAGTTGGAAGATCAGCCAAGTGGCAGGGAAAAGATGAAGAAAAATTTAAAGGAGCTATAGAGAGAGCTTTAGAACTTTTCGATTTAACCCTTGAAGATCAACGATGGAAGGGGCGCCTTTTTGAAATAGGTCGGGTTAAGGAATTGTTTTTTGATGGTATTTCCGGAAGAAATGAATACAAAACAGATTTAAAAGATCTGGAGAATTATTTTTACCCTTTTATGGGACTTGTTGCTAGACAGTATACATTTAAATGAGTCACTACATACATGATGAAAAAGTTAAGGAGTTAGAGATTATCGCCGAGAAGGCGCGAGAGCTTGTGCTTGAGGAATTAATCTCGGCAGGTTCTGGTCATACGGCCGGACCATTGGGTATGGCTGATATTTTTACAGCGATGTATTTCCATGTTCTAAATCATGACCCCAAGAATCCTGACTGGCCGGAACGTGATCGATTGATTCTTTCTAATGGCCATATCTGTCCCATTCGCTATGTTTCAATGGCTCAAGCAGGATACTTTCCGATAGAAGAACTTAAAACATTAAGAAAATTTGGTTCGCGCCTACAAGGTCATCCCGAGAAAAACAAGCTTCCGGGTGTTGAAACTACCTCTGGTCCCTTAGGTTCTGGTCTTGGTCAAGCGGCTGGGATTGCGTATGCAATGAGAATGTCCACTCCGACAGGCTCAGTACAGTCTAAAAATCAGAGAGTCTATTGCATTATGTCAGATGGAGAACAAGAAACGGGTAATATCTGGGAATCAGTTATGTTTGCAGGAAAATATAAGTTGAGCAATTTAACCGGCATAATGGATAGGAATAATATCCAGATTGATGGAATGACCGAAGATGTTATGCCCCTTGAGTCTTTAAGAGCTAAATATGAGGCCTTTAATTGGCATGTTCTTGAAGTGGATGGACATAACATAGAGCAGTTTGTAGATGCGGTAGAGGAAGCAAAAGCAATTTTTGAAAAACCAACCTTGATTCTTGCGCATACTATACCTGGCAAAGGCATTCCTGAAATAGAATTTGATTATCGTTGGCATGGAATTCCGCCGGGACAGGGTCCAATGGATGTATTTAAGGATAAAACAACTCAGGGCAAAGAAATGTTAGCCAAATTAAGAACATTGGGAGGGAAAATTAAAAGCGAACATGAATAGGTAAAATATATTTTAGAACGCGGCTGACTTAATCAAATTCGAGATAAAGTCGAGCATCTGACTGAATCATATATAAATATGATGAAGGAGAAGCGGAGATTTTGACGAAGAAGTTGATTAAGAGCGTACTCGCCAAATTTGAAGGCGAGAGCAGTCAGCAAGTTATAATGAACGAAATTGTAAAAGTGAGCGATATAATGACCAAAAAGCTTATCACCCTTGATCCGGATGATGGCTTAGATAAGGCAACTAAACTATTTGAGGAGTATAAGTACGATGGATTTCCAGTTGTAAACAAAGAAGGAAATCTTTTAGGCATAGTGACGGCTTATGACATGGTTAGTCAGAGTTATGCTACCCATTTGCCATCGTTGCTTAATATTTTGGAGAATATCTATAAGGAGAAAGCTGATAGGAATAATTTGAGTGATCATTTTGAAAAACTTAAGGACATAAAAATAAGAGATATGATGAACGAAGATCCGCTTGTTGTCGGACCGGATGTACGGGTGGAAGATTTAGCCAAAGAATTTATTCAACATCATCGGGTTAATCCGATTCCGGTTGTTGATGCTAATAAAAAGATGTTGGGGGTGGTAAGCCGGTTTGATATTATTCGTTTTTTTGATGAAATATATTTTAATAAAATACTTACCGAGTCGGGACATGGCGGAATATTGCAAAGACTGGAAAGGATAGGGGATAAATAAATTATTTTATGATTAATTCAAATTCAAAATTAGTAGATAATTTTTTAGACTCTAAAAATATTCAGATGGTTCCAACCAGGGATGGTTTTGGCAAGGGCTTGGTTGAGGCGGGAGAGAAAGACGAGAGGGTGGTTGTGCTGTGTGCCGACCTGTCAGAATCAACCAGAACCCATTGGTTTGCTCAAAAATTTCCGGCAAGATTTATACAGGTGGGGGTGGCTGAACAGAATATGGCGACGGTTGCTTCCGGTATGGCTAGTTACGGTAAAATTCCGTTTATTGCTTCCTATGCTGCTTTCAGTCCCGGCCGAAATAATGAACAGATAAGGACGACTATATCTCTGACTAATTTACCGGTTAAGGTTGCTGGCTGTCATGCCGGTGTTTCGGTAGGACCCGATGGGGCGACTCACCAGCAGGTAGAAGATATTGCTTTAATGAGAGTTCAGCCGAATATGACCGTGGTTGTTCCTTGTGATGCCGTAGAGGCTCAGAAGGCGACCTTAGCCATAGCATTCAATAATAAGCCCTCGTATATCAGATTAGGACGTGAGAAATCTCAAATTTTTACCACCCCCGAAACACCCTTTGAGATTGGTCGGGCAGAAATTTTAAGAGACGGACAAGATGTGGCTATTATTGGTTGTGGGATCCTTTTATATAATGCCCTTGTTGTAGCAGAAGAATTGGCAAAAGAACAGATTGATTGTATGGTTATAAATTCTCATACTATAAAACCATTGGATGAAAAAACCATCATAGAAGCGGCTAAAAAATGTGGAGCAGTGGTTTCGATTGAAGAACATCAAGTAAACGGGGGATTGGGTTCGGCAATAGCTGAATGTTTATCGCGAAATTATCCTGTTCCTCAAGAATATATTGGAATGCAGGATCGGTTTGGTGAGTCAGGAAACCCTGACGAGTTAATCGAGGCTTTTGGCATGGGAGTTAAGGGCATAAAGGAGGCAGTAAAGAAAGCAATGAAGAGGAAAAAATAATTCGCCAGTTAGTGATTGAAACTACTAACCCCGCAATGGCGGGGTTACGCCTCTATGGGTCGTTCTTTTATGGTTTTGAGTAGGGTCTTTAGCTTAATGAAATCTGCTTCAAGCTCCGGTTGGAGGCTCGGGTTTTTTACAACGCTTTCTGGGTGGTGTGTCGGCAAGAGTTCATAACTGCCAAAATTGAATGTTTTCCCTCGGACATTAACCAATGGTTGTCGAAGGCCGATACCGGTTAAAGCGATATTACCCAGAGTAACTACTACTACCGGTTGTATCGTGCGTATCTCTTCTTTTAAAAACGGAACAGATGATTTTACTTCTTTAGATGTATGGACTCTGCCCGGGGTAGTATATTTAACGACACTTGTAATATAAACTTTTTGTTTATTAAGACCCGCCAATTTTAATAGTTTATTGAGTGATTTTTCGGAGTTTCCAGAAATAGGCTTATTTTCTCTTTCCTCTAGCGGTGTTGGAGGGTCAACAACGAAGACTACTTTGGCACTTTCAAAACCTTGTCCGAAGACAAGTTTTTTAGCCCCAAACTTCTTCTTGAGAGCTTTATTCACTTGTATTAGGTCATTAGCCATTCTGGTGTTAAGAGTGTATTAAATAAGTCCATTCGACTGCAATTTCGCTGCGAAAGAGACTTATCCAACACGCTCTTAGTCTACCATAATCTCCAAAATTTGTCTAGACCAGGTAGTGAAAATTCGAGAAACAATTTACTTTGTAAATTGTTGGATTAAGAGCACTCGAATTTCTACTACCTGGTAGACTTTGACACCAATATAGAAAAGTTGTAATATGTAAGCGAGATACTGTTTTTTAACAAGGGAAACCAGATGACTAGGGGCGGAGCATTCATTTTGGCGGATAGTCTGCCGGACGTATTTACGTTCAGTAATCTGTCGGAAGAACAGCTTTTGATTCAGAAAACTGTGCAGGAATTTATGAAAAATGAGGTTTTGAGCGATGAGGCTTTCGGTCGCATTGAATCTAAAGATTTTGACTTTATGCGCCAATTGTTTAGAAAGGCGGCGGGATTAGATCTTCTGGGCGTGGAGATTTCTGAGGTTTATGGAGGCTTGGCATTAGGTAAAGTTACCGGTACGGTTGTGGCTGAAAATATTGCTCGGCAGGGATCCACCGCTTGCGCATTCTTGGCTCATACCGGAATCGCTACATATCCATTAGACTTATTCGGTACTAAAGAACAGAAACAGAAATATCTGCCGAGATTAATTAGCGCTGAATTGCTTGGTGCTTATGCTCTCACTGAGTCAGGTGCCGGTTCTGATGCGGCGGCGATTAAGACAAAAGCCACACCGACTGATGATGGTAATCACTACGTTCTTAACGGAGAAAAGATATTCATTACCAACGGCGGTTTTGCGGATATTTTTATTGTGTTTGCCAAGATTAACGGTGATGATAAGTTGCACACGGCATTTATTGTAGAAAAATCTTTTGGCGGTATCGAAATCGGTAAAGAAGAGCATAAGATGGGTATTGTCGGGTCATCTACAGTTCCGGTCAGGTTTAACGACGTTAAAGTGCCTAAAGGAAATGTTCTCGGTCAACCCGGAAGTGGATTGAAGATTGCTCTCACTGTTCTTAATCTTGGTCGGTTCAAGCTTGCGGCCGCAAGTTTAGGTGGGGCGAGGGCATGTCTTGAGAGTGCATTATTTCATGCTCGGCAAAGAAAGCAATTTGGCATGTATCTTGTAGATATGCCGGTGATTAAGGAAAAGTTAGCTATGATGATGGCTTATATTTATGGTATGGAGTCAGCTATTTATAGAACGGCTGGCTTATTGGAAGATAGTTTGAAAGAGGTTAATCCCGATGATCAGGGGGCAATCTTAAAAGCGATTAGTGAATTTGCAATTGAATGTTCTGCGATTAAAGTTTTTTGCAGTGACGCGTTAGATATAATTATTGCTGATGAAGCAGTTCAAATATACGGTGGTTCCGGCTACATTATCGAAGATAAAGCATCTAATACAGCTAAATATTTGCTCAATGCGAGGATTAATAGAATTTTTGAAGGTACGAATGAGATAAACAAGCAGTTGATGTTTGTGGTCTTGATGACAAAAGCTCTTCGGGGCGAATTGCCACTTATAAAGGCAATTACAAAAGCGCAATCAGATGCAATGGCACTGGCTGAACCAGCAGAAGAAGATTTAGTGAAGCGTCTTACTAAATCACTTAATGGCTACAAGAGCGCTCTTTTGCTAAGCGGTGGCGTATTTATTAAAAATTATCTTCCCTTCAATTTAAACCAAGAAGAAATGAAGCGACGAATTATGGAACATGAGATTACGATCGATAAGCTTAGCCGAGGTCTTACTACAATTTATGTTTTGGAGAGCGCATTAGCTGGCTTAAATAAACATAGAAATGAAAGAGATGAGCGTAAGGTTCGGTGGTTGTTCCATCAAGAATTATGCAAGAGTGATAGATTGTCGAAAGAGGTACTTATGAATTCTAGCGAAGGTGATGAATTAAGGACTTGTCTTTCTATGGTGCGGCGACTTTTTAAATTTGAACTTGAGAATACAAGAGAATTAGCTAATCAGATTGTTGCCGACTTATCTTAAAGGGGTTGTTAAACCCCTTTTTATTTGGTAGAATATTCAAATAAAAAGGGTGCGTAGTTCAGTGGTAGAACGCGTTCCTGATAAGAACGAGGCCGTAGGTCCGATTCCTACCGCACCCACATTTTAAAAATTGCCCTTTAAGGCAATTTTTGGTAATAAGATAGTAACCTAAAAAAGTACTTTTAAATCAAGGACTCTCAATGCATCCAATCGGGTGTGTTATGTTTGATTTTGGGAATGTTGTTGGAATTTTTGATACCCCTCGTTTCCACTCATTTATCAGAGAGAATAGTCAAAACCATACGGAACCAAGAGATCTTTTTTTCGGTCCTTTGACCGATGTTTTTAAGAGATATGACCTAGGGGAGATTAACGATCATAAATTCTTCGGATTTATTCAGCAAGCTTTTCAGTTTAGATCAAATGCTATTATGGATGACCTCTTTTATGTATTTGGAGATGTTTTAGATATCGATCGAGAAATACTAAGAATTAGAGATGAATTGAGAAGACAAGGGATTGTTACGGCGTTAATAACTAATATGAATCCCTTTCATGCAGCATATATCAGGCGGAAATATCCAGAAATTTTTAACGGGTTTGATTATAATTTTATATCTTGTGAAGAGGGAATAGTTAAGCCTAATCCTGAAGCTTGGATAAGAACATTGGATCATCTCGGTTTTAAAGCCGAAGAGACAATCTTTATCGATGATTTTATAGATAATATTGAAGAGTGTTGTAAGCTTGGAATTAAGGGTTGGCACTATAATATAACCGGTAAATATTATTATCAAAATGGAAAATTGAATGAAGAACGTCAGAAGCTTAAAGATTTTTTAAGTTTGCTTTGGAATAGAGGAATTATGGCTCCTAAATTGCCATAACCTCCTCTGCGCGTTATCAGATAAAATTGTCCGAATTGAGGCACGACGACAAAGGCATAGACTTTATGCCGAGGAGGAGAAACGAAGAGTCGGACAATTTTATCAGTAACCCTTTAGGGATGCTGTTATTTTTGTTTTATACTTCAGAATCACTCTTCAGAGTATAATTAATACACACCTTCATCATAATTCTTCGTCTAAAACAAAAATCCCTAGCATCGCGCTAAGGAGTTATGGCAAATTAGGGACCCAACCTCGCTAATAAGCGAGGTTTTGTATTTAGTCATATTTAATCGTCGTGACACTTGCAACCAGAACAAGTCGAGGTGTTATTCGGATTATAAATTATCAAACTTGGTCCGACTAGTCCTTCCGGGTGAGTTAGCAGGCGAATTTCCGAACCTTTCAGATAAGAGGCGCTAATAGGATCAACAACCAATTTAATGCCGTTAGATTCATAGGAAATATCACCTTCGTTTGTTGTCGTATCAAATGCTATGCCGTATTGTAAACCGGAGCATCCACCGCCTTGAACAAATATTCTCAAGGTATCTGTCTCTGGTTTTTCACTCGATGCTTTTATTAGGTCATTGATAAATTTAACTGCTTCAGGAGTTACGGTAACGGGGGTTTCTGCTGACATGATCTCATCTTTTAATTATCAAAAATCTGTGGTAAAATATAGCATAAATTAATAATAAATAAAGGGCCGTTAGCTTCCGCCAAAGGCGGACCCGCCTCTGGCGGGCAGTTTGTTCCGATTTACAATTTTAATATAAATAGTTAAATTGAGGATCCTTGATAACTAATGACGGGCCGTTAGCTCAGCTGGTAGAGCGCCTCATTTGTTCCGACTTTTTCGAGAATCCTCGATAGCAAAGGTGGGCCCTTAGCTCATTTGGTAGAGCGCCTCATTTGCAATGAGGAGGTGACCAGTTCGAACCTGGTAGGGTCCACCTTTGCTATCGGGACAATGAGGAGGTCACCAGTTCGAATCTGGTGCGGTTCACCAAAATGAAAAAATTTTATAGTGAGTTTACTCATAATTATAAAAACTACTCCTTCGGCTATGTTAACTATTGTATGTATGAAAAGGGAGATAAGCTATCGGAAATTTATGCATCTGGTTATCTTCCGTATTCGGGGAGTTTCGAAGTAGAGAATATATTCTATATGGCCAGAAGCGCCAGAGTTCCCTTGGCAGATTTTTCTTTATCCAGTGAAAATCGTCGCGTGGCTAGGAAATTTGACGGTAAGTTCCATCGGGTAGTAAAACCGATTAAGGAGTTTGATATCCGCGATAAGGACTTTTTATCTTTTTGTGTAGATTATTTTGCCAAAAGACATGGACCAAAAGTCATGCCTCTGGAAAGATTACGAGTAATTCTAGATTCAGGAATAATAAGTCATATAGTTTCATATCAGGAAGAGGGCAGACCGGTAGCATATGTCTTTGAATGCTCTGATAAACACATGACTCATTTTTGGTTTTCTTTTTACGACTTGAATTTAATCCGTCAGTCTCTCGGTATGTGGCTTATGCTTGATAGCGTAAAATTTGCAAAAAAACGAGAAGCCGAACATTTATATGTAGGTACGGTTTATGGTGAGAAGGCTTTATATAAAACTGCTTTTAAAAATTTAGAATATTGGGATGGCGGTTCCTGGGTAGCTGATATTAAGAAGTTGAAGGCTCTTAGCCGTTCGGATGGAGAGAGGGTGGTTAGTGTTATTGATATTTGGAAAAAAGATTTGAGAGTTTTCTGATTGTAAAGAGCGGACGTTCGTGTTTTAATAGGTATAGTTATGGAATTTAACCCCGTTTATATAATTATCGTTGTTGTGTCTCTGGCAGTTTTGGTAATGCTGGGAATTAACCTTTATTTAATGCTTAAATCCCGTCGGCACATACAAAACGATGCCGGTCAGTACGTGGTTATGCATCAACGGCTTGATTCTTTTGCAGACTTGCTTAATAAACAGCTTGAACAGAACCGTCAATCATCTGAACGTGCCTCACTTGCCGTCCATCAACAGGTTCAGGGATTTACTCAGAACATGACTCAGCTTCACGAGAATCTGAAGCACATGCATGATTCGGTGAAGAATGTCGTCTCGTTTCAGGATATTTTGAAGGCCCCCAAGATTCGTGGAAACTGGGGCGAAATGTCGCTTGAGTTTTCGCTTAGCCAATATTTTGCAGGTTCTTATGCTATGCAGCATTATTTTCATTCAGGAGAAGCGGTGGATGCCGTGCTTACGTTGCCTAACGGATTGATTTTACCCATTGATTCCAAATTCAGTCTTGAGAATTTTGAGCGTATGATTAAGGCTGATAATGAAATTGAGAAAGACGGTTATCGCAAGGAATTTATTAAGAATACCAAAGCTCGGATTGATGAAGTGGCGACAAAATATATCATACCTGCGGAAGGCACAACGGATTTTGCGCTGATGTATGTTCCGGCAGAAGCTGTCTATTACGAGATTATTAATAATCTGGAAGGGGTTGATATTCCTTCCTATGCGCGTTCAAAAAAAGTCGGACTTGTTTCTCCTAATACATTTTATCTTACTACGGCAGCCATTTCTCATTGGTATAAGAACGTTGAATTTAATAATCAAACCAGGGATATAATGAAGAGATTGGAGCAGATTATTACTGATGGGCAAAAACTGGACAACGATTTCCGTCTTTTGGGTAAACATTTGTCCAGTGTAAACTCGTCATATGATTCGGCTGGAAAACGATTAGGTCATCTTGTTGAGCGTGTGGGTAAGATAGTTGAGATAGGAGATAAGTCGGAAGATAAAAAAATACTCGAACAAAAAAATCCGGAATAAATTCCGGATAATTATGCTTTTTCTAGTAATGCCCTGCACTCGGCTATATATGATTGAGCCGAGGATACAGTAGTTCTTGTCAGAATAGCTATGGCATCATCTTTTATCAAACCTTCGCCGGAAGCGCTGACAATGGGTATGCCCAGATTCATCATTTTCTTGCACTGAGCCAGCTTTGTAACATGATCTTTAAGCTGTTGTTCTCTATCCGACAAGGTATTTATAGTCTCCGTTAAATCAGTAATTTTTCTTCTGCGTTGATCCATCTCTTTCGCAACGGCTTCAGTGACCTCTACTATTTGAGCACGGTCTTGATCTGTTGGCTTTGATTTAGTTAGCAGGTCTTGCCAAGTATTTAAGGTTTCACTTAACTCGCGTATTTCTCTTTCCAGATTTTCTTTTTGTTTAAGTAATGGATTTCTTTGTGCTTCAATATCTCTTAAACATGATCCTATATCATTAATATAGGAAAAAGGGTTGAAAGAAGCAGGAAGAATTCTTCTTTTGATTATTTCCAGGCTTTTTATCCCAGTGCCTAAATATTTTGCGCCTTGGCTTGGCACAAGAAATATGCTCCCTATAGTTCTTACAGTGCCAAAGTATACGATTTCAATCGTCCCAATTACGATTGAGGCAAGCTTGAAGGGCCACAAGAATGTTGCAATTTTACAATAGCGTTCACTCGCTGTTTCTTTAGCGCCTAGCCTATGGGATTCAGAAATACCTCGAAGCGTCGGATTAATACTGTGCCCAGCTACTCTATTGCTCCAATTATGATAAGAAAATGGAAATAGGAGAAGACGTTTGGTTCTCCTGAATAGCCCTAATTCTTTGGTGGGAGTATTATCAAAATATTCCCTATTATCAATCTGCCCAATGGCATAGCCGGTGAAGAGATAGGCTATTAACGACAGAGCTATTGTTAGCATGCAACCTCATTTTCAACGATCGATATGAAGATTTCCCCATAGTATAATAAATTAATAGGATTTGTCAAATTGAATCAGTGTTAAAAATAGGTTATCCTGAACCTTGTGTTTTAAATCCTAAATACTAAGCACTAATCTCTAAACAATATCAAAATTCAAATATTCAATAATGTTTTGAAATTTAGGTTTTGATCGTTAGAATTTGTTTAGAAATTAGAAATTAGAGTTTAGAAATTTTAGATGAATATTATATTGATTTCTTTAGTGGCAGCTTGCGCTTCATTGGGATATGGAGCTTTTTTAATATGGCAAATTCTTAAAAAACCAACCGGTGATGAGAAAATGCAAGCAATACAGAAAGCAATCCAAGAGGGAGCAGAAGCATATCTTAAGCGCCAGAATATGACAGTGCTGGCAGTAGGCGTAGTTGCCACTGCGATACTCTGGTTTTGGCTCGGTCAACTGACGGCTATGGGTTTTATGGTTGGTGCTGTTGCTTCGGCCTTGGCCGGCTATGTCGGGATGATGGTGGCAGTACGGGCGAATATTAGAGTAGCAGAAGAAGCTAAGCAGGGTTTAGCTAAGGCATTCGGCCTCGCTTTTAAAGGCGGAGCGGTTACGGGATTTTTTGTTGTAGGCTTAGCTCTTCTTTCTGTTACCTTATTTTATTGGCTTACAAATGACGTGAAAGCTCTCATTGGTTTGGGTTTTGGATCTTCTCTTATTTCTGTTTTTGCCAGATTGGGTGGCGGTATATTTACTAAGGGTGCGGATGTCGGCGCTGATTTGGTTGGAAAAGTTGAGGCTGGTATTCCCGAGGACGATCCTCGCAATCCCGCAGTAATTGCTGATTTAGTTGGCGATAATGTCGGAGATGATGCAGGTATGGCTGCTGATCTTTTTGAAACTTATGTTGTCGCAGTAATTTCTTCGATGCTTTTGGCAAGTGTATTTTTTGGCAATGAATTACTGCCAATTGAAGTCAGAGATGGCTTTAATTTGTTTCCGTTGCTAATCGGATCGCTTGCTGTTTTCGCATCGATTATCGGATCTATCTTCGTCAGATTTACTAAATCTATAATGGGCGCGCTTTATCGAGGCCTTCTTGTGACATCGGTTATTCTAGTGGGATTATTTTATCTTATAGTCAGGAAATTAGAATTTATTCAGAAATTGCCGGAGCTTTCCGGGGGCATAGTTGATTGGCAAAATATTTTTTGGCCGTTACTGGTAGGGATTGCTGTTACAGGATTAATGGTTTTGATTACGGACTATTATACATCGAAAAAATTCCGTCCGGTGCAATCTATTGCAAAATCTTCTACTACGGGACATGGGACTAACATAATTACAGGATTGGCTGTTTCGATGCAGTCAACAGCTTTGCCGGTTATAGTGATAAGCGCCGGAATGTTAATTGCGTTTGTTGGTTTGCCTTCATGGGGATGGTTCCCCGGAATTCCCGGATTCAGCATATATGGAGTGGCTCTTGCAACAATGAGTATGTTGTCTGTTGTAGGTATAATCATCGCTATAGATGCTTTCGGTCCAATAACTGATAATGCCGGTGGTATTGCCGAGATGGCGGGATTGGAAGGTTCGGTCCGTGAAGTAACCGATGCTCTTGATGCTGTAGGAAATACGACAAAGGCGGTTACTAAGGGCTATGCCATTGCCTCTGCGGGCTTAGCGGCATTAGTTTTATTCAGTGCTTATACTCAAGAAATCGCTCAAGCACTTTTCAGTTTAGGAAAACAAGCTATTTCATTTGACCTGTCTGACCCCAGAATTATAGTTGGTTTATTTGTCGGGGGCATGATGCCTTATCTGTTTGGTTCTTTGGCTATGGAAGCTGTCGGTCGGGCCGGTTCAGCAATTGTTAATGAGGTTCGCCGACAATTTAAAGAATTGCCGGGAATTATGGCAGGAACTCAAAAACCAGATTATGGAAGTGCGGTAGATATTGTTACTAAAGCTGCAATTAAAGAGATGATTTTGCCAGCGCTTATTCCAATAGTTATTCCAATAGCAGTCGGTTTTCTTCTTGGTCCGGAGGCATTGGGAGGATTGCTTGTCGGTGTTATTGTAACAGGATTATTTGTCGCTATTTCTATGACTTCTGGTGGCGCGGCATGGGATAATGCCAAGAAATATATTGAAGAAGGTAATTATGGTGGAAAAGGTTCGGATGCTCACAAAGCGGCGGTAACTGGGGATACAGTAGGTGACCCATACAAAGATACAGCGGGTCCGGCAATCAATCCCATGATAAAAGTTGCTAATATAGTCGCATTACTCATAGCAGGATTTTTGGTATAATAATTATCTGGGTGTGGCTGAGAAAAGGCATAGGAGTTGCAACTCCTAGTTCGGCAGGCTGAAACCCCTGCTCACCCAGTCCACCGAGCTAAGCTCGGTCTATTCTAAATTTAATAAAAACACCGAGGCTCAGCCTCGGTGTTTTTAAGAATGAACGAACCTCTCTCGTATTATTTTTGAAAGCGTTTATATAAGCTCAGAGGACTAGCCATCTTCAGCACGCCTCCGGTAGGATAACTCATCCTAGAGTTATCCTACCTCAGCTAAATTCGCTCCTCTGATTGCCCAATGATTGGACTTGCGTCCAGATATTATATCATTGGGCAATCTCGGAGTCTCAATTGCTTCAGATTGGCTAGTCCTCCTCGCTATGTATAGTTATTAAGCGAAAGACTATATCATAGGGAGGAAATACGCTCACCCCACAAAGCTTCGGCGAAGCGGGCAGGTATCTTTTAAATAAAAATGAGTTAGGTAAGCGAATTAACTCCTAGTCTGAGATAATCCCGAGTGACTAATTTAACTGTAAAACCTTCTCATATCCCTCCTTGAATATCTTTTTAATCTCGTCTTGCTCGGAAGGGGAGAATTTAGAGAGAACCATTTTGACGACGAATTCGTCACGCTTTTTATCTGATTGTTGGTCTCGGAGAAGTTTCTTGTGGCGGTGCTTTAGCCCGCCATAGAATCTCTGTCGGGCTTTTTGAAGTGCTTGATTAGCCAGACCGATACGAAGGCGATAGAATTTTTTGGTCTTGAGGGCTTTCATTATTGATTCTATGCCTTTATGCCCTCCGGAATTTTTATCGAATGATATTTTAGTATTTCCAAAAGGAACGTCTAAGTCGTCCTGAATAACCAATATCTGTTCAGGTTTAACTTTATAGAAATTTTTAAGCTTAACTGCCGCTTCGCCTGTTTTATTTACGTAAGTATGGGCTTTGGCCAGTATAACAGAGCTTCCACTTAGCTTATCCCGATTCGTTCCACGAATCGAGGATCCTCGATTTTTTGCAAAAAAATCGGGACATTTTACTACTTCAGCGTTTAATTTTTTATTAAATTCCCAGTTGTTAGCATCAGATTTTTTAGCGACATAATCCAACATCATAAAGCCGACATTGTGTCGGGTGTCTTTGTATTGTTCGTCGGGATTACCAATACCGATTATTAGTTTAATGTTGGTCATTGATTTAATCTAGCATAACTAGACCCATTTGTTCAAATTGAATTGGTTCTTAAATCATGCTATTATATTACCAATGCCAAGTGAAGAAGATGTATTACGCTCAATAAATGCCAGTCTAGGCGAATTAGATAATAATATTAAACCTGAAATGGAATCTGAAAAATACAACAAAGCCTCAGAGGTTTGGGCTTTTATTTGGGAAACTGCCAAGATTATAATAATCTCACTTGCTATAATCATCCCAATTAGGTATTATCTGGTACAGCCGTTTTTCGTGAAGGGGGCATCTATGGAAGAGAATTTCCATGATGGCGATTATCTTTTAATCGATGAAATTAGTTATCGCCTGGAAGTTCCCCGGAGGGGAGATGTAATAGTTTTCCGCTATCCCGAAAACCAGACCCAGTTTTTTATTAAGAGGATTATCGGTCTTCCGGGTGAAACCGTAGAGATTAAAAATAACACAGTAAAAATATATAATAGCGAATTCCCTAAGGGACTTATCGTGAAAGAAGATTATTTATCTTCTTCTCAGGAAACTTTCGGTAATCTTCAGGTTAAGTTAAGTGAGGGAGAGTATTATGTGTTAGGGGATAACAGAAAGCATAGCTCTGATTCAAGAGCTTGGGGCTCGCTTGATAAATCCCTGATAACCGGAAAAGCTTTTTTAAGACTTTGGCCGTTTGATAATATAACGAAGATACCAGGAGTTGAATATTAGAGGGTAGAATGTAGAAAGTAGAGCGTGGCAAGAAACTTTCTTAACCACATTCCACATTCCACATTCCACATTTATTTTGACCAAATCAAAACAACTACAAGCGCCAAGAGGAATGCATGATATTCTGCCCGAAGAGCAGAAATATTGGAGATATATTCTTAAAAAATCAGCATCTCTGGCTGATGATTATAATTTTGAGAAAATCGATACGCCTATTCTTGAGCAGACGGAATTATTCATCCGCTCTGCCAGTATCGGAACAGATGTGGTTGATAAAGAGCTTTATAGTCTTAAAACTAAAGGCGGAGATGATTTAACTTTAAGACCGGAAGGAACCGCTTCTATTGTCAGGGCTTATCTTGAAAATGGCATGAATGTTCGTCCGCATCCGGTTAAGCTCTATTATTACGGACCGATGTTTCGCCACGATCAGCCGCAGCAAGGAAGATATCGGCAGTTTCACCACTTTGGAGTCGAGACAATAGGTGACGCTTCCGAAATTATAGATGCGGAGCTTATTTTTCTGGCTTATAAGTTATTGAATAGCTTGGGACTTGATAATTACAATGTCCATATTAATAGTATGGGAGATTCAAGTTGTCGCCCGGCTTATATCAGGACGCTTAAGGATTTTTATAAAAATAGGCTTAAGAAGGTATGCGCCCAGTGTCGAATGAGGTACAAGAAAAATGTTCTTCGAATGCTTGATTGTAAAGAAGAAGGATGCAAGGAAACAGGCAAAGACGCTCCGCCGATTATTGATTTTCTTGATGATGATTGCAAGAGTCATTTTAAGAGAGTTTTGGAAATTTTAGATGAAGCCAAAGTTCCCTATATTCTTAATCCTCATCTTGTTCGGGGGCTCGAATATTATACTAGAACGGTTTTTGAATTTTTACCTGAAGAAAATATCGGAGCACAGTCTACTGTTATTGGTGGCGGACGATACGACCGTTTGATAGATTTTATGGGTGGTACCAAAACCCCTGCCGCAGGATGGGCAATGGGAATTGAAAGAATAATTCTTGCCTTAAAAGAAAGAAATGTTTCAGTTCCTGAAATCGGCATTAAGCCAAAAGTTTTTCTGGTTCAATTAGGGGATGCGGCCAAGAAAAAGAGTCTTACTCTTTTTGAGAATCTTAGAAAAGCCGGAGTTGAGGTTAAGTCTTCGCTTGGCCGAGACAGTATTAAATCACAACTAAGAATTGCCAATCGATTAGGGGTTAAATATACATTGATATTCGGTCAGAAAGAAGCTTTGGAAGATACAATTATCGTCAGAGAGATGGAAACAGGTATTCAGGAGACGATTTTACTCGATAAGATAGTGGATGATATTAAGAAGAGATTGAAGAAGTAATTAAAAAGTTAAAATTAAAAAGTTAAAATTTCAATTCAAAAGTATTTAATTTTAAGATTTTTGATTGTAATTTTACATTTTAACTTTTAAATTATCGATTATGCTAGACGATGTTTTTTGTAAAATTATAAAAGGAGAGATAAAGTCAGAGACGGTATATAAAGATGATGATTTTTGGGTGATTCATGATATTAATCCTCAAGCTCCCATTCATCTATTGATAATTCCGGCAAAACATTTTACATCGCTGGAAGATTTTATGGAGGGCAATAATAATGGCCTGCTTGGTAAAGCACTGGTAGTCGCTCATAAGGTTGCTCATGATATTGGAATAGCCGAGAAAGGTTATCGTTTAATAATAAATGAAGGAGAATATGGAGGGAAGTTGGTTCCGCATCTACATATACATCTATTAGGAGGAAAGAAGTTGGGACCTAAAATTGTCAGGGATTAGGCAATCAGCTAGAGTTATTGGTCCGCCAGAGGCGGACGCTGATAATTATAGCTGCTCGCTTAACGCTTGCAGATAATTATCGTGAAAGGAGGTTTTATATGGTTGAAGTAAAAAGAAAACCAAATGAAAGTATAGGCAGTATGTTAAGACGTTTTAACCGCTTTGTTCAAGTAAGCGGAGTTTTGCTTAAGGCAAAAAAATCACAGTTTAGAGAGAAAAAACCAACTGAACGAAAAGAAAAAAATGCCGCAATTATGGGAATGCATTTAAATGCTCTCAGAAAGAAATTACAAAAACTTGGTAAATATGACGAAGAAACGTTTGAAGAAGAGAAGCGCAAACTTAAACAGGGATTGGATTTATAAGATGTTAAAAGAAAAATTACAAACTGATGTTAAGGAAGCTCTCAAATCGGGTAATGCTGTGAAGAGGATGGTTTTGGGATTGGTTTTGAGTTCTATTAAATCTCGAGAATTGGATAAAAGAAGTAAATTAAGCAAGACTGAATCTGATCCCGCAAAACTAGAAGAAACAAGCAAGCTTAATGATGAGGAAATTATTGAGGTATTATCTTCAGAGATAAAAAAGAGAAAAGACTCCATTGAGCTATATGAAAAAGGCGGACGTCCTGAATTAGCCGAAAAGGAACAGAGTGAAATAAATATTCTTGTTAGCTATATGCCCGAGCAGATGTCGGAAGAAGCCATAAAAAAAGTAGTTAGAGAAACAATAAAAGATATGGGCAAACCAGGTAGTGAAAGTTCCGAATCGCTTCGCGAAAAGTCCGCCAAAGGCGGACAGTCGGAACTTCTACTACCTGGTAAGGTCATCGGTGCGGTAATGGCCAAAATAAAGGGCAAAGCAGATGGGACTTTGGTAAGTAAGATAGTAAAAGAGGAACTATCCAAATAAAAATATAATTTAAATCTAAAAAGCCGCCTAATGGTGGCTTTTTAGATTCTATGATAAAATCTAGGCATGTTAGATTTAACATTCCAAAATTTCACATCCGATAAGTCTCTTAAAGGGGATTTTTTTAAAAAAATACTCATTGCCGGAGCAGGGGAATTGGGTTTGAAAGATAGGGGCATTGAAATTAGTCTTAATTTGGTGGGGGAAAGTAAAATCCGTGAGTTGAATAAAAAGTACCGCCATAAAGACAAGGCAACCGACGTTCTTTCTTTTCCGATGTTTGGAAAATCCGAAATCCGTAATTCGAAATTCGTAATTCACGACCTTGGTGATATCTTTATCTGTTTGCCATTTGCAAAAAATGATGCAAAGAGCGAAAATGTAAGTATAGAGAAAAAGCTTTCACAACTGGCTGCGCATGGATTTTTACATCTGTTAGGATATGACCATGAGAAATCACAAGCAGAAGCACGGAGGATGTTCGGTTTAGAATCACAGATTTTGAAGAAGCTGAAGTTTAAGTAGAATTTAAAATTAAAAATGCAAAATGAAAAATTACAATTCAAAATCCAAAATTTTAAGATTTTAGATTGAAATTTTAAATTTTTACTTTTAACTTTTTAATTTTGATATGCCAAGACCCCATACAATAACCGGAATTGATATAGGTAATTCGCAAGTTAAAGTTATCATTGCCAGAATTAATAGTGATGGTTTAAAGCCGGAAATAATCGGTTCGGGTAGTGCCGTCTCTAATGGATTGCGTCGGGGAGTAGTCGTTGATATGGAGGAAACAATGGATAATGTCCGTTCAGCGGTTCAAAGAGCAGAGGCAATGTCAGGTGCTTCTGTAAAGAAAGCATATCTTGCCGTGAGTGGTCTTCATGTTAATACGCAGACATCCCGCGGTGTAATTGCTGTTTCCCGAGCAGACAATGAGATATCACAGAGCGATATAGACCGAGTTGTTAAAGCGGCTTCAGTTGTTAGCTTGCCACCCAATAGAGAGATTATTCATGTAATACCTAAAAATTTTATTATTGATGGAACTGAATATGTAAAAAATCCTTTAGGCATGAAAGGCGTTCGGTTGGAAGCAGATGTTTTGATAATTGACGGCCTTTCTCCCTATTTAGGAAATCTGGTCAAGTGTGTTAATGGGAATAATATAGAAGTCGCCGGCTTAGTCTATGGTCCAATGGCGTCAGCCCTAGCTGTTCTTGATAAGAATCAAAAGGAGTATGGAGTTGTAAATATAGATTTTGGCGGAGGAACTTCAAGCTTAACTGTTTTTGAAGAAGCAGATCTTTTGCATAGTGTTATTTTACCGATAGGTTCGAAACATATAACAAATGATTTAGCGGTTTTACTTCGGACATCGATTGATGTCGCTGAACGCATTAAACTTGAGCATGGATCGACTTCGGATGTTGAAGATTTACGTCGCAGGGGAGATATAGATTTGTCCAATCTAGTTGGAGAAGAAAATTTTGTTATACCAAAAAAGCAATTAGTTAAAGTTATTGATGCCAGGGCCCACGAGCTTCTTGATATTGTAGGTAATGAATTAAAAAAAGTTTCTAAAATTGGCCTTCTTCCGGCAGGGGTTGTGCTAAGCGGAGGCGGAGTGAATTTACCCGGTCTTGTTATATTGGCAAAAGAGAAACTTCGTTTACCAGTCAGAATATCTAAACCAGTTCATTTTGAGGGTATAGCAGAGATTGTTGATGATCCAGCTCTTTCAGTGGCTATGGGCGCAGTTTTATGGGGGATAGAGCAGGAATCGGACGGATATGGCGGAAATAGAAATATGTCCAGGGTTAAAGGGGATACAACTAATAAAGTAATTGATTGGATTAAGAATTTTTTGCCGTAGTTATAAACAGATTATCCACAGAAACCACGTTTAGATTTGCGTCGGTTTTTATTTTATGATAATACGAGGTATCAGAAAGGGTTTTAGCTTCTAGGCTTTAGCTTCTAGGCTTAGCCAAAAATCTAAAATCTAAAACTTAATTTCTAAATTATGGGCGCACAGATTAAACCAGCATTTGAAACATTTGCCAGAATAAAAGTCGTAGGATGCGGCGGCGGTGGCGGCAATGCTTTAGCGCGGATGATTGAAGCAAGAATTCATGGTGTTGAATTTATTGCCGTAAATACAGATGCCCAATCTCTACATAATACAAATGCTCCAACCAAGATTCATATCGGCAAAAGTTTAACAAAAGGTCTTGGTGCCGGAATGGATCCCGATGTTGGTAAGCAAGCAGCCGTTGATACTAAAGAAGAAATAAGCACGGCTCTTAAGGGTGCAGATATGGTTTTTATCACTTGTGGTTTGGGTGGAGGAACCGGCACCGGTGCCGCTCCCATTGTTGCTGAGATAGCAAAAGATGTAGGAGCTTTGACGGTGGGAGTTGTTACTAAACCATTCAGTTTTGAAGGCGCTCAAAGAGCAAGAATTGCTGAAGATGGCTGGCATTTGTTAAGAGATAAAGTAGATGCTCTTATTACTATTCCCAATGATAGGCTTCTTTCGATTATTGATCGCAAAACTCCGCTCCTTGAATCTTTTGCTATCGTTGATGATGTATTGAGACAGGGTGTTCAGGGTATTTCAGACTTGATTACTATACCCGGTATTATTAATGTCGACTTTGCTGACGTAAAAGCAGTAATGTCAAATTCCGGTTCGGCTTTGATGGGTATTGGACGTTCATCCGGAGAAGACCGAGCGATAGAAGCGGCAAAAATGGCTATTAATTCTCCGCTACTTGAAGTTTCTATCGATGGTGCCAAGGGAGTTTTGTTTAATGTTTCAGGTGGTACGGATTTAGCCATGGCAGAAATAAATGAAGCGGCAAGAATAATTACCGAACACATTGATCCTGATGCAAAAGTTATTTTCGGAGCTGTGCTTGATGACAAGCTGAAGAAGGGTGAAATAAAAATTACTGTTGTTGCTACCGGTTTTAATAACGGTCATGCGATTCAACCAAGACCGGCTATGGTGCAACAAAGACCCAATCTTTTTGATAACGCAGTTGCGCCGAATAAGGCAGTTACTCCTTCTGGTAAGGGACTTAATAGTTATGCCAATAGTCATGCTAATGGAGCTGCCGTTGTTAAGGAATTTGTCGACCCCTCAATAGCTGAAGATGATTTTGATATCCCCGCCTTCATCAGGCGGAAGATGAAGTAGTCGCCAACCCCTCCTCAATTTCTTTCCAGTCCTCGTCTGCGTCAATATCCTCAAACTAATTAAGGATTTACTTATCAATAATCACAGGTAACCCTCTCTTGCCTCCTCGTCTCGCTAAAGCGGACTCGGCGTTCGAACTCGTGATTATTGAGTAAACCCTTTTTAGTTTTCGTATATCTCCTTGCCTGCGGAAGGAGATAAATTAAAGAGGGATTGGCTCAAGATACTTAGCGAAGCCCCAACTCAATCTAAAGTAATTGAGACTCTTGGGTAAGGTGTGATTGATTAAGCCTAAAGACTATACCCTAAAATCAAGATGAGCTTACCTAACTCATTTACAGAACGTTTCGGAAGCCGACTGGGCTGAGAGAGAGCAAAAACTCAGCAGAGTTTTATGCGGTCTGTAAATGGGTTGGGTAAGCGAATTAACTCCGAGTTTGAGTGTGGGCTTTGGGCGAGAGGATTGGAGGAGTACTGAAGATGGGTTAGGGCTTTGCGAACGGAGGTTATCAACAATTTTTGATATTGCAGTTTGTGGTGGTAGGAATAAAATTAGATTAATGCCAGGTAGTAGAACTTCCGAAAGATTTTTTGGCCGATAGGAACTACTAAATGGCATAAAACATAGTCCATAATTAAACTTTCGCCGGCAGGTTTTTAGTAAAATCTTAAGGCAATCGGAAGTTTCACTACCTGGATGAGTGTAGATTTAAAAACAGTACGCTCAGGTTGAATAAAATCCCGCTTTTAAGCGGGTTCAAGCATCTTTACGAGGCTAATTTACTGCCTGTGGAGGCGGTATTTTATTAGAATTTAAAATTTAAAAATCAAAATGTAAAATTGCAATCCAAGATGAAAAAGTTTAAGATTTAAAATAATTTTAGATTTTAACTTGTAATTTTTCATTTTTAGTTTTACATTTTTAATTAAGATTATGGATATCTCAAATTACTCAAGAAAACAATTACAGACAGTAGAATATGATTCCCTTGATTACGAAGATACTGTTAAGGATGTTGCTCCTGGCCTATCTGCGCAGGCAGGAAATGGTTTGCATAAAACTGGTTTTGTTTGGAATCGCTTGTTCGGCGAAAACCATCCTTATGACGATATAGAGTGGGATAGAAGAACCGCCAAAATAACAAAAGGAGACGGAACGATTGTTTTTGAACAGAATAATGTTGAGGTGCCATCTTTTTGGACACAGACCGCTACCGATATAGTGGCTTCCAAATATTTTCGTGGAAGAATGAATTCTTCGGATAGGGAGTATAGCGCTAAACAGATGATTGATAGGGTCGCTGATAATATTGCCAGATGGGGCATCAAGGACGGATATTTTGCCACTAGCGAAGATGCAGAAAACTTTTCTCTTGATTTAAAGTGGATATTAGTCAATCAATACGCTGCTTTTAATAGTCCTGTTTGGTTTAATGTCGGTGTTCAAGAACGACCTCAGTGTTCCGCCTGTTTTATATTAGCCGTCGAAGATAATATGCAGTCGATACTTGATTGGTATCGCGATGAAGGATGGATATTTAAATATGGTTCTGGTTCCGGAACCAATCTCTCAAAATTAAGATCATCAAAAGAGCCCCTATCTAAAGGCGGATATTCTTCCGGTCCTGTTTCGTTTATGAAGGGCGCCGATGGCGTAGCTAATTCTATTCGATCTGGCGGTACAACCAGACGAGCGGCCAAAATGGTGATTTTAAACGTTGATCATCCCGATGTTAAGAATTTTATTTATTGTAAGAAAATTATTGAAGATATGACTAAGGCTCTCGCTCAGAGTGGAATAAAAGATTCTATTGAGGCTGATATTTTTGACCCTTATACTTTATTGCCTTATCAGAATGCTAATAATTCAGTTCGCGTGACGGATGAATTTATGAGAGCGGTAGAGAACGATTCGTTGTGGGATCTCAAGGCGGCTACAACGGGGGAATCATTAGAAAAGATAAGGGCTAGAGAAGTTATGGCATGGATGGCTGATGCGGCTTGGCATAGCGCTGATCCCGGAATTCAATACGATACGACAATTAATGACTGGCATACATGTCCCAATACGGGCAGAATTAATGCCTCCAACCCATGCAGTGAATATATGCACCTAGATAATAGCGCCTGCAATCTTGCCTCGCTCAATTTACTCAAGTTTCTTAATGGGGATGGAAAATTTGATGTTAATTTATTCAGAAAAGCCGTTGATACGATAATCCTAGCCCAAGATATCGTTGTAGATAATTCTTCATATCCTACTCCAAAAATAACGGAAAATGCCAGAGATTTTCGTGAGCTGGGATTGGGTTATGCTAATCTTGGCTCGCTATTAATGAATATGGGTCTTTCGTATGATTCAGAAAAAGGAAGAGTTGTTGCCGGACAGATAACCTCTCTTATGTGTGGTGAAGCTTATCGTATGTCCGCGCTTATTGCCGATATAAAAAATCCTTTCAACGGTTATGAATTAAATAAGGAGCCTGTGCTTGAAATTATAAAGAAGCATCTTGATGAATCGGAAAAACTTTACAGAAAATCGGTTAAAGCTGGTACTGACGATGATGATCTTTTAAATTATTCCAGAATTGTCTGGAACGATGCCCTTAATTTTGGTAAAAGATATGGCGTTCGCAATTCTCAAGTTACTGTTCTTGCTCCGACCGGTACCATCGCTTTTTTAATGGATTGTGACACAACAGGCATTGAACCTGAATTAGCTCTGGTTAAATATAAAAAGCTTGTCGGTGGTGGAACTTTGAAGCTTGTTAATAATCAGGTTACAAGAGCTTTGCAGAAATTAGGTTATTCAGAAGAGCAGATTAAGGATATAAATGGCTATCTTTTAGAAAAAGAAACAATTGAGGGCGCCCCGCATTTGCTGGAAGAAGATTTACCTGTCTTTGACTGTTCATTTAAGGCTCAGAATGGAACAAGGAGCATAGGTTATATGGGACATGTTAAAATGATGGCCGCCGCTCAACCTTTCATTTCTGGAGCCATATCAAAAACAGTTAATCTTCCTAATGATGCTACCAGAGATGATATTAAAGATGTTTTTATTCAAGGTTGGAAGTTAGGATTGAAAGCAATCGCAGTCTATCGTGATGGTTGTAAATCAATTCAGCCATTGAATACCTCCAAAGACGGCAAGAGTGAATTAGTCGAAAAGGTTAATGGCTATACTAGAGTTAAGCTTCCTGATGAAAGGCCATCGATTACCCATAAATTTTCAGTTGGTGGATTTGAGAGTTATCTTACTGTTGGTTTTTATCCTGATACATTACAACCGGGTGAGACCTTTATCACTACAGCTAAAGAAGGAAGTACTGTGTCCGGACTATTTGATACCATCGCCACTTTAGTATCTATGTGTCTTCAGTCAGGAGTACCGCTTAAGGCACTAGTTAAGAAATTTAAAGATGTCAGATTTGAGCCGGCCGGCTTTACTAATAATCCCGATATTCCGGTGGCAAAATCTGTTACAGATTATATCTTTAGATATTTAGGAATGAAACACTTGAGTCCTGAGGATAGAGAAGAGGTTTTTGGTCCCGCAATGCAAATAGACCATGACTCTAATATCGGTGGCAATCAGGTTGCCGTTGATCAAACCGAAGCGACTCTTGCTTCTATGCAGTCACCTCGACAACAAATCGTTGAGTCTGTTACGACTAATTTTGATGCTCCTGCCTGCGGTAACTGCGGCTCTATTATGGTGAGGGCTGGCTCCTGTTATAGTTGCCCAAATTGTTTCGCTACGACGGGTGTCTGTAACTAAGCTTGTTATCATGGCGAATTACTTCGTTGTGGCTGTGGTGCTCCTTCGCCATACCATATCAGTATGGCTCAGTTAGCTCCTCGCCACGCCTCGTCCTTCGCCTTGCTAACTGCGCTTAGAAAACTCTGTATTTTATCATCAAAAAGCCCTTCTTTGGGGCCTCAACAGAAAGGGCTTCATCCGCATCAAGCGGACAAGCACCTCCTCTTGAGGCCTTTTCTATTTCAATAAATAACACTGGTATAGGTTATTGATTCCTGCTACATTTATTCGATGCACAAATCGCAGATTTTCTTCTATCTTTTATCATCTTTTATTCTGGGTGTATTTTTTGGATCTCTTTTTAATTTTACAGTTACGATTGTCCTGACCTTGGTCATTATTGGCGTGTCAGTGATTATTTTATCCGGATTTAAAAATAAATATATCATTCTTGCCGGATTTTTAATTTTAGTTTTCGCAGGTGGGATAGCGAGGTTTTCCGCCATAGGTGGATCTCAGCCAGGGGCTGACCAGCCCCTGGCTGGCGCAAAAAACTCGGGCGGAAATTTAAAAAGTAATCTAACTGATTATATTGGTCAGGAAGTGTCACTAGTCGGCTATGTGGATAGTGAACCAGAGATTGATGGTACTAATCAACGACTGGTTTTTAATACAGAAGGTAACCCGCGAACACAGGGAGCGGAGCAGCAACCCAGAGAGTCGGCGAGCGGAGCAGTGGTCGCACGACCATCGTCGTATGACGGCAACCGCATTTTAATTACCGTCGGCCCCTATCCTAGATATAAATTCGGGGATACTATTGAGGTGAGGGGAGAATTGGGATTGCCTCAAAATTTTGATGATTTTGATTATGTTACGTATCTGAAAAAGGATGGTATTTGGACAATACTGTTTTTCCCGAAGATTAGCGAATATAATGGCGAGATAGAATTGTCTTTTTTAGGGAATTTAAGAATATCTTTATATAAATATATATTCGTCCTAAAAGATAGGTTTCAACGAGCGGTTAATGTATCAGTAGCTGAACCAAACGCCTCATTCATCAACGGTATTTTACTCGGTTCCCGTCAGAATATCCCTGATGACCTAAAAGATGCATTTAAGAAAACCGGCACGACCCATATTCTTGCGATTTCGGGATATAATATCATGATAATTTCCGAAGCGGTTTTGCTCGGATTAATATTTTTTGTCAGAAGGAGAGTTGCTTTTTGGCTGTCAGTTGCAGTGATATTTTTATTTGTTGTTATGACCGGCGCTTCAGCTTCGGTGGTCAGGGCGGCGGCTATGGGTTTATTACTTTCTTTTGCCCGCGGTTACGGGCGCTTGTATGATCAAAAAAATTCTATTATTTTTGCCGGCGCAATTATGATATGGGTCAATCCTTTTGTTCTGGTTTTTGATATCGGATTTCAATTATCTTTTGCAGCCGTACTGGGCTTGATATATCTCTATCCTTGGCTGGATAGAAAATTTAATAAACTTGTCCCTACTTTGTCCTCCACAAAGTCGGAACCACAAAATCAAGGACTTTCTATCTCTCAATCAAGTCAGGATGACTTGAGAGAAATTGGGAACGGGATGAAGGAATTAATTTTAATGACAATATCCGCCCAAGTGGCAGTAGCACCACTTCTTATATATTATTTCGGAGGTTTTTCGCCAATCTCTCTTCCTGCGAATATTCTAATACTTCCTTTTATCCCGATAGCGATGTTCTTGGGATTTATAGCAGGACTTATCGGTATGATATCCATTCCCCTTAGTCAAATTATGGGCTATTTTGCTTGGGCGATTACAACCTATCAAATTGAAATTATTGAGCTCCTCGCTTCGATATAGGCACATATTCTGTACTTTTATAGTTTCTGTGGTATTATTGGTACATTAAGTTTTTTAATAATTGGTGGTAAAAATGGATTGGGACAGACTTATCTATCCAATCGATGTTCTTGGCTGTAACCTTGTCGGCAGGAGATTCATTGGTGCCCAGAGCGTAGACGGAATTCTTCAGGCGGGTGAGAGGTTGAAAGGGCATGGCTATAAGGTAACTTATAATCTCCTTGGTGAGCATGTGAAAGACAAGGAAGTTGTCGAGATGGCAGTTAAAACGACCCGAACTCTTATTGAAAAAATGAATGTAGATAATTGTGGCAATGTATCATGTAAGCCGACTCTTTATGGATTATGTCTTTCTAAAGAAGTTTTTAGGGAGTGTGTGAGGGAATTAATCGGCTGTGCTTATAGGAAGGGAATTGAGATAGAAATTGACGCCGAAAACTATAATTATATCCCAGATACTTTTGAAGTCTTTTCGTATTTCGCATCCAATCCTTATCTTGGAAATACTGTTCGCCAGGCTGTTCAGGCCCACTTAGTAAGTATAGAAAGCCTGATGGATAAATATAAGTTATGGGACAAAAATATCCGCATCGTAAAAGGGAGTGGCGTCTATCAGGAGGAAGAATCAATTGCTACAAAAAGTAGTTTTGTTGTAATTGAAAGATATCTGGAAATTTTAAGACGCAATCTTAGAAACGGCAGAGTCCCATATGTTGCGACAGTTAGAGATAGAGAATTAGCTGATGAAGCGATTAGAATAGCTGATTCAACGAATGGTCTAATGGTTCTACAAACCCTTTATGGACCGATAGGTTCCAGTTTTAGAAATAAGTTTCTTGAAAGTGGAAATCCTGTCAGTGTTTACATTCCTTTTACCGATGACTGGTGTCGAGATGTTTGGAAGTCATATGGCTTGAGAAGAGCCCAAATGATAAGAAGATTAATTTGGAAAGGAATATTTTAGTTGTCACACTAATACCAGCCGCCAATCAGCGGCTTTTTGTTTTTTGGACAAGTCTTGAATATTTTCTAGATTATGTTATAAGATATTTAATCAGTTATTTAAAAACGGGGAATAAGTATGGGTGACAATGAGATTAGTATCGTTCAGGATTTTGAGTGCCATATGAATGATTTGGCCGTAGCTTTTTGGGCGACTGCCAGTAAAAGATTTGGAGAAGATTCTATCCTTGGGATGAGGGTAGGTCTTTTTCGCAGACGATGTGAAGTTAATTTTGTAACCGTCAAGGTCGGTATTGATGAGTATACTAAGGGCGTTTTAGGTAGTTTTGAGATTAGGGGTGTTCGTGGATATTTTGTTGTTGGTGGCAGAGAGGGCGAACCGCTAGTTAAGGCAACTACCAACAAGGAGTTTGAAGGAGAGGTGAATGATTTTTTCACCGAGTTGGGAAATTATTTAAAGAGCCATAGTATTTATAAGGGCAAGGCTCTTACTTCTCAGCTTGAGTTTATGGATCTTTCAGGAGCTTCATTAAACGAATTAACCTATGACGAAGAGGTGCTCAATGATCTTCGGGAGCATGTCTGGGCGCTTGTAGAGAAAAGAGAATTTTGCAAATTTATGAACATAAAATCTCAACGCAAAATATTATTTGCGGGTAACTTTGGTACAGGTAAAACAATGGCTGCATTTATAACAGCTAAAATAGCAGTTGAGCATGGGTTTACATTTATGTATATGGAGCCAAGCGTAAAGAGTTCATATTCGGCATCAATTAATTCGGTTCTGAGATTTGCGAGAAGATCTCAGCCGGCTGTGGTGTTGTTTGAAGATTGGGATAGGGAGCAAAGAGAGGGAGATCAATTTGCGGTTGGTCATATTATGTCAGCTATTGATGGGGTGTTGTCAAAAAACAGTGAGGTTATAATTATATTAACCACCAATAATCCCGGTAAGATAACTGCAGGCATGCTAAGGCCCGGGAGAATAGACAAAGTAATTAATTTCAATAAGTTTGAGAAGGTGGATATTATCTGTCTGCTCAAAAAAGCAATACCTGGAACGATGCTCCATCCTGATATAGATTGGGATGAAGTTGCTAAGCATTGTGCTGATTATAGCCCTGCCTTTGTTGATGAGGTTGGCATAAGTTCTAAATTGAAAGCAATTAGATTGGCTGGCGATGAAGGATTGCCAATGGTTACTCATGAGATACTTATTTCTGCGGCAAAAAGCCTAGAGATTCGAAGCAAGAAATGCCAAGAAGCATTAGGCTTTGGTCCCAATTCCTGATTAATTACCGAGCATAGCTCGGTTTTTGTTTTCGTGTCATACCGAGGTGTCATACCGAGGTGGAGCCTCTGTTTAGGGTACTTGTTGCGCTTAAAAATAGGACGCCTAGAGAGGTTATGGAAGAAGATGGTGGTGCAGACAAGGTTTTTAAGCTGGTAGACTCAATATTTACTAGTGGAGGTATTTAGTCGAGACGCGTTCTCGGCTTTTTTATCTCTCGCGTTCATAACCCGACAGGGTGGGGGAGAAAGAGGGATTGGTCGGGTGTTTTTGCGGCGAGGTTGACTAACCTCAAAACCTGTGCTAATATGATGGAGGTTATTTGTCATCGGAGGGATAAATGAAGAAATTCGCTTCTATATTTATTGTCGCTATCATCATTACGGGATTATCTTTTTTATATAATAATTTCTTTGTTTCAGGCCTTCCTGAGGTTCATAAACCAGCTATTAGTAGCAAGAATTCTTTTATCGCAGGAGTTACTGAGTTGACCGATCATCTGCTCCAAATGAGGAGAGCGGGTGTCATGGAATTCACCGAGGAAGAATTATTGTATTCACCATTGGAAATTATTCAGCGATATCCAAGCTATTTCCAATTTCCAAGAATTACATACGAACCAATCAGAAATGGCACAGTAATTTCCGTAGGTGACCCAAGCTCAAAGTAATTCTGGATCCAGTCCCACATCATACGGTGCGGGGTTTTTTATTTCTCAATTTTATGTTATTAAGTTCTAATGCAAAACAGGAGACTTTCTCTGATACATTTGGTAATTATTTTGTGCTTATCTGTTTTCGCGCTCTCTACCAACTCAATAGCCAGCCAGAAGGATGGTCTTTTGAAGGTTTACTTCCTCGACATCGGGCAGGGGGATGTGATATTTATTGAATCACCGTCGGGTCAGCAGGTTCTTATTGATGGAGGGCCGGATAATAAGATTTTAAGTAAGCTGGGAGAAGTGATGTCGTTTTATGATAAGGATATTGATTTGGTTGTTATGACTCATCCTGACGCCGATCATGCTTCGGGTTTGGTGGATGTTTTGGATAGATATGAAATTAAGAATATAGTTTTTTCCGATATTATAAACGATAAAGCATTATATCAATCATGGAAGGGTGCGGTTAGCCAAGAAGGCGCTGATGTTATTGACCCTGTTGCGGGTAAAGTCATAGATTTAGGAGATGGGGTTACTCTGGTCATTATTTCTCCGCTAGAATCAATTGTCGGTAAAACCGTAAAAGAAGGTGAGACTAATAATAACTCTGTTGTTGTTATGTTAAAATATAAAGATTTGGAGGTACTATTAACCGGCGACTTGGAGACAAAAGGGGAGAGGGCGATTATGTTGGATGGAATTAATATTGATGTTGATGTGTTGAAAGTTGCTCATCATGGTTCTAAAACCTCAACTAGTGAAGAATTTATTTCAGCAACGACTCCGGAAGTTGCCATAATTCAGGTAGGTGCAAAAAATCGTTACGGTCATCCTACTCAGGAAGTATTGAATCGACTGGAAAATTTTGGTATAAAGTATTATCGCAATGATGTCGATGGGGACATTGAGTTAGTCAGTGACGGAATAAATTATCAAATTAACGCTCATCCCTAATCATTTACAGACCGCTTGAATATCCCAGCGAGATATTCAGCTCTTTCTCAGCCTCGCTCTTTGCCTTTGGCAAAACCATGCCCGCTTGGCCTCCGAACGTTCTGTAAATGACCAGGGACTTGCTTTAATAATTATATGTCTGAGAAATTACAAAGAACACTCGTTTTATTAAAACCTGATGTAATACATCGGGGGATTGTCGGCGAGGTACTTCATCGTTTTGAGAGGGTCGGGGCAAAGATGGTTGGAATGAAAATGCTGGTATCGGACAAAGATACGGCTATGAAGCACTATACGGAAGACATAACTCGGCGGAGGGGTGAAAAAGTCAGAAACATGATGATAGAAATGCTTACATCAGGTCCTGTTATAGCTGTAGTCTTTGAGGGGGTTGAGATAGTAGAAGTTGTAAGAAAGCTGGTTGGCGCAACAGAGCCTAAAGCGGCTGTTCCCGGAACAATTAGGGGGGATTTCTCACATGTTTCTTTCGGATACGCTGATACTAGAGGAATAGGTATTTTTAATCTTATACACGCCTCCTCTTCTCCTGAAGAGTCTGAGGTAGAAATAGCAGTTTGGTTCAAGCCGGAGGAACTTATTAATCATAAACCAGACTATACGAAATATATCCTTGATGAAGATTAATTAAAAAAGCACGAATTATCTTATAATATGTCCGTACGGGCATATTATAAGATAATTTAGTTATACACTTTTTACTCTCTGTGTAACTGATATAATGTAAGTAACCTTTCTGTTTTACCCAAGCTTTAGGACAAATAATTCTACCCGGAAGTTCTATATAATTGTAGTTCTGGCAGATCCCCGCAAGGGATTCCGAGGGACTACATTGCGAATATCCATCTTTGGTGAATTGCTAAAGTCTTGCGAATAACGGAAGGGTCACCTTAAAACCGTCCGCCAGCTGGCCGACGGTTTTAAGGTGGTTTATGTCGATAAGACTGATAATTGACAATATCTTGCTTTCCTGTATAATACGATGTAGTTATTTTGAAAGAAGAACGAGGAGAGCTATGTTTACAGTTCCCAGTAAGGTTATAGAACAAATTGAGGAATCCCTGCCGGAGTTATTGCAAAATGACGAAGGTTGGACTGGATTCAGACGTGCCAACGGTCATTTGATAACCGAACAATTATATAATCGTTTTGGAAGATACTCCATGAGTCTTTCGCGTAGAACGTTGGATAAAGATGAAAGGTGGGGTCAAGTTAAGTATCAGTATTGGACTTCCAGTTTTTTATATATTTTGAATGGCGAAGTAGAGATTTATTTGAGGCGAATCGATAAAAAGAGAAAAAATAAGTCTCGTCCGGTCGCTGCTATGGTTTTTTCTAGGGATAACCATTTGTTTTATTCGAGAGATACTGCCCTTCTACTTGTTCCAAGATCATCAATTGTATATACACTTTGTATTTCTGTAAGAAATCAGAGACTAGAAGAAGAGATGTTTCGCGATGGAGAGAAGTTGTCTTTATCTGCAATCATGGATCTCAAAACAATTTTTAAAGGATATTTTCCTATATTTCAAGATAACTAGCGGTAACGTCGGCAGAAATGCCAGCTTTTTATTTACGATGTCGGGCTGCCGAGATTTGAACTCGGACTAAATCCACCCCATGGACTCGTGCTACCGTTACACTACAGCCCGATATAGTCTAAAAATTTTTTTCTAGATTATCTTTTATTGCTTGAAAGACATCATCGCTTTCATTAAGCTGTTGATCGGTTTTAGAAATTTTCTTTTCAGAGATAATGTTAGTAATGAGCTTAAGAATGTCAGCAAGCTTAGATGCTACCTCGGGCTGTTTTTTATTCTGTGCATAAATCAGAAATGTTTCTAATTGAATTTGTATTTGCTTAAGAATTAAAACCTGAACACGATGATTGGCGAGTTTTTGTTGCGCCTCTCGGGCTCTTTCTCGTAATTCCACAAGATCAATCGGATCGGTCCCAGGTTTCGGTTTTTTTGAATGTTCTACCGTGAGCCAAAGTTCGGCGAGCTCATTAATAGTTCTTACATCTGCTCCAATAACAATTTGCGGTATATTTCCATACCGGCCATGGAAATCGGGAAGGCGCTCAGAGGTAAAATATTTCATCTCGGTTAGCGTACCATCGGCTAAATGATCGCGAATGATAGTAAACTTCTTCTCTATTGTGAATGGATTAACAGTAACATCTATTCCCATTGCTAGGTGTTGAAGAGTGTCATCTTTTTGAAATTCAGTAGCCAGATCAACGCCGTTATATAAATCGTCATATTCGGCTGGAATTATAGTCATAGTATCAGGACCTAGCCACTCACTTAGTTCTATCTGCTCAGCTAGTAGAGCTTCAAGAATTTGGGCGCGTTTTATGGGTGCCGTGTTTTGTTCTTCTATTCTTTCTTTCTTTTTTCGGACACTCTCTTTGTCGTGCTCAATTTCCTGTCGAGTGTAGCCTCCTCCAGATTCAGATACCTTTACAAATTCATCCACATTGATACGCAATTCTTGAAATTTAGGAATGAGTTTACGAAAAACTTCTTCTTCGGCAGAAGAGATATGTTCAACTTTTTTAGGCAATTCCGATGCCGGAGTAGTCAAATTCGAAACCTCTTTTGACATTAGTTCTTATGAAGAGTTTTAATGCAATCGGTGCAGATTTTAACTCTTGTACCATCCACTTTTGCCCATTGGAGATTGGGGTAGCGTCGGGATTTGGAGGTTGGATTATAATGACCGCGCAAAAGCACGCGCTTAGTAACCATCACAGAACCCTTACCGCATTGTTTACATTTAGTAGCCATTTTCTAGAATGTGGAATGTGGAGCGTGGAATGTAGTTTAAGATTTTAACTACTTTCTACTATCTACGTTCTATTATCAAATTCCTTGCTAGTATACCTCAGACTTGTTATTCTTGCAAGATGGATTCATTCCTGCTCCCAATCTTTTATATCGTTGTAATCTTATATTCAGTCACTATACATGAGGTTTCTCATGGTTTAATGGCAAATTCGTTAGGAGACCCAACCGCAAAAAATCTTGGCCGTTTAAGTTTGAATCCGATAAAACACATGGATTTGTTCGGTTCGGTGATTCTTCCTTTTATTATGTTTTTTGCAACTGGATTTGCTTTCGGATATGCCAAACCGGTTCCTTATAACCCCTCTAATTTAAATGATAGAAAATACGGACCAGTAAAAGTTGCTCTAGCCGGTCCGGCCGTGAATATTATATTGGCGCTCTTATTCGGGCTTACTCTTAGATTTATGCCTGATGTTTTTTCTTCTTCGTTAGTTCCTCAATTAGTTTCGAGAATTGTTATGCTTAATCTAGTTCTGGCGGTTTTTAATATGTTTCCCATCCCGCCTCTCGACGGTCATTGGCTTTTAATGGCTTTTCTACCCCCAAGCATGGATGCGGTCAAAGTATTTATTTATAAGAATAGTTTTATCTTGTTTCCTTTGTTCCTTATTATTTTTATGGTTTTCGGTTCACCGCTGATATTCTGGTTGTTTAATTTAATCACCGGAGTGAGCTTATAGGAATTTTTATTGACAAATAGCCGAATGCTTTGCTATACTGTCGAAGACCTAAGGGGTCTTATTTTATTGTCATGCCGACATTTAGACAACTATTAAAAAACCCAAGAAAGATTGCCAAGGCGAAAAATAAATCGCCGGCTTTGGCTTTCGGGTTTAATAATCAGAAGAACAGACCTACTGACTATTCTGCTCCGTTCAAGAGGGGTGTCTGTCTTCAAGTGAGAACGATTACTCCCAAGAAGCCTAATTCTGCTTTAAGAAAAATTGCCCGTGTCCGATTGACCAATGGCATGGAGGTAACGGCATATATCCCCGGAATAGGGCATAATCTTCAAGAGCACTCCGTGGTAATGATACGAGGGGGAAGGGTAAAGGACTTGCCAGGTGTTCGGTATCATATTGTCAGAGGAGTTTTAGATAGCGGGGGGGTAGAGGGGCGTCGTCAGCAAAGAAGCAAATACGGCGCAAAGCTTCCGAAGTAAGAATGTCCCGATTTGTTTCTCGCGAAGCGAGATTAACAAATCGAGGATCCACGATTTTGTAGTCATCGTTCCGATGAACAAAATCGGGACAACAGAGAAGTAAATACGGTGCTAAAAAAGCCAAAAAATAGTTAAAAGTTCATAAAGTTCTTAAAGTTAGTAAAGTTGGTAGAATAAGATTCTTTATTCAATAAAACTTTATAAACATTATAACTTTATAAACTTTCTACTCGCGTATGCGTAGACCAGTAAAAAAGAAATCTCATGTTGAACCGGATGTTAAATATTCGAGTCTTTTGATTGCTAAATTGGTCAATTATATAATGAAGAGCGGTAAAAAGGCTATAGCTCTGAAGATAGTCTATGGCGCTCTTGAAATTGCTGAGAAGAAAACCGGAAAACCCGGATTGGAAATATTCGAGAAGGCTCTTGAAAACGCCTCGCCAAATATGGAGCTTAAATCTAAGAGGATTGGGGGAGCTAATTACCAAGTACCTATAGAAGTAAGACCTGAACGAAGAACCGCTTTGGCTTTAAGATGGATTATTACCGCTGCCCGTTCCCAGAAAGGCAAACCGATGCAGGAAAAATTAGCCGAAGAACTAATAAATGCCTCGAATAATACCGGAAATGCTGTTAAAAAGAAACTTGATGTTCATCGAATGGCTGAAGCCAATAAAGCTTTTGCTCATTTTGCCTGGTAAAAATTAGTAGTTAGAATTTAGCGATTAGAACTTAGTAATTTCTAAGTACTACCCACTAAGTTCTAAGTTCTCAGACTTGAGGGATTATCAAATTGATAAAACAAGAAATATAGGAATTATTGCCCACATTGATGCCGGCAAGACAACCGTTTCTGAACGGGTACTTTTTTATACAGGCATATCTCATAAAATAGGCGAGGTTCATGAAGGTGACACGGTTATGGATTGGATGGAACAAGAAAGAGAAAGGGGTATTACTATTACCTCTGCCGCCACGACTGCTTATTGGACCCCACTTGGATTACCGAAGAATAAAGAAAATATATATAAGTTTAACTTAATTGATACTCCTGGGCATATCGATTTTACAGTTGAGGTCAAACGTTCTTTGAGGGTTCTTGATGGGGCAGTGGTTGTTTTTGACGGTGTTGCCGGAGTCGAACCTCAATCAGAAACAAACTGGCGCTATGCCGATGATTATAAGGTTCCTCGAATATGTTTCATAAATAAACTTGACCGCCTTGGAGCATCTTTTGAAAGGTCTTTTAATTCTATTCTTGAGCGACTTACGTCGAATGCTATTAGAATGCAAATCCCTGATGGCGAAGAGGATAAGTTTACCGGAGTGGCTGATCTTTTAACAATGAAGTTTTTTGTTTTTGAGGGTGATAAGGGAGAAATGGTTGTAGAAAAACCTATGCCCGAGCACATCAAAGCTAGAGCCGAAGAACTTCATGCGATTTTAATAGAAAAAATTGTTGAACAAAATGAGGAAGCAATGTCCGAATATCTGGAGGGAAAAGAAATATCTACCGAACGTTTAATGAAAATTCTCAGAAAGGCAACTATCGATAATAAATTGGTTCCGGTTTTTACCGGTTCAGCTTTGAAAAATAAGGGGGTACAGCTGGTTCTCGATGCAGTAGTTCATTATCTTCCTTCTCCTATTGATTTGCCTCCGGTGAAAGCTATTGATGAAAAAACTGGACAAGAGGTAGCTCTTGAAGCTAAGGACGAAGCTCCTTTTGTTGCTTTAGCTTTTAAAATTGCAACCGATCCTTATATGGGACAGCTTACTTTCTTTAGGGTCTATTCAGGAACCTTGGAAGGCGGTTCTTATGTTTTAAATACTATTAGTGGTCAACAAGAAAGAATTAGTCGAATCGTTCGTATGCATGCTAATGAGAGGGCAGATGTTAAAGATGTCTTAGCTGGTGATATTGCCGCAACGGTTGGATTGAAGAGTACTAAAACAGGAGACACTCTTTGTGATCCTGGTAAGCCGGTTATTCTTGAAAAGATTATATTTCCTGAGCCGGTTATTTCTTTGAGAATTGAACCGAAAACTAAAGCCGACCAGGAAAAAATGAGTCTTTCTTTGAGAAAGCTTTCTGACGAAGATCCGACTTTTAGAATACACAGCGACGAAGAAACAGCCGAGACTATTATTTCTGGTATGGGCGAACTTCATCTGGAGATTATTGTAGATAGAATGAAAAGAGAATTTGGCGTAAATGTGAATGTTGGTCGTCCGCAGGTAGCCTACAAAGAAACTATTACTGATACGGCAGAGGCTGAAGGTAAATATGTCCGGCAGTCTGGTGGTCGTGGACAGTATGGTCATGTTTGGTTGAGAGTTGAGCCGCTTGAGAGAGGGAAGGGATTTGAATTTGTAAACGCTATTAGAGGAGGAGCAATTCCGGAAGAATTTATTAGTCCGGTTGAAAAAGGAGTTCGCGAGGCTTTAGATAAGGGTGTTATGGCCGGTTTTCCCATAGTTGATCTTAAGGTTACGCTTTACGACGGTTCTTATCATGAAGTTGATTCTTCTGAAATTGCTTTCAAAATTGCCGGAGCTATGGCTCTTCAGGAAGTGGTTAAGCGCGCCAAATTAGCTCTTCTTGAACCGATAATGAAACTTGAGATAATAACCCCTGATAAATTTATGGGTGAGGCAACGGGAGACCTAGCTTCAAGAAGGGGACAAATTTCGAGCATCAGCGATCGTAGTCCGCTTAACCTTAAGGTTATTGATTCAAAAGTTCCTTTGGCAGGAATGTTTGGTTACGCCACTGCTCTCAGATCACTAACTGAAGGAAGGGGGACATTTACTATGGAGTTTGATCACTATGAAATTACTCCCAACAATGTCGCGCAGGCTGTAATTGAAGGTAAAAAGTAACAGTTAGTTGTTTCTACAAGGACCGTCCTAGTTAACTAGGACGGTCCTTGTATTTTTGGCGGTCCTTGTATTTTTGGTAGGTTCAAGATAGATTAAGGAATATGCAACGACAATATACTTTCTCAACTGGAGAATTTTATCATTTATATAATCGAGGTGTAGAAAAGAGGGATATTTTTATTGAGAAAAAAGATTGGGAGCGATTCCATAAGTTACTGTATGTGGCTAATAGTACGATTCCATTCCGATTTGCTGAGATAGAAGATCAGGCCATTGATACTATTGATAGAGGCGACACTATTGTAGCTATTGGTGCATACGTGCTCATGCCAAACCACTTCCATATTTTGGTTAAAGAAATTACTCAAGATGGATTGAGTACATTTATGAAAAAACTTGCTACTGGGTATTCTATGTACTTCAATAAAAAATATGAAAGAGTTGGCCCATTACTACAGGGAAGATTCAGAGCAGAACATGTTGTTCGCGATGAACATCTTAAGTATCTCTATGCCTATATTCACCTTAATCCAGTAAAACTTATTCAGCCAAAATGGAAAGAGATGGGAATTAAAAACAAAAATAGCGCAGTGAGATTTATTAGGGAATATCATTATTCTAGCTATGAGGATTATTGCAATACTAGTAATATCACAAGACAAGAATACCAAATTCTTTCTAAGGATGAATTTCCGGAATACTTTTCAAAGACTAATAATTTTAAAACTTATGTTAACGACTGGCTTAGTATTAAAGAGGCTAATTTGAATGAATAAACAAGGACCGTCCTTGTAAAGCTTGATTTTTTGTTTGGATGTGGTATAGTTATGTTGCGTTCGTTCACAATGCTCCGGATGGAAGGTCTGCATTCCGCAGAATGGCCGTTCGCAGCCACAACCACCACTGGGATGAAACAGGTCCAGAGCTGGAGGTGTCAGATGATGTACCTATCACCGTCAGAGCAACTTTTGAAAGATTGGAATTTTCTTTTGAGTAGTCCAGAAGGAGTTGGGTCAATTTTTTTGATGGTTATAATTCTTTTGCTTGCTATCAGAGTTTTGGGGGTTGAGCTCTGGCATTGGCTCAAGGGCACACGGGTGAGTTACTTCTTAACCTATGGCAAACTACGATGTGATGGTCGAGCTTTCCGCACGCGTAATGCAAGAGCTGGATATGTGATTGATGATGGTACGTTGATTGAGATCAGTCGGGGACTATTTCGTCGACGAAGTGCAATCTATGGCTTTGATACTGGAAACTGGGAAATCGTGAGAGACGCATATCTCAATGGAGCAGTTCCTCCAGGTGACTATGTATGGCTTGGAGATCGAGAAAGTCTGTCAGTTGAAACCGCACTGCGACTCATTAATACCTATCCATCGCTTCAAGCGATGCTTGATCGGATTGACGAGCTGGAGAAAGATCTCTCGGAGACGAGAGAATCATTTCTAAATTTGCATGCAGATATAGAGGCTATTATAAAGCTTGTTAAGACTGACAAGCAGGGATACCGCGCACCAGCCGCACAACGGATGCAATATTGTCTGGAGCAAGTATGTTTACGCAGTAAGGCTCCTAGGCCAAACCAAGCTATGGTGGATTATGGCGTTGCTTTTTATAAAGAGCGTCTCAAGCTCCTTTGAACGATGATTTCGGCGCCGAGGACTGTCGCAAGACATCCGAGGCGCCTTTTGTTTTTAGCCACACCATATAGGCTACTAAATCAAAACAGTCGATTTTATTTTTTAAATAATCACCTCCTTAGCATTTTTGAAACTATTGCCATAATAAAAGTGAAGGGGCTATACCCTAGGGAGGAAACACGCAGGAAAAATTGGCTTGGTTTCTCGTTCTGACGAGAACAATTTTTCCGAGTACTTAAGATTCGGTTTCCGCTGGAAGAAACCGAATGTGGTCCGAGTCTGGGTATAGCCCCTGAACGATGGTTTGTCTATTCCGGAGCATAGGCAGAGAAAATGATGAGGAGGTGATTGTGACATTGCATTTTTTTTAATATTTTAATACCATAGGGCGATGGATCCCGTTAGAAGTTAACCCTAACGGGAACACCATGTTATCTAGTAATATAAAGTTTGTAAGCTTGCCACCGTTTCGAAGCGGTGAACGGTTTGCAGAACTTCTAACGGGATGGATATAAATGAGCTTAAAAAACTTATCAAAAACTCTACTGCTGTTTTGGTGCTGGATAACGGGCAACCCTCTTTTGTTGTTGTAGATTATAAGATGTATAAGGATTTAGTCTCTGATCGGGTTGGAGAAAAAGAAGTTAAAATAACCAGAGAACAGCATGCCAATAATGGATTTGGGGGATACAGTCCGCGTGAAAGCGACATGGAGATACTAGAAAGACTTAATAAAGAAATCCTTGCGCTTAAAAATCAGATTGAGTCAGAAGAGAAGGGGTTGGGGAATTCGTTAGAGTAGATATTGAACCCCGCACCTTTCGAGCGATAGTGGCTCTGTTGTTGGATTTGTAAACAGTTGCTCGAAAAGTGCGGGGAGTATTTTCCAATCCCTAAATGACACCCAAATATCTTATCATATCTTTGCCGAAATTTGTTTAAAAAGCTTTAATCTTTCTTCTTGTAATCTCTTAGCTGAC
>Ga0209541_10001150_pt1 | contig 52996 bp, 44 predicted proteins | sample RifCSPlowO2_01_FD_184027 | JGI IMG/M metagenome (GOLD analysis project Ga0209541, IMG submission 184027) | Groundwater microbial communities from Rifle, Colorado - Rifle CSP2_plank lowO2_0.1 (SPAdes) (version 2) | ecosystem: Environmental > Aquatic > Deep subsurface > Groundwater | place... | reverse complement strand
CGAGCCAGTCTTCTTCCTGATCGCTGTCATCATCATCCGTTACCGACTCAACCAATTCCTCTGCTTGCTGCGCGGACACATAGCCGAGACGCACGAACTTTCCCAGCAGCTCACTACGAACTGAGTCCGCCAGTTCTGACTTCATCATTCCACGACGCGTCTTTGGACAGTTTGCAAGAGTCGTGATGCCAACACGAGCAAGCGCTTCCAGCGTTTCCGCAGTCAGACGCAGCCAATGCAGCGGCACTTGATCCTCCTCAACCACTACCGTGTTGTTCTGAACCATGCGCAGCGCCCGCGAGGGAGACCGCTCACAGTTGATATCAACACGAACCGTACGCGCCATGTGCGGCGTCTCAATCCGCAACGTGCCAGTGACACGCACCTTCTTGTCGTCATCTTCGCACGCCGAAACAGCATTCGGATCGCCGTACAACGCGAGCACATCTTCCACCATCTCGTCAGGAACCACGAGCGGGTTTGAGGCAAGCACCACACCCACGTTGAGAATGTCGAACGCCACGAGATACTCTGGGCGACTCCCGTGCACCGCACTCCGATCCGAAATACGAATGCCCGTGAGTTCACCACTCCGGTACACACCCTTGCGGTCATGCACCAACAGACGCCCACCCCAGCAGCGCACAAGCGCACGATGGACCTTGTCCAAATCGTGTCCGTATGTGCACCGCACTCCCATGTCGCGGAGCCGCGCCAGCAAGCTGGTGCGAATCAGATGAGCATCTTCGAGCAGCTTCAGATTGAGCCCTTGGCTCTCACACCACACCGTGTCTCCGCGCCGAACTGAATAGGCACGAAACGCACGGAGAAACGTGATCGCATCACCGCGACTATCTCGAAACTGATTGAACTTTCCAGCAAACGACCCGGGGGTGTCACCATCAAGATCGCCGAGTTGATCGACGGACAGGATGCTCGCGACTTCCACTGCCTCGGCTGCAAAACCAAGATCAGCGGCAGTCAACACCATGTACGCCTGCTGCGGTCCCAGCGGCAACTGAATCATTCGACGACCAAAATCAGTCACCACACGATCTGCCGTCACCGCGCCCCACTGTTGCAGGTTACGCATCGCACTCTCCACGCGAGTGGCATCAAGCGGCGTCGGAAGATCCAAACGCTCCGGATGTTGCACGCCGCGCGCCAGCAATTGAAGCACAAAATCCGTGATGTCACCGCACTCGGTCTGCGGCGGCGCGAATTCCGGCCGAGCCACGAAGCTCTCTGCAGAATACATCCGGTAGCAGACGCCCGGACCGGTGCGACCAGCACGACCAGCACGCTGCATCGCAGATGCCTGACTGATCGGCTTCACATGCAGCGTGCGATACCCACCTTTGGAATACTCGTGGCGACTCTCGCGCTGCAATCCAGAATCAATCACGTGCGTAATTCCCGGAATCGTCACCGCCGTTTCGGCGATGTTTGTCGCCAGAATCACCTTGCTCTTTTTTGACTGCGCAAAAATCTTCTTGCGACCTTCTCGACCAACTCGACTATGAAATACCATACATTCGAAGTTGGGCGACTTGACGTGGCGCAGATGATGCCGCACACGGTCAATGTCGAACATACCAGACAAAAAGACAAGCGTGTGCCCGTCGTTCTTCTTCGCATGAATCGTCTGCACCAGTCGCGCGACCTCCTTGTGCAGGTCATGAGCGACGGGTTGATACACGATTTCGACCGGATGTTGCTTCACCGGAATCGAGATGATCGGCGCGTTGTTGAAATACCGCGCGAGCGCTTCGGTCTGCATGGTCGCACTACTCACGATCACTTTCAGATCGTTACGAATGGCGAGCACGCTCTTGAGATACGCGAGCAAAAAATCCGTTTGGATCCTCCGCTCATGCACCTCATCAATCATGACAACACTAAACTCGCGCAGCAGCGGATCCGCATGGATGCGCTTTACGAGCACGCCGTCAGTCATATACACGATCTTGGTCGCCTTCGTCACCCGTGTATCGAACCGGATACGATAGCCAACCACGTCGGCCTGTTTGGGATCCAATGAGCTGGCAACGAACTCTGCTGCGTTCACCGCGCCCGAACGAGTCGGAAGCGTGCAACAAATCTTCTTTCCCTTTCCAGCAAAGCCAGCCTCCCACAGAAGACGTGGCAGCTGGGTGGTCTTGCCAGAACCGGTCGTACCGGCAATGACAACAACCGGACAGGCGCGCACCATACTCATGATACGCGCCGCATGTGCCATGATTGGCAACGAAACAGCCACATCTTGCATGATGTCACCTTCCTTAATTTTCTTCCTCTTAAGTTGTGAGGAGCTGATGAATAAACTACTCGAAACGTGCCATTTTGTCAACACTACCCATGACATTGACAATGACGTAGTATTATGGTGTAATCAAGTGCCCCTACATGGTGTAGGAGCACACATGGATCAACGGAGGAACCATGGCTACCCACGAATTGCTGTCGCCGGAAAATGCGGCACGTGATTTTCGGCTGTGGCGCCTGAACCACCGCCCAACTGCGACCATCGCAGAGCTTTTCGCCGAGACTCAAATCCCCACGAAGGATCTGCGAATGATCCTGAGTACCAAGGCTGGTGCTGGACGCTTCACTGGACACATCAGCGCATTTCTGGAAGCCTTCAAGTCAAATGATTTGGTTTCGCTGCAAGAGCTGCGCGTGGGACAATCGCCAACGCTACCGCCTCCGCACAGTGCAGCGAACTATTCCGCGGAACAGCTTGGGGCGATTAAAACGCGCCAGTCGCGTATGGTGAGGTCGCTGGGTCGTCCGTACTGCCAGATTACGCGCCAAGAAATTTCACCACGCCAGTGTCTGATCACCCAAACGCCGCGCGACTGCTATGGATGCGGCGCACCGACCCGCTTCTGCACCGAATGTCAATTTGACATCGTCGCATTTCCAGGCGCAGAGCTGTGCGCGTTCTGTCTGACAAAACGCCTCGCTGAAGACGAGACGGACAAATTGCGTCACGTCTGGACTATTTCCGTTGAGTGTAAGCTTTCCGGAAATCGACAGATCAGCACTGCGACATGCGGTCGACTTCAGGGTGATGCCTGCAGCGGATGCAACGCGGTGACGCGGATCTGTGTAATCTGTAAATCACGCCGTGTACGGTATGTTGACTTTGGGATGTGCCTGAAGTGCCACACCATGGCGCTCGGTTTTGGCTGGCACCCGCTGCCAATCGATGAGATGACGGCCAAGCGGATCGAACGCGACACGTTCTTTTCTTCGATCGCCATTGTGGTACAACTGCCCGCCCCTCAGAAACAAACCGAGTCTGTTTCTGCTTCTGTTGTACTCACAAAGGCACTGTCGCACCTCTGGTGTGCGATCCGTAAACATCACATCGATGTCCCCGATGCCATGATCCTGCCTGGTACAAAACGCCATGCACCTGGTGCTCTACCCGGGAAATTTACAGGGCTGCTTTGGCAACCAAGCGCTAGCACTACAGGTAAACGCGTTCACGAAGTTATTGTCATTGCAGAGTATCTAAACCGCACGGCCGAGGAAATTCTTGGCACACTCTTGCACGAAGCCACCCACGCCATGAATTTTAAGCGGGGCGTACGTGACTGCACGAGGAGTCATTACCATAACCGGCGCTTCAAAGACGCGGCCGAGGAGATTGGGCTCAGTGTTGCACAGGTGGTGCACTACGGTTTTGCTATAACGAGTGTATTGCCAGAAACTACGAAGCGCTACGCCACTGAAATCGCAGAGCTTGCCACTGTGCTAATGTGCCGCAGGATAGAAACGACGGTCGAGACTCCAACGCCGGACGACGGTAATGTAACGCCAGCAAGTGCTGCAACGCCGACTGCCTCTCCTGAGCGTGGTGGCCGGTACAAGAAAGCGTCGTGTAAGTGCCCGCACAATATCCGGATTTCTCGTGCAACTTTAGCCGCGACCACGATCGTATGCAAAAAGTGTGGTGCACCGTTCAAGATTGCTACATAACTGAAGCCATAAGCGGCTCGGTAAAATAAAACGCCCGCACGCCACACCATCGAAACGGTGGGGCGCGCGGGCTCTTTTCTTTTCAGCTCTTTTCAGTCTCGGCGACACGAGCGTCGTTCACGCCACGGCGGCAGCCTGAGCCTGTTGGTTGCGCTCTGCCGCCTCTGCACGCGTACGCCGCTCGCTGACCCGCGGCATCACATCTTCACTGATGTGATGCACGATTGCGCTCAATTGCGCTTCCAGCGTGCGTGCATCTTCGGCGCTGAGCTTCGTGACGTCGAGGCGCTCGAGTTGGTCATTCAACCCGACGAGGGACTTGTTGACGTCCTTGAACCTTACCGGCTTCGGACCGGTCTGGTCGCCGGTTGTCGGATTCTGCTGACCGTTGCCGCCAGTGGGCTTCGTGTTGTTGACGATGCCCTTGAGCCGGTTGAGATCGAACCGCGCTTGCAACGCCACAGTTGCCAGCTGCTTCTGTTGCTCCGGATCTTCGACCCCCAACAGTACCTCTGCCATTTCGAGGGTGATCTGGCGCTTGTCCACCATAGCCTGCACGTCGGCTTGCAGATCGAGAAGCGCGACGCGCTTCTCGATCGTGACGCGGCTGGTTCCGGTCTTTTCGGCGACCAAGTCCAGGTTGTTGCCGTTGTTCTCGAGCAGCCGCTGGTAACCGCTGGCCTCCTCCATGGGCAGCAGATCTTGCCGCTTCGTGTTCTCGACGAGCGCCTGCTCCTCCATCTGCACATCGGTCGTGCCGGGCCGCACGATCGCTTGAATCTCGGTCCATTGGAGCCGCTGGTGCGCCCGCGTGCGGCATTCACCGGCGATGAGCTGGAAGCGCCCCTCTGCCGTCGGATGCGGCCGCACCGAGATCGGGCTGATCAGCCCCCCGTTCGCCTTGATGGATTGCGCGAGCTCGTCGATGTAGGTCGAGTCGAACGTCTTGCGCTGCTGGTACGGGTTCGGGTCGATGTTGGCGACCGGAATCCGCACAATGGTGTCTACCTGTGCTGACATTTTCGTACCTTCCTTGAGATGCGCATGATTGCGCGGTGTCATCCAGCAGCCACAATGGCCACCGTCTGGTGATTTGTTTATACGGCAAACGACTATTTTTGTCAAGCACTTCTACGGATAGCAACAGCAACATTCTAAACTTAGTGCACCACCATTAGCTATCCATAATAAGTCCGGTTTTGGTATCGTGAGGGAAACCCGCATGCGAGTGAACGCGCAACTATTGTTGCGCATCGTGAACGAAGCGAGGACGAGCAAGGTCGCATGAGGCGACCGAAGCGTGTTCCCGAAGGATACCAAAACCGAATTTATTCAACACTCTTATCTATCCCCAATTTCCGCTTCAATATCTGCGGCGCCTTATTAAAGTCAATCGTCTCCTGCACTCCAGAATCCATGTCACGCATGATCACGGTGCCTTCTTGCACTTCTTTTTGTCCGATCACGAATGCAAACGGAATTTTCTTCGCGTTCGCGCTTTCGAGCTGTGCCTTCAATGAGCCCTTTGAAAAATCCTGATCAGCCATCACACCTTCTGCGCGCAATCGCGCAAACAAAAGCATTGCTTTGCGACGTGACAGATCGCCGAGCTGCGCCACATACACCTGTGGTTGACGCTGCGGTGGCAACGGCAGCTGACGTTTCTTTAATTGTACAATCAATCGTTCGATACCCGGTGCAACACCACAGGCAGGTGTTGGTTTGCCACCCAATTCTTCCACCAACAAATCATACCGCCCACCGCCGCACAAAGCAGTTTGCGAACCCTGTTCCTCGTCAGACGTCACCACTTCAAACACGGTGCGAGTGTAATAATCCAAACCGCGCACGAGTGTGTGATTCAAGAAATATGGAATACCAAGTTCGTCAAGATATTCCAAAACTTTCATGAAGTGGTCACGAGAATCATTTGAAAGATAATCAACGATCTGCGGTGCGTTTGCTTTCACCGGTTGACACCCTTCTTCTTTGCAATCCAACACACGCAACGGATTTTTCATCAGACGAGCTTTGCAATTTTCACAAATCTCCGCGCGATGCGCACGATAGTATTGCACCAGTTCCATTTTATAGCGTGTGCGATCATCTGGCATGCCCATTGAATTGATGTGGATCGTCACTGGCACGCCGAATTCGTTATAAAGCAACCACGTCATCTGGATAACCATTGCGTCAATGACCGGCGATGGATCACCGAGCACTTCAAAGCCAGCCTGCCAAAATTGACGCTGTCGGCCTTCTTGCGGACGCTCGTGGCGAAACATCGGTCCCCAATACCACAATTTCACCGGTTGTGGTTGGTTCCACATGCCGTGCTGCAAATACGCACGCACAATCGACGCCGTATTTTCCGGTCGCAACGTGACTTTGTCTGCATCGCGATCTTCGAACATATACATTTCTTTTTCCACAATGTCCGTCACCTTGCCAAGTCCGCGCAAAAAAAGTGACGCATCTTCGAGCACCGGCGTATCAATTCGATCAAAACCAAAATCTTCCGCAATCGATTGTGCCTTTTCATACACCGCTTTCCAGTAGTGCTGATCGCGTGGCAAAATATCCTTCATGCCACGCAGCAACTGAATCTGTTTTTTTGCCGGTGCCGCAGGAGCGGTCGATGCATTTTCTTTTTTTTGCGCAGACTGCCCGCCGGTCAACGGCTTGCGCGGTAATTCTTTTTTAACAACGGGCTTGGGTGCTGATTTTTTAAACACAGGTTTTTTCTTTAGTGATGCCATAGAATAAATTTAATCACGCGCGTAATCTTTTGCGAGATACTCAATGCGGCTGAGCGGCCATCCGCGCAAAAACGCGCGGCCGACAATTTCAGAGCGTGCGACCGGACCGATGCGACGCGAATCAAGACTCGCTGGCCGATTGTCGCCAAGTACAAAATACTGATCAGCTTTGAGTGTCACATCCATATCTCCAAACGTGAGCACTGCGGGACTGAGGTATAAACTCTCGTCAAGAAATTTTCCGCCCGTATGCGGTGCGTTGTAAATTTTGACACGCCCATTCATGATCACGATACGCTCACCGGGCAATGCGACAACGCGTTTTAAAAAATAGTCCTGATCGTCCTGACCTTGGTTGCGCAAGACAACGATGTCGCCGCGCTGTGGTTCATTCAGCCGATACGTCAATTCATCGATGATCAAATATTCTTTTTCGCGAAAATTCGGTTCCATTGATGCACCCTTGACGACAAATGGCTTGAACACAAAGTATCGGATGGCGACAACAGCAAATGCGCCGAGGATGATAACTTTAAAAAGCTCGGAAAAAAACGATTTGAGCGGATAGGTCTTGAGGTCGTCGGGAGCCAATAAATTGTCAGGCGCAAAATCGTCCATACGGTCAAATGGTACGCGGAAATTGAGTGGTTGTCAATTATTTGACGCACGCAAGATTTTGGGATAGAATGAGGGCGATTTATAAACATCCGTAGTAACGGGCGATAGCAACGTCGCACGCAATGCGTGCTCGTTGCTTCAGCCCTCGCTCGGAAATAAATCCGAACGCGAGCGTTCGATTTACTTCCTCGTTCGGGCGATTAGCTCAGTTGGTTAGAGCGCGTCACTGATAATGACGAGGTCCGAAGTTCGAATCTTCGATCGCCCATACATGCAACCCACCCGAGAAAAGGGGTGGGTTTTGTGTTTTGGGGAGTTTTAACGCGAAACCGTTGACGCCTTGGCACAGCGCGTGCTACCGTTTGAAGCTACAGACAGGCGATCTGTCCTGTGGCACCAAACACAAACTCCCGCAGGAGGAACCACCATGCGTGGAATTCTCGATCTCATTTTTCTGCCATTTGCGTGGATCGCGCGTTCGTTCGAATCGGAGCGCCGCGCAAAAAAACGCATGCGCGAGTCGGTGCCAGCGCAAGTTCCGGCGCCACTGCCGCCGCAACCAGCGCCTACGCCGCAACATCACACCCCAATCCCTATGGGGCAACTGTTCGTCAAAACAGCGGTGTACGAAATCGGCCCCGCGCGGTCCATTCCGTTCGACGAGTGGGGTGCGATCATTGCCGCTGGGTGTGCAGCATGTTTCCCGGGCTACGAACTGACTGATGACGATGCTGGTCGAATCTCAATCGACATACACGGCAATCTGTGGCGGCTGCCGGGCAAGGCAGTATTGATCGTCGAAAGCCCACACGTTCTGGCACCGGTTATCGAGGTTGGCACCACGTGCTATGCCTTGAGCTACGTCGCCGAAATTGACGGCAACGGCAAAGAAAAGCCCACGGTACCCGCAGCAGCAGGCTAATCCGAAAACCCCCACGCGAAAACGGTCCGCGTGGGGGTTGCTTTTTTTATGTGGCCAATTTTTTAGTATGCCAGTGTTTTGCCCGTGAGCGGCAGCGCGTCAACAAACTTTATTTCATCAAGCGCGCCATCAGCCCAAATCACACTTCCTTGCGGCAAACTAACTGATAGCGTGTCGCCTGATGCGGCATCCGAACTATCAAAGATAACGATGAATGTTTGTGCCGAGCCCGATTCAATTGCCACCGTTGATTCCATATCATCGGCAGTAAACGAGTCGGGGAATGAACTGATTGCACGCGACGAAATCATGCTATCTGCCTTTGGATACTCACCGCTGTATATCTTTGCCGTTCGTTTCTTGCCCGACGGAATCATAATCGTGGATGCAAAATGCGGACGGAGCACGACGATTTCCGCATCCTGATTGTTCACGTTTGCTGCATTTGAAACAACGAACTTCGCCACGGTCTGCTGACTGCTTTTTGAGGTAGCTCCTGACGGCGCGCTCATCGCATGCGCGACCGTGATTTTTGTTTTCAGAATAGTCATGGTGCTACCCGACAATTTTACGCCAGTTGGCTCAACAACTTTTGCCGCGGTACCGCCAGTCACCCCTTTTGCCACGAACGCTGGTTTATTCTCTCCGAGTTTCAGCTGCGGCACGATCGCTGCAAAAAACTGCACGCCAGCAAACAAATCTGGAGAAGCAGCGACGTCAGCCATAACAGTGTACGTCTTGCTCGATCCCTTCAGCACCGTGGTGTTCAAATCTTTAAACACCACGAACCCTTGTCCGCTTTCAGTGTTATCAAGTTTCAACACCTTTGCGACTACTGACCCGACCGGCTTATCGCCGTCGTATAAACGAAAATTCTTGAGTGCTCCGAGCAAAGAATCCGCATTTTTTGCCGATTCAGTGTTCGTGAATGACAAAGCAAGCGCGAGCTGCGACACGGCAACATCATCGGCGCTGTTTGCTGAAAGTTTGAATGAATAGAGCGGTTGATTTGAAGCGCCCATCACCAATTGCTGTGGCGCGGGATTGTTTGCAGAGAGAGAAACTGAAAGTTCTGCTGCATCCCCAGCCGCCGGCTGCGGTGGCGCCGGTGGATTTTGCGCTCCCCCACCTGCCGCATCTGCTGATTGAATGAATGCATACGCGATTGAATCAATTCCACCAACACCGGATTCACCCGTGGGGTCATTATTCATGGCGTACGCGGCAACGACAAAATTCTGCGATGGATCAATTTTCCCCAGCGTCAACTTCACCGTGCGATCTTTTTTCCATGCATTTGATTTCTCCTTGGCAGCTGCCTTTTTTGCAACGAGCTGCTGAAGCGCCGCCTGATCAAGCGATTTGTCAACGGTGAATCGATCAAACGCGTACCATGTTGGCACTTTGTATGAACCGCTGTTTAATTGCGCCACGAGCTGAAACGAACTCACGCCGGCTGGCAACGTGAATACCGGTGGCTTTGCATCAGGCGTTGGCCAGTCAGCCTTGGTCGTCTGATTTCCGCCGGAACTTTTTTTATAAATGAAATTAAGCTTGCCAATCGTTGGCTGCGTCAGCTGTTGTGGCACTTTTGCTGGCGCAGCGCTTACCCACAGATAGGTGCTGAACCCCGAAACGGCGAGCAGGCCAGCAATGAAAAAGCTGGACAGCGCCGCACGAATGATTTTTTGCATAGGAACGAATAAAATGATTGCGATTATTATATCACACTGTGCGAATTCATATTAAATGGCGTGTTTGCATCTCGCTTTGTGCGAGAGGCCAGCAACGCAGTCGCGATATGCACACACGCCCCTTGACTTGTAACCCACACGGTGTGAAACAAAAAACCACCTTCATGATGGCATTTTAAATAATCAGACTGACGATGAGGGTAATTATGTATCCTGCAGCGCGTTGCTGGCCTCTCGCGCGGAAAGGATACATAATTACCCTTTTCTCTCACGATCGTTCATTTGCAATTTAAGATGTGACAACGGTACTAGAGATCCGAGCGATCAAGTCGCTCTCGACTAGGAAGAAATAACTCCCTGAAAGGAGGTGATCCATCCACAGCTTCCGCTACGGATGCCTTGTTACGACTTAGTCCTTGTTGCTGGTCCTACCTTAGTCCCCTTGCGGGGCCTTTGGGTATTACCAACTCCCTTGACTTGACGGGCGGTGAGTACAAGACCCGAGAACGTATTCAACGCAACGAGGCTGATTTGCGTTTACTAGCGATTCCGGCTTCATGCGGGCGAATTGCAGCCCGCAATCTGAACTGAGGGGTATTTTGCTGGGATTAGCTCCACCTTGCGGTTTGGCGACCCATTGTTTTACCCCATTGTAGCACGTGTGTGGCCCCAGACGTAAAGGCCATGCTGATTTGACGTCATCCCCGCCTTCCTCCCGCTTACGCGGGCAGTCTGTTATGTACATTTAACATAACACAGGGGTTGCGCTCGTTACTCCACTTAAGGGTACATTTCACAACACGAGCTGACGGCAACCATGCAGCACCTCTCCAACACTCTCGAAGAAGTCCTACTTTCATAGGATTTGCAGTTGAAGTTCAAGCCTGGGTAAGGTTCCTCGCTTACCATCGAATTAAACCACATGCTCCACCGCTTGTGCGGGTCCCCGTCTATTCCTTTGAGTTTTAGTCTTGCGACCGTACTCCTCAGGTGGATTACTTAACGCGTTAGCTTTTTTAGACGACACTGGAAGGGTCGATACTTCCAATATCTAGTAATCATCGTTTAGGGCGTGGATTACAGGGGTATCTAATCCCTTTCACTCCCCACGCTTTCGTCCCTGAGCGTCAGAACTGTTCCAGCACGCTGCCTTCGCCTTTGGTGTTCCTTGTGATATCAACGCTTATTACGACTACACCACAAATTCCACGTGCCTCTCCCAGTCTCTAGCTTGCCAGTCTTACTCGCAGCCGTTGGGTTAAGCCCAACGATTTAACGAGTAACTTGACATGCCGCCTGCGGACCCTTTACACCCAATAAATCCGGATAACGCTTGAGGTCTCTGTATTACCGCTGCTGCTGGCACAGAGTTAGCAACCTCTTATTCGCTAGGTACCGTCAAAATTCGTCCCTAGTAAAAGCGGTTTACGACCCGAAGGCCTTCATCCCGCACGCGGCGTCGCTCGGTCAGGCTTTCGCCCATTGCCGAATATTCGCGACTGCAGCCACCCGTAGGTGTCTGGGCAGTGTCTCAGTCCCAGTGAGGGGGGCCACGCTCTCACGCCCCCTACCCGTCATAGCCTTGGTGAGCTTTTACCTCACCAACTAGCTGATAGGCCATAGGCTCCTCCTCGAGCGCATTGCTGCTTTACATGTGAATGTCATATGACCCCACATGTCCATCGTGAATTACCTTTCCTTTCGGAAAGCTATGCACGACTCGAGGGAAGATTACCAATGTGTTACGCACCCGTCTGCCGCTGATCGTGTTTTGTATTGCTACAAAACAAAATCCGCTCGACTTGCATGCCTTAGCCACGCCGCCAGCGTTCATCCTGAGCCAGGATCAAACTCTCAGTTAATGTACGATTGGTTTTATTGAATAGATTTTGGACCACTAGCACCACCACTTCCTGCGCCAATCGATAGCACATTCCATGGTATGTTTAGTTGTCACATCTTAAATTGTAAACGAGCGTCTCTTTGAACCCTCTTTTTTCGCGAACTCTTGCGATTTCGCGTGTCGGTATTGTATATGGGGATAACATTCCTGTCAAGAGCGCCAAAAAAGGCTTATCCCTGTGGATAAGCCTTTTAATTTCGTGCGTGCGTGTGACCGTGCTACAGCGACGAGACAATGTCACTGTCAGCATCTTTCACAAACGCTTCGGCTGACATAATTTCAGAGCCAAATGTGTAGTCAGCAAAGAATGCATCTGACACATCGTCAATTTGCTTTGCCCATGTTTTGCCGTAGATTCCCGCCGCAACACTTTCATTGGCGAGCTTGCGCAATGTGTTGCCAGTAACGACTGAATACACTGCCGGATCAGTCACAAACTTCACCATGCGTGCGCCTGGTTTGTAGCCGACATTTTTGCCTAATGCGAATCCAGCCATTTCACTCGACGTCAATGTCTGAATGTTCGAGAAGTCTTTGTACCAAGTGAAGTACACCTTGCTGTGCGGAAACGGATGGCGCTTGCCATTCTTGCCAATCACATACACAGCGCGACAGATGTGCGCACTACTTGCACCAGACGGACATGACAATTTAACGAGCACACCTGCAACAAACGAAGTTGGTGTTGGTTTTGGTGCTGCTGGTGTTGCAGGTGTTGCTGGAGTTGCGGGGGTGGTCGGAGTCGCAGGTGTTGCAGGAGTAGCTGGAGTTGCGGGGGTCGCAGGCGTTCCAGCAGCAGACACTGTTATTGAATCTGAAATTGCATTGCTGCGCGATCCATCTGCACTTTCAAACATGACAAACACCGTTCGTTCACCATTGCCGGTTGCGAGCTTCCACGATTTTGTCGCGGCAAACGTTTCCCACGTTGCAGTGCCAAATCCCGCGTCGTTTGATAACGCCATGTTCGTGGCATTCACTGCGCCGAGCGATAACGAAACTGTTCCACTGTTTGTTGTTGCTGCACCACCGTTAATAGAGATGGTAACTGATGTTGGTTTCACCAAATTTTTCACTGATTCTCCAACAAAGCTTGCGGTGTCAGAACCAGTATCAGCAGAATCAACAGAATCAGTGAACGTCAGTGTTAAGGTACCTCCACCATTCACCTGCATGAAGCCATCGCTGACAACCGCTGAATTTCCGAGTTTGAATCTCACTGGCGCTTGAAAGATGCCAGATGCAACGGCTGTTTCAGTGAGTGTTATTGTTTCGGTGTCTGTGTATTTGCTCAGTGCGGCCAGTGTCACCGTCATTGTCTGTGCCGTTGTCGCGTTCGTATTTGCATCTGGATCAGTCACCGTGATGAATGTAACGGTATCACCAGTGTTGAATTCGGCCGTTTCAATTTGTGCCAAATTTGTTAATTTTGACGTGTTGGTGTATGCAATTTTACCCGTACCAGTTTCAGTGATTGTTCCGGCATTATTCGCAAACACTGTTGAGGCTGTCAGTGTCACGCCAGTCGCAACTGTCAAATTACCAGTACCACTGATCGTTGTTGATGCAATGGTCGAGTTACCTGACAGAGTAAAGGTTCCTGTTCCGGCAATGTTTAGAGCACCTGTATACGTTCGTGCAGGAATTGTTGCTGTTGATCCTGTAGTCAGATATATCTGAGAAAATGTGTTATCAGTCAGTGTGCCAGTGATTGTTGCGACCGTGCCGTTGCCGCCAAGCACCAAAGCATCACCAGAAATATCAAGTGTCGCACCAGAACCAACAGTGACCGCAAACATACGCGTGCTCGTTGCCGTTGAAATGCCGCCAGTATTTGTTATGGTAACTGTTCCCAAATCTTGCTTGCTTGCCACTTGATTAATCGTGTTATCTGTAATTGTTTTTGCTTGCATCCCAGATATCGTGAATGCAGCTGTTGACGACGAGAACGTCGCTCCATTCGCAATCGATATATCACCATTCCCTACCCCTACTGCGACTGAATTGGTTCGTGGATCAAAGGTGCCTCGATCAAGAGTAAAATCACCACAGTTCATCGTTGACCCCGATGTTGGACGAAACGTTCCACTGCCGGCAAACTTACAATTGCCCCAATCAATGATGCCACCGGAAACATCTCCTGCCTGTGAGTCAATACTTTGTGTTCCAGATCCCATCCATACCACCTTTCCAGTACCCAAATTGTTAAACGAACCATTAGTACCATCCGCGGAAATATCCCCGCTGATGTACATGGTTGCATTGTTGCCGCCAAGCTTCAGCAGACCATCAGTCAGTGTCAGTGTGGTGACCTGAAAATCGCCAACTACTGACACCTCAATCGTTGTCGTTGCACCGGTATTTGCAATAGTCAAACCAGTCAATGTTGAGGATGCAGTGGTGAACAGTTGATCACCGCTTCCATCGAACGTGATTGTTTTGCTCGCACCATGCGTGAATGTGCCGCCAAGCGTGAACTCATCACCAGCAGTCGTTGCATTACCCATGTTGACCGTGCCACTATTTACCGTAAAATTACCATTAAAATCCATCGTACCGACGGTTGATGAAACCGTACCGCCACTCACCGTGACATTAGCGGTAAAGATCGACGTGTTGACCATGGTGTTAAACGTCCCTGCCTGAATTGTTGATGAGGTAAACGAAATTGACGTCGTTGACATGGTCACCGAACCAGTGAAGCCGGTTTTCAAGAAAAGCGCCAACCCACTCGTCGCAAACGTACTTGGAAAATCAATGGTTGTTGCGGTGCTATCAATCACCATCGTGTCACCAGCGTCTAGATTTGCTGACCAGTTTCCATTATTCGAAGCGTCGGCATTAACGCTGCCGGTCCATGTTCTGTCTGCAGCGAATGCGGTAGATGAAAAAAACAAGAGCGAAATGAGTGTGACGAGAGCTGCGGCTACTATAAGGAGCTTTTGCCACGTCCTGCCGAGCGCAAGAGCGTTGTACATAAAAAATGTGGATTATTTGCTTGCGGGAATTATATCACGGTGTAGCAAAAAAGTTATGCACAGTGCAGCCACGGCAAGTGCTTCGCTTTGCTCGGACACGAGAGGCCAGCAACGTGTTTCGCAAAGCGAAGCACTTGCCACACCAGAATATTCAAATTTTTTAGCGGATTTTTTTTAAATTTTTGCGCCGCCATGCGGCGATTGCGGCATGATTGCCAGAGAGCAATTCCGGTGGTACGCGCCATGTCTTAAATTTTTCGGGGCGCGTGTATTGTGGATATTCACCTGTGTTGTCTGTGTTATGTGATTCTTCGGCAAGAGATTCGGCGTTGCCAAGAACACCCTGAATGAGCCGTGCCACCGCGTCAATCACGGTGAGCGCCGGCAACTCGCCGCCGGTCAATACATATGACCCGACGGACAACTCTTCGTCAACAAGATGTTCCGCGACTCGCGCGTCAACGCCTTCATAGCGGCCACACACAAACACGAGCTCGGTGTATCGTGCTGCAAATTCTTGGGCAACTGCCTGTGTGAACGGACGACCACTCGCGGATAACAAAATGACCCGACATTTTTTGTTTTTGCGTGGCGCCGCTTTTTTGATTGCGCGATAGAGCGGTTCAATTTTCATCACCATCCCCGCCCCACCGCCAAATGGTTTGTCATCAACGGTTTGGTGCGCATCTTGGGTGAAATCGCGGGGATTGATTGTCGCCACGCTGATAAGGTGTTTTTTTTGCGCACGCCCAAGCATCGCCGCGTTTGTGTACGCAGCTATCAGTTCGGGGAACAAGGTGATGACCGTAAATTTCATAGTGATCACTCATGCTACGCCGTGACGACAAAAATTGCAATATGCGCCCGCATGCTGTTATCATCGTACCATGCAGACAGCGCTGAACCGAAATTTTTTGTTACTGCTCATCGGATATATCGCCCTACGCGCAACTTCATTTTTCGTGCGCGACGTGTGGTGGGCTGAAACGATCATTGCAGCGCTTGCCATTGGATGCTTTGCCTATTTCTGCATCAAAGATTTGTCACTTGGCTGGAAATTATTAGTCATCGAACTGCTGATTGACGGCGCCGGACATTTTTTTGAATTTGAATCGCTCCTGCTGCGCACATGGTTTCTCGGTATCTTTGCCGCTGCATGGCTCTGGCGAAAAATTCGAACGCGAACGCCGTTCGTATTGCCGCCGCGCGCTGTGCTCATCGCACTTGTGGTGTTTGGTCTCTTTTTTCTGTGGAGCATTCTTACTGGTTTGATGCGTGAACATTCACCACTGTTTGTTTTGCAAGACGCGATGCTGTATCTGTTCGTGCTTCTGTTGTTTCCCGCACTTGAGATGCAGCAGGTGCCGCAGCTACTCTCCGCTGTCGCAACAAACGTTTTTATTTTTGGTTCCACAATTTTTTCAGTCGCCACGTTTGCACTCTATTCGAGCAGTGTGTTTACACTCACTGATCCATACTACCACTGGTTTCGTAACGTCGCGTCTGGCAAAATCACTGATCTCGGATTACATTTTTTTCGCATTGTGTTGCCAGAGCATCTGTTGTTCGTACCGATCATCCTTGTTTTGTTCAGCTGTTTGTTAAAAAAAATATCTGATAAAAAATTGTGGCTACTCTTGTCGTGCTCATTGCTCGTCGTGATGCTCAATTTCACCAGAATTTATTTTGTTGCCCTCGCCGTAGGCGCGTTATTTCTTTTGTATCACACGCCGTGGAAACAATGGATAAAAACAGCGAGCCTGACGCTCGCCGTTTCTTTGCTGATTTTTTTTAGTTTCCATTTTGTCGCCAGCCGTGGCGCGTCATTCGGTCTTGACCTCATCGTCGGCCGCGCTGCTGGAGTGCGTGCGCCGTCAAGCGACGTGAGCGGCGCCATTCGTATGGCGATGCTACCGGATATTTTTCGCACGATCACCGCGCGACCATGGCTCGGATCAGGACTCGGCACAACCGTGTCGTATCGCGACCCGACGACCCAATTAATTGAAACGCGCACGCAATTTGACTGGGGATATTTTGAGATGATTGCCGAGCTTGGCATTTTTGGCACGCTCGCGTATTTATTTCTGCTCATCGTGATTCTCCGCAAAGGTACACGCAGTGCTGTCGCCGTCGATTCGAGTGTTGTGCACGGCCTACTTGCCGGCGCGATCGCGCTTTTCATCGTGAACATCACGACGCCCGCACTCTTTCAAGGATTCGGCGTTTTATATTTTGTTTTTCTCATAACAATGCAGAAATGCAAAGTTGTGGCGAACGAATGAAACAAACACTCTCTCCTTGAGGGAAGCCCACAGCCGAGCGAGTATCCAGCTTTGCTGGATATCTGAGCGAAGGCGAGGACGAGCAATGCCGCAAAAAGCGGCCGACGCGTATTCCCGAAAGGAGAGAGTGTTTGTTTTTTTGCACCCAATTTTAAATACCGAGATCATCGATTGAAGACACATCTGCGTATGCATCCGCGTGCTGACGCCCGACTGCAGGCTCTTCGTCATGTCGACGCGGCCCCCGCGACCCTTCTGGTTCCACGATTTTCAAATTCACGCGCGCATTATTTTTTGCGCCAACCACTTTTGCAAGTGTGCGAATCGCGCGTGCGGTCTGACCTTGCCGCCCAATGACGTAGCCCATGTCTTCCGGATTCACATGCAACGTGATAAGCACGCCGCGCTCATCCACGATCCGTTCGGTTCGCACATCGTCCGGATGTCCAACGATTGCTTTCACGATCATTTCTACAAATTCCTGATCTGACTGAATCATAACTTTTTTATCATGACTGAATTACGGCAGCCTGCCATGTTTGCTTCAGGCTGCTGGGTTCAAAGTATAAACAAATGATGTAATTGACGCAAATTTCTGTGGTTAAAAAAACGCGGCAGAAGGGTTCGGACTTGGTGGTTCCGAAACCTTCTGCCGCTGTGCGATTCGTCGCGTGACCACTTGATCTGCTACTCGCCCGCTTGCTCGCGGATCGCTTGGCCAGCCGCGTCTTGGCCGACGCGCGCGCCCTGGCCGTACTGGCCGCGAGCCATCGTGAGGCCACGCTCAGCCATCCCGACCTTGGCGTTGTGCGTGCGCGCCGCAAGCTCTGCCGCGACCTGCCGCTGCACGTCGTCACTCGCGCCCAGCGCGCCCTTGGCGTCAAGCGGCGCCTCCGAATCGATCGGGATGCCGTAGCGAATGCGCATCTCGCGAGCAGCGACGTCGCCGACCCCTGCCTTGCGCAACGCGGCGTCGAGATCAGCCGGCGTCTGAATCAGCTTCTTGTGTCCCGGGGCTGCTGCCATGAAAACTCCTTGCCTGTGCCGACGCTTTCGCGCGGGCGGTTACTTTGGTTAGAAACAGTAAATCATTTAATGCAAAAAATGTCAAGTCAGTGTTTATGAAAAAATGCATGGTTGGAAATTGTAATACAATGTCATACAATTTACAGGGCACACAAAAAGCGCCAACGCAGCCGCTCGCAAGAACAAAAAAACCGCCCCCAAAGGGCGGCTTTTTAAACAACGAGACTAAAGTTTATTTCTTTTCAGCCTTTGCTGCGCGCTTTTTCGAGATGTGCACTTTCTGCATCTTTTCGCCCTTGATGTGACCGAAATTGATGAGCAAGTTGTTAACCGTCGTGGTCAAACGCACGCCATTTTTCATGAGCGTTGCGAGCCGATCTGCGTCAACAGTGAATATTTTTGGGTTCACCATTGGATTGTAGTGGCCGATAATTTCAGACTTACCCCATGGATCGCGGCTTTGTTCAGTCACGATGAGGCGATATTGCGGTTGTTTTTTCTTACCGACGCGAGAGAGTTTGAGGGATAGCATAATGTAGATGCGGCCTTGGCGGCCATGAGTCAATTCGTAAGCGCGATTTGACGGATGAAAGTAGAATACGGGAAAACACTTCCCCTGTCAAGCGGTCTCACCCTACAATCACCACACCCGGCGCTGATTGCAGCCGCGTAAACAAATGATACGTTTTGCCAACTAAAAATCGCACAAACTTGTTTTCAATAATCTGCGCCGCAGGAATATCTTTCACCGAACCAAATTCTCGCTTCAAATCTTTTGCACGCGCCACCACCTCTTTTTCCTCACGAAGCACGGTGCGATCAGCGTCATTCAAAACAGTCACAAATCCTCTCCCCCCAATAAAACAGAATGCTTCAATGATCTTGCGATCATTTTTTTGGTTCTTGTCAGTTTTTTCCATTTTTAAGCCGTCAGTTGTTTCTGTACCAAGCTCTGCAATAATCGTTTCCGGTTTTTTTACCACATCAGAAATTTTTTCAAGCGTAATGACTTGAGATGAAAATTCTCCCTCGGCATCCACGTTATTCATCGCTTCACCGGTATATTCAGCAGCTACGGAAAAACCGACCGCCTCCACGCATTTTTTAAATTTCTCCATGTCTTTCATCTGCATACTCCAAATCATGCTGATCACCGCACGCCCACCAGGCTTTAAAACTCGATTCATTTCTTGCAGCACTTTCAAACGTTCATACACACCTTTACTTGGTGCAAATGCACTATCTTGAAACGCCATGGAACAATTTACAAAATCAAATGCATGCGGCTTAAACGGCATTTTTGTCCAACTACCCACCCGTGCTTTTTCTTTTTCCGCACCAGTAAAATGATGTCTGTTTAAATCCATGCTATACACTTGTCCTTGTAGGTCATTGCCAATGTGCCGCCGCAGCATTTGTGGCCCCGAAGCCACATCTAGGATATACACTGATTTCGCGGCATGGCCGGATTTTTTCACCATATCATCAATCAAAGTTCCTGCCATCCGATTCGTGTTTGCCTGATAGCTGCGTGCGCCGACCTCCTGATAGCCGCGCGCGTAATCCGCGCCCCATGTTTCCAAAAAATGAGCAATCTGTTCTTCGCCGCGCTGTTTCGTGTAACTAAAAAAATCATTGAGACGACGTTTCCACGAATTGTACACACGCGCCAATTCAGGATTGATTTCAAAACTCACGTCTTCACCTTCCTTTTTTGTCTCGCGATCCATCAGCATTCGCTGCTCAAGTTCAGAAAGTGGAATACCTTTTAAAATCCGTTCAATCGCAGCATGCTTGCGCTGAATATATTCATGCATTCCCTGTTCGATGGTCCCCTGCACAACCAGTGTGTTTTCAGAAATCGGGTGTGTGAGGCCCGGGCGAAACATTCGTGCCTTCTGCTGGCGCAAGCTTGATTCAGTCCACGGTTCGTTGTATACAATTGTCTCCTCCGCACCCACCAAACTGATCCCCACATCAGCCGTATTACCGCTCACCACTAATAACATTTTTTCGTCCGAATGATTGAAGCGATCCTGAACAGCCGTACGCGCCACTTTATTTTTTCCACCCCCATCTTCGCCATGAATCTTTTCAATAACAATGTCAGGCGGTAAACCAAGTGTATCTACCATCGCATGCTTTCCACGAATCACACCTTCCATGTAATCATTGACCAACAAAACTACCTTTTTGTGTTTCGAAAATGCGTCGTGCAGTTTTGCGCGCAGCACCACAATCTTTGCACTCTCCATTTCCGGCGTGCTGTCCAGCATCGCAGGGTTCAATAAAAACCGGCGCAGCACTTTAATTTTTTCCGTTGCTGTTAGTTCATCGAGCTCAAGGAGCGCCTCATACATCTCGCCTTCAGCGCGCGACATTTTTACTGGCGTAACCATTTGTGCACGTTCCGGCATGTCAACCGCGTCTTCCAATTCTTTCAGTTGCATGTGTGGAAGAAGCAGTGTGCGTAGCCCAACGATATTCCCCTGAATAATACTGCGCACGAGCAATGAATCCGGCATCTCGCCAAATTGTCTTGGAAACAGCGTCTTTAAAACAAACGCGATGTCACGAACTTTATTCGGAATGGGTGTTCCGGATAAAAGCGCCACATATTTATCTTCACCTTCAAGTTTGCGCAAAAGTGGTTTCAAAGATGACGAATGGACGCCGCTCAAATTTTTGAGTTTATGCACTTCGTCCACGATTAACATTTTAGGATCGAGCTGCTCCAGTGCTTGCGCATAGCGGCCATTTAAACGCGTATGCGAAATGAGCAAATAATCATACTCACTTTTAATCACGGTTCGTAATTGTTCAGGATCAGTGATGATCAAAACCCGCGGTGCTTGGCCTGACTTAAAATAGCCGCCACGCTCCGAATCATCGGACAAATAGTCAAGCCACGTTTGTATGACGTTGCTTGGCACGACAATCAGAGCACAACCAAATTTCATGTGCTCTTTTGCCATAATAACGGAGGCACTTTTCCCAAGTCCCATTTCATCCGCAATGAGCATTCGCTTTTTATCTTTCAATTCTTTCATGTTGATGCGCTGGTTCATATCAGGAAACTCGCGGTCTGCAGCGAGGCGGTCAACAAATTTTTCCGGCTTTTCAAATTCCTGCAATGCAACACTAAAATAAGTCACAACGTCCTCAATCACTTGATCAAGGTTTTTGTCTGTTATCGAATGAAGTTCATCAACCATCTGCACCAAATATTTATAAACAATGTCATGACCATTTCCGCGCACACCTGCCTTTCGCTGGTCAAAATAATAGAGCATGCAGTGAGCTTTCATATTTTCAAACAGCGCATCGCGATAGGTTGCGTCTGAAAGCAAAGGCACGGCATCTCCAATATCTTTTGGATTGAATTCGTGTTTGGCAACTAAAAAATCGCCGAGATATTCTGCCATCGTGCTCTTCACACGGTCGATAGGTAGGTCTTTGAATTCCGGGTGGAATTTAAAAAGGAGGTCGAGGGCAGCGGAGACGCCAAAAACAGCAATCAATCTTTTGAAATCAACGAAATTCGTTTTGTCATTTTCCGCGTCGGATTGTCCGGTAACAAACCGAGTTAATTGGCCATGGAGTTCATTATCACCACTGGTTCTAGCTTGAAAATCCTTTACAACAGTATCACCAGCTAACGTAACAAATCTTTGTATCCCCCCATTTTTAGCCATCCATTGTGTAAGCCCATATCTATATCCTCTTAGCCATGTATAATTAAAATCTCCACGTTCATTTTCAGGCATCGCTTTCCATTTTGCATGTGCAGCGCGGAGTTCTTCGGTAACAGATTCTGGAGTGCGCCCGTATTTTTTCTTGACGACAAAATCCCGTTCTACTTGACCGCCTGCCAATGTAACGAAATAAGGGACACCGCCATGGTTGAACATCCATCCTTGAATAGCGGTTGCATTTTTTTGCAACCAAGAGATATCAAATGTTCCCCGTTCGTTTTCAAGCAACGCTTTCCATTTTGCATGTGCAGCGCGGAGTTCTATAACCGCAGATTCTGGGGTGCGATCTTTATTACTGCTGACTACAAAATCCCCTGCAACAACGCCTCCGGCAAGAGCAACAAAACGACGAACACCGCCACGCCTGCGCATCCATCTTGCAACATCGGCCGCCTTTTTTTGCAACCATGAAACATTAAAAACACCTCGTTCATTTTCAGGCAGCGCTTTCCACTTCGCATGTGCAGCGCGGAGTTCTACAACCGCAGATTCTGGCGTGCGATCGTCTTTTCTGCTGATTACAAAATCCTGTGCAACATCGCCTCCGGCCAATGCAATAAAATAAGGGATACCGCTATGGGTGCGCATCCATGCTTCAGATTTTGATACATTTTTTTGTAGCCACTGATCATTAAAATCTCCTCGTTCATTTTCAGGCATCGCTTTCCATTTTGCATGCGCAGCACGGAGCTCTTTGGTAACAGATTCTGGAGTACGACCCCGAACATGGCTGATTACAAAATCCTGTGCAACATCGCCTCCGGCCAATGCAATAAAATAGGGGATACCGCTATGGGTGCGCATCCATGCCTCTATATTGACTGCATTATTTTGCAACCAAGAGGTATTAAATATTCCTCGTTCCTTTTCAGGCATCGCTTTCCATTTTGCATGCGCAGCTCGAAGTTCTTTAACACCAGATTCCTCCGTGCGGCCACCTTCACGCTTACGCTTCTTACTATCTGGATTGTTTCCTTCACCGCCTTTAACATTTTCTCCCATACAACATTTTTATTTCGCCCACCGCTCCGCCTCCCCAAACTTCACGCTTAATAACTGCGACACCCCATCCTCCCCCATCGTCACTCCATACAATATATCACCCTTTGCCATGGTTGCGCGGTTGTGGGTGATGACAATGAATTGAGTTTTTTCCGCCAACCGCTCCAAAATGTCCGCGTAACGTACTGAATTTGCTTCGTCCAGCGCTGCATCAACTTCGTCCAACACCACAAACGGCGATGGATTGGACGCCATAATCGCGCACAGCAACGCCACACTCGTCATCGCGCGCTCTCCTCCAGACAAAACTGAAATATCTTTGATGCGCTTGCCCGGTGGCTGCGCCTGAATATCAATCCCAACCAGCACTGGTTCGCGAGAAACTCCCGCAGCTTCCGCGCGCTCTTCAGCCGCTTCCTCAATGTCTTCCTCAGTCTCGGAATCGTCGTCCTGCTTCAATTCATCGCGTGGATCCACATAAATCGGAACCAGCTTTGCCGTGCCGCCGCGAAACAACGTCGCAAAAAATTCCTGAAACAAAACATTGAGCGTTGTCAACGCTTCTTCACGTCGCGTTTTTAACACTTCATCAAAATTTTTAATCGCGCTTTCCGTGTTCGTCAACGCGCCGGACAAATCGCCGAGCTGCTCGGACAAAAATGTATAGCGCGCGTTTGTTTCCTCAAATTCTTTCGTGACCTCTGGATCAATACCGCCGATCAACTCGAGCTGGTGCTTCAGCGTAAACAATTCACGCTGTGCCTGTTCAGCAGACGCGACTATTTCCGCCGGGCGCGCTGCGCACACGTCATCAATCAAATGCGGAATTTCCATTCGCATTTCTTCGCGCAGACTTTCAAGACGCGTTTCATATTTTGCCTGCTCAATTTTTCGACCGGACAGTCGCTGTTCAACCTCATGCATCGCACGCTGCTCATCCTGCAGTTGGCGCTGCACTCCAAAAAATTCTGACTTTTTTTGTTGCTCACGATGCGACTCGGCGTGCATTTTTTCTGACAGTGATTTTAATTCCCCGTCAATTAACAAAACACTTTCTTGCAAATCGTCCAATTGTCCTTGAATTTTCGGATCTGGTTTTTCTTCGCGCTGCTCCTCGGGCGCTGGCCGTTGCAATCGCTTGACCAATTGCTCCGTGCGGTCGCTCAAGGACTCAAACTCATTGAGAATTTCTGTTACCGTCTCCATCGACGTCGCTGCACGCAACCGCGTACTGAAATTATGTTGCAACACTTTCAACTCCTCGAGTTCATCAATAATTTTTGTGAGTGGCAGCGGCGCCCATTCCGCGCGCACTTCGCGCCGTACGCGAGAAACTTCAAGCGCAGTTTTCAAACGCAGCTCTTCTTCACGCAAGCTCGTCCGTTTTTTCGACAGCTCTTCGTATTCGCGTTGCAATCCGATAATCACTTCGCTCTGCGTTTCTTGCACTTCAAGTTTATGCAACTGCGCCAGCATCGCGTCATACCGCACGCGAATTTCAGCGAGCGCCTTCTCGTCTCCCCCGCACGCAACGGTCAATTCGCCCACGCGCATTTGCAAATCATGCCACACCGTGCCGTAATAATTGCGTTGCAACTCGCGCAACCGTTCCTCAACTGCCTCGCGCTCTTCCAAACGCTTGACCGCGCGCTGCAGCGATCGCAATCGCGGCTCAATTTCCTGCAATAAATTTTCCGCCTGCGCAATATTTTCGCGCGTCGCGTGCAATTTCAAAAGCGCCTGATGTCGCTTCAATTGATATTCCTTGACGCCCGCCGCCTCATCAAAAAATTCTTTGCGCTCGCGCGGCGACACAAGCAAAATTTGATCAATCAAACCTTGCCCGATCACGGTGTATGTTTTTTGTCCAAAATGCGCCTTGGCGAGGAGCAGCTGAATGTCGCTCAAGCGCGCACGACTTCCGTTGATGTAATATTCACCATCACCTTCGCGATACAGTCGACGCGAAATAACGAGCTCCGGCACGTTCATCCAATCGTATTCGTCGCCCGCTGCCACTGCTGCAACGCCTTCATTCACCAAATGCACGGCAACTTCCGCATAGCCAAGCCGCGCTCTTTTGTCTGACCCAGCAAAAATGACATCTTCAGATTTTTTGCCGCGCAGTGTTTTCATCGACTGCTCACCCAACACCCAGCGCACCGCATCCGCAAAATTCGATTTGCCCGAACCATTCGGCCCCACAATTGCCGTGATGGATCGCGACGCGCCGTGCGGTTCGTTAAACTCAAACGCAACTTTGCTCGCAAAAGATTTAAACCCCTGAATTTCAACGCGCTTCAAATACATATTCGGGGAGTATTGTAGCACGGACGCACGAAGTTCCAAAGTGATTGACAAGCCCCGCCCACGCGGCGTATAGTTACTCCGTACCTTATTAAATTCTGAAACCGTCCTCGTATTGAAGTACCATGCACACTTACCTGTCCAATTCTTCGCTTACCACAGCAAATTTCTTTCACCCTTTTCTGAAATGTTAAGGAAGATTCTTCGTACGCGGACGGATTAACCACCCGCCGTATGTTATTCGACGCACTTATCGCCCTCATTATCGCAGGCGTTTCCGTTGTTATTGGTTATTATGGCCGCAAGGCGCATGCACGCTCACAAGCTGATTCAGCAGAAGCACATGCAGAAAAAATCCTGACAGATCTCAAAACAAAGGAGCAAGAAATTTTGCTCAAAGCGCGTGAACAAGCAATCACCGTTATTGACGACGCAAAAAAATCGCAAGATGAAATTCGCCATGATTTAAAAGAACAACAGCAGCGACTTGAAAAACGTGAAACGACCTTTGAACAAAAGTCGATCGAATTGCAAGATCGTCACGCCAAATTGGTGGCACAGGCTGACCGCGTGAAAGCAATTCAAGCTGAAGCGGAAAAAGCGCGCGAGGAGCAGCTGGGCAAATTGCAAGCAATTGCCGGACTCACCAAGGATGAGGCTGTAGATCGTATGATGAAACTTGTCGAGGAAAGCGAACAGGAGGCGCTGAGTACCCGCATCATGAAATTGGGTCGCGAGTCGTCTGAATACTATGAAAAAGAAGTTAAGAAAATTTTGACCACCGTGGTCTATCGCTACGCCGGATCGCATGCAGGCGAAACCACAACCACGACCGTGCAGCTGCCGAACGATGAAATGAAGGGACGCATCATTGGCAAAGCAGGTCGCAACATTCAGACAATCGAAAAATTGACTGGCTGCGAATTGATTATCGACGAAACGCCGGAATCAATTATGGTGTCCGGCTTTTCCCCGATTCGTCGCCAGGTCGCGCGGTTGACACTTGAAAAATTAATGTCAGACGGCCGCATCCATCCGGCGCGCATTGAAGAAGTTGTTGAGGAAGCGAAAAAAGAATTAGCTATTGATTGCCGCAAAGCCGGCGAGGATGCGCTCTACCAACTTGGCGTTGCCGGCATTGAACCGAAATTGATTTCGATTATCGGTCGGTTGAAATTTCGCACGTCATACGGACAGAACCAGCTGCTGCACGCGATCGAGGTCGCGTATTTGTCGAGCATGCTGGCGGACGAGCTGGGTATTGACCCGATTCAAGCGCGTAAAGCTGGATTGCTCCACGACGTAGGCAAAGCGATTGACCACGACACGCAAGGGTCGCATCCAGAATTGGGGTATCAACTCATGAAAAAATTTGGACTGCCGGAAGAAATTGCGTATTGTTCGATTGCACACCATGAGGATAAACCAAAAACATTGCTCGGTTGTATTATCAAGGCTGCTGACGCGATTTCCGGTGCACGTCCGGGTGCGCGTCGCGATTCGTATGAGCAATATGTACGCCGCCTCGAAGAATTGGAAAAAGTTGCGACGTCATTCGAAGGCGTTGACAAGGCGTACGCGATTCAGGCTGGTCGCGAAATGCGCGTGTTTGTGCGTCCACAAGACGTTGATGATTATGGCGCCTACAACTTGGCCAAAGACATTGCGAAAAAAATCGAGAGTGATTTGCATGTGCCGGGCGAGGTCAAAGTGACAGTGATTCGCGAAAGTCGCGTGATTGAATACGCACGATAATTATTGTGGGTTGTTGATAACCAATTTGCGTCAATAAAGCCAAATGCGTATAATTCATAATGAAATAATTCATGTAATTTTTTTGTTATGAACAAAGCGGAACTCATCTCGCATCTCGCTGAATCAACAGGCTTGTCAAAGAAACAAGCAGAAGATGTTGTCGAAGGGTTTGTTGCTACCGTGATTAACACGCTCAAAGCTGGTGGCGAAGTTACGATCGCCGGCTTTGGCGCGTTTAGCGCCAAAAAACGCGCCGGTCGCACGGGCGTTAATCCGCAAAATCCAACACAAAAAATCCAGATTCCGTCTGTCACGGTGCCGAAATTTAAAGCAGGAAAAAATTTGAAAGAGGCGTTGAAATAAAATCAACCGGTTCGCGCGCCACTGCCGAGGGTTTGTTCGGGGGCATGCGACCGGTTTTTTATTTCAATGCAGTTCAGTGAGTTTTTCTTCGACGAAATACCGCAGCACGGCGCGGTATTGGGCGTAGGCATTTTGGCGCACGTACATCATGGCAAGTGTCAGCAGCTGTTGGAGCGCATCGCACAACGCTGAAATCGTACGTTGATCAGCCGTCGGATCAGTGGCGCGCGCGATCAGTACGCGCATAAACAGCGGCACGTCCTCGTCAACATGAATTGAATTGAGCCCCTCGCCCGGGTCGCAGGTGCGCAAGTAGTAGCGCGCCACACCCGGCACACGCGATCCGGTTGCCATGCGGATGATCAGGATTCCATTCGCGTGCATATGCCCGCAGTAGTAATCCCAATCAAAACCGATCCGATCCCGATACGGCATGAGTTCCAACACTTCACACGGCCGATAGTTCCACAGTGGGCGTTGACAATCCGCAACAAGCCAACGCGCCCAGTCAGGCTCGACCATCATGATGTGCGCATGATGTACCGCGATCGCAAACGCTTCGAGAGTTAGCCGCTTCACCGTCCGATTACGCAGAAGTGTCTGCATATTCCATTCGTCGCGAGAAATGGTTCTCCGAATGACAAACGATGCGAATGCGTCACGCGTCACTACCAATCGCAATGCATAGGTTTCTTCATCGAACTCAATATTCAGTACGTTTGCATAACTCATCTGCAACCTCCATGAGCTGCTGAATGTTGACTTGACGAATAGCCTAACAGTCAAGTAGTATTCGTGTCAATTGGTTTGGCTGCATGCACACTTTCTTCTCGCGCGAGAGGCCGGCAATGCGCTGCAGAAAACATTCCTGTAGCCATATCCATAACGGACACTCGCAATATCGCTCCCTTCGGTCGCTCATTGCTAGTTCGTCCTCCGTTCGAAAGAAGTTTCGAACGCAAGCGTTCAAATTTCTTTCTCACTACGGACGACTAGCTCAGCTGGTTAGAGCGCACGATTCACATTCGTGAGGTCAGAGGTTCGATCCCTCTGTCGTCCATATTAATACACCACCGTTCGGTGGTGTATTAATTTTATGACAGAAGGATCGAAGGGCGCGAGAGACCTGCGTGTGGCAGGTCGGTGCGCAGCGCCCATGCTCGCGAGTCGGAGCGAGCGACGATCCTTGTGTTGAAAAAAACAAGCATCCACCGTATACTAAACATTCACCGCGTGTATGCACGTCAATTTCATTGAACCACACTATCCATACCAAGGCCGCTCACGAAAAAAGATGATGCTAATCATCTTTTTCTGTTTACTGTTTGGTGTGCTGCTTGCGGGCGCCACTTGGTTTGGTGCGCAGATGTTTGCAAAAAATAATGTGAATCCGACCATTGATAAAATAGAACAGATTGATACGCGATCATTTGTGGGAAAAGTAAAATCGCTCTTCATCGCCACGACGCGCCCGGCACTCGGATTGCGTTCTGATCGGATTAACATCGCCGTGCTTGGCATTGGTGGTGAGGCGCATGAGGGTGGGTTGCTCACCGACACCATTCTCGTTGCCAACATCAAACCGTCAACCAAGCAAGTCGCACTGATTTCAATTCCGCGCGACACCGTAGTCAAAGTTCCCGGACTTGGCTACCGAAAAATTAACGAAGCGCATGCATTATCTGAAATGCAGGATCGCGGCAGCGGTCCAGACGTTGCTGTTGAAACGCTGGAAAATTTTCTCGGCATCTCAATTCCCTACTACATTCGCGTTGACTTCCGCGGATTTGAACAGATGATTGACGACATCGGCGGCGTTGACGTCTATGTGGACAAGCCATTCACCGACGCACAATACCCGACGTGGGATTTTAAAGTACAAACAATTTCATTTGCAAAAGGGTGGCAACATCTGAACGGTGTGCGTGCGCTGCAGTATGCGCGGTCGCGCCACGGAAATAATTTTGAAGGATCAGATTTTGCGCGCTCGCGACGTCAGCAAAAATTAATGGTCGCGGTGCGTGATAAATTGTTATCAAAAGAAACACTGCTCCATCCATCGCGCGTGACTGACATCCTGCGCACGCTCGACACGCACATCAACACCAATCTCGACATTCCTGAGTTCCTCGAACTCGCGCAGCTTGGCAAGGAAATCGACGCGGACAAAATCGAAAGCATTGTTTTTTCAGATGATCCAGCAAGTGTGCTCTATCCGGATGTATCTGAAGGCGCCTTTTATCTGCGACCGCGCGATCCGACGCTTGGACAAATTCACACGCTCATAAAAAATATTTTTGACGCTGACGTTATTGCCGCGGCAAAAAGCGTGATTGATCAAATGCCTTTAAAGCCCGTTGACATGACTGACATTAAAATTGAAGTACAAAACGGAACGTGGCGCCCAGGATTTGCCGCTCGCCAGAAAAAAATTCTTGAGCGCAACGGCTATCGCGTCAGCGCGATCGGCAACGCGGCGCTGCGACCAATCACGAACGCACAAATTTTTTCCGTGACACACAAAAATCAGGCGATTTTTGACAAGGTAAAAAAATTGTATAACGCGGAAGAAATTGTGAACCGACCACCGGTTTCCCCAGACAGCACGGAACAAATGCCAGCGCAAGTTGACATAATCCTGATTTTAGGCGAAAATAACCCAGATATAGCCGAATGATCCCTTATGTCCGAACGTCGCCCCGAAATAGTTGACTTCCGCATTCCCACCGTTGCCTTGGTTGGCCGCGTTAATGTTGGCAAATCTGCGTTGTTCAACTGCATTATGGAGCAGCGTCTCGCCATTGTGTCTGACGTACCGGGAACCACCCGCACCCGCAACATCGGCAATTTCACCTGGCGCGGGGTGCAGTCGCGCATCGTTGACGCCGGTGGTATCACCTTTGACGAACATGTTGATTTTGAAGAAGAAATTTTGGAACAAACACGCAAAGCAATCGCTCATGCGGATGTGATTTTATTCGTGGTCGACGCGCGCGATGGCTTGATGCCACAGGAACGCCAAATCGCACGACTGCTACATAAAGTAAAAATTCCAGTGTTGCTGGTTGCGAACAAAGTTGATGCACCACGATTTCAATCACTCGTACACGAAAAAGATTGGTTGAAGCTCGGCTTCGGCACGCCGCGCGCCATATCAGCCGCAAACGGCGTTGGCGTTGGTGACATGCTTGATGAAATTTTTAAACTGTTTAACAAAGCGCCACGACGTCCCAAGGTCGTTTCGATCAAACCAGACATTCGTGTTGCGATTTTAGGCAAACCAAATGTCGGAAAATCAACGCTCATTAATCAAATTTCGGGCGAAGATTTGGTGATCACCTCGCCCATCCCGCATACGACCCGCGAAACATTTAATTTGATGGTGCAATGGCATGATCGAGTGATTGAATTTATCGACACTGCCGGTATTCGTCGCAAATCACATGTGTCAGAAGGTCTTGAAAAAATTGGCGTGTCGCAAAGCATTGTGGCGATGGAAGGTGCAGACATTGTGCTGCTCATGATCGATGCAACCGAACCCGTATCAACACAAGAAAAAGTGCTCGCCAGTTTGATTGAAGAAAAAAAACGCAGCGTCGTGCTGGTCGTTAATAAATGGGATGCGATCGAAGACCACAGCGAAGAAAACCGAAAAGATTTTGTTGACATGATCCGCGGTCACTATCCTCATTTGCAACACGCAGAAATTGTATTTGTGTCAGCGCAGTCTGGCTATCGCGTGCATCAGCTGTATGACGTGATCGTCGCCGCATTCGAAGCGCGTCACCGCATGATCGATGCGTTGACGATTGACGAATTCTTGCGCAAATTAATTTCAAAACATCCCCCGAAACGCGGTGGTGGCAACATCCCTCCAAAAATTTACGGCATCAAGCAACTGGCAACTGATCCACCCTACTTCCAAATCAGCATTACGGCAAAATCAATTTTGAATCAAGCGTACGTCAAGTTTATCGAACGCGCACTGCGTGAAGAATTTGGATTTGTCGGAACGCCAATCGCGTTGTACACTAAAAAAACGAAACAATAATATGTGGCTCGTGGTGGGGCTCGGCAATCCCGGATCTGAATACGCGGCAACACGGCACAACGCCGGTTGGATGGCTGCTGATTTGTTGGCACGCACGCTTGAGGTGACTTCATGGCGCGATGACACAAAGCATGGCGCACACGTTGCGAGCGCGCACCTCGACGGCGCAAAAATTTTAATTGCAAAACCAACGACCTTCATGAACGAGTCTGGCGCAGCAGTGCAATCACTTGCTGTTTTTTTTAAAATCGCGCCAGACCATATCATCGTCATGCATGATGATCTTGATTTTCCGCTTGGCGTGGTGCGCACACAATTTGATCGAAGTGCGGCCGGCCACAATGGTGTTGTGAACATCATCGAAAAATTGGGTGTGCAGGCGTTTCATCGAGTGCGCATTGGCATCGCCAACACTGATGAATCTGCGAAACAAATTGATAGCGCAGATTTTGTGTTGCAGAAATTTTCAGCCGATGAACTGGTGGAACTCGCGCCCGCACTTGACACCGCCGTGTCAGCTGTGAGACAACTAGTGGCAAGAAACTAATTTTGAAAAAATCTATGAAGGAGGGGTTTAGTTGCATTACTATTGTTCAAGGCGACGCTGCGTATCCGGCGCTGCTCGCGCAAATCGAAGGCCCACCAAAAGAATTATACGTTCGCGGAAATGCCGCACTGCTCCAGACAACCTGCTTCAGTGTTGTCGGCTCACGAAGTGTGAGTGACTACGGCCGTCGTGCCATTGAATTAATCGTGCCACCAATCGCGCGCTTGTTCACGATTGTGTCAGGGATGGCGCTTGGCGCTGATGCGATGGCACACTGTGTCGCGCTCAATCAGGGCACACCAACTATCGCGGTTCTTGGGTGCGGCGTTGACGACGATTCGCTCTATCCCCGCTCGCACGTTTCGCTCGCACATCGTATTTTAGACAGTGGCGGCTGCTTGGTGTCCGAATATCCGCCCGGCACGCGCGCAAATCCGATTTTTTTTCCCGCACGCAATCGCATTGTCGCTGGTTTGTCGCGCGGCGTTTTGATTACAGAAGCGGCCAGAGATTCTGGCTCGATGATCACGGCGCGGTTTGCACTCGACAATGGGCGTGATGTGTTCGCCATTCCGGGATCGATTTTTTCACCGCTGTGCGAAGGAACCAATGATTTATTGCGACAAGGTGCAGCTCCAGCAACATGCGGTCGTGACATTTTGAATGCACTCGGCATTGAAGAGTCACCAATGCAGCCACAACTTGGTCTCGCGTTGCCACCTGCAGCGCAAAAAATTTATGCACTGCTTACTGAACGACCACTCACTGTTGGCGAAATCATGACTCGTCTCGGTGACACGAACATGAATGCGATCGCGCTCATTTCAGAACTTGAGCTTGCCGGCGTCGTTGAACGACGCAATGGAAAAATTGACGTGGTGCGGCACGCGTGATACATTTTGGGCGTTCTTCACCAGGAGGAGTCCTGCCATGCTACGCAAAATGTGGACACAATACGCTCATCTCATTTGCTGGAGCCTACCTGCGGCGATCGTGCTCACGATACTGTCCCGTTCAATCTTGATTGGCATCGCGTCGCTGTGCCTTTCACTCAGTGTGCAGTCCTTACACTCACAGCATCATCATCCAGAAGATCCGCTTGGAAATCCCGCGATAACACCCATTCTCGGTGGGTTGATGGGTCTCTGCGCGGTTCTCGCGGTGATCATGACCGACGTCATCACCGTAATCCTCGTCTGCTTCGGTATGTACAGCTACGACGTGTCAATCCACGCTCGGCAACACCTCCCCGAACATCCATTCGGAAATCGTGCGATCACTATTGGAGCATTTGCGCTTGCGTGTGCAGGCGCACTTGTGCTCCCCACTTGAAAGTAAGGAAGGAGTCCGCCATGATGCTCAAAATCATCAACTTCGCCGGTAACACGGCGCTGAACGCTGCCCTCCTGTGCATCGGCGCCGGAATGGTAGTCTATCGCAAGGGCGCTGCCGCCGGCAGGAAAGCGCGCAGCGCCGCAACCCAGTTCGCCAACGGCCTCACGGCCAGCGACTGAACGCCGCCACAACTCAGGTCGGTTGATCACGAACGGGTACGCAATGAGCCAATATGCGTCGCCCGCTCAGGACAACCAACCTGAGATTTTTTTAATAAATGAGCAGAGGAATTGCTATTGCCTTAAACGCCGACCACAATGTTTCCTGTAGCACGTTGCCGGCCTCTCGTGCGAGAAGGAAACAGTGTGGTCGGCACCACCGTTTGACTAAAACACCCAAAACTGATATTTTCAAATACATATGTCGCGACTCGTTATCGTGGAATCCCCCACCAAAGCAAAAACAATCAGCAAATTTTTAGGTAAAGGCTACACGGTCGAGTCATCGTTTGGACACATTCGCGACCTGCCAAAATCAAAATTAGGTGTTGATCCAGCAAATAATTTTGAGCCAAAATATCTCGTGCCCGCAGACAAAAAGGCGCGGGTGAAAGAACTGAAGGCACTTGCCGCGGAGGCGGACGAAATCCTGTTTGCGACTGATGAAGACCGTGAAGGAGAAGCAATTTCATGGCACTTGGCAGAAGTGCTTGGCGAAAAACCGGAGAAAATTAAACGCATCACGTTTCATGAAATCACCAAAAAAGCGATCGAACACGCCGTCGAGCATCCGCGCAAATTAGATCTGCACTTGGTCGATGCGCAACAGGCGCGCCGCATCGTTGATCGCTTGGTGGGTTATGAGCTGTCGCCATTTTTATGGAAAAAAGTTCGCGGCGGCTTGTCCGCTGGTCGCGTGCAATCAGTTGCGGTGCGATTGATCGTGGAACGAGAACGCGAAATTCAGGCGTTCAAAGCAGAAGAGTATTGGACAATTGATGCCACGATGCGTGCCGAAGGAAAAGATTTTGAAGCAAAACTCGCTGCAGTCAACGAAGAAAAATTGGAAAAATTTTCAATCACGACAGAGGATGCGGCAAAAAAAATTGAAGCTGCATTGAACGGCGCAACATTTACCGTTGCGAACGTTGAAAAAAAATCAGCAACCCGACATCCGGCTCCCCCATTCACCACATCGACACTGCAACAGGAGGCGAATCGCCGATTGGGCGCAACGGCAAAAGTGACGATGATGTTTGCACAACGGTTGTATGAACAAGGTATCATCACCTACATGCGTACTGATTCCGTGAATTTAAATGCAGATTTTCAAACAGAGTCGTGCGCGTTTGCGCGCGAAAAATTTGGCGCTGATTTCACCACCGGCCCCCGCTCATACATGACCAAATCAAAAGGTGCACAAGAAGCGCACGAAGCGATCCGCCCGACTGACATTCGTCAGACTCCCGAGATGTTGTCCGCAAGCGGCGCAGAAGCAAAGCTGGTTAAGATGTATGACCTCATCTGGCGGCGTGCACTTGCATCCCAAATGGCAGGGGCGGAATACAATCAAACCGGAATTGATATAGATGCAGCAGGTTCGGACAAAAAAAACTATTCATTCCGTGCGAATGGTCAGGTGATTTTATTCGCCGGTTTCATGGCAGTGTATCCCGATGCGCAAAAAGAAACGATCGTGCCAGAAGTTGTGGCAGGCTCGGCAGTGGAGACACGCGAATTAAAAGGGGTGCAACATTTCACCGAACCACCAGCGCGATACTCGGACGCGTCGCTGGTCAAAATTTTGGAAGAGCACGGCATCGGACGCCCTTCAACCTATGCGCCAACGATCGCGACAGTCATTGACCGTGGATATGTTGAGCGCGAAGAACGCCGACTGAAACCGACGGAAATTGCATTCACCGTAACCGACATGCTTGTGGAACATTTTCCGCAAATCACTGACTATGCCTTCACCGCGGAAATGGAAAGTAAACTCGATAAAATCGCAGAAGGTGAAGCGCAGATGGTTCCCGTGCTTCGCGAATTTTACGAGCCGTTCAAAAAAAATCTGGATGAAAAAATAAAAAGCGTGAAGGTTGAAAAGCCGCCAGACGAACCAACGGACGAGGTGTGTGAAAAATGTGGTTCGCCGATGGTGATTAAAACCGGACGTTTTGGAAAATTTATCGCATGCACCGGATATCCAAAATGCAAAAACACAAAACCAATTCATGAAACGAGTGATGTGAAGTGTCCGGTATGCAACGAGGGCGACATCGTGCAACGCCGCTCGCACCGCGGCAAAGTTTTTTATTCGTGCAATCGCTATCCCGATTGCAAAAATGCCTATTGGGATAAACCGACCGGCGAGTTGTGCACGACATGCAACGCGATGATGGTGCAACCAGTGCGCGGTGATGCAAAATGTTCAAATAAAGAATGCAAAACGAACGAAGGGAAATCTCGTCCCGGCGCCGGACGCTTTAAAAAGAAAATAGAGAAAGAAAAAATGGAATCAGCCGAATGAGTACAGATAGGTTACTGATTTATTATTTTCGACGCGCGTTTCTGGCCTCTCGCGCCAAAGGAAATAATAAACCAGTAACCTCTTTTGTTGACTTTGTCGTGCCAGCAACGTACAGTGGAATCACTCGTTATGAATCCTTTTGAAAACCCGCCGCCAGAAAATCCCACGATCGATCTGCTACTCAACACCATTCGTGAACGCCGTCCAAACGCGGATCTTACCATGGTGAAATTGGCGTACGAATTTGCCGCCGAGGCACACAAAGGTCAGATCAGAAAATCAGGAGTGCCCTACCTGCTTCATCCGTTGTGTACCGCGATCATTCTCGCGGAGATGAATATGGATCCAACGATCATCATTGCCGGACTGCTCCATGACGTTCCTGAAGACACACAAGTCACGATTGAAGAAATTGAAAAAAATTTCGGTTCTGAAGTTGCGCATTTAGTCGCTGGCGTCACCAAACTTGGAAAAATTAAATATCGCGGCATTGAGCGCTACATTGAAAACCTACGTAAGATGTTTGTCGCCATGGCTGAAGACATTCGCGTGGTGATCATTAAATTTGCTGATCGCCTGCACAATTTGCACACACTCGACTATCTGCCACCAAAAAAACAGTACCGCGTCGCGCTTGAAACACTTGAAATTTATGCGCCGATCGCCAATCGACTTGGTATGGGCGAGATGAAAGGACAGCTCGAAGATCTATCATTCAAATATGTGTACCCAAAAGAATATGCATGGACGCGCGGGCTCGTCGAGGAGCGCTACGAAAAACGTGAAGCGTATATCAATGAAGTGCGGCTCGCACTTGAGCGTGAACTGCGAACAGACAACGTAAAATTTATTTCATTGAGTGGCCGATTAAAGCGCCTCTACAGTTTGTATCAAAAATTGTTGCGGCACGACAAAAACATTGAAAAAATTCATGATATGATTGCGCTCCGTGTCATCGTTGATGACATTGGCGATTGTTATGCAGCGCTTGGCGTGATTCATAAATTATGGCGACCGCTCCCCGGACGCATCAAAGATTACATTGCACAACCAAAGCCAAACGGTTATCAATCATTGCACACCACCGTATTCTGCGAACAAGGACAGATCGTCGAATTTCAAATTCGCGATGAGCAGCAGCATTTGAATGCTGAATATGGCGTGGCGGCACATTGGTCATATGACGAAACGGAACAGCGAGATGGATCACGCCAAATCAAATGGGTGCGTGAGCTTGCGGCGGTTGGAGATGCGATGCAACGATTGAAAGATCTTGAAAATCTTAAAATCGATATTTTTCAAAATAGAATTTTTGTGTTCACCCCAAAGGGGGATGTGATCGATCTGCCAGAAAATGCAACGCCCATTGATTTTGCCTTTGCCGTGCACACGCAAATTGGCAATCAATGTGCAGGCGCGCGTGTCAACGACCGAATTGTGAGCCTTGACCAGCCGCTCAAGAGTGGCGATGTGATTGACATTATAGTGGACAAAGCAAAAAAAGGACCGTCTGCGGATTGGATTAAATTTGTGAAAACAAACCATGCGAAATCGTGCATTAAACAATTTGCAAAACGATCCCTCGCCGACTGGATTAAAATGGCGCTGCCGTCACGCGGAAATTAGCCAAGCCGCCGCAATCGAGCGACCAAATTTTCAAGTTCTTCGTTTGAATAAAAATCAACAACAATAGTTCCCTTGTCCCCTCGTTTTGAAATCGTCACTTTTGTGCCAAGTGTGGTGCGCAACTCTGATTCCAGATATTGCACATCAGCAGCTTTTGGTTTTGGTGCGCGATGCATGCGTACCTGCACCGCAGCTTCAACTTGACGCGTGGTCATCCCCTCACCCAGCATGCTCCGCAGCACATCAAGCTGTTCACTCTCTGTTGACAAGCTCAGCAGCGCGCGCGCCTTGCCCATCGTAATTTTACCCGTACCGAGTGCGTCTTTCGCCGCGTCTGGCAAATCGAGCAATCGAATCATGTTTGATACATGCGGACGGCTTTTACCAACGCGTTCTGCAACTTGATCGAGTGATAGCCCAAATTCATCGTGCAACCGTTTAAAACTGAACGCCTCGTCAATGGGTGAGAGATCCACGCGCTGCACATTTTCAATAATCGCGAGCTCAAGTTTTTCATGATCTGTTGTAGTGCGCACGATCGCCGGCACTGTTGCAAAATCAGCTCGTGTCGCCGCACGCCAACGCCGCTCACCGGCGATCAGCTCAAATGTTCCATCTTTGCGTTCAGAAACAACGAGTGGTTGCAAGATTCCATGTTCCTTGATGCTGTGAACGAGCTCTTGCAATTCGTCTTCATTAAAAATCCGGCGTGGCTGCTGCGGATTTGGTACGATTTCAGAAACAGGAATGTGCCAAATCTTATCGCTCGAAAATGCGCTTGCTTTCTTCGGAGCGACCAACTCGCTCGGCACTGGTACTGCGGGCTTCTGCTGCGCCGCGCTGCGTGACGGAATAATTGATTGTAACCCTCTGCCAAGTGCCATACTATTTAAACAACAAAATTTCTGATTGGTTGTCGTGATGCTTCTTCTTGTTTATGAAGTTCAAGCACTTCGTCCGCAAGCGCATCATACGCCGCCGCACCGCGCGAAAACTTGTCATAATGCATGATCACTTTTCCGAAACTTGGCGCTTCCGCAAGTTTCACATTACGCGGAATGACGGTGGTGAAAATTTTGTTCGGAAAAAACTTTCGCAATTCAGCATCCACATCCTTTGACAACTTGTTACGGTTATCAAACATAGTGATCACGGCGCCCAGAACTTTGAGATTTGGGTTAATGCTTTCTCGAACGAGATCAAGTGTCTCGAGAAGTTGACCCAGTCCTTCGAGTGCGTAATATTCTGCCTGCACGGGGATCAAAACTTCGTGTGCGGCGACCAGCGAATTAACGGTGAGCAACCCGAGCGACGGTGGACAATCGATGATGATGTAGTCATATGCCGCAACCATTTCTTCGAGCATGTCACGCAATCGAAATTCACGGCGATCAACATTCACCAGTTCAACATTGGCGCCGGCAAGCGATGGTGTTGCCGGAACAATCCGAAAGCCATCGATCACCGTTGGGTGTATCACATCACGCAACTGTTTGTTACCAACCAACGCATCGTATAATCCATGCTCAAGCTCACGATAGTTGTGGCCCATGCCACTCGTCGCATTTGCTTGCGGATCGACGTCAACAAGCAACACATATTTCCCCTTTTCAGCGAGATATGCGGCTAAATTTATGGCTGTTGTTGTTTTGCCAACACCACCCTTTTGATTCACGACCGCAATGATTCGTCCCATAGTGAACACAGTATACAGGTGCAGAGCGAGCTTTGACAACGGGACACGTTGTTGATAGTATGTTCTCATCTTTCACCTGCCCGGATGGCGGAATTGGTAGACGCACAGGACTCAAAATCCTGCGATCGTAAGGTCATGAGAGTTCGATTCTCTCTCCGGGCATTTTGTGGGCTGCAATGCTTTGTTCGGGTCACGCGTCGCTACGCTCCTGCGGCGTAACGCGCTGTCTCTCGGTCGTGTCATTTTCGCTCCGCGAAAAACCAAGCTGACACGACCTCCGAGACGACCCTCACAAAACATTGCAACCCACACACGATAGAAATTATTTGGTAAGTCATGTCGCGAGATGTAAGAAGAATCGCTCGGTTCGAGAGTGCCTCTTGTTGAGACCCGCAGCCGAGCGAGCGCGCAGTTTATCTGCGCATTGCGAGCGAAAGCGAGGACGAGCAAGAATGTGTGACATTCGCCGTGTGCTCAACAAGAGGCACTCTCGAACCAGCCCAACGCCAGGGTAGCTCAGTGGTAGAGCAGAGGACTCATAAGCCTTTGGTCGGCGGTTCAAATCCGCCCTCTGGCATAAAAAATATCCATCTGAATGATGGATATTTTTTATGCTAAGTGGACGAAAGGATTTGAAGCCAGCTCGCGCACGCGAGTGAACGCAGCGTGCGTTGCGAGCTGGCAGGCACGACAAGCGAGATGCTTCGCGAGACCGTGCAAATCCGCCCTCATGCCGCCGTTATTAAATGATTGACAAGTTTTCATAAAAGTGGTACTGTTTTCTCGGTCCAAACAAGGAGGAACCATGCCGTTCGTTTATACTTCACTCCGAAATCGTTCCGTGGAAGAATTGCGCCCGTACTTCACCCGCCCCGTCCTTCAAGTGCAGGGCTACACGCCAGATCTGTTCGCTGACATGGCCGAAATCGCGCAAAATTTCGGCGAGCAACTCCCGGCTCTTGATGCACACGTTATCGCAAACTCAACGTGCTTCATGATCTACTACAAGCCATTCGGCTTTCATGTGTGGTCAGCTCCGGGGGGAGCGCAGCCTCGAATCGCGAACACCCTCGTCAATCACCAGCTGTTGCTCATGACCGTTGGCGACGTCTTTGTCTTCGACATCGCGCTACTGCTCCAGTCAGCTCTGTGCGGCCTGAATATACCAATGGTCGGCAGCGAATTGGCATCGGCTATGCTGGGCTACTGTATTGCAATGTCGAAAATCCGTTGTGACTTGCAGGAAAAAGACAAACCAGACTACTACGCAGACTACTACGCGCTCTTGGCGCGCCACGGAATTCAGCGCCGCCTCCTTGACCCTCGTACAAATCCAGCACCACCGCCAAAGAAAATTCTTGCCGCGGTAATCAAAATGAGGCTAACTCCAGCGCTGATGCTTCAATTCGACGAATTGTGGGCACACCACAACATGGACGACGTACGGTAGTCGCCTGTACCAGAATTGCTCGGGATCATGGGTGTGCAACGCACACTGGGTTCCGAGCGCTTTTTATTTCCTCACCCACACAAAATTTTCAAACACCCAATTTGCCAAATCAGCCGCCTCAGTGAACCGTGCATACACATCCGCTGCGCCCATAATCACGACGCGAATTTCATGTCCATCATCATTCATAATCTGCACCGAAAAATTAAACCCAGCATCAGGCGTGTACCCTGTTTTTCCGCCTTCAACATGCGCGTGTGTCAATCGCGCTGATTGGGTGAGTAACCAATCCGTTGCTTTCACCGCCTTTTTTTGTCGCGACTGAAGTTCCGTTATCGTCACGTGCTCCTGCACAGACGCAATTTTTATCCGCGGGTGCGAGAGTGCAATTTTCGTCAGCCGCGCCACATCACGGGGGCTGCCGACATTGTGCGACGAAAGCCCTGTTGCGTCAGCAAATGACGTGTCCAGCATTCCGAGATCCTTAGCGCGATCATTCATTTCATTCACAAACTCTTCCTCGCTCATCCCCGTGGTTTGAATCAGCGCATTCACTGCCGTGTTTAACGAACCGATCAACGCAGCATCAAATAAATCTTCAACTGAATATACCTCACCGCGCCCGACAGCCTGATTTCCCTCTTCAACTGCCGCAACCGAAATAGTCGTTGTTGCGTGCCAATCCGAAATGCGCTCTACTAAAATCAAAGCGCTCATTAACTTGGTCATGGATGCGAGTGGGCGCGCCACCGCAGCATTTTTTTCAAATAAAATCGTGTCGGTGACGTGATCAAGAACAATGGCTGACTGTGCAGTCAATTTTTTTTCAAACGGCTGAGAATAAATATTCACCGGCGGTTTTGGTGGTGGTGGCGGAAGCGGTGGCAACACTCGCTGCAATGGTCGCGCCGCGATATCAGAAAGCCGACCGATCGTCGTATCAGATTTTACGACGTCATCAGAGGCGCGCACCGCAACCTCTTGTCGTGCTGCTACGACGCCAATGACTGCGGTGATGGCGATGACGGCGACGAAATTTCGCATACATTCAATGATTCATAATGAGGCAGCTGGTCAATCGCAGAAATTCCGAGATACCGAATAAAATCAAGCGTCACCTCGTACGCAGGAATTTCCTGCGTTGACAGTGAAGATTCTTGAATCAATCCGCGCCACTCAAGATTGCGCAAAATCAGTGTGCAATTGATGCCCCGAATCTGTTCAATGTCGGGTTTAGAAATTGGACCACGATACGCGATGATGGTGAGGGTCTCGAGTTGCGGCCGTGTCAATTCGCCCGTAATTTCTTCCTTCAAAAATTCTTCAACCAGCGCACGCGTTTCTGGCGCACTGAACAATTGGACGTCGCTGCCATTCTGCACCACACGCACACCGCGTTCAGCTGATGCATATTCGTCAGTCAATTCAGCAAGCCACTCTTCAACTTGAGATTCAGTGGATTGCAAAAGTTTTGCAAGCGAACGAATCGAAAATGGTTTTGCACTGACAAACAAGAGCGATTCAAGATGTGCGCGTGTCATAGAACAGATTCAGTTGTCCGAACATAGATGTGATCAAAATGATCCTGTTGTTCGAGATGAATATTTCGTACTTTAACCAATTCAAGTAGCGCCAAAAAAGTGACGATGATGTCCGCGCGCGACCGTGCGTCTGCAATCAAGTCTTTGAATGCCGCACGTTTAAATGTCTTCAACAAATCCTGCACTGCCAAAATTTTTTCACTAATTGACATAACTTTTTCAACGTGCACTTCATCAAGCTGTACCGGTCGATATCGACCCACCACGTCCTGCATCACCACACCTAACTTGAACGCAGTCAATGTTTTGGGCGGTTGAAATCCCGTTGCTTTAATTGACAGCGGTTGCCGCGGATACATAAACCGACGTTGCAACAACAGTTTTTTCAATTCTTCGGCTTGTCGCGCAAATTGCTCATACATTTTCAACTGGCGTTCAAGATCGGTGCCCGCTTCTTCGTCGCCAACGAATTGTGGCAATAATTCTTTTGATTTGAGGTACAACAATTTTGCCGCAACAATCAAAAAATCAGCCATTTCACTTTCGTCAATCGTTCCCCGCGCTTGCACGTGCGCGATGTAGTCATCCGTCACCTTGATCAGCGACAGTTCGGTAATATTAAATTTGTCTCCCTCAATCATCTGAAGCAGCAGATCAAGCGGACCGCTGAATTGTTCGTTGGTGAACGTGAACATTTAGTTTTCAAGTTTGATGTGTGCTTCGTGCAACGCACGCGCATCAACATCCGCAGGCGCGCCCATGAGCGGATCGCGCGCATCGCCCGTTTTTGGAAACGCAATCACTTCGCGAATATTTGGCTCGCCGGCAAGCAGCATCACGATGCGATCGATTCCTGGTGCAAACCCACCGTGCGGCGGCGCACCAAATTCAAACGCTTCGAGCATGTGTCCAAACTTACGTTGCTGATCTTCTGGCGAAATTTTTAAGATGTCGAATATTTTTTTCTGTTCCTCACGCCGGTGAATACGAATGCTACCGCTCGACAGTTCATAACCATTCATCACCAAGTCATATGCGTTTGCGCGCACTGCCAGTGGGTCTGAATCGAGCAGCGCTCGATCATCCGGATGCACCGCACAAAACGGATGGTGTTTTGCTGCTATGTTCCCTTCCTCATCACGTTCAAACATTGGAAAATCAACGACCCAACAAAACCCCAGTTCGTTCGGATCAGTTTTGTCAGCGCGAATGTCCGGCTTATCGTTACCGTAGCGCTCCATTGCCTCCGCATACGTCATGCGCGGAAATGGAATTTGCGTAATTTTTTTCTCTGGCGTCACCCGACGCACCAATTCGATCATCATTGCTTCCGTGAATTGATAAATGTCTTCCGCATCAACAAATGACATCTCAAAATCAAGCTGCGTAAATTCCGGCTGTCGATCACCGCGCTGGTCTTCATCGCGAAAGCAACGAGCGATTTGAAAATATTTTTCAAATCCTGCAACCATAAGCAACTGTTTAAACTGTTGTGGCGATTGCGGCAGCACAAAAAACTTTCCCACATGCAAGCGCGACGGCACGATATATTCACGCGAGCCCTCCGGCGTCCCCTTCATCAGAATCGGCGTCTCGATTTCAATAAATCCAGCGGCGTGCATGTAGTCGCGAAAAAATGTGACCACTGCGTCGCGGAGTCGCAGATTGCGTGCCAATCGTTCATGACGCAAATCTAAATACCGGTACTGCAAGCGCAACTCTTCTCCCGCCTGCCGCTCCTCGTTATCAATTTCAAAAGGTGGCGTCTTTGACTCATTCAAAATGCGCACCTGTTTTGCAAGGAGTTCAACGGTTCCTGTTGCCTGATCTGGATTCACCTGTTTTGCGCCTCGCTGCTGCACCACACCAGTGACTGCCACAACATATTCAGCGCGCAGCGCGCTGAGCGCCTCCCGATCTTCGTCAGTCGCTAGTTCCGGAGGCACCCCAACAATTTGCAACCGTGCCGACGCATCGCGCACATCAAAAAACACGAGCTTACCCATGTCACGCCGCGCGTGCACCCATCCAAAAACTGTCACCGTTTCTCCAACTTTTTCAACCGTTTCTTTCGTGAGTGTTCGTTGCTCTAACATATTATTTTTTCCATTTCCATGATGCAGCCACTTCCTTTAAATCGAGCAGCAACGGTTCATTCGGCAATTCAGGCACTGACAAGCGAATCGTATTTTTCCCATCAGGAAAATCCGCAATCAACCGATCAACTTTTCCGCCATCCGCTGGATCGAGGTCGTGGTACAAATGCGCAGCCACGCCTCCAACTTTCACCTTTTCGATTTTATCATCAGCCAATGGAATTCCCGGAATGCCTGGTTGCACAATGAGTACCGCAATCTCAGTACCTGTTTTTTTGTTCAGGAACACGACGTCATTACCGTTTGGCATGAATTTGGCCTCAACTTCAAATGGATATGAGCCCGGCACGTCGAAACTAAATCCAAATTTGAGATGTTGAAAAGTACTCGTTTGGAATACAGCGCTCTCCGCCGCAGTTGCATCAGATGCTGCAGGTTTTTTTTCTGCTTCGTATTTTTTTTCTGGCGTCGAGCATCCGCCGCCCAAGAGCAGTAAGCCAAAAGCGCTGACAAGAATTATTTTTTTCATATGAGTGTTTAGTCCTTAAATTCAAGCACGCCAGTTTTGACGCGCTTATTTTTTATTTCTGTTTGTTTGGTTCCAGCCACAGGGCGCGGTTTCCCGGCCGTGAATACTTCAAATGAAAACTTATTGTTCGTGAGCCATGCACCTTTACCGTATTCGCGACCGCTTGCATCCGTACCACCGACATACACGAATCGAGCGACCAAGGTTTGTGGTGGCTCAATTTCCGTTGCGATCATCACCGTCTTCTCTCCATTTAATTTCATCAAATCAATTAACACCACTTTTTCTGCTGACGTTGACGCGAGCGATTGCGGCGTCATAACGGCAATGCGATCTCCTTCCGGAGAGACCGCCCACGAATCAGGCGATGATTTTCTGAACGATTCCGGTACCTGCGGCTCTTTCAAATACTGATGCGCCGTTTTGTCATACACGGCAATCAAATATTCATCACCCATGCCAACAGGCCCAGTCAAGAATACATACGGCGAATCAGCATTCACCCCATTCACTTTGTGCGCGATGAGCGTTGGAAACGGAGTTGTTTCGAAAATATCCTGAATCTCGTCAACAATTGACCAGAATGGAACGGCGGCAATTTCATACCCATCTTCTTGCATGCCAAACAACGCACCAACAACCGCATCCCACGCGTAATTCGCGCTTGCTGCCAAAGCGCTCGGCACGGTGCGTACATCGATGTTGACCACATCAAACGGCTTACCCGAAATCGTGTCATCATCGCCCTCATCAGCCTTTTCAAGTCCCACCTTAAACTCTGTTGTTGAAATCCATTTTGTCGACGGATACGACAATTTGTGCGTATCAGCAAGCACATACCGATGACTCACCGCGCCCGTCACGAGATCGCCAAAATACACAACGGTGGCGCTCTTTTTTTGTTCAATTTCTGCCTGAATAAACAGTGCGACGCGTCGGCCGTCGCTTGAAAGTTGCGGCGGAATCAACGCATTCGTATTCGCGATACGTGCGACCGTGACTGCTTGATCAAAAACTTTCTGCTCTTTGTCAAACGCAAAAAATCCCGTTGGCTTTAACGCGCCGCCACCACTTGCCGTGAAATATGTGTACCGACTCGTGGGTGGTGTGTTCTTTTGCTGCACCAGATATTCATCTGGCTTCAGTTCACCTTTCAGTGCCGTATGGACGTCAGCAACAATTTCAACGATTTGTCCGTCAGTTGTTTTTGCAAACAACGTCTGGTTGGTCACCTCTGCCTGACCGGGCGCCACGTCATCGCGTGATCGCAAAAAGAGCTCTGCTTCACTTAATTTAATTGACTCGCGGGTAATGAGCTCTGCACCAGCTGATTTATTCTGTGCGCCAGCGCCAGCTTGCGTTTTCTCATTCAATCGTGCGGCTGGCCGTTCACATCCCGCGCCAACCAATGCAAAAATACCCAAGGTAACCAAAAAAATCTTGCTTTTCATAGTGTTTTTTATGCACGAATACTATAGCGGAATGAACGCCTGACGTCAATCAATTTTATGGATTCAATCGATTCAACAAGCGTGGAAATGGGATTGTCTCCCGAATGTGTTCAAGCCCGCATACCCACGCAACCGTTCGTTCCAAACCAATACCAAAACCAGCGTGTGGCACTGAGCCAAAACGACGAATATCAAGATACCATTCAAACGCCTCGCGCGGCAGACCGTGTTGTTTGATGCGTTCCTCGAGCAGCGCCAGATCATCAATACGCTGCGAACCACCAATCACCTCACCATATCCTTCCGGCGCCAACATATCGGCATTCAACACAAAACGCGGATCTGCCGGATCTGGCTTCATATAAAACGATTTCACGGCAACCGGATAGTGCGTGATAAAAATCGGACGGTCATACTGTTTCGTCAACACGGTTTCGTCGTCAGCACCTAGATCATCACCATCCTTGATATCACTTCCCAAATCTTGCAGCTGCTTGATTGCGTCAGTGTAACGAATGCGCGGAAAATTTCCTTCCGCAACTTTTTGCAGCGGTGCAGTGTCACGCTCCAGTGTCTTCAAATCATCTGCACGCCGCTCAAGCACACGTTTGACCACAAACACAACCATCTCTTCTTGCAGCGCCATGTTTTCAATCTGATCCATGAACGACGCTTCGGCTTCAAGCATCCAAAATTCCGTTAAATGACGACGCGTTTTTGATTTTTCAGATCGAAATGTCGGACCAAAACAGTAGGTGCGTTTGAGCGCTGAGGACGTTGCTTCCAAATAGAGTTGGCCCGACTGCGTCAAGTACGCCACGTCATCAAAATATTTCACCTCAAACAATTCGCTCGTGCTTTCGCACGCATTGGGCGTGAAGATTGGCGAATCCGTGAGCACGAAATTTTTATGATAAAAAAACTCGCGCAGCGCAAATGCAATTTCATTGCGCACGCGCAAAATCGCTTCCTGACGCGAGGAGCGAAGCCACAAATGTCGATTGTCCATCAAAAAATCAGTACCGTGCTCTTTTTTTGAAATCGGAAATTCAGCGGCAGGCGCGGCGATGAGCACACACGAAATTCCGTGCAGCTCGATTCCAGATGGTGCGCGCGGTTCTGATTTCACTACGCCGGTCACGGTCACCGACGCCTCCATTCCCAGCTGCTCCAAAACAGTCCAACTTTCCTCACTCACGTCTGCCTTGTTAAACACCACCTGCACCCGTGCCGTACCATCTCGCAATTGCAAAAAAAAGATGCTTCCTGATGATCGGAAGTTGTACGCCCACCCTGATAATTCGATCGTTTCTCCAATTTTTGATCCAAGTCCAGCAATATCAAGCATACGTCTCACATGATTATATGTTGCCGAAGTATAGCGAACTACACAAAATTTGACAATTGCCAAGTGTGCTGATTCAATGGATGAATAAACTCACATGGATTTATTCATCGCCGACTACCTCGCGACCTTGGGTGGACTTGTGTATCTACTCATCGCCATCGCCATTTTTTTAGAAGGCGAAGCAGTTATTTTTGGTGTGATGTTTTTGGCGTATCAAGGCAGTCTGAATTTCTACGCTGCCGTTGCGGTAATTATTTTAAGTGTGCTGCTCACGGATATTGTGTCATACAACATCGGCTATTATGGCCCGAAAATTTTTCCGCGCGTCGCCCGATTTTACGAACGCATCGTGCATCCGATGGACACAAAATTGCGCACTCTATCGTTCGTCACTTTTTTAATTTCAAAATTCACCTACGGGTTTCACCGCGCTGTTTTAATTAGATCGGGCATGTTGCGGCTCCCGTTTTGGAAATTTTTTCGAATCAATGTGTTAACTGCGGCGATTTGGATCGCGACAATCGCCGCGATTGCATTTGCCTCATGGAAATCACTGACTTACATTCAAAAATCTTTGCACTATGTTGAAGTCGGATTGATTGCCGGTGTGGTGCTTGTTCTGATCGGCAGCCATCTCGTTGCACATCTGTCAAAACGAAAACTTCTGACTGGTGGCGATACACCGTCACACCATGTGTAACCATTGCAAATGCGCAATCAGATAACGCTCAAGTGCTTCCGGTGCGCGGTCAATTGGCAAGACCGATCCTTCAACACGGCAGGTGCGACACACCATGCCACCGTGTTCCGCAGAAAAAAATCGCAATTCATCAGCACGACTGCACACCACACACTGTGACAGACGCGGCGCAATGCCGAGCCTCGCTGCCAACGTGTGCAATGCGACGCCGCTTGCAATCTGCACATCGCGTAATCCACCGGCAGCAGAAAGTGACGCGAGGGATCGTTGCAGAAGCGTAAATAATTCCGTGTCTCGTTCGCGCTCTTCGGTCGCTCGCTCAACAAAACGAACAATCGTTCCCATTCGTCGCACCTGTTCAATCGCAATCGCCGTTGTCAAAAACGATCGGTTGGTGACTGCTTGCGCAATTTTAAATGAGCGTCGACCAGAGGCGAACATCACTTTCACCTCGCGCAGTGGCTCCAAATGTCCACTTAATTTTGATCGAATTTTGTGTGCACCAACGGCGACGGCGTGTACTTTCCCGTGTGAGCGTGTATAAAAACAAACACGCTTGTCAGATTCGCGCCATGATTCGCGCGACAAAATTATCGCATCATCGGTGATGGTCACAAATCAAATAAGTCGTCACCGCTCGCGCCAGATTTTGCTAAAAATGAATCCAGAATTATCGCAGCGCTCGAAGCGTCAATATCAGTCGCGCCTGCGCTTGCCGCAGCTTGCGACGTCATACGCTCATCCACATAATTAACTGGAATGTTGTAGCGCTCATGCAGCTGCGCGCCAAAATCACGGACAATCGCCGCCTGATCGCCTTCTGCGCCAGCCATAGTGTACGGCAACCCAACCACAAATGAACGTGGTGATTGTTTGTGGATAATGACATCAAGCTGTTGCCACTGCTCATCAACAGAGCCTTCGACGGTCGTAAGAGGCAATGCAAAATTAGTATCGTCAGGAACAATGGCAACGCCGATACGGCGACCGCCGTGATCAAAACCTAAAATGGGCATAGAATGTATGTGTTCTAGTATGACTCACGTTTCGCGTGGACGCAAGGTGACAATTTCTGCGCCCGCTGTTGTGATGATGATTGTGTGTTCAAAATGCGCGCTGCGCGAACCGTCCGCAGTTTTAATGGTCCAATGATCGCGATCAGTCACCACCGCGCGGCCACCATGATTGACCATAGGCTCAAGTGCCAGCACCATCTGTGGCACAAGCGGAATACTCGGCGCGCCACGATACACATAATTAGGAACCTGTGGATCTTCATGCACGCCATAGCCAACACCATGACCGACCAAATCTTCAACAATGCCGTATCCAAACGGCGTGAGTGACCCCTCAATGGCGCGACTCACATCGCGAATATCAGCGCCGCCGCGCGCCGCTGCAATTCCAGCAAACAACGCCGCGCGCGTACGATCCATTAATTTTTGATCTCGCTCACTGACCTGCCCCACGCCAACACTCATCGCCGTGTCGGTATAAAATCCAGTCGTGCCTTTTTTAAATGGCCACTCCATTCCAATGTCCAAACCAACGATGTCACCATCAGCAAAAACAGTTGACGCCTTTGGAATCCCATGCACCACTTCGTCATTCACCGAAACACACAACGCTGCCGGATATGCCGGATAACGCGGACCGATTGAGTAACCCAAAAATGATGGGCGACCACCACAATCGCGGATGAGGTGCTGTGCCAGTTCATCCATCTGCAATGCCGTCGCACCAACGCGCACCGCAGCGCCAATTTTTTCCAAAATTTCGCCGAGCAGTTTCCCGCCTTCGCGAATTGCCGCAACAGCTTCATCGGATTTAACAAAACGTTTCATGTTAAAAATTATAGCACATGCGCAATTTCCATAAACACCAGTGGAATTGAGAGCGAGCCGTTGAACCGCTCCACCAGATCGCGCTCATGATAGTGATCCACTACTGGTTGTGTGACGCTTCGATACATATCAAGTCGCTTTTGAATCGCTTCGGGAAAATCATCTTCGCGTTGAATAATTGCACCATTGCAGCGCGGGCAGATGCTGCCATGTTTTGCAACGGCGTCTGCCGTTGTTTTGTATCGACACTGGCTGCAGGCGCGCCGTGCAGACATGCGCGAAACGGCAATCTTATCAGTCAGTTCAATGGCAATCACTTTCGTCGGCTGCAGCCATGATTCAGCGTCACGCGCTTGCGCGACAGTACGCGGGAATCCATCAATGATAAACCCATCCTTCGCATCATAATCAGCAAGACGCACGCGCAGCATTTCAGTGATCACGCTGTCAGGAACCAATTCACCGGCGCGCACTTCGCGTTCGATTGATTTTCCCAATGCAGTGCCGCGCTCAATTTCAGTGCGACACAAGTGTCCGGTTGAAATAGTCGGGATTTGCAGATATACAGACAATAATTCGCCTTGTGTACCTTTGCCAGAACCTTGAGGGCCGATTAATATCAGGCGATGTTGACCCTCGGGCAAACTCATAGCTTGTCGTATTCACGCATCGTGATTTGCGACTCAATTTTATTCAATGTTTCAATGACAACGGAAACAACGATCAACAAGCTCGTACCGCCGATGAGCAGCGTACCAGAGCCGGTGAATTCTTGCACCACGAGCGGCAGAACGGCGATCGTTGCGAGAAACAACGCGCCGGCAAGCATGACGCGGTTAGTCACCCGCGACAAATAGTGTGCAGTTTCAGTTCCCGGACGAATACCCGGCACAAAGCCACCTTGCTTTTGCAAATTTTCAGCAACTTTTTCTGGCTGAAAAATAATTGACGTGTAGAAGAAGGTAAAGCCAAACACCAATACAAAATACAGCACGCCGTAGATAAGTCGATCATTAAATATATCAATCACCCACTGTGCCACACCGGAAATCCATGCGGTTTGCGCGCGCACAAAAAACTGGGCGATGAGCGGTGGAAACAGAACGAGCGAAATTGCAAAAATGATTGGGATCACGCCAGCCATGTTTACCTTGATCGGCAAATGTGTTGAAACGCCCCCAAACATACGGCTGCCCCGCATCTGTCGCGCATATTGAATCGGAATAATGCGCTGACCTTGGGTGATGAACACCACTCCAAGAATGGTCACCACTGCCACCACACCAAACGCGATAAGTTGCATGGCCTGTGATTGGTCAAACGTCAAAACTGTCCGCTGAATCACGGTCGGCAAACTGGCGATAATGTTTGCAAAAATTAAAATCGAAATACCATTACCAACGCTTTTTTCGGAAATCAATTCACCGAGCCACACGAGGAACATTGACCCAGCGGTTACGGTGATCATGATGGCGATCAGCTTGAACGTCGTAAGATCAACAAAAATGTTTGCTTGTGATTGACGCAACAAATTAATCGTTCCGAAGGATTGCAACAGCGCGAGTGGCACAGTTGCCATGCGTGTCCATTGATTAATCCGCTGCTGACCACTCTCTCCTTCTTTTTGCAGCTCTTCAATTGCCGGCACAATCATGCCGAGCAGCTGAAAAATAATAGATGCGGTGATATACGGACCAACGCCCATCATCACGATTGAAAAATTTTCAAGCGTGCCGCCAGAAAAAATGTTGAGCAACCCGATGATCTGGTTTTGCGAAATGAATCGCTGGAGCGCATCAACGTCAATACCCGGAATTGGAACGTGCGCCACAAAACGGACGAGCACCAAAATCGCAATCACGAACAAAATGCTTTTCCGGAGATCCTCAATCGCCCAGACCTGTTTCAATCGTTCCCACATAGGAGAAAATTAATTGTTCACGCTGCCACCAGCTGCTTCAACGGCAGCCTTCGCTCCCACCGTTGTCGGAATTCCGTTCACCGTGAACTTTTTTTCAAGTTTAGTATTGCCCACAAGCTTAACCGGCACTTTCACGCTCGAAGTAAAGCCTGCTGTTTTCAGTTCGAGTCGCGTGATGATTGTACCATCGCTAAACGTACGCTGCAATTGTGCCAGAGTGATCGTGGTTGGTTTCACGTTCAATGATTTAAAGCCGCGCAATTTTGGCACGCTCTGAATCAATGTTTTGCTGCCAAATAACAGAAGACCGCGACGGCCGCCTGAACGCGCGCGCTGACCCTTGGTGCCACGTCCTGCTGTTGTCCCCCATCCTGATCCGGGACCACGCCCCAGCACGCCCGACTTGCGTCGCGCACCCTGTTTTGGTTTGAATGTTTTTCCGTGCAGCATAAATGTTTTCAATTATTCAACAACAGGTTCGGTAACAACTTCTTTTTCTTTCACTGCGCGTACGCGGGCAGGTTTCAGCATTTTTAATGCATTCACCGCAGCGCGAACGTTGTTGATTTTGTTTTTTGAACCCATGATTTTTGATGACGCGTTTGGCACTCCCGCAAGTTGGAGCAACACACGCACCGGACCACCTGCGATAATTCCAGAACCTTTTGGCGCAGGCATGATCATAACATCTCCGGCTCCAGCCTTTGCGCGAACGGCGTGTGGAATTGTTTCATTTGCAAATGGAATCGTGATCAGATGTTTCTTTGCTTTATTTGCCGCTTTCATCACTGATGCTTGCACATCAACACCCTTGCTCGTTGCAAAACCGACGCGTCCTTTGCCGTCGCCAACAATAACCGTTGCCCGAAAACGCATGCGCTTTCCACCCTTGGTCACGCGCGTCACGCGCGCCAAATCAAGTGTTACTTGATTAAACTCTTTGTCTTCACGTTCGCGGGGACGATCATCGCGTCGACC
>Ga0209541_10001149_pt1 | contig 53017 bp, 54 predicted proteins | sample RifCSPlowO2_01_FD_184027 | JGI IMG/M metagenome (GOLD analysis project Ga0209541, IMG submission 184027) | Groundwater microbial communities from Rifle, Colorado - Rifle CSP2_plank lowO2_0.1 (SPAdes) (version 2) | ecosystem: Environmental > Aquatic > Deep subsurface > Groundwater | place... | reverse complement strand
TCGGAGCAGAGTGCCATCCCAACTGCGATTGCGGGCGATTCCTCGAGATAGGGAACTCGGTTTTCATGCAGTACATCAAGAAGGAAGACGGTAGCTTCGCGCTACTTCCGAAGCAAAACGTAGATTTCGGCGGCGGGCTCGAGCGGATCGCGGCAGCTGCTCAGAAAGACCCGGATATCTTTGCGATCGATGCATTCGCCGATGTGATCGCGCTCCTTACCCATACTTCCGGCAAGGAATATGCGGACAGCCGCTACCAGCGCAGCTTTCGCATTGTGGCGGACCACATGCGTGCGGCGACCTTCATCCTCGGCGACGGCGTGAAGCCATCGAATACCGAGCGCGGCTACGTTTTACGCCGGCTCATTCGCCGAGCCTCGCAGCATGCGCAAAAGCTCGGGCTCACGGCGGATAAAGCAGAGGACAGCGCATTGGTGCGATGTGCCATCGACCTCATAGAGAAGTACAAGCAGGCGTATCCGGAGCTCTCGAGCGAAGAGAGCTATCAGCACATTACCGAAGAGATCTGGAAAGAAGAGGTGCAATTCGCACGTACGCTGGAAGCGGGCCTGCGAGAATTTGAAAAGGTTGCAAAAGGAGGAAGTATCTCAAGCGATGACGCATTTGTCCTTTTTACGACCTTCGGTTTCCCCTTTGAGATGACCAAAGAGCTTGCGCAGGAGCGAAGTATCTCGTTCGATGAATCGGGCTTCAAGATGCTCATGAAAAAACACCAGGACATCTCGCGGGCCGGCATCGAGCAGAAATTTAAAGGCGGCCTGGCAGACACTTCAGAAAAGACGACCCGTCTGCATACCGCGCACCATCTACTCTTGAAGGCGTTGCAGATAGTGCTTGGCTCGGAGGTAAAGCAGCGCGGATCCAACATCACGCAAGAGCGCCTGCGCATCGACTTCTCATATGGCGCGAAGATGACGAAAGAACAAATTGCAGAGGTGGAGCGCATCGTCAATGAAAAGATACAAGAGGGGATCCCGATGACGCGTTCTACTATACCGAAAGATGAGGCGGAGAAGCTCGGTGCAGAGCACGAATTCGGAGCCAAGTATCCTGACATGGTCTCTGTGTACTCACTTGGGCCCGTCGGTGCCACTGCTGAAGATCCGCGATTCGACAAGGCCTTCTCGATCGAATTTTGCGGCGGCCCGCATGTCCAGAACACTCGCGAGATTGCTGATGGTTTCAACCCCTCGACTCCGCTCGGGGCAAAATTTAAAATTTTGAAAGAAGAGGCAGTAGCGGCAGGTATTCGGAGAATCAAAGCTGTATTGCAGTAAGTTCGAATCTACAAATGATTCGAATCTGCGAATGACTACGAATGAATGCAATTCGTAGATATTCGTAGGCTTCAGATGAATTGTCAATTCGGACTGCTATACTGAAGCTGCAATGTTCGGAATACATCTCGGCGGGAAACACGAGAAGGTTATTGCCGTTGCCGATATCGGCAGCGGTAGCGCTGCCGTCGCGCTCTTGGCGCGCGGCGATGACAATAGAATGCGCATCCTTGGGGCTGAACGGAGAGTTTTGCCATACGAAGAGCGCGCCTCCGAAGCGACCGTCGCAGGCATCGGCAAGCAGCTCGTCGAGGCAGGGCAGCACGTACTGGAGCGCCACAAAACGAAAAATGGCGCACTTCCCTCGGCAGTGTATGCCGTCATACGCGCGCCCTGGGCTCGCTCTAAAACGGTGCGCACGCGCTCGAAGTTTGAACAGGAGACGCGCATCACTGGCGATATGATCGGGGGCCTTGCGCACCAAGGGCTTGGCGAAGACACCGAGCTCGATCACAACAACATTTTGGAGGCGAGTGTCATACGAGTGGAATTAAATGGATACCCAACAAATCAGCCTGAGGGCAAGGCCGCCTACGATCTATCGGTCGCAGCCCTCATCTCGGATTGCGATCCAGGCATGCGCTCGACACTCACGAGCTCATTGAGCCAGCTCTTCGGAGCGCCCACGCCTCTCATGCGCTCCGGCACGCACGCGCTGCTTTCCGTCTTGCGCGGCAGGCCCGGCGAACCAAGGAATTATCTTATCGTTGATATGGCAAGCGAGGGTACCAACCTCATTGTGATGCGCGACGGCATCACGGCAGACCATGCATTCATCGCCGAAGGCAAACATTCGATACTGAAGCGCATTACCGGGAGTGGCATGCCCGAAGACACATTGAGCAAGCTTCGGATGATCGCGCGCGGAGATTGCAACGATCCGACGTGCGCGAGCATCTCTGAAGCGATGGGGAAAGCAGAGCCCGAGCTCGTGCGAGTATTTGGGGAGACGATGGGAAAGCTCGTGACGCGCGAACGCCTACCCAATGACCTCATACTTGCAACCCACGGCGACCTTATTCCGTGGCTTTCCACTTTCTTCACCCGCATTGACTTCACCCAGTTCACGACGACGACACAGCCATTCCAGGTAGACGCGCTGGAGCCGGCTGATTTTGCGCACTGGGCGCTACCTGAGGCGGGCGTTGATGTGGATACTGGGCTCTCTATCGCCTCCGCACTTGTCAACATTGAGGAAAGCCGGGCCTAATTTCTTGGTATACCCCGTGAGATAATTATCCTCATCCGGAACTGTATAATTAAAAGATCGCTATCTCACGGGGTATACTAAACCACAATCATGGCTAAGGATTATTTCCAAGATATCACTCCGCCGGGAGGCGGAGGCCCAATAAGGCCTTCCACGCCGGGCCCTGATCAAGGAGCGCCTACGCCTCCACCCCAAGATCACGACGAGGCGCAAAGCGTCCCGATCCACATAACAGAAGTGCCTGACGCAGAACCGGAACCAGTGACTGGTATGGGCGCCGTTTCAGATCCGAGCATCCGCGGTATACGCAATATTTCCGCTCCTACCCGAATCCGCCCGCGACTCGACCCAGACGTTCGCGCAATGCCCGGGGTCGGCTTAGGTGGCCTTCCGCCGAAGCCGCGCCAGCGTTTTTCTCGCTTGTGGATCTGGGCGCTTGCAGCGCTCTCCTTGCTCGTGCTCGGATCGCTGTTTCTCTTTATATTCCGTTCGACCAAAGTCACGGTCACTCCAAAATCGGAAGTGGCGACCCTCACCGGTACCTCTCCTCTCATAGCACGTGCGGCGGAGGGCGAGTCCTCCGATGTGCTTACCTATACCGTGCAGATGTCTGACCTTGAGGATTCTGAAGTGGTGCCTGTGCAAGGAACAACGCACGTCGAGACAAAAGCCTCAGGCTCCATCACGGTGTACAACAGCTACTCTGCCTCGCCAGTCCGGCTTGTGAAAAACACACGCTTCGAAGGGCAGGGCGGGCTTATATTCCGCGCCCCAGCTGACGTCGTGGTCCCAGGCCGCTCCGGCACTAACCCAGGAAGCATCAATATCACGGTCGTTGCAGATGAGGCAGGTGAAAAGTACAACATTCCGCCTACGGCGCGCTTTACGCTTCCGGGCCTTAGGTCGACGGCGGCAATGTACTCTGGCGTATACGCAAAGTCCTCCGCTGCGATGGTGGGCGGATTTTCTGGCGACCGGCCGGGCGCCGCGCCTGGCGCGCTCGAATCCGCGGTCGCACAAGTCCGTTCGCGCCTCGAGGCAAAAGCGCGCGAGTCAGCACTTGCGCAGGCGGGCGACAACGCGACGATCTTCCCTGAGCTCGTTGCAATTTCCTATCAGACACTACCCAATACGACAGAGGCTGGGGGAGGAGTGCGCATCCATGAAAAAGCGCACATCGAGATTCCCGTCTTTCCTTCCGAATCCCTTGCACACGCGATTGCGGAATCCGCCGGCATCAATGCCGATATGCCCGTCATATTTAAGCCCGGCGATGACTTTGCCGTGCAAGTAGCCTCAACGACTCCTCGCTTGGGGCAAGCGCTCACGTTCTCTGTCTCTGGGAGTGGACTTGTAGTCTGGAAAGTAGATGCGGGAGCGCTCAGTGAGGCCCTCATGGGCCGCAGCAGTGATGCTTTCCAGGGAATAGTCAATGGCTTCCCGAGCGTCCAAGAAGCGCACGCGCGCATCGAGCCGTTTTGGAAAAGTACCTTCCCAGCCAAGGCCTCCGACATCAAGATCATCCTCGTGGAACCTGAAGCGGCGCGCTGACGTTGACTACAGGCCTTTTGGCTGATACACTCCTGCGTGCAGATATGACCGAACCAGAGGTTGTCGTGGGAGTCGTCGATGAGGCGCTTCCCAACACTCTTTTTCGCGTAAAGCTCGAAAACGGCAAGGTGATGGCGTACCTCGCCGGCAAGATGCGACTGCATAGAATCAAAGTGCTTGTCGGCGATCGCGTTGAGGTGCGCTTGGACCCGTATGGTGGCCGCGCCCGGATCACGAGGCGCCTATAACCAACCTACATGAAGGTGAAGTCCTCAGTCAAAAAGATCTGTACGCATTGCCACATGGTTAAGCGCCGAGGGCGATTGTGGGTTATTTGCAAGAATCCGCGGCACAAGCAGCGGCAAGGATAAAGACTTTAACGTTTTAAAATTTGAAAGCTAGATCATGCGTATCGCAGGAGTTACCATACCGGATGAAAAGCACCTAGAGATCGGGCTTACTTCTATTTTTGGAGTGGGCCGCTCGCGCGCACAAGCAACACTTAAGTCGCTCAGGATCGACGCCGACAAGCGCCCCAAGCAACTCTCTCCCAAGGAAGAGGCGGCGCTTCGCGAAGCCATCGAAAAATTCAGCGTCGAGGGTGAATTGCGCCGCGACATTTCCACCAACATCCGCCGACTCAAAGACATCAAGTCCTATCGAGGCAGCCGTCACGCGAAGCACTTGCCTGCGCGGGGCCAGCGCTCCAAGACTAATTCGCGCACCGTGCGAGGAAACGTGCGTAAGACCATGACGAGCGGCCGCCGTAAGCTCGAGAAAACATAAAGAAGATGTTATGAGCAAAGCGAATTACATATTCTTTACCCTGTTAAATCGCGGCTCTGCCGCGCCTTCGCCCGTGGCGAAGGATTTAACAGGGTGTAAGTTCTTGCTAAACTCGCATACGCTCGTTAAGCAAAACTAACATGGGGAAAAAAAGAATAATCAGAAAATCGGGCGGCACGGTGGACCAGGGGCTCAAGTCCCGCTCTCTTGCGCGCGTCGCCAAGAAGAACGTGGCTGCGGGCACGCTCCACATCCACGCGACCTACAACAATACGAAAGTGATGCTTGCCGACAAGAACGGCAATGCCATAGCATGGTCTTCCTCTGGTGCGTTAGGTTTTTCCGGAGCCAAAAAGGGCACTCCGTTCGCGGCTGCAAAAGTAGGGGAGCTCGTCGGAGACAAGGCAGCGATCATTGGGGTCAAGGAAGTAGACGTGGTTATCCGTGGCGTCGGTGCTGGGCGCGAATCCGCACTCCGCGGTTTTGCCGGAAAAGGAATTGATGTCACACGCATCGCCGACGACACTCCGATTCCCCACAACGGCCCGCGCCCACCGAAGCCTCGCAGAGTATAAGTTCCAATCTACAAATGTATGCAAATCTACAAATGTCTACGAATAAGATTCTCGCGAATTTGTAGCTATTTGTAGATTCGGATTATTCGTTGATTCGTATATATGCTTTTAATCAAATCAAAATTCAAGATCGCAAAGCGCTTGGGTGCCGCGGTCTTTGAGAAGACGCAATCGCAGAAATTCGCGCTTTCGGAGGCGCGTACACCAGCAAAGAAGGGTAGGGGTGGCAGAGGAGACGGAAGCGATTACGGCCGCCAACTCCTCGAGAAGCAACGCGTGCGCTTCACCTATGGCATTTCAGAGCGACAGCTAGCAAATTACGCCGAGGCCGCTTTTGCCGACAAGAACCCCTCTGAAAGCTTACACCGTGCGCTCGAGATGCGCGCCGACTCAGCTGCGTACCGCGCAGGGCTCGCCTCCACGCGCCGCGCAGCACGGCAGGCGGTTTCGCACGGGCACATCACGATCAACAGCAAACGCACCAAAGTCCCTTCCTACCGCGTGAAAAAAGGCGATATCATCGCTATCCGCGAAGGAAGCAGGCAAAGCCCGCTATTCGCAGGCTTGGCTGAGAACAAAGCGGAGAACACGCGTACAATTCCGCAGTGGCTCGACGTTGATCTCAATCTTCTTACAGTGGAGGTAAAAGGCGAGCCGACGTACAACGCTGTAGAAACGGGTTTGGATTACGCGACGGTGTTTGAGTTCTACAGCAGATAGTGGTATACTGGCGCGCGTTTTGCGTATTTTTTGAGTTTCCAATTATTTATTAGATATTTAGACAGGATATCCTAACAGGTCCATCATCCTATGTCAGATTACCACATCGCATTGCCCAGTAAGCCGCGCGTCGTCTCCGAGTCAGAGCGAAGCGGCACGTATGAAATAGACGGCCTCTATCCGGGCTACGGCTACACGCTCGGCAACTCCTTGCGCCGCATTATTCTCTCTTCGCTCCCAGGCGCAGCTATCACGCATGTCAAGATCCCTGGCGTTGCGCACGAATTTTCTACGATCGACGGCGTCAAGGAAGATGTCGTTACTCTATTGCTCAATATACGCCGGATCCGCCTTAAGCTCCTCACCGACGAGCCGCAAACGATACTGCTCTCTTTCAAAGGCCCTAAGGAAGCGACCGCAGCTGACCTCAAACTCCCGGGGCAGGTAGAGATACTGAATCCCGAACAGCACATTGCGGATGTTACCGGCAAAACCAACCTCGAGCTCGAGCTTCGCGCAGAGCGCGGCTTGGGCTACATTGCAAAGGAAATGCACCAAAAAGAGCGCGTCGAGATCGGCACTATCGCGCTTGATGCGATCTTCTCTCCGATCCGCCGCGTCAACTACGAGGTAGAGAACATGCGCGTGGGAGACCGCACGGATTTCAATCGATTGCGAATTGTCATTGAGACCGATGGCACGCTCGCGCCGCGCGAAGCACTCGAGCGCTCCATCGAGACCATGATCCACCAGCTCAAATCCATCGTCGGCTTCAAGGAGGACGAAGCGCAGGAGGTACTCATGGGAGTGCCCGAATCACGGAGCGCGCGTGAAGACAAGGGAGCCGCTCTCGACGCCGAAGTACTGAAGACGCGCATCACGGAATTGAGCATGCCGCAACGCGTAGAGATGGCGCTCGACAATGCCTCGATCCGCACCGTCGGCGGGCTGGTGCGCAAGCGCGAGGACGACCTCCTCGCGATCGAGGGCCTTGGGCAGAAAGGCTTGCAAGACATCAAGCGCGCTCTCTCCAACATGGGGCTGACCCTTCGCTCAGATAAATAACATGAGGCATCATCGTGCACACAGGACCCTGGGGAGAGTTAAGCGCCAACGCGTGGCACTTCTTCGCAGCCTCGCACGATCGCTCGTCATTAGTGAGGGGATCACCACGACCATTGCGAAAGCGAAAGAGCTACGCCCATTCGTCGAGCGCCTCGTTTCAAAGAGCAAGGACGGCACGCTCGCTTCGCGAAGAGCGATCATGGTGCAGATCGGTGACGCTACCAAAAAGCTCTATCAAGTGAGTGAGCGCTATGCAAAGCGAAATGGTGGCTACACACGCATTGTACGCCTCGGACGTGTGGGGAAGCGTGTTATGGAGTCCGCCCGAATAGAGTTCATACAGTAATTATGGAAACGAAAGATACCTACTCTATTGACGCTGCAGGCCGCACCCTCGGGCGGGTCGCATCAGAAGCCGCGAAAGCGCTGATGGGCAAGATGTGCGCCGACTATACGCCCAACAAAAGCTCGGGCGTGAAGGTGACCGTTATCAATGCAAAAAAGCTCTATATCCGCGAGCGCAAACGCATGCAAAAGATCTACACTACCTATTCCGGATATCCAGGTGGGCAGAAGTCAGAAAGCCTGGCTTCGCTCAATGCCAGAAAGCCGGGAGAGGCGCTCAAGCGCGCCGTACAGCGAATGTTGCCGCGCAACACCATGCTCAACGGGCGCTTGAAGAATTTAACCGTCACTGAATAGGTATATGGCAGACAAACGATACACAGAGGCAGTTGGGCGCCGCAAGACGGCGACCGCACGCGTGCGCCTCACGGATGCTAAAACTTCTTCAATGACAGTGAACGGCAAGACCGCTGAGGAATATTTTCCGCTGCCTGGCATGGTCAGAGTAGCGTTTGCGCCTCTTCAGGTGCTCGGTGTGTCATATGCAGTATCAGCAAGAGTGCGCGGAGGCGGCCACAAAGCGCAGGCTGAATCCATCCGCCTTGGCATCTCACGTGCAATCGTGGAGCTTGTCCCCGAGCAGCGCAAAGACCTCAAGATCCGCGGATTCTTGAAGCGTGATCCTCGCGCCAAAGAGCGCAAGAAGTTCGGCCTCAAAGCCGCACGAAGGGCTCCTCAGTGGAGTAAACGATAAAAGAAAAGGGCCCGTGAAGAACGGGTCCTTTTTTCGTTTGCGCCGCCAGTGATTGATCAATGCTTCCTATCAGGAGGCTTGTCTTCATTTGCCTCTACGACCCGCTGCATCTGAAAGGCAGCGAGGCCAGCGAATGCCGCTAACATGTCCCTCAGCGGGGTGCAGCCAGTGCGGATGGAATAATCGATTTCTGCACAAATCGCGTGCGCGCATGCGGAGAGCATCATCGACATACTCGTACGCATTAGCGCTCGCTTCTCCTCAGGCAAATTCTCGATGAACCCTTCGATCTCCGATGGGAGTCGCCACTCCACCGCTCCCGTTTCGTCCGTTGAACGGGTGAGTGTTGTTTTCATTTTTCCTGCAGCCATGGTCACCTCCGTTAAGAACTTGTGACATATTGCAGCATGCAAGTAAGAAGTCAACGTCGATTCTTTTGTTTAACAGTATGAATTTGTTATACTCCACATCTCATGAAGAACGATCAAGAACAACAAGATGTCGAGTTTGAGCCAGAAGAGGAACTCGGCGATTTGGGCGCTGCGCAGGTGAAGATGAAAAAGCTGCGCGAGGAGCTTAAGGAGGCGCAAAAAAAGCGTGACGAGTATCTCGACGGCTGGCAGAGGTGCAAGGCGGATTCCATCAACGCTCGAAGGGATATGGAGTCAAGGTCTGCGCGGACGGCAGAGGCCCTCAGAGAAGCTCTGGTGCACGACATTATCCCTGCTCTCGACTCATTCGATATGGCAGCTGGCAGCGAAATATGGGCCAATGTCTCCGACGGCTTCAGGAGTGGTATGGAGCAGGTGCAGAGCCAGCTTCTGAATGCTCTCAAGAGCCACGGCATTGAACGCTATGGAAAAGTAGGGGGGCCATTCGACCATGCGCTGCACGAGGCGATCGAGGAGCGCGACGACATGCCGGGAGAATCGGGAACGATCGCCCGTATCATTCGGTACGGATATCGCAGCGGAGAAAAAGTCTTGCGTCCGGCGCAGGTTGTATTAAAATCTTGATTCACTATGTCAAAGATACTCGGAATAGATTTGGGAACGACGAATTCTGCGATGGCGGTAGTAAAGGCAGGTGAGCCGGAGATCATCGAGAACGCCGAAGGCGCACGCACGACTCCCTCGGTAGTCGCTGTCTCAAAGACAGGTGAGCGCTTGGTGGGGCTTTTAGCGAAGCGACAGGCAGTTACCAATCCCAAAAATACGGTCTATCAAATAAAACGCTTCATTGGGCACAATTTTGACGAGCCGGCGGTTGCGAAGGACCGCGCGTCAGTGCCTTTTGAGACCCAGAAATCCGCGAGCGGCGGAATTGAGGTCAAAATGGGCCAAGATGACAAAAAAGCGTGGTACCGCCCAGAAGAGCTCTCGGCGATGATATTGCAGAAGCTAAAAGCAGACGCCGAAGCGCGCCTTGGTGAGGCGATCACTGAGGCGGTCATTACGGTACCTGCGTATTTCAATGACGCACAGAGGCAGGCAACTAAGGATGCTGGCAAGATCGCAGGGCTTGATGTAAAGCGCATCATCAACGAGCCGACCGCCGCAGCCTTGGCGTATGGCTTTAACAAGAAGAAGAACGAGAAAATTGCAGTATTCGACTTCGGTGGCGGCACATTCGATGTCTCGGTACTTGAAGTAGGGGACGACGTGATAGAAGTGCGCTCGACCGACGGTGATGCACACTTGGGCGGTAAGGATATTGACCAGAAAATAATGGACTGGCTCGCCGATACATTCAAAAAAGAATCCGGTGTCGATGTACGCAATGATCCACTCGCGCGCCAACGCCTCGACGAGGCCGCCGAGAAGGCAAAGATAGAGCTCTCGAGCGCGGTGGACACCGAGATCAATATTCCTTTCATCACCTCGACCGATGCCGGCCCGCAGCACCTCCTCATCAAAATCAGCCGCGCCAAGCTTGAGGAGATTTCAAATGAATTTGTGGAGCGCGCCATGACTATCACCAAGCGTGCCATGGAGGCTTCGCCCTTTAAGGTCGCCGACCTCAACGAAGTCATCCTCGTGGGTGGGCAAACCCGCATGCCAGCCATTCAGCAAGCCGTCGAGAAATTCTTCGGCAAGAAGCCCAACATGAGCGTGAATCCAGACGAGGTCGTGGCAATAGGCGCGGCGATCCAGGGCGGCATACTGCAGGGCGACGTCAAAGACGTGCTGCTGCTCGATGTTATTCCGCTCTCGCTCGGCATCGAGACCATGGGAGGGGTGGCAACCAAGCTTATCGAACGCAACACAACGATCCCGACCTCGCGCTCGCAGACATTTTCGACTGCTTCTGACAATCAGCCGTCAGTAGAGATCCACGTGGTTCAAGGTGAGCGCCCGATGGCAGGAGATAATAAATCGCTTGGCCGCTTTAATCTCGACGGCATTCCACCAGCTCAGCGCGGCATGCCGCAGATCGAAGTCTCGTTCGACATCGATGCCAATGGCATACTCTCTGTAAAGGCCAAGGATAAATCAACCAACAAAGAGCAGTCCATCCGCATCGAAGCGACCTCCGGCCTCTCTGACGCCGAGGTAGAGAAGATGCGTAAGGATGCCGAGGCGAATGCAGAGACTGACAAAAAGAAGCACGAGCTCGTCGAGGCGCAAAATGCCGCAGACCAAGTGGTTTACGCAGCCGAGAAAGCGCTCAAGGAGCACGGCGGTAAGGTGAGTGAGGATATCAAAAAGAACGTGCAAGAAAAGTTAGATGCTCTCAAGGCTGCCCGCGGAAGCGGTGACGCTGCGGCTATCAAAACGGCTGCAGAGGCACTCTCGACTACCATGAGCGCGATAGGCCCCGCCGTCGCCAAAGCTAAAGCGGACGAGGAAGCGATGTCGAAAAATCAGACTCCACCGCCAGAGCCACCGCAGGACGATCAGAAGCCGCCGGAGGAGCCGAAGCAATAAAAAAAACAGCAGCATTTGTCAACATATCGTTGATGGTGCATCATTTGAAGTGGGACGCGAATGTCCTGATCATCCTAATAATGAGGAGGAGGCTGTGAATAGCACATTGACTCGGGAAATCCTTGAGGGCGTGGACCGTCTGTTCGAAGATCCCGCCCGCTGGACCTCGAAGTCCTTTACTCGGGACGCCAACGACCGACGGATCGGGTTCGGGATCAGGATCTTCAGCAAAAGGGCCTGCAAGTTTTGTTGCTACGCTGCGATCCGCGTTGTCGCTCGACGCATCGTCGGCAGCAGGTGGAAATCGCTCTCTGCCACAAAGGGTGTCCTGAAACACCTTAGACCCTTCGTTCTGGCTCGCGGCTACTACGACGTAGCCACGCTGAACGACGAAGGGGGCTACCTTGTCATGCGGGAGGTCATCAAGCAGGGACTCGCAACGGCGTAATTGGGCGAGGTGAGGCGAACATCTGCGACAAAGGGCGCCGCGTGTGGCGCCCTTTTGCTTTGTTACATATCGCATGGATGTCACAGCTGTGACATCCATGCGATATGCCTTGCCATCGTCTTCGTCTGATTGTTTTTGGCGTGACGTGCGGTTCATGAATAAATGGGGATATGTGTTGCACACTCCCGCGCCGCACATATAATGAACTGGATGAAAAACTACCCCATTAGAAAGCTGCCGCTTCTAACGGGGCAGGCCACAACATACACAATATGAAGAATTATTACGATTTACTGGGAGTATCCAAGACGGCAAGTGAGGATGACATCAAGAAGGCGTTCCGTAAATTGGCGCATAAGTATCACCCCGATAAAAAAGGTGGCGATGAAGCAAAGTTCAAAGAGGTGAGTGAGGCATACGCCGTGCTCTCCGACCAAAAGAAGCGAGCGGAATATGATACGTACGGCAAGACATTTGCAGGCGGAGGCCCGCAAGGATTCGGCGGCTTTGATTTCTCCAACTTCTCCGCCGGAGGCGGACCCTCCTTCGGAGGGCAGCAATTCGAATTCGATCTCGGCGACATATTCGGTGATGTATTTGGCGGAGGCGGAGCACGCGGCCGCGCGAGAGGCCGCGACGTCTCCATCGATGTTGAGCTCACATTCCGCGAATCAATTTTCGGCGCTGAGCGCCGGATATTGCTCGCCAAAATGAGTACGTGCGATATCTGCAGCGGCTCGGGAGCGAAAAGTGGCTCTAAGATGAATACCTGTTCCTCCTGCAACGGCAAGGGCGAGATCCGTGAGACCCGCAACTCATTCTTCGGCACGTTCACGTCGGCACGTAGCTGCCCGCGCTGTCATGGCAAGGGGCAGATCCCTGAATCGGCCTGTGAAGCATGCCGCGGCGAAGGCGTGCGAAAGCGTGAGGAAGAGATACACGTCGTCGTGCCACCAGGAGTTGAGGATGGCGAGATGATCCGCATGCCGGGGCGGGGCGAGGCGGTTCCAGGCTCACCCGCAGGCGATCTCTACGTGAAGCTCCATGTAAAAGCCGACAGTAAATTTACGCGTGAAAACAACCACTTGCTCACAACGCTCCCGATCAAGCTCACTGACGCGCTGCTTGGCGGCGAATACCGCATCGAGACGCTCGACGGACTTGAAGTGATACATGTGCCGGGTGGAGTGCCGCATGGAGAAGTGGTACGCGTACGCGGGAAAGGCGTGCCCTACGGAAGAGGCAACCGCGGCGATCTCTTGGTGCGCATTGACATCGAATTCCCAAAGAAGCTTTCCAAAAATGCACAAGAATTGATAGAGAAGTTGAGAGGTGAGGGGCTCTAAACTAGTCGGTAGTCAATAGTTAGTAGTGCGCGCAATTTGCATTGGGCAATTTTTTTCTGTTACACTACTAACTACAGTCTACTTACTACTAACTATTTTTTATGGATTTTAGTGCCTGGGGGGCAGTATTCACTCAGTGGCCAACCGATTGGTTCATCATCGGCGGCGTGGCGGCCCTCATGGCGCTTGATGCAATGCGTTCGGGCTCGGCGCGCGCCGCCTCGCTTGCGCTCTCGCTCCCGGTAACGCTCTTCCTGCTCGAAGCGCTGCCGGAGGCAATGTTTGTGGGGTCAATGGTTGCCGGTCTCACGTCGCCCATGGAGCAGCTTGTAATTTTTGTCGTACTCTTTGTTGCAGCGTACCTGGCAGCGCACAGGATCATCTTTACCTTTTCCGATGGGGGAGGCGTGGTCCAAGCACTTATCGCCGGCCTTGCGGGAGCGGTCGTGCTTATCGTCGTCTGGCTGCAAGTGCCGGGTCTGCAATCCATATGGCACTTTGGCGATCAGGTGCAAGCCGTATTTGGCGAAGCATATCGTTTCTGGTGGCTCATCGCCGCCTACGCTGGGTTAGCCTTTGTGCGCAGTTAAAAGCAAACCGTCCCACGTAAAATGCGCGGGACGGTTCGTGAGCAGGAATGCCACTACAGCATTCCGCGCACTGTCTCAAGGAACTTGTCTTCGTGAACCACCACCTGTTGGCCCACGTCGACGTTCCGGATGACCACATGTCCGGTCGGGGCACCGCCCCCGCTGTCTGTGAACACAACGAGCTTGATGCCTCGCTTGGCGGCAAACGCGAGTTGACCGCCAAGCTTGCGCTTCTCCAGATAGATCTCGGTCGGAATGCCGACTGAGCGGAGCAAGCGAGCACGGTTGAGATGAACTTCCTTCTCTACTGTGAAATCGTTGGATGCGACCAGCACAGAAGAAATGGTCTTGCTTTTCGGCTTCACAATACCGAGCTTGATGAGCCGCCGTAGAAGGCGGGTCACGCCAATCGAGACACCGACACCCGGCAGATGCTTGGAAGAAAAGTTATCTGCCAGATTGTCGAACCTTCCGCCCCCGGCAATGCTGCCGAGATTCGGATGTTCGTCGAGTCGAGCTTCGTACACCGTGCTCGTGTAGTAATCGAGTCCGCGTGCAACCGAAAGATCGATGCGGTATCGGTGTTGCGGCACGCCGAGTTGGCGTACGGTACCGATCACAGCTTCGAGCTCGCTCACACCTTCCGCGAACTCGGGACCGAAGTCCCGTGAGCGCAGGAGTGTGAACGCATCGTCGGTGGAGTAGCTTTTCGTCAGCAGGTCGAGTGCATGACTGGCATCCTCCTGGTTGATGCCGATTTCGGCGAGGGCGAGTAACGTCTCGTCCGTGCCGAACTTCTCAACATCATCGATGGCCTTGCGGGCCAATCGTGCTTTGTCTTCCGTATCGCAGCCAATCGATCCCAGAAAGCCCTTGAGGAGCTTCCTGTTGTTGATGCGGATTGTGAACGGCCCGAAGGCAAGCTCATCGAACACATTGGAGATGATCGAGATCATTTCCGCGTCGTGGTCGAGACTGAGCCTGTCGTCGCCGATAACGTCAATGTCAGCCTGGATGAATTCGCGGTAGCGTCCGTCTTTCGGACGTTCACCGCGGACTACCGGGCCGATGGCGTATCTGCGGAACGGGAAGAGAAGGTTGCCTTGGTTTGCTGCCACGTACCGAGCAAGCGGCACGGTGTGGTCAAAACGCAGTGCGAGATCCTTCTCGTCGGTCGGGGAGTCGGCCGCAGGATTCATGAGCCGAAGCCCATATACCTGCTGTCTGATCTCACCGCCCGCCTTTGCGAACAGAATGTCGGGCCGCTCCACGAGTGGTGTGTGAAGGGGCGTGTATCCGGCAAGTTCGTATTGACGCCGGATCGTGCCGAGCATTCTGTCGAGAGCAATCGCTTCTGCAGGGCCCCAGTCGCCAAAGCCAGCGGGGCTCTCCAGATCGCGTTTCGTTATCTGATCCATGATGACTCGGCCCCTTTCAAGCCGGCTCGTAGATGTCGTCAGTGATCATGACCTTTTCGATGAGGAAGTCGACGACTTCCTTTCCGGTCCTGATCGGGACAGAGGGGATGCATTTCGCGATTGTGTCCGGCTTGCCGGGGAAGAACGACAACTTGTCGGCCGTTCCACCGGTGCCATACACCGGAATGATCCACTTGGTCTTTTCGCTTTTCCTCTCGTTAATCTTGAGGAGATGCGCTACTTCGACCATCGTGCCTGCTCCACCGCCAATGACGACGACAGAGTCAAGCAGTTTGGTGAAGATCGCAGACTCATCACCCCAAGAACTTTCACCGATGAACGGATGAACGCACACCGAAAGATCGAGCATCTCTGGCGGTAATGCGCTCTTGTTCTTTGCGGTGAGTGGATAGACGCCGATCGTGGGGAAGCCGAGTTCCTTTGCGACTCGCGTAGCCGCATCGGGAACTCCCCATTTCGTGCCACCTGTCTGAATAGCGATCCTGTATCCGCGCAGCGGCTCCAGAATGCTCCTGACAAGTTTGGCGATATTTTCTTGCGCTGCTTTTTCAGCCAGCTTGGGAAGGTCGGACTTGACTTCTTCAGAGATCCGCGCGTCGCCGAGAAGCGAATCGCGAAAAGCATCGAGAGCCAAGCTCTTGTCGTCAGCGCCACCTGAAAAGGCTAGAGTGAAGGCGCGGCCTCGTTCGTGCAGGAAGTCCTGCACTTGCTTGGTGTAATCATCGGCGTTGCCGCCCATGATCTCTATGTGTCGGGGCCTAGCATGAAGCCCCTCCTTCGGTGACAGCATAGCTGCCTCCTTGTGTTGTACCCTTGAATGTCAAAGGGCAATGGAACCATGTCGGCCTCATGACCGGCACCGCAGAGAACGATACTGCCGCCCTCTCGTATGTCAACCAAATAGCTACCCCATAGACTTCATAGGAAAACTTGACAAGTAATTCTGCCGTGATATCAATACGGTATATGCTGTTTGCGATAAATACATCCCACCACCATTCAACTTCCGTCGCGCGAGGGGGTTGAGTTGATTATATAGATATCAAACCAGCCCCCTCTCGCGAGGGGCTTTTGTTTACTGTGCCAAAACAGTAAACGTGCACATTGAGGAGATGTCCGATGGCCCACGTGGCACAACGGTACAATATCATCGGAACCCGGCGGCTAGAAGATTACCTCACCGCCGGCATCGAGCATCAGAATACCCGCTCTATCGGGATGGAGGTCGAGACATCCTTTCTCACCCATGACAATCATCCGATAACCATCCATCAATCCCAGCAGATCTTCGACGGTCTGTGCGATGAGGCGCGATGGGAGGTCACTCAGAAGAAAGGCGACTTGATCTCGGTCATCACAGACAGGCACGGCAACAAACTGCTCTATGAACTTGGCCGACAGAATATCGAAGTTGCGACGGTCCCTGCGAGCGCTCAGACGGTGGTTCCGCAGTGCCTGGAGGTCCTCGAGGAGGTGTATCGAGTCGCGAAACGCTTCGGTGCATACCCACACTTCAGTCCGTTCATCGATACCGATGACGACTTGCTTGTGATTCCTGACGAGCGAGACGCAGTGTGGCTCGCTCTTGACGGTCGTGAAGCACTCAACCCTCTTACCAAGATATCGGCCGTACAGTTCACTATCGAAGTGCCTTCCGACAAAGCGCTTCAATGTCTGAACAACCTCGGTGCTTCGCTCGATCGGTACCTGTTCGACTATCCGCAAGACAAGGTCTGGCGGACGTATGTCCAAGAGTCCGAAGCTGGGTACCTTGTCGACCGATATGGCGGACCCGGCCAATTCGAGAGCATCTCGCACTACTGCGCAGAGCTCGCCAAACATGGTGTCGTGTGCGGTTCAACGCTCGTTCCTTACGAACAGGTGCCCGAACTCGATATTCCGCTCTATTTGCGGTCTATCTGGTGGTACTTCCGGCTCCGTCGATACGGTAACAGTCTCTGCATCGAAATCCGCCCGCTTCCGCGCAGGCATGATGATGTTATGCAGAGCCAACTGGAACTTGTCCTTGACACGCTCTCGCTGTGAGCAGCGTTCTCTCGGACTGGGAAGGGGAAATTCTTGTTTCCCCTCCTTTCTCGAAACCTTCATCCACGAAATGGAGATTTCGAAAGAGGAAACGCGCTACACTATCTCTGGTATATGCAATTATATATTTTTGGATATGGTTCGCTCATGAACCTAAAGAGTAGGAAGAAAACCCTTCCGGGTAACCGAGCAGTGCTCCCCACTCAACTTTCAGGTTTTCAGCGGAAGATCAATGCCTTAGTAGATGGCTATCTCTTCCTCAACATCGTGCCAGCCAAAGGAAACGTCGAGGGGGTTCTCATACCGGTTACGCTGGCAGAACTTGAGGTCTTCAAAACGAGAGAGCCAGGATATGAACGTGTCGATGTGACCGAAAAAATCAAAGCCGGAGTAAAAGGAAAAGTGTATGCATTTATAGCACCGGATGTCGAATATCCTGAGAAGAAGATCCCCAGAAGCTATCTCCTTACGTGCACGCGAGGAATGGATGAAGTGACTCGAAATCGCTGGTTTCAGGAGACACTTATAAATAATCCAATAGAAGAAGATGTGGAGAAGCCGGTGTACGAATTCAATGCATAACAAAGCGTTTGCTTGACCAACTCGTTTTTCGGATGTATCAGGTGTAAAGGCTCAACCATAAAGACGAGCTCTTTGTCAATCAACCGTTGGTCGTGTGACCATCGGAAATCAAACTGAGTGAGGATACGACTATGAAAAAGCGAACCTACCTGATCACGGCGGCTGGAGGAAACGGTACCGCAATCCGGGTGCTGGACAATCCAATGTCCCGCACCGAGTATGCGAGAGAGGGAAAAAGACTCGGCCACACTATGGAACAATATGGCGCAGAACAAACAGGTTTTCTTGTACTGCCCCACAATCATCTTGAAATGAGTGGAGGAGAATTCTGCGGAAATGCGTCACGCGCTGCGGCCGTTCTTCTATCGAGATCGAAAGATATCCACGATGTTTCTTTCACGACATCTGGATACAGTGGCGTTGTCCGTGCAAAGGTCATTAAAATCAACGATCGCAATTACGATGTCGAATGTGTATTCGATGGGCTCCCAACAGACTCCAAAGAAGCGACCTTTGCGAACGGTGGACGCGCAACAATTGTAGACCTTGGCGGCATCGTCCATGTCATTCTCGAGGCAACTTTTCCCGCAGGAGACCCGTCTCTCTATCAGGACGTTCATCGACGAATCACCAGGGAACTTGGACTTGAGAATCGATCCGCGGTCGGAGTAGTTTGGTTCGAACGTTTGGGGAAATCGATCAAGATGCATCCCGTCGTCTGGGTCAAGAATGTCGACACGTTCTTCTATGAACAATCCTGTGGATCGGGCACAATCGCTCTGTCGAAAGTCACAGGAGCTCAGTCAATCGTACAACCAACTGGACAGAGTATCGAAGTGCGTATCACTGACGTCAGCGTAACGCTTCGCAGCAAGATGGAGATAACGCAGGAAGACGATTAAATGCGCGTACGTCTACCAGCTCACCGGCAAACAGGAGAGGGGGCAAAGTTACCACAGCGTAGCTCTGCCTCCTTTTTTCGTCTATGTGCGAAAATGAATGCATAAAAAATGACCGCCTGTTGGAGCGGTCAAAAAGGATGGGGTGGGTAACGGGAATCGAACCCGCGACCTTCGGGGCCACAACCCGACGCTCTAAACCACTGAGCTATACCCACCGTATCCTCTCGGTTACCGCCGGCTACGACGGGAAACCCTCATCTCGTGCAAGTCTGTTTCTTCCGCTTCCAATTCTTGTTGTAAGCAGCGGTCCGTTTCGGCATCACGGTCACTGTCGTCTGTGTCGCCGTGATGTGACTCACTTTTTGGTTGTTTGGGTACAGGACAGTCGCCGTAATCTTTGAACCGACCCATCCTAGACATGGTGTCCTCCCGGATAGCGTTTGCGGAAATTTCTCATAACAAAATAATACAAAAAGGGCTAATGGTCAAGGATTGATCTTTTTTACACAGCAGGCATTTTTATAGAATGAATGATATGAATACAATCGAGATACAACTCTTAATCCCAGAGGACGACCAGGATGCGGTAGAATTTTGCAGAAAGATTTATTCTGAGATGGGTTTTCCCGAAGATACGCTAGGTTCAAGCGTCGCAGCGATATTTAGTGAACCTGGTGACGCTTTCGTGACGGTGAAGCAGGACGAAAGAATTATTGGCACCGGCGGTTTTCTACGACTCTCAAAAGGGGACGCATTATTAAAAAGGTTTTACCTCGCGAAGCGCATGCGCGGCAGCGGTCTCGCGCCCCGACTATTCTCAGACCTCGTAGATAAAGCGCGGGCTTTTGGATACTCAACGCTTCTCCTGGATGTTCCTTCTACCAATAAACGAGCGATACGATTTTATGAAAAAGAGGGTATGCAAGAGTTTTTTGCTGTCTCACCACACCCACGTTGGGAAGGGTCATCACCTGAGCGGCAGAAAACTGACCGATATTTTCGTTTAAAACTCTAATTCAACATGGGGTCATGGGTAAGGCGGCACAAGCAGCGCATCGCTTTTGTCACCCCCTTGAGGCATTGCCGATATAGCTTTGCTATTGGAGATATCTTGTGACATTATCTGCACGGTCATGGCTGGACCTGAACACGGCTGAGAGGAGTCGAGCATGAGAGTACTTGTTACTTTTACAATTTTGCTGCTCGCCACGTCCGTAGTAACGGCAACACCGAAAGAGTCGAAGAAAGCACCGAGGGTTGACGGCCCCACCGGACTCGGGGACGCACACCTTCCTGACATGAAGGATCCCACGATCGCGCCACCGGTAATCGATCGATGTGTCGGTCCGTTCTGCTGCGGTAATCCGACGTGGGCCAAAGTGTCCATTTGCACGGACGAACGTGGGAAGACTCGCCACCACAATCGGTAGCCAGCGGACAACTATCGGATGACATTGCAGGGCGCGGTCTCATTGGGAGACCGCGCCCAAATATTTTTCGCATACTGCAAGCCGATCCGCGTTGGAGTTGCAATCTGGTGTATTTCATGACATAATCTCAGACGGTCAATGGTGGCCAATATATAGCAGGAGGCAGACATGCCCGGCACCGCAGTGTTTGGACTGGTGGCGGGGCTGCTCAACCTCGTCGCATTCGTGCCGTTCATCTACAGCATCTTCTCAGCCGGGAAGCGGCCCAATCGCGCAACCTGGATCATTTGGGCAGTGCTCAATTGGATCCTTCTCTTCCAGTACGCCCAGACCGGGGCGACCGAGACGTGGTGGGTCACTGTGGGACTTGTAATCGGGTCAACACCGCTGGCACTTTTGGCGTTGCGATGGGGCGAAGGCGGCTGGACGCCCTTCGATCTCACCTGTATCGCTGCTGCTGCTCTTAGCATCGTGCTCTGGTTTTACCTCGGGTCGCCAGAGACGGGGCTCGTGATGACGCTTGCGGTGGACGGATTCGGCGTCGCTGCCGCCATACGGCACGCCTATCGCAAGCCCGAGGAAGAAAGTGCGCTCGCATGGGGGCTCTTCTTCTTCGGTGACGCTTTGAACGTCCTCGCCGTGACCGACTGGACATTGCAGGGGTTCGGCATCTGGATATACCCGGTCGTAATGGCCCTGTATACCGCCCCCATCTTTGTTCTCACGTTGCGAAAAAAAGGTCCCCCCGGCTGAGCCAGGAGGACCTTTTTGATTTGAGCCGTGGGTATCGGTTAGAGAACAAAGACACAGAGCGCGACCGCGCTGACCCAGCCGCCGCCATCGTTGCGGATGGACGCGGTGGCGCCTTCAAGGCGTTCGAGATCGTCTTCAGCGAGCTCGACACCCATTTTGGTCTGGAACATTTCGATGGCCATGCGCTTGGCTTCGAAAGCAGTTTCTGCGTTCCCCCGGGCATCGCCGTGGTACTCGGAGAGGTAGCCGATGACACCCCGCTTTTTCACTTTGACGACACCGACGGACGCGGACGCGTACCGGCCCTTGATGTCGGTGTCTTCACGCGCCATGACGCAGAAGGTAATCTCACCCTCTTCAAGCATCGCGAACCCTTCTTCTGCCGCGATGATCTCGCATTTGGCGGGAAGAATGCTCGAGACCGTGACGAGGTTGTGTGCGAACTTGCCGGCTGCAAGCAGTGCAGTGTCGAAAGCCTGGAGACGATCCTTGTGGGCACCGACTCCAGCAGCAAAGAAAGCAAAGCGTGGAACGAGACCCATGACGGCCTCCCTGGTTCGAGTTACGGACGCTCAGTATGAGCTATGCGAAAGTATGCACTAAAGATGCACCAGTGTCAACTAATTCTTACTGATTAGGTAATTGCCTATGCCGAGAAAGTCCATCTTCGTGCGAAGGAACGTCTTTACCGCATCATCCGGGGTACATACGATGGGCTCATTGTCGTTAAACGAAGTGTTGAGCACCATCGGCACACCTGTTTTGCTGTAAAAGCTCGAGATCAGTTTGTGATAAAGAGGATTCGTTTTTTTTGAAACAAGCTGGACGCGGCTCGTACCATCTTTATGCGTTATTGCAGGCACTTTTTCACGCATATGTTCTTTGACATCGTAATTGACGACCATAAACTCGTCCGAAATGGTCGTGCAATCTTTTGCGATGCCGAACCACGAATCTGCCTCCTCGATTAGCACGGATGGCGCGAATGGCCGAAAGTGCTCACGCTTTTTGATACGCTCGTTGAGTATCATTTTCATATCGGCAAGGCGTGGGTCAGCAAGCAAAGAGCGGTTGCCAAGTGCACGTGGACCCCATTCCACTCTGCCTTGGAACCAGCCAATGATGTTGCCCCCCGTAGCAAGGCGCTTTGCGACTTCGTCCGCGATATTGCGCACTTTTTGATAGTTCTTGACCTTCGCACGCTTCAGAGCGGCTAAGATCTCGACATCTGAATATTTTGGTCCCCAGTACGCATGGGTAAGCGTGAAAGAGCGCTTGCGGCCCAAGACTTGGTTCCAGATATGGAATGCTGCGCCCATTGCGGTGCCAGCATCATTTGCCGCTGGCTGCACGTAAATACTTTTGTAGAGTCCGCTTTGCATCAGGCGCCCGTTGGACACGCAATTCAAAGCGACCCCGCCAGCCAGGCATAGATTTTCTGACCCCGTCTTTTCTCGAAGGTATTTGGCGATATGCAACACTACGTCGTCAGTGATCCGCTGCAGAGCAGCCGCGATGTCTTCTTGGTCTTGTCGAATATCTGTAGGGGAATAAATCCTCGGTACGCCAAAGAGGCGCTCGAGCTGGGTGAAATCGTCGATGCGCACACGCATTGTCTCATTGTCGACGGTGAACTCGCCCTCGGATTGCAATTTGACTATCTGCTGGAAGACAGGGTAAAAGCGGCTGGCATCGCCATACGCAGCAAGACCCATGACTTTCGACGAATCGTATTCGGTAAAGCCAAGATACTTGCTCATTTTTTCCCACAGAAAACCGACGGAATTGGGATATTCAATTTCTTTTATGCGTTCCATCGTATTGCCATTTCCATGGCCGAGCCATGTCGATGATAGTTCGCCGATGCCATCAATAGTGAGGATCGCGGATTCCTTGAATGGCGAAACGAGAAATGCGCTCGCCGCATGACAGACATGATGCGGTATCCAGATGATTTTTTTGCGTAGATCGCGGTGGGCAGATTTGCCAAGTATCTTCGGGACGCGGTTGATCTTCCTGTGGAAGAGCCGCTCTCCCGCCTCGCTACCCCAGTCTCCATCAACAAAATACTTGTCGGTGTTGATGTTCTTAAGGCGGTCGTCGGGAAAGAACGAGAACCCTATATGGTCAATGTCTGCCCATTTAATGCCGGCAGCCTTAAGACAGTAGAGGATAGATTGCTCCGGGATAATATCCGGGTTATGCACAAGCGCCTTTTTGCCCCGTTTGACGCGCGAAAAACGCTCCTCCTCCACTGCTGCAATGAGTTTGCCGTTCTTGAGAAGACAGGCGGAAAGCTCGTGGTACGCGAAATTGAGGCCCAAGATATAGGTTGACTTATCCTTTTTTCTCATTTTGACGCCGTTAGGCACCATCTTATAATGAAAGCGTACATACACAAGTTGGATACAAGCATGAAAAACAGCACTGTTCAAAAGATACTCCTGTTCGATTACGTTTTAGCCGCGATCGTCACGGGCGCTGTATTCTATCTCGGGGTTACCAGCTCACTTGCCAACAATCTCTATGGAGTCCTGTTCCTCGGGTTCATTCCCGTTTTTGGAGGCATCAATGGCATATTGATAGCTCGTAAGTGGGGAGGATTCAAAAGTGCAGTCGGCCGCGCGATCATATTTCTCTCGCTCGGCCTCATTGCATGGGGAATCGGCACATATATTTACTCTGGTATTTACAACGTCATATTGCAAGTTGAGGTCCCGTATCCTTCCTATGCCGACATCGGCTACGTACTTGCACTTCCTCTCTGGGCCCTCGGGATGATTCATCTTTCGCGCGCAACTGGCGCGAAGTACGGCTTACAGTCTTCTGGCGGAAAATTTGCTTTGCTTATCATCCCCGCATCGGTCATTGCAGCCTCGTACTATCTGCTCGTTATCGTTGCCCGCGGCGGGTCACTCACGGGTGACGACACTGCCCTTTTGAAAGTCATCCTCGATCTTACCTATCCGCTTGGCGACGTGATCATCCTCACTCTCGCTACCCTAATCTACGGGCTTTCGTACAGCTACTTTGGTGGTGTTTTCAAGAAAGCGATATACATGATCTTGTCGGGCTTTGTACTCATGTATTTTGCGGACTTTGCATTCTCCTACACCACAACGCTTGGCACGTGGTACCCAGGGGATTGGAACGATCTGCTCTTTGCGACTGCAATGCTCGCGCTATCATCAGGGGTGGCGCTCATGGATCCTGCATTTTTACATAAGGACTCTACTGCATAATATATGGCTACGCTCAATGAGGTCGCGGCAAAGATCATTCACGAGCAGGAGCTCGTGATCGGCCCACTCGCTTGGAGCGAAGCTGGAAAGGTGCAAGGCCTCACCATTGATTCAGGCAAAAAAGAAGTCACCATCTCCAATGGAGATCCCAAAACGGCAGTAGACCGGCTCGTCGCGCAATATGAGCGCCTCTTCGGCAAGGCTTCACAGGAAGTGTGCAGGGAAGCAGTTGCGAGCCTTATTGCCTCCATGTCTGCCGCAGAAGTTCCTTCAAGCCTAAGGACATAGTATTCTCAAACTTTGAATATGGAAAATCTTGAGGAGTCTAGGCTCGTCAAGGACACGAATCTGGAGACTGTTAATAACGCGGAAATGAATAAAATTGCGACCGAGCAATTTGGCTTAGTTAATATTCAAAAGATAGTGCCAGTTACCGGCGGTATCATAAACGAAACTTTTTTCCTTGACGCAGACGACCAGAAATTTGTCCTACAAAGACTTCACAAAATGTTTAACGCCCAATCGGTCGCCGACAGGGTTGTAGTGAGTGATTTTTTGAAACAGAAAGGCTGGAACGTGCCACAATATGCCAATGCACAAACGGGACAGAAGTTTGCCACAGACATTGCAGGACGGATATGCACGCTCTATTCATTTATACCCGGTACCACGGTGTCGGACGTTGAATCAATGTCTGAATCACAATCCCTGCAGGCAGGAAGAGTCTTACGACGATTCCACGATGACTTGGAGGGATTTTCATATACACCCACTTTCAAAATCGAGGGATTTCGAGACGTGAAATATCACGCGGAACTACTGCAATCTATGCTGCCAAAGATGGAGAACGACGCTCGCAATCTAAGCCAACAGGTCTTGAACGCATTAACGAGTCTAGATTATTTACAGGGAGATACACAACAAGTGATACATGGTGATCCAAAGATAGCCAACTTCGTATGCAACGCAGAAGGTGAACCTTTTTCAATTATTGATTTTGATACTCTTATGTTGGGCTCAAGGTTCATAGATATTGGTGACTTGCTACGATCACTGTCTACGACAGGCAATGAAACCAGTGCTGTGACGACCAATCGCCGGGCCGATGCAGCGCTTCATGGATATTACAATCAGGGTTTCGCCCATATGCAAGAAAAAAGATTCTCTAAAAAGGCCTACGAGGCCCGAAAGCTTATTTCTCTAGATTTATGCTCAATGTTCCTTATCGATATTATTAACGACTCTTACTTCAATTGGGATGCGTCACAATATTCTTCGAGAGCTGCCCATAATTTTGCTCGAGCCTCGCACCAGTGGAATACATACGAAAAGTTAGTCTAGTCATAATCATATGGAGAAATTTAAGAACACAGCACAACTAACAGAAGCTGATTCGCTTCACGACAACCTGGAAAAAATGGGTACTGATGAGTTGCTTCATGCCATGAACATCGAGGATAAGAAAGTTCCTGAGGCCGTGGAACAGGCAATCCCGCAGATTATAGCGCTTGTCGATATAATTGTGGAAAAAATGCAAGAAGGAGGGAGGCTCTTTTATATCGGCGCGGGTACAAGTGGGCGATTGGGGGTCGTTGATGCTTCGGAGTGCCCTCCAACATTCGGTATTCCGGAAGGTACAGTGATTGGAATCATCGCCGGAGGAGATAGGGCCATACGCCAGACGGTTGCTTTTGCGGAAGATGATAGGACGCAGGGTTGGGAGGACCTTCTTGAGCACAAAATAGATCCAAAGGATATAGTGGTCGGTATCGCGGCCTCGGGCAATACACCTTATGTAGTCGCTGCTTTGGAGGCTTGTAATAAAAGTAACATTATAACGGCATGTATCGTGTGCAATAAAGATAGCAGTGCGGCTCAAGTTTCTAAATACCCGATCGAGGTCATAGTCGGCCCTGAATTTATTACAGGAAGTACACGAATGAAATCTGGCACTGCACAAAAACTGGTACTCAACATGATCTCTACGGCCGTAATGATAAAGCTGGGGAAAGTGATGGGTAACAAAATGCTCGATATGAAGCTTTCGAATAACAAATTGATTGATCGCGGCACACAAATGGTTGTAGAAAAAACCGGCCTTTGACCCGGACCCCGAAATTTTGACACTCGGTCGAACATTAAAAACCGAGTAATATGACGAGCATATGGGATCAAAACACAGACTCGCTCCCGAGGTGAAGGCGGACATCGTTCGCAGGATCAAGGAAGAAGGCATCACGGTACAGCAGGCCGCCAAGGAGCATGGCGTCCACGAGACGACGGTGTACGGCTGGCTTGGCGGTGGCGTGAAAGGCGCGCCGACATTCGGTGAAGTCTCGAAGCTCCGGAAGGAGAACGAGGAGTACATTCGCATCATCGGCGAACTCACCGTGAAGCTTTCCACCGCTCAAAAAAGGGGCTGGTGAGGGAGAAGAGCAAGGCAGCGCTCGCACGCTCACTCGGTATCTCGCGGCAGTCGCTGTACTACACACGAAAGAAAGAAGCGGCGGACTGGGAACTCAGGCAGAAGATCGAGGGAGTACTGTCCGAGAGTCCCGCGTACGGCTCGAGACGAATCGCGCAGGCACTTCTCATCAACCGAAAGCGCGTTTCTCGTATCATGCGGAAGTACGGCATCCTTCCGTATCGGAGGAGGCGCACGAAATGGCGCAAACCAAGGAAGATACAGGTCATCTACCCGAACCTTCTCTCCCACACAACGCCAGAGTACCCGCACCACATCTGGGCCGCTGATTTCACGGAGCTTGCGTGGAAAGACCGACGAGTGTACGTGGCGACCGGGATCGACGTGTACACGAGAGAGATCGTTGGCGTCGCGGTGTCGCTCCGCAAAGGAACCCCACTCACGCTCCAGGCCCTCTACGGAGCACTCCTGAACAACCCCCGTCCTCTCATCTTCCACTCCGACAACGGCCGTGAGTATGACGCACGAGTATTCACTGACACGCTCACGAACGTTGGCACGCTCATCTCGCGCTCACTCCCCGGATCTCCGTGGCAGAACGGCTACCAAGAGTCCTTCTACGACAAGTTCAAGGTTGACCTTGGAGATCCGAACCGCTTCGCGACGCTCGGACATCTCGTCGCAGAGATCTACCGGACCATCTGGCGGTACAACCACACACGTATACACTCCGCGCTCAAGATGCCGCCGAGGCAGTTTGCGAACCTGCACGCGCTTGCTACGCTATCCTAGTGAGTGTCAAACAGAAGGGGTCCAGTTCAATCATTGCATCAGAGTTCAAACTGCTTTCGATTGCCGAGCAGTACATTTTTGAAAGTGCGCAACTTGGTATTACTGGACTAGAAACATTCTTCGGAGAACAAATTTATGGTGATCGAAATAAGCGTAAAGATGGAATAAAGCCAAATACTTCCAAATCTAGTACTCTGATATCCCCCTCCGGAACATCTGCAGGGGCAAATCAAGGGAGCGCGACTGGGGTGACGACACAAAGCACTTCCCCGAATTCAACAGCAAATGGCAGTGGCTCAACGGCGTATAGGGCGGCGTCTAACTCGCTCTCAGCTGCGTCAGCAGCGATTGGTCGAGGAGATTTTGCCGCTGCAAGTAGGCATTTAAGCAACGCATCCAGGGCGCTAGGCGGAGCAAGATGATATGAGCGTATTGATTTTGGAAATTTTGACATTAGTTATCGCCGCAGTAACTATTTACTTTGGGATAAAAATACTACGTCAAAGTGACGAGGAATTTATAGAGGAGGGCGAGCGGAAGGCAAGGGAGATTGCTAAGCGCGAAAAAAGATCCGAAGAAAGTGTAATGAAGCAATTTGTCTCGCCTTTGAAAGTAAACACAAGGTCATGGAGATTATATATGGGAGGGCGAGGTATAGCCCTTGGGTTTGTTCTGATCGTCGCTTTTTTTGCCATCTTAATCTATCATTTATACACGTAACAAAATAGTATGAATGTCTCACTAAAAATAAAAGTCCTAGTGAACCTACTCTACGTGTATGTAGGAATATACGCTAGCCTCTTTCTAGTTGGTATATCGACCATATCTTTTGATTCAGATGCGCTGCGCACGCTTATTAATCCAATAATTCATATTCTTGTTATATCTTGCATCGCATTCTTTCTGCCACGTAAAAAGGGCAGCTTAATGTACTGGGTTTCAGTTGTTCTAATACTGCTTGAACTTGTAAGGAAACTGAGCGGCGCGGGAATTCTAATCTGGCTGAAACGGGCTGGACTTGGTTCCGAAGCGACTGATCCAACATTCTTCATGTTTACCTTGGCGTTGCTATATTCTGGTATTTTTCTAGTTGCTTCAGTAATAATTTTGCAAAAGGATGTGCGAGTATATCTTAGGGGAAAAGGTGTCAGGAACCTTTAAGAATATGAAAACATCAACGAACCCGCAGGGCGACGTCAATGGACTGTACAACGCTGGCTCTGGCCTCGCGTGCAGCACGGGCGGTGTTATCTCCAGCACGACAGTCCAGAACATTTCCTACACGTACGACGCCAACGGCAACATCACGCAGATTAGCGACATGGGAAGCACGACCGCTTCGAGGACCGTTGCGTACGAGTATGACGATTTGAACAGACTCACGCTGGCATCGACGACCGCCGCCTCTTCGACGCCCTATAGACAGTCCTACAGCTACGATATTCTGGGCAGTATCACGGGGCTTGCGATATCCGGTGCTACAAGCACCTATACCTACGCCAACACCGGCTACGCCAACCCGCATTCCGTCACAAGTCTCGCTGGGACAACATACACGTACGACAAGAGCGGGAACGTGACGAGCGCTGGAACCAAAGCATTCTCGTGGAATTACAGGGATCGGTTGATGCAGGTCGCTACAGGGACAGCCAGCACGACGTATGCATATGACAATCAGAATCAAAGAGTTCGACAGACGGTGTTGGGGGTAAGCACGACGACGTATGCGGGCAAAAACTTTGACAAGGTAGCGACATCCACGCAGGCGACCACGACGAGTTACATTTTCTCAGGAGATATCCTAGTTGCCACGGTAGTCGGCAATGGCACTGCTACCACCACCTATTATGTGCATCCCGACCATCTCGGGAGTACAAATGTTGTCACGAGCGCATCGGGTACCGTCGTTCAGACGTTGGAATATTACCCCTATGGTTCTATCCGAATCAATGTGAGCTCTGACAGTTCATCTGCGAGCCGACAATTCATAGCACAGTACGCAGACCTTATATCCGCGCTCAACTACCTCAATGCTCGTTATTACAATGCTGCGAGCGGACAGTTTATTTCCCAGGATCCGATGTTCGTAACACTTTCAGCAGATGCATACGAGCTACTCAAAGATCCACAGCAGTTAAATTCTTATAGCTACGCAAGAAATAATCCGATTTCGATGAGCGATCCAACGGGTCTGTTGACGCAAAGGGAACAGCAAATCATCCAATTGCAAATACAGGTGATTTACCTTCAAGTTGCTTTGATAAATGTTTATTTGGGAACTGCCGCGGCTGGATCAGCCTTTCTTGATCCGATACAGGGCTATCAGGATGCCACCAATAAGAGCGGTAATGTATCTACTCCAGAGCAAATTGGTGCCAACATTGGAACTTCTGCTGCGATAGCAACACTTTTGCCAGCTATACGGGCAGGCGTTGCTTCGATATTAAAGCGAAGTACACAAAGTGTAACTGATGCGGCCGTCGCAAGTGGAAGAGCTACGAATATGAGTGGTACTGTACATGGTAATAGTCTTTCTTATGAAGGAGAGAGCTATGGCTACGTATTGGTCAATAAGAGTACTAAGGAGATCGTTAAATTTGGAGAGACTATCCATCCAGAAACTAGATATCCGAAGGCATTTCTTAATCAGAACAATCTGGAATTACAAGTTATATCAGCTGGTTCTAAAGCCGAAACTCATGCATGGCAACATTCAATGATTACTGAATGGTACAAAGACTTCGGTACTTTACCAGCGATTAATAAATCATTTTGGTAATTATTATGTCAGACAAGATAAATATTACAAGGGGTATTTTTGAACGGCTTATTTCTAGCGGTGCTACCATTGGAAATGAATATCCAATTGAGTTCGCATTTGCGGGAGATTGGGCCCGGTTATCAAAGTTGGAGACTTTTCTGGAAAAGAAGGGCTATCGAAGAGATCGATCACAGACCGATCAAATGCTCATAATGGTCGGTTCGTTTCAGCTTAAGCTGGACTCTTTACTTAGCTTGATTGAAGAAATGACGCAGTTAGCGAATGAATTTGGTGTGACTTACGATGGCTGGAGTATTGCCCCATAGGGTAACGGAGGTCAAACACATTATTAATAATTATAAAAATAATATGACAAACGTAATGAACAAGCAGGTAATAGTCGCTCTCGCCGGTCTGGTGCTTCTTGCAGTGGCAATGACAGCTCTCGCTCAAGAGGCGACGACAACAGCGGAAGTATCCACGACTACACCACAGGGGGTAGTTGCGGAAGCAACGTCAACGGCTACGACGATTGAGGATAGTACAGCAGACACAGGCTCAGTTCTCGGCGCTTCGACAACCGTTGCGACATCTACCGAAGCTGTGGCTGATACTAGCTCGCGCGACACCACCCCGAGAGACGAGCGACCGACAATCGCACTGCCAGAAGAAGCCGCATCCCCAGTTCCCGCAGCGGAGTCTGCCGCAGCAGCCACGTCCCCGCCTGCAGCTACTACGACACCGGCAAGTCCAATCACTACTTCCACAACAGTAGAGGATATTTCTGCTCTCCAAGAGAGCTACTACCAAAAAAGTGGGAAGTATCTCCAAATCCTTCCTGGCAATCAGCTGCCCGAATACGAAAGTGGCACAGTGGCCGAAAAGCTCGGTGCCAACGTCCCCGCAGACGTCCGTGTAGACGTGTACGCGGGTCCCCAAGGTAAGGGATACCAGATTACGTATGAAGAGGAGGGCACGATCTACATCGTAGGCTTCGGTCCCGAAGCAGAACACCGCACCTACTCATACCCAGCCCCAACCCCGTCAGCTACATCTACTGCCGCAACCATCTAATCGCGGCCCCGCTTGAAACTGATTCTATCGGGTGTAACATTCGCAACGTTCACACGCTCACTGTCAAGGTGAACATAAAGCGTATGAGAAAATGCCTTGGTATACTCCTCAAAAGAGTTACTACTGCGACCAACGAAGTGCCTCTTAGGTGAGTATGAATACGAAAATGCGCATTGCTCTCATGACCTATGCCATCGACGGCAGACGCGCCAAGGGTACCGCGCTTGTCGCACGGAAGTGCGTTCTGGAACTATTGAAACGAAAGGACGAGCTCGATCTCACCTTTATTCACTATGAAAAGACTGACGATGCTATGTATAGGGAGGGAGTTCGCGAGGTTCTGTTCCCGGAACTTTGGCCGCGTTTTTTGAACAGACGATCGCTCCGCCAGATCTACTACTTTTTTACCACCAAGGACCGATACGACGTTGTGCAGTGGTTTCAGCCACGACTGTATCCATTTTTCTGGTTTGCACCCGCAACACATATTGTGGTGAATTTGCATGGAGCGGGAGACATTACGGCGCCCCGAGCGTTTTTCGATATTCCACGCGCCGTATTCAATTTCGTTATAAAATATTTTAGTACATACATCACTGCCGCTATCGCTGTTTCATATGCGGCACGTGACGAGATAGTAGCTCACTACAAAATACCTCCTGAAAAAGTGCACGTTATTTATAATGGCGGTGGTGAAGATTTTGTGCCTATCGTAAAAGAAGAAGCGTTCCGTGTAGCGGAAGCATATGGCATTGACCGCCCATTCGTACTTGCTGTCTCGCGCCTTCAGCCGCATAAAAACCTCGCCCGTTTGATAGACGCCTACACTCGCGCGCGGCAATCAGGAATACATCAATTGTTGGTCATTGTCGGAGAATCAGCCGGAGCCGAAAAAGAACTCTATGCCCAGGCAAAACGATCGCCCCATGCCGACGATATTCGTTTTATATCGTATGTTCGGGAGGAAGACTTGAACGCCCTCTACAGCGCGGCGGATCTTTTTGTGTATCCATCTCTCGACGAAGGATTCGGCCTACCCGTGATCGAGGCGTTTGCATCGGGCACGCCAGTCGTTTCATCAAATATACCGGCCCTCAAAGAGGTCGGGGGAGGTGCCGCGCTTCTCGTCGATCCGCACAGCACCGAATCAATAGCAAAAGGCATACGCGAGGCCCTAGGGGCGGATACACCAAAGAAATTGATTGACAAAGGGTTGGCGAGAGCATCTTTCTTTACATGGGAAAAAGCCGGAAACAATCTTTTTGCGCTCTATGCAAAGCTCTGATATGCAAAACATATGTCCCTTGTGCGGTTCGGATGTACTGCAAGCGAAAAAGGAGACGCACGAAGATGGCGATGTTCTCTACACGCTCTACCACTGCGCAAAGTGCGGTGTGGAATACTGGTTGCCTCTCAAAAACCCGGGCGCCAACTGGTATGCACACGATGAACGATATGCGGGGGCCAACGAGAATCCCCCACTTGACCCCAATTGGAACCACAAAAAAGCCATCTCCTTTCTCAAGGGGAAGAAAGGCCGGGTGCTCGATGTTGGGTGTGGCACGGGCAATTTTCTCTCATGGGCAAATAAAAACGGGTGGGAGGTCTGGGGAATAGACTTCGACCCCAATGCAGCGAAAGCGGCACGGGAAGTGTTCGGACTCCCGAATATTTCTCTTGCCACACTTGCGGAATTCATTCGTGCGCATCCCGAGCTCACGGGAACATTCGACCTCGTCACATTTTTCGACGTATTCGAACATATCGACGACCACAACGACTTTGCCGCTCTCGTGTCGCGCCTCGTAAAGAAAGGCGGGCATATTGCGATGAGCATGCCGTATCGCAAGGGCGCAAGGTGGCTACAGCCGCACGATTTGCCGCCGAGACATCTCACGCGGTGGGATAGGAGCTCTCTTATGCGTTTCTGGGGACGTCACGGATTCAGCGCCCAGTTTATAAAACGCGTCCCTGCTTCGCTTGATGCGATACTTATGAAATTCCGTTTTACGTACGGGAAGGCATTTTCGTTCGGACTCGTACGCAAAGCACAGATGAAGGAACGCGAGAACGGTGTGCAAAAAAAAGGAGCGCCCCGCAGCGTGCGAGTGCGTGTCGTGCATGCGCTCGCGAAGGCCAAGGATGCCGTTCTCTTTGGGATCCCGGCGCTGCTCACATGGCTCGCTCTCCTCCCCAGCGAGAAGCGGTATACGACCCTCTATCTCATCGCGCGGAAAGAAGACGCCTAATGTACGCTTTTCCATCGTAGCCCGCGCTCAACCTCCGCCTATTCTCCGTATGGTATGATGACCCTCATTATGCATCGCTTGCACATCGCACTCCAGGGTGCATGGCCAGCACTTCTCATCGTGGGAATAGTGGCAGCCGCTCAGATCTTCCTTATCACGCGGCCGCTCGAATATCTACTCACCAACATCTTACCAGACGACGCATTTTATTACTTCGAGATCGCGCGCCAGATAGTGCTTGGCTCTGGATCGACGTTCGACGGACTCGCGGCAACCAATGGCTATCACCCGCTCTGGATGCTCGTACTTTTACCCTTCTTTGCCGTATTTGGCGCGGACGTTGGAGGGCTCGAGCCAATACGGGCGGCGCTCGCGCTCTCCGTCCTCCTCAACGCGGCGACGGGATTATTGGTGTGGCTCATCCTCGGACGATTTACCACGAATGTATTCGTGCGCACGCTCGGGCTCGCCATATGGGCGCTCAATCCTTTTTTGCTGTACCAGGGTGTGAACGGCCTTGAGACGAGCCTCTCGCTTTTCTTTGTCGCGCTGCTTTTTTGGCAGGCGCTTAAGATCGAGGAGAAGATGGCAGCGCAGGGCCAAGTCACCCTTCTGAACCTTGTTGCGTTCGGCCTCATCGGCGGACTTTGCATTCTCGCGCGCCTCGATACTGCCGTGTATGTCGGTGCGATACTCCTATGGGTATGGTTGCGCGAGATGTCTCGACAAAGTTTCAAGCAAGCAGTGCTCGCGGGGATCGTCGTTTTCGTATGCGTTGCTCCATGGCTTTTGTGGAATGTTACGAACTTCGGCATGCTCACGACATCATCTTCCGGCGCAAATATGCTTGTCAACCACACGCTTATCTTTCAGGATAACGGGACAGGCGTCTACCAGGCTATAAAAGGGGAATTCTATATGATCCACGGGCACATAAGCGCTCTTATGCTGCGCACGAGCGCGCCAGGGCTCGCGTACATGCTGTTCGGTTCGGCGCTCGCGCTCTTCAGCATCGGTGCGTGGACTATACCGCGGCGATTGCGCGATATCCCCGTTGCCTACTCCTTCGCTCTCGGCTTTGCCTTGCTGTTCTTCCTGAACGTCGCGGTGCGATGGACGGGCGGCAGATGGTATTTCGTATCGTTCGGGATACTGGTCGCGATCCTCGCGGCCGTAGTTATCGACACCATCCGCGGGCGCTGGCCGTTTCGGGAGCGGACGAAACAGCTTGCCGCTTTGGCGCTTACAGGTTTGATCGCGTTCTTATTTTTCACGTGGTGGCATAAGGAATTGACGGACCCTGCGGTGCAACAGCGCGAAATGTATGCCACGGCGCTCTGGCTCGATGACAATCTTCCGGATGCGCGGGTGGGAGTGTTCAACGCGGGCATCATCGGATACTTCTCACACGCGGACGTCATTAATCTCGACGGCCTCGTGAACAACGACGCATATAGAGCGATGAAGGAGCAAAGGCTGTACGAGTATCTCCACGATGCGGGTATCACACACCTTGCGGATTTTCCCATTTACCTTACCTATCGTTACAGGAGTTTCTGGGGCGTGCCTGACATCACTGAGCACTTAGAAGAGCTACAGACGGTATTTCTTGGCGGGCATAGCCGGAGCGGCGATGGCTTGCACATTTATAAGGTGAAATAACCATGCTTGGAATATGCCAGGTCGCACGCGGGTATCCCTCATCTTGCCGGCCATCGACGAGACGGCCTCGCTGCTTGAGACCGTGCGGCTCTCTGCGGCAAGCCTGCCGCACAAGACCCTCGAGTACGTGATCGTCTCGCATCCGAAGTACACCACGCCCGAGTGCCGTGCCGCTATCAAAACGCTGCAAGAGCGCTATGGCACAAGCGTCGTGCATTTCGATCAAACCCTTCCCGGCATCGGCGGGGCGCTCCGCGAGGCAATCCTGCACGCGAGCGGCGACATAGCCGTGATCATGGCATCGGACCTCGAGACTGATCCCACGGCGCTGCCCGCGCTCCTCCAGAAGCTTGAAGAAGGGTACGACATCGCTGCCGCGACGCGCTGGGCCAAGGGCGCGGGATTTCGTGGATACCATCCCATCAAGTTCGTCCTAAACTTTATTTTTCAGCGGCTCTTCAGGATCCTGTATTGGACCGATCTCACCGACCTCACGTACGCGTACCGCGCATACCGCACCGATCTTCTCAAAAAGATCCGATGGGAGGAAACGGACTTTTCGTTCCTCTTCGAGGCGATCCTAAAGCCGCTCCGTATTGGCGTGAAGGTGACGGAAGTGGAAACGCCATGGAAAGCGCGCACCGAGGGCGTGAGCCACAACTCGTGGAAGCAGACCTTCGACTACGCGCGCGTGGGTGTGCGAGTGCGATTTCTTCCAAAATCCCGCATTCTGTACTAGACTCCTTCAATGTCACGACCTGCGCTCATCACCGGCGGCTGCGGTTTCGTCGGTCGTCACCTCGTGAAAGCGCTCCTCGCACGGGGGCACAGAAATATCTGGCTCGTGGACGACCTCTCGACCGGTAAATGGCCGGAGCAGTGGCTTAGGGGTTGGGAAAAGAGGAGCGTTCGTGGACGGTTCGAGTATTCGCTGGGGAAGCGCCACATAACACTAATTCGCGCCGACGCTTGGCATTTCTTTCACGACCACGCACTCGGCCGTCCCAAAGAAAAGCTTCCCGCCTTCGGCGATGTCTTCCACCTTGCCTCTATCGTCGGGGGCAGAAGCCTCATCGAGGGGGACCCGCTCTTGGTCGCAAAGGATCTCGGTATCGATGCCGCCTTCTTCTTGTGGATCTCGCGCAAGCCGGCGAGAGTGGGCCGCGTACTTTATGCCTCGTCGTCGGCCGCGTACCCCACGCATCTGCAGAGCGCACAGAAGGCGATAGCGCTGCGTGAATCGCACATCGATTTCGATTCAGGCCGGATAGGCGTACCCGACCTCACGTACGGCTGGTCGAAATTGACGGGCGAATATCTCGCACGGCTCGCGCATACGAAGTACGGCATCCATATCGCGACGGTGCGCCCATTTTCCGGATATGGTGAGGATCAGGATCTCACGTACCCGACACCCTCTATCGCACTGCGTGTCGCGCGTGGGGATAACCCGATTGACGTGTGGGGCACCGGAGATCAGGCGCGCGATTTTGTGCATATCGACGACTGCGTCGATGCGTTTTTTGCGATCCTCGACAAAGTAAAAGACGGCAGCGGCATCAATATTGGCAGCGGCATCTCGACCTCGTTCAAGGAACTCATTGCCCAGATGCTTCGCCTCGAGAAGCGGAAAGCGGAGATACGCCCTCTTTCCAAGAAACCGATTGGTGTCGCCAATCGATATGCGCATACGGCGGGCTTGAACAAGATCGGATGGAAGCCCAAAGTGTCTATCAAAGAAGGCATGGCTCGAATGCTCGATGCAGCGCATAAGCGGCTCGCTGGCAATGACCTGCCATTCTCAATATGAATGCAAAGCCCAGTGCAGCGATAGTGACGACCACGATATATGTGCCTAAGCTGCTCGCTGCGTATGCAAAAGATGCCAAGGAATATAAGCACGATGTACTTTTCATCGTTATCGCCGACAAGAAAACGCCGCAAGAAGCTGAAAACTTTTGCGCTTCGCTCAAAAAGAGGGGAATTTTAATAGAATATTTCTCGTGCGCGAGACAAGAAAAATATCTCTCGCGCTTCCCTGCTCTAAAAAAACATCTTTTGTGGAACTCTATCCAGCGCCGGAATGTCGGTATCCTCTTCGCCTACGAAAGCGGTTGCTCTACCGTGATCACGATCGATGACGATAATTTCCTCGTTACGAAAGACTTTATCGGCGCACATCAGGTGCAGAGTGAAAGAGTGTGTGACGTCGTCAAGACCAATACCGGTTGGGTAAATGTCTGCGCATTGCTCAAAGAGCGAGAGGACAGACGTTTTTATCATCGTGGCTTTCCGCTCGAGAAGCGTACGCCAAAAGAAAAGTGGACTGTAAAGAAGACGAACGTTCGCCCGGTAGTGAACGCGGGCCTGTGGCTCGGTGACCCTGACGTCGATGCGATGGAGCGGCTGTATCACCTCGCCGATCCGACCGAAGCAGTTCAATACACCGGAAAACGCACCATGGCACCCGCGGAGGGTGTATGGACGCCGTTCAATTCGCAGAATACGGCCATCCGCCGCGATGCGATCCCCGCCTATTTTCTCTCGCCCTATATCGGCCGCTACGACGACATTTGGGCCGCCTATATCATTAAGCACATTGCTGACCATCTACATGACTCTATCTGCTTTGGCGAACCCGTCGTCGAGCAAAAAAGGAACCCTCATAATTATTGGAAGGACTTCGACCAAGAGCGCTACGGCCACGCGCTGACGCTTCGCTTCGTGACTGCGCTTTCGCGCATACGACTTTCGGGAACGACATACCAAAAGTGTTTTAAGGAGATCACCGCTATGCTGCCGAGAGAAATCGGAAAAGAAAAGCTGAGTGATCAGGAGAAACAATTCTTCGTGAAATTCTTCGCAGGCCTTCGCATCTGGCGCGACGTTTTTGTCTCCTTATAGAGAAGGTCGGGACATGCCCGACCTCCGTTTTGCCCCGATCATGCCGTTCGGGGATAGTCTCCGAATCCGCGTAGGAGCTTTTGAATGCCATGTCGCTCCTGCCGCATCGTGAGCGCATACGCGGCAGACTGGTTCATCGCGACGAACTCGTCGAAGTGCTCCGGTAGGAACTGCTCCGCGTCAACGAACTGCACTCTATCGGCGACGTCGGTTCTTTTCGTTCGCTCGGCCAATCGGTTGAGGATGGGCCGGGCTCGCGGCAGCCGGAACGCCATACCAACGACGAGGGCTACGTCGAACCGGCCGCTTTCCACGATGTCGAGGATCGCGGTCGCATCGTCCTCCGTTGTCCTGCTTTCCGCGACGATCTTGACGTTCCGTGCTTGGCCGGCGAGATCGTTGAAGTGCGCGCGCATGACGCCCGCCTCGGAGATCTTGCTCACGCTCAATCCGAAGCGATGGTCCATTGCGCGGGGCCGCCCGCCCGTAATCATCAGGTGAGCGTCTCGGTGAATGCGCGACAGGTGGAAGAGTGCTTTTACGCACATCTGCCCGCCGCCGAGATACGCATTCTCTTCATTGCCCCTGAGCGCCGGGCGATGAGTATGCGTGCGGACGACACGACCCTCGCGACCCTCGGGAAACTCCACCTCTTGGAATAACTCCGAAGGCAACCACTTGTCACCATCCGTAACGACGGAATGGCCGAATGTAGCAAGAAGCGTGCGCACTGCTGCTCTCCCTTTTGCCTCTGACCTGGTTCTCGCTTGCAGAACCTTCGCATTGCGCGAGCCGGAAGTCAAATCGAACTTGATCTTGGGGTAGAATTGCTTCCTGCATGCAAAGGCGGTATTCTCAAACAAAAGAGCTCATATGAAAAAGATACTCGTTACGGGCTCCTCTGGCACGATCGGCACGGAGCTCTGCATACAGCTCTCATATGAAGGATACGAGGTCCATGGGCTCGACCGGAAGCTTCCTCAGACGGAGCAGAACGGGCTGGAGAAATTCACGCAGCTTGACCTCTTGGAGAGAGAGAAGCTCGGTGCACTATCGGGCGATTTTGACCTCGTTATCCACCTGGCGGCGAATGCGCGGGTCCACAATCTCGTGGTGAATCCCGACCTTGCGCTCGAGAATGCCATCACGACGCATACCGTGTTCGAATTTGTCCGGAAGAACAAGATACCGCGCATCCTCTTTGCTTCTTCGAGAGAGGTATACGGAAATCAGGACACTCTCCCCATCGAGGAGGGTCGCGCGAGCCAGCGATTTTCGCAGAGCCCCTATTCATCGAGTAAGATCTTCGGGGAGAGCTACTGCTATGCGTATAAAACCGTGTACGATATTGACGCGAAACTCTTGCGGTATTCCAATGTGTATGGCCGGTGGGACATCTCGGATCGGTTTGTACCGAAGCTCATACGCTCGCTTCGGGATAATGCACCCTTTATCATCTATGGAGAGGAAAAGTCCATGTCGTTCACCTATATAGATGACTGCGTGAGCGGGACCATTCAGCTCGTTAGAAGCTGGGACACGCTGCCCATGGAAGTAAACGTCGCTTCGGAAACAAAAGATCGTCTGGTAGACGTAGCGGAACTCGCGAAGCGCATGATGGGCTCCTCGTCAGAGATAACCATCGGAGAAAATCTCCCCGGCGAGGTGTGGAACTACCAGGCAAACATTGATGTCCTGAAGAAAACAGGGTGGGGACCGAAATTCACGACAGAGGAAGGGCTGAAGCTCTCCATCGATTGGTATCTGAAGAATGCATAGGAGAGCGCGGAGCACGATTCGTTATGCCATAGGAGGTATAAGCCATCGCCGGCGTATAGCGAACCAGTGCGGGAAGCGGCGAGCGCTTTCGTTTAGCAACTGTTGCCAATGGGAAGTGTAACGTGCATACTGCAGCCCATGAACCCCGTTAGAGATTGCCATCAGATTGCGCGCCTTCAATGATACGCAGAGGCGGGAGCTTATTTCTTATGAAAACTCGGGAAACTATCTCTAACGGGGTGAAGAAAAGGAAAAGCACGCCTCGCTGGGTCGCGGTTTCCGGGGGGTTTGATCCCTTGCATATCGGGCACGTACGCTTGTTCCGCGAAGCGCGGAAGCTTGGCGAAAAATTGGTTGTCATTATGAACAACGACAATTGGTTGAGGGCGAAGAAAGGCTTTGCATTCATGTCGCAAAACGAGCGCGCCGAGATCATCCGCCATCTTCCGTTCGTCGATAAGGTTGTGTTTACGGATCACACTAAGAACGATACCGACATGAGCGTTGTGCATATGCTGCGCAGGCTTAAGCCCGCGATCTTCGCGAACGGTGGCGACCGCAATACAAAAGACGCGAGAAACAAGAGGTCGTCATTGAATGCCGAACAAAAGTATTGTAAAGAGCATGGCATCAAGATCGTTTATAACGTTGGCCATGGCGGCAAAGTGCAATCGTCTTCGTGGCTGATCAAAAGTGCGACCCGGCCCACTTTGCGCGCGGTGCGCCCCTGGGGGGAATATTATGGTTGGGATCAAGGCGCAAACTGGAACCTCAAAACGATCTACGTCAAACCAAATAAGCGGTTGAGCCTGCAGTATCACCACCATCGCGAGGAATGGTGGCTGCTTGTCTCCGGCGACGCACAAGCGACGACAGGGCAAGGGGAAGACACGCAAACAATCGAGCTCAGAAAAGGAGTGGTGTTTCAAGTCGGCAAAAAACAGGTACACCGGCTTTCCTCCAAGAAAGGTGGCGTCATCGTCGAGGTCGCGTATGGAGATTTTGACGAAGAAGATATAGTTCGTCTTGAGGATGACCACGGTCGCGTCCCGCCGCGCAAACGCACTTCAAATTCTTAAGCCAGTAGTGATAGAATGTTGCTCATGGTACTCCAGCAGACTCTCAGGTGGCTCGTGATCGGCTCGATATTTGCCCTCACCATCATCCCATTTATCATTGCCCAATCGCTCTACTTTCCGTTCATTACGGGCAAAAATTTCACGTTTCGTATTCTTGTTGAGGTCGGCGCTGCCGGGTGGCTCGCGCTCGCACTTATCTATCCTGCATATCGCCCGCGCCGCTCGTGGATTTTGGGTGCCTTCGCCGTCTTTGTCGCGATCGTTGCACTTGCCGACGCGTTCGGCGCATATCCTTTTAAAAGCTTTTGGAGCAACTATGAGCGCATGGATGGCTTCGTTACGCTTGCGCACCTCTTCGTGTATTTCGCTCTGGCCACATCGATGCTTACGAGCGAGAAATTGTGGCGCGCATTTTGGAATGTGTCGATCATCATGTCTCTCGCCATTGCCTTCTACAGCTTTTTGCAGCTCTTTGGCGTTGCGAGCCTCAACGCGGGCTTCTCTTCCGTCGAGCGCCTTGATGCCACATTCGGCAACCCGATATACCTCGCGGTGTACATGCTCTTCCATATATTTATCGCAGCGCTCCTATGGATCGGCTACTGGCGAGAAAGCAAGCCGGGCAAACGATGGCTTCTCTCGTCATTCTACGGCGCGGTGATCTCTATAGATAGCCTTGTCCTTTTGTTGACCGGGACGCGCGGCACAATGATCGGCCTCGTAGGAGGGATATTCGTTGCGGCCACCCTCATCGCGCTCTTTGAGCGCGATCGCTCCATAAAGAAATGGGCAACGGGAATTGTTGTTGGGACTCTCGTACTTGCGGGAGGCTTTTATTTCCTGCGAGACAGCGCATTTGTGCACAGCATCGGGTTTCTGAACCGCCTCGCGACGATCTCGCTAACCGACGCGACCACGAAGTCTCGATTCATGAATTGGGGGATGGCGTGGGAGGGAGTAAAAGAGCGGCCCATCCTTGGATGGGGGCAAGAGAACTATGCTGTCGTGTTTGATAAGTACTACAACCCAGGCATGTACAATGCCGAGCCGTGGTTCGATCGCGTGCACAATATTGTCTTCGACTGGTTGATCGCGGCGGGCTTCCTTGGGCTCATTGCATATTTCAGTATATTTGCCGCAGCGCTCTATGCCCTTTGGCGAGCCGTTTTACAGGGGGCACATATTGAGGAGAAGGCGCCGAATGTGCGGCGCAAGGAAGCAGACGTGAGCGCTTTTTCGGTCATGGAGGCCAGTATTTTGACGGGGCTTCTGGCAGGATACATGATCCACAACATGACGGTGTTCGACAACATCGTGAGCTACATATTGTTCGCATCCGTCGTTGTCTATATCGCGTGGCGCGAAAGCGCTTTTCGCGCCACGCCCGTGCTGTGGTCGCGCTCGCTCCCGCAAAGCGCCATTGCCTTCGTTGCGGGAGGCGCTGCCCTCGTCGTATGGGGAGTTGCTTCATATGTGAACGGCGCGGCTCTCGCGCAAAATAGGCTTCTCATACAAGCGATCACCCCACAGGAGGCAGGGTTGGAGAAGAATCTTGAATACATGAAAGGCGCGATCGCAGAAAACTCCGTAGGGACGCAGGAGGCCCGCGAACAGCTCGTACAGATCGCAAGTAAAGTCGCGTCGCTCTCGGAAGTAAACATCGCCGTGAAGCAAGATTTTTATGACACCGCCGTTGCGCAAATTCAGCAACAAGGAGAAGCGTCTCCACTCGATGCACGAGCCCCGCTTTTCCTCGGGGTCGTCCATAGCGCGTATGGAAATCATGAGGCTGCGGCAAAAGCATTCGCTCACGCGCTCGAGCTCTCTCCGAAAAAACAGGGCATCCTCTATGAGATCGCGCGCAATGCCAACCAACGTGGCGATGTCGTCGGAGCACTGCGCGCACTGAAACAGGCATTCGAGCTCGAGACAAGCAATATACAGGCGCGTATTTTGTATGCTGCCGCGCTCATCAGCGTTGGAAATGATGCAGAAGCCGACACGTTGCTCGCACCGATCATTGAGACGGGCGAGGCAGCCGATCCGCGCATCGCGGCCGCGTATGTCGCGAAGAAACGCTATGACAAGATCGTTCTCATTTGGGAGGCCTATGTGAAAGCCCAGCCGAACGATCCGCAGGGCTACTTCACGCTCGCAGGTGCTTACTATGGATCGGGCGATCGTGCAAAAGCAATTAGTTCACTCGAGACCGCAGCGAAACTCTTCCCTGAGTCAGCTCCGCAGGTGGCAGCTTTTATCGAGCAAATACGGGACGGAACCCTAAAAGTTGAATAGCCCATTGCAAGCAACAACTCTCTTGCTACAATATGTAGGTGAGTGCCACACATTCGTGTGATTAGTGTGGTTCTATAGATTGAAAGTCGCCCTTCGCACCTCCCTCACGGGAGGTGTTGGGTTTTTATGCGGTGGGGATACTCGGCCGGTGAGGTGCTGTTTGTCCGATACAATAGAGAGGTGATACGCCGCGTTCTCGTCGGGGTTTCTTTTCTCTTACTGTTGCCTCTATTCGCATCCGCCACAACCTGCCTCGACCTCTCCCGCACCCTCTCCCAGGGCTCCACCGGGAGCGACGTCTCCCGTCTCCAAGAGTTCCTCCGCACCAATGCAGGATACGCCGGCGCCATCTCGGGCAACATGGGACCGCTCACGATCGCCGCCCTCACACGCTGGCAGGTATACAAAGGCATCATTCCCACAGCCTACTCACCCGGCGCCGGCACGACGGGCCCCAAGACGAGAGCGGCCATGGCCTGTGGTTCGACTCCGCTCACCACAAGCACCCGCGCTCCCTCCGCAAGTCCAACACCTGCAGCTTCTCCAACAGTCGCCTCCCTCCTCGCCCAGCTCAACACACTGAAGCAACGCCTCGCAGAACTGCAGGGAAGTCCGTCCCCAGTATCGGCCTCCGTCACGTTCTCAAGAACTCTCGACATCGGCGCGCGCGGCACCGACGTCACCGCGCTCCAAACCCTCCTCAAATCCAGTGGCTTTCTCTCTGCCGAAGCAACAGGCTACTTCGGCACACAGACGAGAGCTGCTGTCATTGCATATCAAAGAGCGAACGCGCTCGACGCGGTGGGCACCGTTGGCCCGAAGACGAGGGCGCTTTTGAATGTCCAAACAGGAACGACATCGCGACCTCCGCCAGCTGGCGGAGGAGGCGGAGGCGGGGGAAACCCGCACCCACGCACATTCGCCTCCTGCTCTCTCGACAGCACCACACTCTCAAGCGGACAATCGCAAACTTTCTACTCCAACCGCTCTGTCCAGTCACCACTCCAATGCTCATCAGTCGCGCAAATACGCACATGTCTCGACGGCGTATTGAGTGGCATAGGTACGTACGCGACGTGCACTGAAGTGACCGTGCCCGAGCGGGCCTCCTGCACCGTCGGGAGCACCACCATCAAAGACGGAGAAACGGGCACATTCTATTCCTCCGATTCCGCAATCACTCCGACGCTCTGTTCGTCGATATCGCAAACACGTACCTGCACTGACGGCACGCTCTCAGGCTCAGCCACCTTCAACATCGCTTCGTGCGAACAAAAAACTACACTTCCGACCATACAAGCCTCGTGCATGCTTGACGGCGAAACGCTCCAAAGCGGATCATCGCAAACCTTCTACACATCGAAAGCTGTCTCATTCGGCACTCTCTGCTCATCTGTTGCGCAATCACGCACCTGTGCCGATGGAGCTCTCTCTGGCTCCGCAAGTTTTGCCTTCGCAACCTGTTCAGTTGCAGCACCCAGCTCTTGCACACAAAACGGCGTATCGGTCTCGCACGGTGCATCACAAACCTTCTACTCATCACAAACGCTTCCTTATGGACAGCAGTGCTCCGCAATTTCGCAATCACGTAGCTGCTCGAACGGAACGCTCTCGGGGCAGTCCACATATCAATACGCGACGTGTGTTGTCAGCGCTCCTCCGCTTCTCGCTCCAACCGTAACCTTCACGCAAACGCTGGCGACGACGACTTCTGACGGTACGACGGGGGAGTCGTTCACCGTCGGGTGGAGTGCCACTGGGGCGACTGCGTGCACGGTTCAAAAAAGTTTCCCGGATGGCACCATCGCAAATCCATGGGGTAGCGGCGTCTCCGGCTCGCAGGTCGCAAGCCCGTTCAAGCTCGGCATTCACAAATGGTGGATCGATTGCACCGGTAACGGGGGAACCACGCACAAAGAATTTATTCACGATGTTGTAACGTCGCAGGCAACGGACATCACGGAGAACTTCAATTCACGGGAAGGTTTCTCGCTCAAGGTGAGTGGTGACCCTGCGCTGATCGATTACGCAATCGAAAATGGGATGCTGAAACTCACGCATCGCCCGCATGATCGCGTCAATTTCGGTGGCGTCGAGAAATCGTACGAAGTCGATCTCAGCAAAACCGTATGGTTCGATTTCCGCTTTCGGATGCAGGAGCAGCTCTTGGGGCAAGACCTGTACACGACACTCAAATTCAATGGGCGTGAGGATCTCTCGCTCACAATAGAGATCAACAGCGAGCAGCACTGGAAACATGTGTACTTGGATGGGAAAGGCGAACCCGCGTGTACTGCTAAACCATCGGACGATGAGTACATTATCGGCGCATCTCCGGCGCTCTTCCAAAGCAGCGAAACGCGCGTGCGTTATCCAACAGGATACACAAAGCCATACACGGAGTGGACAACGTATTCAATAAAGTACGAACCGCCTCCGGCCGCTGGCGGACAGGGAGTCTTCACATTCTACGTGGATGGACGCGAGGTGCCGGGCGTAAAGATCGACGAACCGGGTAAGATCCTGGAGACACGTACGAGCGGGCTCGCAGGGATGAAACGTGTCCCCGTCACCGTGAGTTTCGGTCTCCTCATGGACGGGCGCGAACATGGCTACCCCGGCAATCGGTACGGCGTTCGTGGGCGCGGATGTTATGCCGACGCGACACCCGCACGCCCAGTGCCCGTCACGTACCCCGCTAAATTCGCTAACAACGATGGCAGTGCCTTCAAGACGGATTGGATGAAAAAATTTGATGCGATCGCGGTTTTGCTCATGGACGCGACGAAAGGCGTGGGCCTTCCATGCAGTGAATATCAAACGCCCCGCAGCTCCCACGGCCTGTTTGAGGCGATCAACGCCTGCGGAATACCCACGGGAACCTTTGGGGTCTACGACAAGTACCAACGTCGACTCGCACAATCAGCATCTCAGCCAGTCTCCGGAAGTGTCCGCACCGATCTCGAGAATCGGATCTGGAACGGGATCTATGAGGGAACAATCGACTTTGATGCGGCCGTCTTGATGGGAACGATACCACTTCCGAATGCAGACCACCTCATTTGGGGCTACACTCCTGCCGGAGCGCGCGCGAAGTTACAAGCCTCGCTGGATCGTCAGGCGCAATTTTACGCGCATCTCGCGCCTCCAGAGCGCTATGTATGGGACATGTTGCATGACAAAGGCGGAACCGTAGAAGCTGCACATCTAGGGTATGTCACGCCAGTGGCTCTGCGCGCGAGCGATATCTGGCAGGTCTTAAGTCCGCAAGAAAAGGCGGACATCCAGGCACCGTCGACACCAGTCCCTGGCGTCTTTTACTGGGACTATTTCCGCATCAGCTATTCCCCGCCGCAGGTAGTAGCGAACAATTCCCAGACGAACACAAATCTCGCCTCTGCCCTGACTGCGCTCGAAGGCGTGATGAAAACGCTCTTGGGGATATTCGGCCGGTAATACGCGCTCGAGATTTCGCTTGCGAGGTTGTTTGTGAATGCTACGCTGGATACTGGTATGGTGCTTTGGCACCATACGGCGTCTTCGTTCGGACGAAGTGTAAGCAAGCTTCCACTTCGGATCCTCACTAGCCGCCGTAGGGCATAGCGTGGAGGGCGGCGGCACTCACTAAGACTTTCACTTTGGAGCTCGCACCCGTCCTCCACGCTATGTCTTACGCACAGCGTGTTCGGCCGGGTGCTCGCATGCCCTGATACTGCGTCTTCCGAATTTTCATCGCGATCTATTTTGGAAATAATGTTTCTATTTTCATCGCATATTCATTTGCGAAAAATAAAAGTTATCCACACGCGCGCGCACAAAAAAAAGATTTTACACGCACGCATGCAATACTGAAAGAGTAAAACGCATTCCTTGCTCACTAGAGAGAGATATGCGGGTCGACTTTAAATACCAGTAGCTATACGCGTATGGCAAAAAAGAAAAAGGCAAAGAAGGCAAAGAAGAAGAAGCGATTGTAATTCTTCAAAACGATCCCTCCACTCGGAGGGATCGTTTTTTTCATGTGCGTATGCACGAAATTTGATGTAGGATGCCTGGAATGAGCTTTTGGAGGAGATTGTTTGGAGATGAGAACCTCGCGGCCTTGCGAGCTGCTGAGCCAATCGTCGCTGCAGCAAATGGCTTCGAAGAAGCGATGAAAGCGCTCTCTGATGAGGCGCTCCGCGCGAAGACCGAAGAATTCAGGAAGCGCCTCGAGGAGGGCATCGCGCGAGGGCTCAGTGAGAGCACGATGCTCGCTGAGCTGGCGCCCGAAGCGTTCGCCGCTGTGCGCGAGGCGTCACGCCGCACGCTCGGGCAGCGGCATTTCGATGTCCAGCTTATCGGCGGCATGATCTTGCACCAGGGCGGCATCAGTGAGATGCGCACTGGTGAAGGAAAGACGCTTGTCGCGACGCTACCGGCATACTTGAACGCGCTCGAAGGAGGAGGCGTCCACATTGTTACGGTCAACGATTACCTCTCGCGCCGCGATGGCGTGTGGATGGGGCAGATCTACCACGCGCTGGGGCTCTCGGTGGGCATCATCAATCACGAAGCTTCATTTGCATATGACCCTGCGCATGTGCCTGTAGATGAGCGTTCGGAAGAGGAAAAAGCACAAGATGAGACGGGCAGCTTCAAGGTTATGCAAGATTTTTTGCGGCCTGTTTCGCGCCGCGAAGCGTATGCCGCGGACATCACCTACGGCACCAACAACGAGTTTGGCTTTGATTACTTGCGCGACAATTTGGAATACGAACCGGGCGTGTTGCGCCAGAGGGGGTACCACTATGCGATCGTGGATGAGATCGACTCTATCCTTATTGATGAGGCGCGAACGCCCTTGATCATTTCTGCCCCGGTCTCGGACGCCGAATCGCTCTACGGCCGCTTTCGAGATATTGCCGCCACGTTGCAGAAGGATGAGGATTACACCATCGAACACAAGCACAAGCAGATAATACTTTCGGATAGCGGGATAGAGAAAGCGCAGCACGCGCTCGGTGTCGAGAATATCTACACCGATGCCGGCATTAAGTATGTGCATCATCTGGAAACAGCGGTGCGCGCCAAAGCCCTCTTTGAGCGCGACAAAGAATACGTGGTGAAAGACGGTGTCATCATCATTGTCGACGAGTTCACAGGGCGCTTGCAGCCGGGACGGCGGTGGAGCGACGGCTTGCACCAGGCTATAGAAGCCAAGGAAGGAGTGGAGATCCAGCAGGAATCGCGGACGTTTGCCTCCATCACATTCCAGAATTACTTCCGCCTCTACAAGAAGCTCTCTGGCATGACGGGCACAGCAGAGACCTCCTCGGAAGAATTTTACAAAGTGTACGGGCTCAACACGGTCGTCGTGCCGACCAATAAGCAAAGCCAGCGGATAGATGCAGAAGACCTGATCTTCCAGTCGGAGGAGGGAAAAATGAAGGCAATTGCGAGGCACGTCCGCGCGCTTCACGAAAAAGGGCAGCCAGTACTGGTCGGCACGGTTTCCGTTGAGAAGAACGAACTGCTCTCGGCGCACTTCAAGCAAGAGGGAATTCCGCACGAGATTTTGAATGCAAAGAACCACGAGCGCGAAGGGGAAATCATCGCGCAAGCGGGGCGCAAAGGTGGGGTCACTATCGCGACCAACATGGCCGGACGCGGTGTCGATATCAAGCTCGGAGGGAATCCGGGGAGCGAGGAGGCATACGAAGAGGTGAAAAAAGTAGGCGGGCTCTTTGTGCTTGGCACCGAGCGGCACGAAGCGCGCCGCATCGACAACCAGCTGCGCGGCAGATCGGGCCGACAAGGTGATCCGGGCGAGACGCAATTCTTCGTCTCGCTCGAGGATTCCCTCATGCGCGTATTCGCGTCCGACACGATCAAGCGCGTGATGGGGACCTTCAAGATCCCGGAAGACGAACCTATCTACAACCGCATGATCACGCGCGCGCTCGAGAAAGCGCAGACGCGCATTGAAGAGCTGAATTTCGACTCGCGCAAGCATGTCCTTGCATATGACGATGTGCTAAACATCCAGCGCCAGAGCATTTATGCGCGCCGCCGTGCGCTCCTGGTCGGCGCCCAGGGTGCCGTGGAGGAGGAAATTGCTCGCATCGCGACGATTGACGAAAGTATTGCAACAGCTGCTGAAAAGAAAAAACAAGAGCTCGGCGAAGCGTTCTTCCCGGCAGTGCGGCGGTTCCTTTTGCAGACCATTGATTTTCTCTGGGTGGAGCATTTGGAGGCAATGGAATACTTGCGCAGCTCGGTGAATTTGCGTGCGTATGGGCAGCGAGATCCACTCGTTGAATACAAAAAGGAAGGCCTGCGGCTCTTTCAGCGGATGGAGGAAACCTACGGACTCCAAGTCATTCATGCGCTACCGAATTTGGGTCAGGCGGGACCTGCGGCAGCGCAGCCTTCGGCGCAAGAGCGTGTTATCCATCACGCTGTAAAGGCTATTTCAGCGCAGTCGGGAGTACCGACCAAGAAGGAATATGGTCGCAACGACAGAGTGACTATTACGAACGGCACCGAGACGCGGGAGATGAAGTATAAAAAAGCAGAGGAGTTGCTGCGGCAAGGCTGGCGCATTGTGTAAAGAACACAAAGCACAGACGACACAGACCACAAACAAAACACAGTCCTCAAAACACAAATCTACAAACTCTTCTGAAGAATTGCGCTGAATATCTTTCGCAGCTCTATGGCTTCGTTAGAAAGCGACATCTGCTCCTTGGTCGGCGCCGCATTGCCGCCTGTTTCACACAAGCGTAACCAGAGGCTGCTTTCCTTAGCTTCTTTTCGGCATATTTTGATTTTGAAAGAAAAGTCTTTTTTGCTTAAGGCTTCATTTGCTTCTATATAGTTGGCCGCTTGTGACCCAGAAGACCGTACTAATTGCTTGCCGTATTCAATATTTGAGATCGTCCGAGGCAGACCCTTCACAAGGTCTCGGCATCGCCGTGCGAACTCAAAAGTTCTTTCTTCGAGGTCTCTGTATTTGTTTGTACTTTCTGCCATCTGAACAGTTTGTGCTCTGTTTGTGCTTTGTGCAATCTGTGTACTGTGTTTTAAATATGGTGTTTTGTGTTTTATTTGTGCTCTGGTCCCTGTGCTTTGTGCTTTGACTCATGGTACATTGCTCTCAATGGAATACGTCCCGACCATCGGCCTTGAGATCCATGCCGAGCTGAAGACCAAGACCAAAATGTTCTGCTCCTCGAAGAACGACCCAGACGAGACACGACCGAACGTTAATGTGTGCCCGGTGTGCATGGCGCATCCCGGAGTACTTCCGGTCATCAATCGCGAGGCGGTGAGGCATGTGTTGCGCGTCGGAGTAGCGCTTGGCGCAAGGCTTGCCGACTATACAGAGTTCGATCGTAAGAACTATTTTTATCCCGACTTACCAAAAGGGTACCAGCTTTCACAGTATGAGTATCCGCTCGTCTCGGGAGGGGAACTACAGGGGGTGGCTATCACGCGCGTGCACCTCGAGGAGGACACCGCGAGCTCGATCCACCCCGAAGGAAAGCATGGCGCTTCCTACGGGGCAGGCGAAGAGGGAACGACAGTAATTGATTTCAACAGAGCGGGAATTCCGCTCATGGAGCTGGTGACGGAGCCGGTCATCACGAGCTCGAAGCAGGCGGGAGATTTTGCACGCGAGCTTCAGCTTCTCCTTCGCCACCTAGGCGTGTCGGAAGCTAACATGGAAAAGGGAGAGATGCGAGTTGAGGCCAACGTATCCGTTAGCAAAACACAAAGCACAGATGGCACAGAACACAAACTGGGAACAAAAGTGGAGATCAAGAACCTCAATTCATTCCGCGCGATGGAGCGCGCAGTCGAGTATGAGATCAATCGACAAACAAAAATACTCGAGCGTGGCGAAAAGGTAGTACAGGAGACGCTCGGGTGGGACGAAGCGAAGCAGGCGACGTTCCCACAGCGCACAAAAGAGGGAAGCGCGGATTACCGATATTTTCCGGACCCCGATCTTCCATCACTCAAACTGTCGGAGATTGCAGAATTCAGTGAAGAAGCGTTTCGCAAGGCCGAAGGCGAGCTGCCGGAGGCACGCCGTGCCCGGTACCTAACCTTGGGGATCAAACCCGACGACGCGGAGCTCTACATACATGAGCCTGTCTTGGCGCGCTTCTTTGAGGGGGTAGAGGCAGAGATTGGCGGGGACTCTGAGCGTCTTTTGATAGCGAGTAATTACATAGCCAACGACCTCGTCAAGATAATCCGAGATATCGAGAAACGAGATACGGGATATCAATCCGAGATTCCAATATCGGCTCTATATTTCAAGAGAATAATTGATATGGTCGCTGATAGGTCTCTTTCCTCAAGAGCAGCCAAGGATGTTCTCCTAGAGGCTATAAAAACGGCTAAAGATCCTCAGGACATCATTAATGAGCTCGGATTGGCCCAAAAGAGCGCAGCGACCGATATAGAGGCCATTGTGGCCACTGTGATGAATGCTAACCAGTCTGTAGTCGCAGATTACAAGTCCGGGAAGGCGGCTGCGCTCGAATACTTGGTGGGGCAATGTATGAAGCAGCTCCGGGGTGCTGCCGATCCGGTAGTCCTGCGGGAGATCCTAAAGCGGAGTATGGGGCAAGGGGGGAAAGACGCGAAATGATCGTGTCCACACGATATCCGGAGGCGCGATAGTTGTTCTCGCCTCGGCGAGGTACACCCGGTAGTGTAACTTTCGGATTGCTTCTTGTGGCGATCTTTCAGCGTCCGAGATATCAACCCGATATACGTATTTATTGATAATATCCCCAAATTACCCACAGCAGGAACTATCCGAGATTCTACTAACCGGGTACACTATTGCAATGTCAGATGAGGTTTCCATTGATGGAAAGCAGTACATCTCGTCGCGGCGAGCAGCCGAGATCACTGGTTATGCGCAAGATTACGTGGGGCAACTCGCACGACGCGGGCATATAGATGCGAAGAGAGTCGGCGGTCTGTGGTATATCTCGATGGATTCCCTGCAGCAGTACAAAGAACAAGCGGACGCCTACAAACCTATCCAGCCTCAGAGGGGAAATCAGCAGGAAGACCCGGATTCACTGATATCGTTCGACGGGCGGGACCATATCTCGGCAGCCAAGGCTTCGAAGATAACGGGATACCACCAGGATTACGTAGGCCAGCTGGCTCGCTCAGGCGCTATACTTTCGCGCCAGGTTGGCAATCGCTGGTATGTTGAGCGGGCAGGGATCCTCGCGCACAAAGAAGAGAAAGACCGCCTTCTGGCGGCCGTACAGGTTGAATCTGTGGGCCTCCCGAGACAGAGCCAAGGATCGCCAGCAAGCGCCCCTACAGCGCCCCAAGCGACTGCTGAACTATACAAATACACAAGAGACGAGAGAGATCTTCTGCCAACGCTGAACAAGCGTCAAAATCTTGCGGTAGAAGCAAGCCAAGGACAGGAGCCGTATTCGTATTCGAGAACACCCGTCCCGATACGGGTGATGAGGACTCCGGCGATATCGACGATGCACCACGCCCGGCATCGGCAACAACGGGAGAAAAAAAGCGCGATACCCGGAAAGACTATGTTTTATGGGACATTTGGTGTGGCCGTCGCAACCATAGTCATTGTGCTTTCGTTAGGATTCCCAGGCATAAAGGATGCCGCCATCTACGCCATTGGCGGCGCAGGCAAGGAGGGATCGGTGTCTAATCAAGCACTGACCGCCAGTGCCTACAAGGCGATCCAGAGACTCGGAGACATCCTAGAGGTATATCTGACAAAAGAGCTGATCTATAGGCGAGACTAAGAGAAGAGCTAGATTTTAAGGGCTATTATCCGTCTGAGCGATCTGACGAAGGCAGGAAAGCTCAATAGCCGAGCTTGGCAGCCAAAACGGCACCGGTACATTCTGAAAAGTCGAGATGGCAGACAAAA
>Ga0209541_10001146_pt1 | contig 53072 bp, 45 predicted proteins | sample RifCSPlowO2_01_FD_184027 | JGI IMG/M metagenome (GOLD analysis project Ga0209541, IMG submission 184027) | Groundwater microbial communities from Rifle, Colorado - Rifle CSP2_plank lowO2_0.1 (SPAdes) (version 2) | ecosystem: Environmental > Aquatic > Deep subsurface > Groundwater | place... | reverse complement strand
GCGTTTTGGAGATCATAATAGTTGATAACGGGTCAAAAGACGATTCGCTAGAAAGTATCAAGAATTATTTATCAAGTATTAAGTTTGAGAATATTAAAATTATTGGAAATAAAGAGAATGTTGGATTTGCTAAGGGTTGTAATATTGGATCAAAAGAGGCAAAAGGAAAATATATTCTTTTTCTTAACTCTGATACAGAAACTAAAGACCGCGGTTTTCTAAAAATGGTGGAATATTTGGAAAATAATGAGAGAATTGGAATTTTGGGAGGAAAACTTTCGAATATTGATGGTTCAGCACAGCCGTCAGCGGGAAAATTTTATACGTTGTTTAATTTATTTTTAATGCTGATTGGCGCTGAGGTTTTTTTGGGAATTAGAAAGAGCCCAAATAAGACTTCTAAAGTTGAGTGGGTAAGCGGAGGATGTATGATGATTAAAAAAAGTTTGTTTGAGAAGCTCTCCGGATTTGACGAGAAATTTTTCATGTATATAGAAGACATGGAGTTATGTTACAGAGTGGATAAGTTAGGATCTGCAACTTACTTTTATCCGGACGTTACGGTTTTACACAAGGAGCTTGGAAGCGGAAACAGATCGTTTGCGATAATTAATATCTATAAGGGAATTTTGCATTTTTATGCAAGACACAAAAATCATTTTCAATATCTAGTGGCTAAGACATTGTTAAAATTAAAAGCTAGAGCTGCAATTCTGGTAGGGATAATTACTGGTAATTCTGGTTTAATTAAGACGTATAGCGAGGCGATAAGGTTTTAAATATGAAAATATTAAAATGGATAGGATCTAACATTTTTTTTATAATAACACTTTTCCTCATCGCGTTTATTCCATTATATCCAAAACTGCCCATATTGGATGTGGAGCATACATGGGTATATGTCCGGGTAGAGGATTTTCTTATTGTATTAGTCGCAATACTTTGGATTACATTTTTTTTACTTAAAAAGGTATCGCTTAAGACTCCGTTAACCTTGCCAATAATATTATTTTGGATTGCAGGCGGTTTGTCGACTCTTCATGGTGTGCTTTTGATTTTTCCAACACTTTCCGATGTTTTCCCTAACGTAGCCTTTTTAAGTATATTGCGAAGAATTGAATACATATCCTTATTCTTTGTTGCGTACCAGGGTATGAAGGAGAAAAAATTTATACCTTACATTGTAGCAACATTAGTGATAGTGCTTCTTCTGGTTGTGGGATACGGAATGGGGCAGAAATTTTTTGGATTTCCAGCTTATTTAACAATGAATGAAGAATTTGCGAAGGGAGCCCCGATTCAGCTCTCGGAGCTTTCCAGAGTTCCATCTACATTTGCCGGACACTATGATTTGGCTGCATATCTGGTTTTAATTATTCCGCTTTTTACGAGTCTTGCATTTGGATTTAAAAATTTGTTTATTAAAATTTCATTATTAGTTACCAGCGCTTTGGGATTTGTACTTCTTTTTATGACAGTTTCCCGTGTTTCTTTCGTTGTTCTTTTAATGTCTTTATTTGTGCTTTTAGTTCTTCAAAAAAAGAGATTGGTTATTGTTTGTCTTTTTGTTTTAACATTTGTATTGTTAAGTTTTTCCCCAAGTTTACTTGATCGTTTTGGAAGTACAGTTTCAGAGGTTGATGTATTGGTTGACGCAAAAACGGGGGGAGCAATAGGGCACGTAAAAGAGGTGGAGTCAACTTATTTTAAAAATAGGGTAGTAATGAGGCAACACATCTCAAGAGAGGAGAATAAGGAAGCCAGTTCTTCGGCTATACTTCCATATGAGTTGATACCCCAGCATGTAGCGCTTGTTGTCGAGTCAAACAGCCCTACCGGGGAAAATCTGCCGCAGGGGACAAGCTACATAAATCTACCGCTCTCACCTGTTGTTAAAAAGGTAGAGCAGTATTTTTATCAAAAAGCAGACAAAGAGGGAACAGAATCAGCGGAAATACTCGTATCATATGGGGATTTCTTGATAAAAAGAGCCAAAGCGCTTGATCTTTCTTTCACTACAAGATCTCAAGGAGAGTGGCCAAGAACAATAGACGCGTTCAAGCGAAATATTTTTTTAGGCAGCGGTTATTCATCGGTCAGCCTTGCAGTTGATAACAACTATTTGCGTATTTTGGGAGAGTTAGGATTATTCGGATTTATTACTTTTGCCTCTATTTTTTTAGTTGCCGGCATTTATATTAAAAAAATACTACCAAGCATAGATTCTCCGGTTGCGCGAAATTTTGTTTTAGGATTTGTCGCGGGCACATTCGGGTTATTGTTAAACGCAATACTAATTGATGTCTTTGAGGCATCTAAGGTTGCCTTTACATATTGGATTTTGATGGGTCTAACGATTGGGCTTTTGCGGTTGTATAAAAAGGAAGAGGTAGACCTTTATAAAGAATTCAAAAAATTAATATTTTCTACGCAAGCGGTAATTATCTATCTTTTTATTATTGTTGTAGCTTTATATTTTTCTGTTTATAGCAATTATTTTGTGGGCGATGATTTTACTTGGTTTCGTTGGGTAACGGATTGCTGCAATAATTTTATTAGTTATTTTACAGATGCTAACGGATTCTTTTATCGGCCGGGAACGAAATTGTATTTTTCCATAATGCATTCGGCATTTTGGCTCAACCAAGCAGTCTACCATTTGGTTTCTTTAATTCTTCATTTTTCCGTAGCCGCGTTAGTGTTCTTAATTGCCAAGAGAATCTTTAAAAATCAAATTCTTCCGGCAACAAGCGCTATTATATTTCTAATTCTGCCGGGATACTCAGAGGCTGTTTTTTGGATTTCGTCAACAGGTTTTCTTTTTAATGCATTTTTTGCTCTTCTTGCTATTTTATTCTTTATTTACTGGAAAGAAAGAAAAGCAGGGATATATTTTGCTGCCTCTTTAATTTCGATTGTTTTAAGTTTGTTGTTTCACGAACTTGGAGTTATTACGCCTTTGCTTATCATTCTTTACGACATTGTTACCGGGAAAAAATTAACGCCAAAATTGTCTCTAAAGCCTTATTATCTGACATTATTATTTCCAATATTACCGTATCTAATCTTGCGTTTTATAGCGGGAAGCCATTGGTTTAGCGGCGATTACAGCTACAACCTTTTTAATTTGCCGTTCAATATTGTTGGTAATATTATCGGGTATTTAGGCCTTGTTTTTCTTGGCCCCGCGTCGTTATCTTTCTACCAGATCTTGCGGAATTTTTCAAAAGAACATGTATTGTTTGTTTTTCTGGTTGTTATAATTGCGACTTTCATAATAAGTCTAATGTATAGGATGATTTTCAGGAGGATGATTGATGAAGAACGAAGAATAGTTGTTTTTGGGTTTTTGTTCTTTGTTATCGCGCTTTTGCCGTTTTTGGGATTGGGAAATATCACGTCGCGTTATAGTTATTTGGCAACTGCCGGGCTTGTAATTCTTCTTACGTTATTCCTTAAAAAAACATACAGTTATTTGTCTAATTCTAACGGACGATATGTCGGTTTAGCAGCTACTTCTGCAATAGTTATCGTTTTTGTTGCCTTGCAGCTTTTTCAATTGCAAAAAATTCATACCGATTGGAGAGTCGCGGGTGAAAAATCTATGAGATTTATAATCTCGCTGGAGGGAATGTACATAAATGAATGGAAAAAGGAACGCATGAAATTTTATTTTGTTAACGTACCGATTCGAAATGAAGAAGCGTGGGTGTTTCCCGTAGGTTTATCCGATGCGGTTTGGTTTGTTTCCAGAAATCAGTATATTAGCGTATATCAGGTGCAATCGCTTTCCGAAGCGTTAAACGCAATAGTAGATCCAATAAATGAAAAGGTATTTGAGTTTGAAGGCGATGGAGGCGTTATTGAAAGAAAGAAGGTTTTTAAAACTCCTATTAACGAAATATCCCGCTGAAGCCTGTAGCTAATTTAATAGTTATATTTCTTACTAAGAAATATAGGAGACTCACAGCCAGACCAAGTGCAAAAATTGAAAGCATTGCTTCAACAGAGAAAATAGTATATTTTATGCTTCCTATAACTTTGGTTGTGTCGGTAAATACATCCCAAGAATTGAGCCTATGGATTCTTCCTAAAAACGCGCCAAAAATTATTACAAAATTAAACATGATTATAAATAATTGTATCTCCGTGGTTTTAAATCGTTTTAACCTTAATAAGACTTCCAGAGGATAAGTGCCATACACAAAAGTAAGTATTCCGATTGCAATAAGCAGCAAATATTGAAGCGAGAGAGCAATAATAGTCATGTTTCCAGCAGAATTTAGCTGCATGATAAAGTGAATAATATCGGATAGGATATATATCGTATTTGGCAGGAATAATATCCACAAAATACCGCAAATTAATTTAGCTATTTTTGACTTTGCTTTAATTACCATCCAACCACAAGCAACTGCAAAGATGGCTAACGCGGTATTAAGAGTCATCCAAATAGTATTGTCTACAACAATTTCCACAATCTATATTATACCCTATTTTGCACGTGTTTGATAATCAGTACTTAATAGATTAGAATAAGATAGTGAAGAAGATTGAGGTTTTGATACTACTTTTTATTCTCCTTGGCGGGTTTTTGGTGAGGATGTATAAGTTCAATAATCCTATTGCTGATTGGCATTCGTGGAGACAGTCAGATACCTCTGCGGTTTCCAGAAATTTTGTTAAGTTTGGATATGATATTTTGCATCCCAGATTTGATGATTTATCAAACGGTGTGTCTTTGATAGACAACCCGAAAGGATATAGGTTTGTTGAATTTCCATTCTATAATATCTTTCAAGCTGGTTTTTACCAGATTTTTGGCAATCTAACTATAGAGCAGTGGGGCAGGTTAATTACAATATTTTCCTCTTTAATAGCCACGGTATTTCTTTATTTGCTGGTAAAAAAACATGTTTCGGGTCGCGCAGGATTGATAGCTGCATTTTTTTACGCTTTTATTCCTTATAACATTTATTATAGTCGGGTAGTTTTGCCTGACGCCTCAATGGTTATGGCTTTTTTGGCTGGATTGTATTTTTTTGATAAATGGCTTGATTACAATTCAAAGTTACAGTTTAAATTTATAAGCTATCTATTGCTTGCATTATCATTCATTTTTACATCAACAGCCTTGCTTATTAAACCCTTCGTAGCGTTTTTCTTTTTGGCGTTTTTATATCTGGTATTTATAAAACATGGCTTAAAAGGCTTTAAAAGATTAGATATATGGGTATTTTTTATTTTGACAACTTTACCTTTTTTTCTTTGGAGAATGTGGATGGAAAATTTTCCGGAAGGGATTCCCAGGAATGACTGGTTGTATAACGGCAATGGAATACGCTTTAAAGGAGCGTTTTATTGGTGGATATTTGCAGAAAGAATCTCCCGAATTATTTTAGGATTCTGGGGTCTGCCATTTGTAATTTTAGGTATATTATTTAAACCGGGGAACAAAGAGAAATGGTTATTTTATACGTTTGTAATATCTACTATTGCTTATGTTCACGTATTTGCTACAGGAAATGTTCAACATGATTATTATCAAATCCTTATCATTCCAACCCTTGCTATATTTTTTGGGAAAGGAATTGACGGTGCATTGACTCTGACAAAAGATTATTTTAGCTATTGGGGTACAAGAATAGCCATTGTTGTTTGCTTAATTTTTATGTTGGTATTCGGGTGGTATTTTATCCGAGATTTTTATTCCATACAGCATCCTGCAATTGTTGAAGCTGGACAAGCAGTAGACGAGCTTACGCCTAAAAATGCTAAGATAATTGCCGTTTATAGCGGCGATACAACATTTTTGTACCACACCAATCGTCAAGGCTGGCCGGTATTTGAGAGAAGTTTAAGGGAATTTAAGAAAGCAGGAGCTACTCATATTGCATTTGCCAATCCGACCAAAGAGGAATTAAACTTTTCGACCCTATTTAAAGCTCTAAAAACAACAGAAACTTACGCGATATTTGATCTAACTCAACCTACATCTTTGGGCGTGAAAGAACTAAAAAAGAAATAGGATGAAAATACTACTTGTCTCATCTTTTTTGCCATATCCGCTTTTTTCCGGCGGTCATATTCGTTTATACAATATTGTTAAAGGTCTTTCTAAGAATAACGAAATTACACTTGTTTGTGAAAAAAGAGATTACCAAACGAAAGAAGACATAAAAGAAGTTGAAAAATTTTGCAAAAAGATAATCTCTTTTGAAAGAAAAACCCAGTGGAGTTTTGGAAACATTATTAAAACAGGATTTTCTTTATCGCCTTTTTTGATGGTCGGACATACGATTCCTGCTATGAAGGTTGAGTTGCGGGAATTATTAAAAAGAGAGTATTTTGATTTAATTCATGTTGAAACCTCTTATGTGATGCAGAATTTGCCTAAGACTCAAGTCCCAATTGTTTTGGTAGAGCACAATATAGAATATTTAGTTTACGAGCGGTTTGTCAAAAATGCGCCTTTGCCCTTGAGGCCTCTTTTATATTTGGATGTATTCAAACTTAAGCTGTGTGAGGAGAGTATGTGGAAAAGGGCTGCGAAATTAGTGGCAGTTTCGGAAGTGGACAAAAAAGTTATGAACAGAATTAAAAAAGATGTCCAGATCGTTCCAAATGGCGTTGACATAACAAAATTCAAAATTCATTCTGATCAAATCGGGACAAAATTAAAAATTGATGGAGAAAAGCGGGTGTTATTTATCGGGGATTTTAAGTGGATTCAAAATACTGATGCGATAGAATGGATACTTAAAGAAATATGGCCATTGATAAGTTCAAAGTTCAAAGTTCAAAGTTCAAAGTTAATGTTGTGGGTTGTGGGAAGAAAGATTCCCCAGGATATTAAAGATTTAGGAGATGACAGTGTAATTTTTGATGAAAATGCTCCGAAAGAAACAGAGCTTATTTATCAAAAATCAAATATTGTACTTACTCCGATTCGAGTTGGAGGAGGGACGAGCTATAAAATTTTAGAAGGAATGGCATCCGGTGTTCCTGTTGTAACTACACCGTTAGGAAATGCCATGAATGCTAAAGAAAATTCAGAAATCGTAATTGCTAAAACATCGGAAGATTTTGTTCGGAGTATCAAGAAATTATTGGAGGATGAAAAATTTTACGAGACAATTTCTGCGAATGCAAGAAAGTTAGTTGAAGAAAAGTACGACTGGAGAAATATAGTTAGGAAATTAGAGGCAGTATATAAATCAGCGAATAGAGATGCTGAAATCCATTCGACAAGCTCAGGATCCTGAGTTTACCGAAGGACGAGTTCAGCATGACAATTTTAGAAATATGGTTGATCTTTCTATAATTATAGTTTCATACAACACGAAGGACTTTATTGGGAATTGTTTAGCATCAATACTATCTAGTATTAAGGGTAAATTTGATTACGAGATTATTGTTGTTGACAACGCATCAACCGATGGCTCTGTTCAAGCAATTCAAAATTCAATCCCGATAAAATCGGGACAAAATGACCCGCTTCGCAGAAGCTTCCCGCCTAGACTCCCGTCTCGCCGAAACGAGGTGGACGGCGAGGCTGGCAGCCAGGCGAGCAGTTCAAAATTAAAAATTATAGAAAATAAAGAGAATGTTGGTTTTTCAAAAGCAAATAATATCGGGATTAAGCAAGCAAAAGGAAGATATTTACTTTTTCTTAATCCGGATACTGTTGTTTATCCAAATACTTTAGAAACAATGGTTGATTTTATGGATGCTCCCGCGGACGCGGGAGCATCCACGTGTAGGGTGGTTATGCCCAACGGAGAATTGGACGATGCGTCGCACAGAGGATTTCCAACACCGTGGAATGCGTTCGCTCACTTTTTGGGACTAAGCAGGATTTTTCCAAAATCCCGATTGTTCGGAGGATATTCTTTGGGATGGATGGATTTAAGTAAGATTCATGAAATAGATGCGTGCGCAGGAGCATTTATGATAGTAAGAAGAAAAGCGGGTGAAGAAGTGCAATGGTGGGATGAGGACTACTTTTTTTATGGAGAGGATATAGACTTTTGTTACAAACTTAAGCAAAAAAAATGGAAAATATATTACGTTCCAAAAGTATCAATTCTGCACTATAAAGGTGTATCCGGAGGGATAAAGAACATTTCAAAAGAAATAACAACCGCGGATAGAGAAACTAAAGAACGAGCCACACGCGCGCGTTTTGAAGCAATGAAAATTTTTTACAACAAACATTATATAAAAAAATATCCTTCGATAATAACATGGCTGGTTTTTTGCGGAATAAACATAAAGCTGTGGTTTGCCGCAAAAAGAGTTTAATGTTATAGTTAACTAAGGTATAAAAAGTATGAATCTGCCCATAAAGTGGTTTTTAATATCTCTTACTTTATTTTTTTACCTCACCGGTTTAGCAGCGGGATTGTTGATTGGTGAATTCTTTTCTAATTTAATAGGCGCGATTGCCGCTGTTTTTATTATGGTAATTATTGGTTTAACTTCATATTTGGTCATACACTCTACGATTATTAATCCTTTACAAAAGCTTCAGAATTCCCTGAAAAATATCGGAGAGAAAGATTTTGAGGTTAGACTTGATGGAGGTTCTCAAAATGAGATAGGAGGTCTATTTGGCGCGTTTAATACAATGGTTGTTGATCTAAAAGCGATTATTGAGAAATTGGAACAGGATAAAAATTTAAAATCGGCTGATAAGGATAAGTTTGAGGTAGTGTTATCAGGTATAAGCGATGCGATTATTGCAGTTGACCTTGATCAGAAAATACAGATTTTTAATTCGGCTGCTCAAAATCTAACAGGATATTCAACCGAAGAGGTAATAGGTCATCATATAGGTAAAGTCATTAGGGTTTTTGACAGAAGCGATGAGCTTCTACCGTTTGATTATTGTCCGGTAAACTCAAGCAATTCAGAAGAAGGCGTTGCCTTTACCAAAAAGGATCTTAAAATCGTTGGGAAAAACAAAGAATTTTTCGCCAATCTCGTTGCCGGAAAAATTAAAGGAGGAACAGGTATTAATCTTGGTTGCATACTAGCTTTACATGATACATCAGAAGAAAAACGACTTGAAGAAATGAAGCTTGATTTTGTTTCAATGGCAGCCCATGAGTTAAGAACCCCCTTAACGTCGCTCCGTGGGTATTTGTCTGTTCTTATAAAAGAAACCAAAAATACTTTAGGAGCGGACGATACTATGTTTCTGTCTCGCGCCAATATCTCAGCGCAGCAATTATCGGCATTAATTGAGAATTTACTTAATGTGTCACGTATTGAAAACCATAAACTTACAATAAATATTGAACCTACCGACATAAGACAACTGATTCAACAATCTGTTGATCAGATTATGGAACGGGCAACAGAGAAAAAGATTACCCTTGAGTTCAAAAGGGATGACTCGCCATTGCCTAAAGTTCTAATAGATAAAATTAGGATAGGAGAAGTTTTAGGCAATCTTCTTTCCAACGCTATTGCTTATACCCAAGATGGGGGGAGGGTAAGTGTTTGGATCGAAAGGAAGGGCGATGATGTAGTAACCCACGTTGCGGATACAGGAGAAGGGATTTCCAAAGAATCCCTGCAGCATCTGTTTACAAAATTCTTCAGGATATCGGGAAAACTTGAACAAACTACCAAAGGAACCGGTTTGGGATTGTATATATCGAAAGAAATTATTCAAATGCACCATGGAGAAATTTGGGTAGAATCGGAATTAGGAAAAGGTTCAACTTTTAGCTTTTCTCTTCCAACGGAGTCTAAGAGTTTAGTACTTGATTTTAAATAGATTATGTAACTATAATGATGTATGGTAAAAAAAGTATTGCTTATCGAAGACGACGAGTTTATCCGTGATTTATATAAAAGACAATTGGATATTTGCGATATGTTTACATACGCATTTTCCAATGGTGCCGATGGATTAAAATCCGCCCAGGAAAATCAATACGACTTGATACTTCTGGATATTATGTTGCCCGGCATGAATGGGCTGGACGTTTTAAGAAGTCTTAAGCAAAATGAAAAAACTAAAAATATTCCCGTTATTATGGTTTCAAATTTAGGACAGGAATCGGTAGTTAAGGAAGGATTCGCGCTTGGGGCAATCGGATATTTGATAAAAGCTACTTTTACTCCGGATCAGATAGTGCAGGAAATAACTAAAATTTTTGATCAACACTCGCAGAGCGCACAGCCGCCTCAAGCTAAGGGATGAGAATAGGAATTGACGCACGTCTTTGGAATGAATCAGGAGTTGGAAGATACGTAAGAAACCTCGTTGAACAGCTTCAGTTAATTGATCACGAAAATAAATATGTGTTATTTGTTGGAAGTAAAGATTATGAAAATGTCAAATGTCAAATGTCAAATGTCAAATGGCGATTAGTTAAGGCGGATATCGGGTGGCATACGTTGGAGGAGCAATTAAAATTTCCATTGATAATTAATAAAGAAAATCTGGATTTAATGCATTTTCCATACTTTTCTGTACCAATTATTTATAACAAACCATACGTTGTTACTATTCATGATCTTATCCTGCATCATTTTCCAACAGGATTAGCATCGACTCTGCCACGTTATCTTTATAGACTGAAGTTATTAGGCTATAAGTTTGTTATTAAGAAAGCGGCTCAAAATGCAAAAAAAATTATAACAGTATCTAATGCGACTAGAGATGAGATCATTGATCATCTGAAGATTGAGCCAAGTAAAGTAGTAGTAACTTATGAAGGGATAGACAATAAAATATCAAATATCAAATATCAAATGTCAAAAACACCCGCTTCGCGGAAGCTTCAGCGAGGCGAGCAAATCAAAAATCAAAAATACTTTCTATATGTAGGTAACGTTTATCCGCATAAAAATCTAGAGCGAATGCTTTCTGCATTCGAAAATGTCAAATGTCAAATGTCAAATGTCAAATTAGTTTTAGTTGGCAAAGAAGACTATTTCTATAAAAGACTGAAGGAAAAAGTGAAGAAAGTGAATTTGGAAAAATCTGTTTTGTTTTACGGAGAAGTAAGCGATGAAGAATTGGTGGAGTTATACAAAAATGCAAAAGCGCTTATAGTTCCTTCGCTTATGGAAGGATTTGGGCTGCCTGGACTGGAAGCAATGGCAAATAAGTGTTTGGTTTTATCCTCTGATATTCCCTCGCTTCGCGAGGTGTATGGAAACGCCGCAGTATATTTTAACCCTAATGACGTGTTGGATATGGAGAAAAAAATGATTGAAGTTTTGGGTTCTAAAGTTGGGCATGATTTCGTTGGGCATGGTCTGGAAAGGACAAAAATGTTTTCCTGGGAAAAAATGGCAAAAGAAACCCTGAGGATATACGAAAGTCACAGATGAAACTTGTTTGGAGGAAATAGGTCGGAGTTATACAGCGTTAATTGAAGGAAGTTCGATGTCGACAATATCTATGCCGAAGAACTTTAAAACAACTGTAAAAATAAGGAATACCAAGAATAAAATTACCAACCCTATTACTGCGGCAGTAATTGTGTTTCGAGCTCCTTCGACTGCTGCTTTGTCTCCTCCGGAGTAGATCCATTTTAGCGCTCCTAATAGCAAAAAGAATATTGCCACAACTACAGCAATTACAAAAATAAAACTGATGGCTTTTGAAATGAACTGAGGAAGAGCAGTTTCGGGATCAGTTGTTATAGTACAAAGAGTGTTAAATGGCGGTGCTATTTTAGTGCAATCTATAAGTGCTGCAAAAGCAGAAGGAGCAAGCATTAGGTAAGAAAGAGAGGCAATTATTGGGGCTAAAAATTTCTTCATTAAGCTTAGCATATACGTACTTTTTGGATTTGTCAAGATGAAGATGATAAAATAAACTTTATCTTATGAAAGTTGCAATTGTGTATGATCGTATAAATAAGTGGGGAGGAGCGGAGAGTGTTCTTCTTAGTTTCCATAAATTGTTTCCGGATGCACATTTGTATACCTCAGTCTACGATAAAAAAAAAGCTCCGTGGGCAAGCGTGTTTAATATCAAGACTTCATTTTTGCAGAACTTTCCATTAGCAACACGCCACGAGCTATACGCCGCTCTCATGCCTTTAGCTTTTGAGAGTTTTTCTTTTGACGAGTATGATCTGGTAATTTCTGTTACAAGCGAGGCTGCTAAAGGAATTATTACAAAGCCAAAAACTATGCATATCTGTTATTGCCTTACTCCAACGCGTTATTTATGGAGTGGATATAACGATTATTTTAAGAATCCATATTTTCGTTTTATCTCAAAGCCATTAGTTTCGTATTTAAGATTTTGGGATAAAATAGCAGCGCAAAGACCGGATGCGTATATAGCGATTTCAAAAGAAGTTCAGGGGAGGATTAAGAAATATTATGGGAGAGAGTCGACAGTTATATATCCTTCAGTCACACTAGTAGACGGTGGAAGATGGAAGATAGAAGATCCATCATCTACATTCTACCATCCATCGTCATACTTCTTGATTGTCTCCCGGCTTGTCCCATATAAAAGAATTGATATTGCTGTTAGGGCGTTTAATAAGCTCAAGCTACAGCTAAAAATTGCGGGTACTGGTTCGGAGGAGAACAAATTAAGATCGATTGCCAACCCCAATATAGAGTTTTTAGGTTACTTGACCGAAAGGGAGTTAGTAAGGTATTATAGGGGTTGTCGCGCTTTAATTTTTCCGGGGATTGAAGATTTTGGGTTAACGGTATTGGAAGCGCAAAGTTTTGGCAAGCCTGTTATTGCTTTTAAAGGAGGCGGGGCGTTGGAGACTATTGTCGAAGGGAAAACCGGAATATTTTTCGATGAGCAAAGCGCAGATAGTTTAGAAAAAGCAATAAAGAAGTTTGATGGTTTGAGGTTTAACTATAAAGATTGTATTGAAAATTCCCAAAAGTTTAGTTTTGAAAAGTTTAAAAAACAATTTATGAACGAGATCCTTCGCGTTGCTCAGGATGACACGGAGAAGAAACTATGAAGTTTATTATTTTTGCCGGAGGAGTAGGAACCAGACTTTGGCCATTATCTAGAAAAAATAGCCCAAAGCAGTTTGAGAAAATATTAGGAGATAAGTCCACTCTCCAGCTTGCGGTAGAAAGACTTCGTCCGGACTTTGCATATTCTGATATTTATATTGCTACGGGAAAAAGATACGAAGATGCTATAAAGGAGCAGCTTCCACAAATTCCTATCAATAACTTTATTTTTGAACCGGCTGCGCGGGATGTAGGGCCGGCTGTTGGCATGGCATTGTCTATTATAGGAAAAGAGGATCCTGACTCTCCTGTTGCAATTCTTTGGAGTGACCATTTTGTTAAAAAAGTTAGACGCTTTCGTGAGGTGTTGCATTTTGCCCAAGAACTAGTCAAAAAAAATAACAACTCGCTAATATTAATAGGACAACGGGCCAGATTTGCTAATCAGAATTTAGGGTGGATAGAATTCGGGGAGGAAATACAGGAGGTAAAAGGAACAAAAGTTTTTAGGTTTAAACGATTGATTTATAGACCTACTCTTGAGCAGGCGGAAGGATTTTTGAATAATCAAAATTTTTCCTGGAATCCGGGATATTTTGTCACAACACCAAAATTCCTGCTTTCCCAATTTAAAACATTTGCACCCCTTCTGTGGAAGGGGCTTGCAAAAATCCAGGATTCTATAGGCACGAAAGATTTTGATAAGGTCGTAGATGCTGTATATCCAACGCTTGAAAAGATTAGTTTTGACAATGCAGTTTTGGAGAAAATAGATACAAAACATGTATCTGTCATAGCCGCAGATCTTGGCTGGAGCGATGTAGGAGCATGGGAAGCGTTAAAGGAAGCGTTAGAAGTATCAACAGCTGAAAATGTGACAAAAGGAAAAATTTTGCTTGAAGATTCAAAGGATTCTTTGGTATTTAATTATACGGATCAGTTAACCGTAGGAATTGATCTTAACGAGATGTTAGTGGTTAATACGGATGATGTCGTATTGGTTTGTCCAAAAACTTCTGTCCCCAAAATAAAAAAATTGGTTGAAAGCTTGAGCGGTACATCTAATGAACACCTTACATAGAAATATATACTATCAGGTTACAGAAAGATTAATTGACATTATTCTTTCCGTCTTCTTGCTTATATTTTTTTCTCCTATTATTATTTTGATAATAATTGCAATAAAGCTCGATTCAAAAGGCCCAATCCTGGCAGATACGCCGGAGAGAGTTGGAAAAAACGGAAAACTTTTTAAGATGCATAAATTCCGATCGATGGTTGAGAATGCTCATGAGATATTGCGAGGAAATCCAAAATATTCAAAACTTTACGATACATATAAGAAGGGAAGTTATAAGTTAAAAAACGATCCGAGAATTACAAAAGTCGGGCGATTTATCCGTAAGCATTCTTTGGATGAGATTCCCCAGCTTCTTAACATCTTAAAAGGCGAGATGAGCGTTGTCGGGCCCAGGGCGTATTATCCGGATGAGCTTAGAGAACAGCAGCGCAAATATCCACAGACTGCGGACTCGGTTAAAGTTGTGTTATCGGTTAAGCCGGGATTAACCGGTTTTTGGCAGGTTTCAGGAAGGAGCGAAATTAATTTTGATAAGCGTATTGAAATGGATGCTTCGTATGTGAGCAGAAGATCTATACCATATGATTTGTGGATTATTGCCAAGACTCCATGGGCTATGATCACAGGCCGCGGCGCTCTGTAGGGGTTGACATTGATAGCTATTTCAAGATACTATAAAATGTATGGATGGATTTAAGAAGATTGAGTTAGACGCGAAAGCGGAAAAACCAGTTACGAATAATACTAACAAAAAGAAAACAATAAAGGTTGGCATTATAATATTATGTGTTCTTGTAGTTTTGTCAGTAATTTCAATATTTACAATTGTTTTGCCAGCGCAAGGGATTTATGCCCATGCTCAAAAAACCATGGTTGCGGCAAAAAAGGTTTGGGATGCAGTCAAAAAACAAAATATTGAAGAAGCCTCAATAGAAGTTGAAAAAACAAAGAAAGAATTAAAAGATACTCAAGATAGCTTAAAAACATTATCCTTTGTTCGTTTTATTCCGTTACTTAATAATTATTACAATGACGCAGAGCATTTAACCCAAGCTGGGACACACGGATTAGATGCTGCGACAGAGCTTCTTTCTGCGCTGACGCCCTATACGGACCTATTGGGTTTAAAAGGAAAAGGTAGTTTTGTAATGGGTACTGCCGAGCAAAGAATTCAAACAGCAGTATTAACCATGGGAAAGATTACTCCCAGTATCGATGAAATATCAAAATCTTTAATTTCGGCTCGAGACGAAATTGACAAGGTTGACGCCAATCATTATCCGTCTCTTTTTGGTTTGGGAAAGTTAAAAAATGAGTTAATTAAAGTTCAGAAGTTGGCAGATGAGGGAGTTTTGGTCGTAGAACAGGCAAGGCCGTTTATCAAGACATTACCTTCCCTTTTGGGAGACCCGAAAGAAAAAAAATACCTGGTTCTTTTTCAAAACGACAATGAAATGCGTCCAACAGGCGGATTTATTACAGCATACGCAGTTTTTCGGATAGACAAAGGCATTGTTCACGTTGACAGATCTGACGATATTTATATGCTTGATAATGCAATATCTCAAAAGCCAAAGGCTCCAGCGCCGATTCTTAAATATCTTCCACTGGTAAATGTGCTGCATTTGCGGGACACAAACCTTTCTCCGGATTTTATAGAATCAATGAAAACATTTAATACTTTGTACAATAAGGCGCCGGGAAAAATAGATGTGGACGGGATTATTGCTATTGATACCCATATGCTTGTTTCAACAATAAAAATATTAGATAACGAAATATACGCCGGTGGTATAAAGTTTACAACCGACAACGACCCAAGATGCGATTGTCCGCAGGTTATTTACAGGCTTGAGGAACTTGTTAGTACGCCCAAAAGCCTTGATCTAAGAATAACTTCTCTTGCGTCTGTTCAGGCCCAAAGAAAAGATATCTTAGGATCTCTTTTATACGCTATTATGGAAAAAGCGCTGAAGTCCTCGCCAAAACTGTATTGGGGTCCTTTGTTCCAGGATTTGTTTGCAAAAGTTTCGGAGAAACACGTATTGGCTTATCTTTATAATAAAGACGCTCAAGATGGAATAGAGGCTCTGAATGCCGCGGGAAGAATAAAACCATACGAGGGAGATTACTTGCATATAAACGAGGCAAATTTCGGCGGAGCAAAATCCAACCTGTTTGTTTCGGAATCAGTAACGGTTGATTATGACGTTTCAAGCGACGGAACAATTACTAAGAAGTTGACTGTAAATTATAACAATCCTCACGCTCCGTCCGATTGCAATTTAGAGCGGGGTAACCTTTGTATAAATGCGGTATTGCGGAATTGGATTAGAATTTATGTGCCTCTTGGGAGTAAAATCTTGGATAGCAAGGGATCAGAGGTGAAGATGGAATCATATGAGGAATTGGGAAAAACAGTATTTGAAGGCTTCTTAACAGTCAGGCCAAAAGGCTCTGCGACTTTTAATATTTCTTATCGTTTACCGTTTAAGTTGGACAAAGCATCACCTCTTCCTCTTTTGATACAAAAACAGCCTGGAACAGATAACAATAACTACACGATTACTGTTAGAGGAAAAGAGGTCGAAAAGTTTCCGTTGCTAACGGATAAGGAGATTAAGATTAAATTGTAATGACCAGATCTTACAAAACAGAAGCAATTGTCGTAAAAAGAAGAAATTTTGGGGAAGCAGATAGGGTCTTGACTGTATTGACTAAAAATTTTGGAAAAATTCAAGTCAGAGCGCCGGGAGTAAGACGCATTACGAGCCGCAGATCTTCCCACATTGAGCTTTTAAATCTGTCAATTCTTACTCTTTACAAAAGTTATAAAGCATCAATGCCTATAGTTACCGAAGCACAAGCACAGGAAGAATTTTTACCAATTAAAAAATCTCTTAAAAAAATTGGTTTTGCTTATTATATTTGTGAGTTAATTGATGGTCTTTGCGCTGATAATCAGGAGAATAGAAAAATATTTTTTCTTGTAAGGAATACTTTTTCTCAATTAGAAAGTTCCATCGAGAACAAATCTATTGTAGAAAATTTTGAGGATAATTTCTTAACCTTTTTGGGTTTTTTACCAAGTAATCACAAAGTTGAGGATAAGATTATTTTTATAGAGAACATTTTGGAGAAAAAATTAAGGACCAAACGTTTGCTTCCCCTCTTTTTGAGCAACAGCGAAGGTTAGAAGATTCACGTTTAAAAATACAAAGGCAAATAAAGAGTAAATAAATGATGTTTTAAGGTGCACAGCATTTATATTGGAATTTACCAAAAGCGGAAGCATAAAAAACAATAGTACAGACCACGTAAGAAATAATCCCAAGAAAGAAGAAATTTTACAGACCGAACGCCATTTGGGAATATTTAAGCGATTAAGGCCAATCCCATTTAAGATAATAACGGCAAAAAACAAAATTAAAAATATATGATAAACTTCAAGAGATGTTGGCCAACTTAGGCCAAGGGATGGACCAACTTCCCGTAAATTTGTAGGAACTCTAAATAAAGCAAGAGCAGGTGCAGGAACTGTATGCATTGCAACGATAAGTCCGATTGCGAATATGAATATAAAAACGTATATCGCTTGAAGGATTTTATTAATCATCCTATTTTAGGTTAACACAAGCAGAAAAAAAAGTAAATAGTTTGAGAAAGTTTATTGATTAGAGTTTTGGCGCCGGAATTTGCTTATCAAAATCTCTCTTCGGAGAGGCTTTGCAATTGTAGGGATACGGATATGTTTCCCCTTTTTTTAGCGGTTTAGGCTTGAAAATAACATCATAGTCGTCAGCTGTATTGGGTAATAGTGGAGTATATTTGTCCAGAAGAGTAGATGTTTGTGATCCTTTTTTAGCTTGCTTCTCAATGATCGTGAAGGTACAATCGGTAATTTCTAGTTGGATCATCTGGCCGACATTTGCAGTGTTTCTAACATTAATCCTGCCAGCAAAGACCTCTTCGTTTGGGGTTGGGTCATAATATAGGCTTTCAAATTGGGTTATTACAGATTCTTCTACGCAGAACTTTTGGTTCTCATGCGTAAGGGGAATTTTAAGACTAATCTCGGAGTTATTTACTCCTTTAACAACGTAATTTACTTCGCTAAAGCATCCAGGTTCAGCGCCAGGAGGTATTATGACAACAATCTTTACTTGCATTGTTTTGCCTGATTCAACTGTAAAGCTTGCGTTTTCAGCAATGCTAGTTTTGGAATCTTTAGGAGCAAATATTTTTGTTTCTACCGACTTACGTTCGTTGCTAAGCCCCAATCTATCTCTATCTTTGCTAAGTACAAATCCTAAGTCAATTGATCTTTTTCTTGAATCTTCGAATGGATTATGAACTTCTATTTCCCACTCTTTTGGGGGGGCGCCAGGTTTCAATTTGATGTCCTGTTCCCTGGAGGGAGAAGGCGTTGGTGTCGCGGCTGACTCCGGAGTTGGGATAGGTTCGAAGGGCATAGCTGGAACCGGGGTTGGAGTTGGGGTAGGTGCTCTTGTAGGAAAAGGTTCGGGTGTTGGAAATAATTGCCATGGGTAAATGGGTTTTGGAGTTTTTGTAGGATATCTTATGGGCGTTGGTTCAGGCGTTGGTTTTGGTATTTCCGTAGGTGTCGGTACGGGAGTGGGAGTATTAGGTACAAAAGTAGGCGTAGGAGGTTTGTCAAGGAACGGTACCTTAATTTGGCCATCTTGACACGCGGTAATAAATCCTATAGCAGAAGCAACAGCAATCCATGTTAAGGCTTTTTCTCTGGCAATTTTAAAGTCTCGCTTTGCCTTATCAAGGGTAGATAAATGAACGTCTTGGCCTTGCAGAACGTATCTGTCTTTCATGGCTAATATTATCCTATATAAATAACCAAAAGTCAAGGTACATTCCGAATCCAGCCATATGGTAATCAGTGGTATTTTTTGTTATTATACGATTATGGCAGATAATAAGATGGAGAAAATAGTCGCATTATGTAAGAGGCGGGGATTTATTTATCCCGGGAGCGAGATTTACGGAGGAGTTGCCAATACTTATGATTACGGACCGGTCGGAACCGAACTTTTGTCTAACATTAAAAACGCATGGTGGAAGACTTTTGTGCATCAAAGAGACGATATTGTAGGAATTGAAGCAAGCCTTATTTCACACCAGGAGATTTGGAAAGCCTCTGGTCACACCACGGGATTTGCAGATGCAATGATTGATTGTAAAAACTGCAAGCTGAGAATTCGCGCAGACCATGTGATTGAGGAATATTATTCTAAAAGGAGCATTAAGGAAAAAGTTGAAGGGAAGAGCCTGGATGCATTAGATAAAATAATTCAAAATGATTTAGGCATAGTTTGTCCAAATTGCGGAAAGCATAAGTGGACAGGTGTTAGAAAGTTCAACTTGTTATTTCCGGTTAATTTAGGGATTGTTGAAGGAGACCAGAGTCTTGCTTATTTGAGGGGGGAAACAGCGCAGGGCATGTTTGTAAATTTCCAAAACGTTGTTGATTCAACAAGAGTCAGACTTCCTTTTGGAATTGCCCAGCTTGGAAAAAGTTTTCGCAATGAAATCACTCCGGGAAACTCAATTTTTCGGACATTAGAGTTTGAACAGGGAGAAATTGAATATTTCTTTGACCCTGAAAAATCTGACTGGGAAAAACTTTTTGATGAATGGAAGAAATCTATGTGGAGCTTCGTAGTAAAAGAATTGGGAGTTAATGAAAAAAATCTGCGTTGGAGAGAGCATGGTGATGAGGAACGATCATTTTATAGCAAGAGAACAGAGGATTTGGAATACAAATTTCCGTTTGGATTTAAGGAATTGTGGGGATTGGCTTATAGAACAGATTATGATTTAAGACAGCACGCAAAGTTTGCAAACAAAGACTTGTCTATTACGGATCCGGAAACCGGCAAGAAAGTTGTACCCCATGTCATTGAGCCGGCAGTTGGCATTAACAGAATGCTTTTGATGATTCTTTGCGACGCCTATCGGGAAGATGATCCTTCGACAAGCTCAGGACCTTCGGGAAATCGGGTTGTTTTGAAACTTCATCCAAAGCTTGCTCCTGTTAAAGTTGCGGTTTTTCCATTGCTTGCGAATAAATTGCCTCTTGTAAAAATGGCAAAAGATGTATACCGTGATTTAAAGAAGCATATTAATGGCATGATAACTTTAGACGACCGCGGCAACATCGGAAAGCGTTATTACGCGCAGGACGAAATCGGCACTCCATTTTGCATAACTATTGATTTCCAAAGTCTTGAAGATAAAACAGTAACTGTCCGCGACCGCGATTCAATGAAGCAGGAAAGAGTGAAAATAGAAAATCTAGGCTCATTAATTACGCAGAAACTGGCCTAGATTTATTCCTATCATATATAATTCCATCCTGGTTTACAGGATAAAATCCTGTTAAGCATCCTCCACATCCTCCATTTGCCAGAAAAATTTCCTTTTTATTTTGGGGTAGAAATAGTTCTTTTCCTGATTTTAGTCTTGCTTTTATAAATCCTTCATGACTTATATAATTTACGCTTGTAGCGCCTATTTCTTCAGCAATCTTTCTTGGATCGCTGTTATTTCTCCATGCAATTAATTCTTCCTTGGTTCTCATGCTTACTCCGAGATGACATGGGTGCGTTATTTGAGGAAAACCAATGATCCAATGGACTTCTTTTGCGCCTGCGTCCCATACCATTCTAGTTATTTCTTTAGAGGTATCGCTTCTAACGATGGAATCATCACCTAGAACTACCCTAGCACCTTTCCAAATTCTAGAATTAGGAATAGTAGATAATTTTCCGCTTACTCTTTGCTGTATTCCTTCTATATCATAGTCAGTTTGGAATAATCTATTTTTTCCATTGGGATCGTAATGGTCTCTTAAGATAAGCTGCCTATAAGGTATGCCTAACGCGTTGGCGTATCCTATTGAAACAGGAACGCCAGAATCAGGTATTCCAATTGCAAAAGAGGCATTGAAAATTGGGTGTTCTTTTGCCAGAGCTCTTCCGCATTCCTCCCTAAATTCATAGACAGATTTCCATTGTTCTGGACTGGATGAGTCTTGAGGACTTGTTGGATACAAAGAATCAGGTCTGGAAAAATAATCCCATTCAAAATCACAAAAATTTCCAGGTCCATCTATACCTTCTTTAATAGTTTTTAATCCGTCTCTATCTATTTTTAGAATTTCTCCTCGTTTTATTTCCCTAATAACAGATGCGCCTACTTTGTCAAGAGCGTGTGTTTCGGAAGCAGCTATAAACCCATCATTGATTTTTCCAAGCACAAGCGGTCTTATTCCTTGTGGATCACGGACAAGATATAAAGCATCTCCAGCACCAATAATCAAACTATAAGCGCCGCTGACTTTTTCAAGTGTTGAGGTTATTTTTTCATCCCATGACGCTCCTTGTGCTTTTGCAAGCAGCTTTGAGAATATGTAGGTATCGCTTGTACCATCGGGAATAGGTTCGCCAACATCTTCTTTCATTTTTTCAATTGCAGTAAATTGTCCGTTATGAGCAACTGTTATGGGTTCATTGTTGGAAGAATATGATGTCATAGGTTGAAGATTAATCTTCTCCCAGCTCCCCATTGATCCGTATCGTGTTTGGCCTGCTATCCAGATTGGAGCGTCTCCATTATTAAGATAATCAACAGCAGTTGGTGAGAATGTCTGCTCTGGTCCTCCGGTGCCGTGATGGGTTTTAAGACCATTATTATCTTTTACCGTTAGGCCTGCTCCTTGTTGTCCTCTGTGCCATACTCCAATTTCTGCTTTTATGGCGATACTCAATTGGGTTTCTCTACTTGCTGAGGGTAAATATAATCCGACTACTCCACATTTTTCTCTCAATGATCTTTCAGGTATCAATGTAGCAAGCGTTTCCTTCGAGGTCATAAATTATATCAGTGATTATTACTAATATTTTAACTTTACCTTATGTTTACTGTCTTTTCAATAGTCATAATTATATTTGCAATCCTCTTGACAAAGTATGCGGAGTTGGTACAATTAATTAAGTGAAAAATAAGAATTTGGTTATTGGTTTAGTGATTGGGGCATTAATTTTGGTTGGGGGAGGGGTGTTTGTTTTGTCTTCTAACAAAAAGGCAGCGCAGGCTCCGATTGAAGCCCCAACTGAAAATGAAATACTTACTCTAAATCCGGAAGAAATTGGATTGGAATTGACTACCATTAAAAATAATCAGGAAGTAGTTTTCTCGATAGGTAAACCGGAGGGAATAAAGACAATCGAATACGAGTTAACCTGGGGAGCAAAAGTTGAGGACAAATTTTCAGGAAGCGTATTGGATGTTGTACACGGAGATCAATCGAACGGCCCAATAGAAATGAATGGCAAGCCTTATAAGGCAGAAATTGTAATGGGATCTTGTTCGGATGTTTGTCATTATGATAAAGGAGTTAATAATATTAAAATTATTTTAAAAATTACTAAGACAGATGGTAAGTTATACCAATCCGAAAGAACCCTCGAGCCATAACTTCTAACTCTCTTGCCCGCCGACCAAGCGCTCCGTGAGACGTGAACGAATAGTTCTGAAAAGTCGAACGGTAAGCTTAGGCGGGTAGCCACCAAAATTCTACGGGTTGAGTTTTTTCTCGACAACACACACTATTCTATTGTTTTGCCCTCTTGACAAGTATATAAAAACATCTCAGAATGGTAATAAGTGGGAAAAGGTGGGAAAAAGTGGGACAGTTTGAGAGATATGAAATATGAAAACACAGGCAGGATCAATGCTTCTTGGACAATATGAGGGAAAAGTCGGCGCAAAAAGTAGAATTGCAGTTCCTAAGAAAATTAGGATGGGCCTAGGAAACAAGCTAATTATTACATTAGGATATGAAAAATCACTCATTATCGTATCGGAAGAAGGCTGGCAAGCGCTTCTTGAAGGAACGGAAGGCAAACCTTTTATACAGCAGGAAGCAAGAGAAACACAGCGTTTCTTACTTGGAGGAGCAAGCTTTGTGGAACTCGACGATAAGGGAAGGTTTATTATACCTAACTACCTTAGAAGCTTTGCAGAAATTAAAAACGAAGTTGTATTCTTAGGATTGTCCCGTTATGTAGAGCTTTGGGATAAAGGCGTTTGGGATATTTACAGAAAGAGTCTTGAAAAAAATATAGATAAGATTTCGCAGAAACTGATTCGGGGTGAAGAAAAAGACAGGAATGAATAGTCCGTTCGACAAGCTCAGGATCAACGATTTTCATGTCAGCGTTCTTTCAAAAGAGGTCATTGAAAATTTAAACGTTGAAAAAGGTAAGAAGTATATTGACGCAACGATTGGAGGAGGAGGACACAGTCTTGAGATTCTGGAGCGCGGTGGGATAGTTTTGGGAATTGATTGTGATCGGGAGGCAATTGAGTTTACAAACAGAAGATGGAAGATAGAAGGTGGAAAATGGAAAACAGAAGAAGAAATTTTGACTTTAGTCAAAGGAAATTTTAGGGACATTGACAAAATAGCACATTTAAATAATTTTAACAAAGTCAGCGGAATTATTTTTGACTTGGGAGTTTCAAGTTATCAATTACAGACTGCAGAGAGGGGTTTTAGTTTTCAAAAGGTTGGGCCGCTGGATATGCGCATGGATCAAGAGTTGAATGTGAAGGCGGCTGATCTAATCAAAATTTTAAAGAAAGGAGAGTTATATGAATTATTTGTTAAGTTGGGTGAAGAAAGCAGTGCTTGGAAGTTTTCTAGCAGTATTGTTAGGGCCCGTGGAATAAAACCAATAGAAACAACGCAGGATTTAGCGAGGATTTTAGAAAGAAGCGTTCATAGGGGTAAATCTAAAATTCATAGAGCAACCAAAGTATTTCAGGCCCTAAGAATCGCAGTCAATGATGAATTAAATTCTCTAAAAGAAGCATTGCCCAAAGCGCTCGATCTATTAGAGAAAAACGGAAGACTATTGGCAATCTCGTTTCATTCGCTTGAAGACAGAATTGTAAAAAATTTATTCTTAGAGTTTGAGTCAAAAGGGAAAGGAAAAATAATTACGAAAAAACCAATAATACCAAGTCTTTTAGAGATAGAAAAAAACAGAAGAGCAAGGAGCGCAAAGCTTAGGGTTTTTGAAAGGAATTAAAGGATATGAAAAGACATAAAATAACAATCACATCGGCTTTTTTTTTAATAATAATACTTTTATCTATAGTACAAGCTATAGTATCCAATAGGTTGTCTACTTCCGGAATTGTGTTGGGGAAAATTGAAGAAGAAACACGATATTACAAAACAGAAAATGCTGCGCTCGCCGAAGGTATTTTCTTGGAAACGTCACTTAATAATATTGCATCAAGAGCGGCAGTCTTAGGATTTGTAAAAGAAAAGTCTCCTCTTGTTTTAACTACATCGGACGTAGTAGCTGTTAGGCAATAATGACATGGCGTTTTCGTTTTACTTTTTTAATCTTAGCTGTTGCTTTTGCTGCAATAATAAGCAGGCTTTTTTATTGGCAAGTCATCAAAAGAGATGATCTTTCGGCAATGGCCTTATCCCAGTACAGCGGAGTAAGAAAGATTTTGCCTCAAAGGGGAGAAATAAAAACCTCAGATAATTTTCCATTAGCTTCAAATAAGATATCGTATCTTATGTTTGCAAACCCGAAAGTTATAAAAGATCAAAAGAAAGTTACAGATACTTTATCTTTGTATCTTAAGAATAATAGCGCGTCTATAAGCGCGCTTTTGGCGCTTGATCGTTTTTGGGTCAAGATAGCATCGGGTATAGATCCCAAAACAAAAGATGCGATTAGCAATTTGGGTTTGGATGGCATTGGGTTTGAGCAGCAGTTTAATCGTTTTTACCCCGAGGCTTCTTTATCTGCGCATGTTTTGGGTTTTGTCGGGAAAGACGAGGAAGGTGTCGATAAAGGATATTTTGGACTGGAAGGCTATTATGACAGGTTGTTAAAAGGTAAAGAAGAATACGAAATTGAGATACAAGATGCTCTGGGGCGTCCAATTCTATCCAAGATGAGTAAAAGATCCAAAAGAGTGGAGGGAAGCAATTTAAAACTAAGTATAGACCGTTCAATTCAGTTTTTGGTTGAGGCAAGACTTAAAAAGGGAATAGAAAAGTATGGAGCAACTTCCGGGATGGTTGGGGTTATGAATCCCCAAAACGGTCACATTTTGGCTATGTCATCATTTCCGTCCTTCTCCGCAGGTGGCTATCAGGATTACGAGGAAGAATTGTATAAAAATCCTTTTATCTCAAATACGTTTGAACCGGGATCTACGCTTAAGCCTCTTGTTATGTCCTCAGCATTAGACGCATCGGTCGTAGATCCTAATACTCGCTGTAATATATGCGCAGAGCCGATTAAGATTGGCGGATACGTGCTTCATACGTGGAATGATAAATATTTCAAAGATACAAATATGATAGATGTTATAAGACGATCGGACAACACGGGTATGGTATTTGTCGCTCAAAAACTTGGGGTTGATAGGATGATTTCATATCTTACGAAGTTTGGTATAGGACAGCTAACGGAAATAGACTTGCAAGGAGAAGTTGCGCCTAGTCTTAAACCCAAAGAAGAGTGGTACTCAGTTGATCTAGCAACAGCCGGATTTGGGCAGGGTATTTCCTTAACACCCATAGAGCTTTTAAGCGGATTTTCTTCTATTGCAAATAAAGGAAAAAGGATGAAGCCTTTAGTTGTAACAATGGTTGAGATACCTGACGGGAAGATGATTAAAATAGAACCTAAGGTGATAAGCCGCCCAATTTCCGAAAAAACAGCAAAAGTTATGACAGAAATTTTGGTAAATGCGGTTAACAAAGGAGAAGCGCAATGGACCAAGCTTAAAGGATACAGAATCGCAGGGAAAACTGGAACTGCTTCTATTCCGGTTGCAGGACACTATGATCCTGAGAAAACTATAGCTTCATTTATCGGATTTGCTCCGGCAGATGATCCAAAATTTGTAATGCTTGTTATTTTGGATAAACCTACAACTTCAATTTACGCTTCCGAAACCTCAGCGCCAATATTTTTCGATATCGCAAAAGATTTGTTATCCTACTACGGCATCCCGCCGAGCGAGTAGGTGTGATAGACTAATCTATATATGACCGGAAGGACACATGATCTGGCTGCGTTTACCGCTTTAACGTATGCTGTTGCGACAAATCCATTGCAAGAATTATCGCTTCCTACTTTAATTGTTGCTTTTTCCGCGAATATGATCGGAGGATTGGCTCCGGATATAGACCAGCCAACTGGAAATTTGTGGGGGAGAGTCAGGGGAGGAAGAATTGTGAGTCGGTTAGTAACTCCGCTTTTAGGAGGACATAGATTTATTTCCCATTCAATTCTTGGAATATTACTGTTTGGTTTTCTTTTCCGCAAGTTGCTTGAAATTTCAAGTTCATTTGTTCTTGTAAATATGGATATTGTTTGGTGGGCGTTTATGATAGGGTTTGTGTCGCATCTTATTATAGACACATTCACAAAAGAAGGAGTTCCATGGTTATTCCCAATTCCTCTTCGTTTTGGAATTCCTCCTCTTAAATTTTTGCGTCTTAAAACCGGCGGTATCTTAGAAAAATCCTTTGTTTTTCCGGGACTTTTGATACTAAATATTTACATGTACTATATCTACCACTCCAAATTCCTCGACTTCCTAAGACATTATATAAAATAGTTTTCGTTTGAGCTTGAACCCTAGGGGTCGCCACACGAAGATTTTTCTGATTTCCGTTGATTTAAGCTGGTGATTATGGTAGCATACGGTTGCCATGACACAGCAGAGTGAACAAGGTAGAATTACAGAGAGTAAACATGTGTTATATTTAGATCCTGCAGAATTAATGCGGGATAATCCTGCTGCATTAATAGTACATAAAGACACTTATAATAGAATGAGCGCTCGTTTCGATCCTGATTTGTTCCAACCCCCACATGTAGCAAAGGTTAAAACATTTTCTTCAGAGCACGGAGAAATAGATCGTTACCTTGTAATTGACGGTATGACTAGAACTAAATACGTAAACGATAATTACCCTTCAGTAATGCGAGACAGTCCAACTTTTAGATTTAGAGTGCAAGATGTAACGTCATCCTATTTGCTTAACAGGTTGATAGTTCAACCAGAGGAGCGGACGGAAGGTCAACAGTCTCTTACAATGCTCCAATATCTTAGAGCAGTAGTGCCTCCAACAATTGAACATTCTCAAATAGCATCAGATAGAATTGCAGCTCATCTTATTAATGGGTGGGAAAATATGGTGGGAGAAGATCTTGCTAGAAAATATTCAGCGCTTGCCGCATTTAGTTTTCTGGGAAATCAAGCAATTAATATTGCGACTGAAGACGGATTAGGGAGAGATATTACAAAACAATCAAAACTTATGTCGGAAGAAACTTCTCAAGAGAGAGAGCAGCTTCAGCATGCACTGATGGAAATGGGCGCGGTTATTCGCCAAACACGCCTGATTAGACAAGAGGTTGCACGTTCTGCTTTTGTCCTCGTTAGTGGTGAGTCTCCAGTCATTGGCGGAGAGCGGGAGGCAAGAAGGCAAATTTATGGCTTGCTTCATATGCCAGAAGTTGAAAATAAACTAAAAAGTGCATCTCCCAATATAGGTGAACGTGAACAAATGCGTGACCAACTTGGACAGCTTATTTCAAATGCGTTCAAGAACACATCAAATGCCCCTAACAAAGGAGAGATAGTAACTATACTAAGTGATGCATTAAAAGATCCAAATCTTATGTTGGATCATACTCTTGATGTTTTTACTGCTCCAAATCCGGTTGAACGGTATGATCGGATACGCGAGGAGATAAATAAAGACAAGCTTACAAAAACGTACATGTCTTCGCACCGATTGCAAGGCTTAGGCGTTGTAGAAACAGGATTAATTAATAGATTGGGAAGTAAAATTAATTTACCTGATAGAGATAGGCAAGGGTTAATTAGTGTAATTAATGCAGGGGAAATCGCTAGTCAACAGGCAGCAAGTCTTATGTCGCGTATTACAGGTGAGCGTGAACAACTTATAGCACGTGGAGTAAGAGCTCAGTTATTGGACGAAGCATTATCTCAGATACAGGATGCTCAAAAAGCTGTTGTCGAATCTCAATCCCTGCAGACGTTAGACGCAAAAAATAAGGAGTTGGCAAATAAAATTAATGATGTGAGTAGAAGAATTAACGGTCAAATTGCTTATCAAAGAGTTGGCACCATGATTGATCAGGAAACTGGAGACAGGCTCAAAGAAGGATATGGACCTCAAATAAAGATTGATATTATTGGACTTATACTTGGAGAATTTCATACTGTAAATAATGAAAATCGAGAACAAGTAGAACAACGAATAAAAGATTATACGGGCCTAGATCAGGATCTTTTAGTAAAAGTTAAAGGTATGGACATAAGTCTTAGGACAGCTCTGCAAATACAAACAGATAGAAACAGACCAGTTTCACTAAGACCGCCAGTAAATCCAATTCCACCACCAACCTTAGCTCCGCCTGTGGGTCCTTCTGGAATACCCCCAGAGGATCCAACGTCTGTTTTTCCTGGTTCAGGATTACCTATACAACCTACGCCTCCAGAAGAAGGAGTAATAGTCGATATCGGAACGCGTGAGGAAATAAGAAAGCAAAATAACAGAGAAAAATTAGACCTTTTACTTGATGATGAGATTATAGAGTTAAATGAAATTGACTTAGATGCTTCAGACATCACAGATGCTTTAAGGCAGAAAATAGATATTGTAGTAAGATGGTTTGGGCAACGTGGATATAATCATCCTAATATTCCGCACTTGGTTCAGGATACTCATCCTCATCTTCTTGAAGAAAATAGAAGACTTGCAGAAGAGCTAGTAAGAATAAAAAGAGAATTGAGCGACAGAGATACAGGGACAGGCCGCTAGACAACTATCTTTTCTACAAGCGTAATATAATATGCCTAATCCAGAACAAATTCAGTATGCTTCTCGATCACAGAAGGCTCAAGAGCTCACTAATTTAGTAAGAGATCAACTTACAAAATATAGAGCAGGTGAAATACCTAGGTTGCCCAAAAGAAAAGAGCTGAATGAACAAGTTGGATATAGGAGTAGCGTTTCATTCAATAGAGTGCTGTCGAGAGCTGGATTGCTTGAGGAATGGAGAAGCACTGAAGAAGTAAGAAAAATAAAACAAAGAAAAAAAGGCCGAACTCACATTGATGCTAGTGGTATAAATGAAGGTATTCCTCCTATACTTTATGGTACGGGTGGAAGAGTAGCATGGAGATTGCCAAATAATACGCCAGAAGAAAATGAACAGATTGGAATTCATAACGTCCAGGGTCTTTTCCTGAGAAAATTTCCAGAGTTTAACGAATTGTTTCCGCGAGGAGAAGAAGGTTTAATTGAAGAGAGTAAAAGAGAGGAGGCAAAAAAGTTTATCCTGGAAAAAATAGGAGGGTTAAACGAGTGTATTAATATTTTTAAGACCTCTATCAATAATAGAAAAAATGCACCTTACTTTAATGGTTCTTATAAGATTGTCGTACAAAAATCCTTTTCTCCCTGGGGTATAAATATAGCAGAAGATGAGTTTGTATTAGGAAGATTAAAACGTTCATCTCATAGAGACTTGAGTTTATCTCTAGATTCCGAAACTATTCCTCCGTCGCGTGAGTTAGCTTGGATGATAGGAGTTTTGGCAGGTGGAGGATATTCTAATCCTAATGACAAAAGAATCTCCATGGATTCAGATAATGAGGAATTTGTTAGAGCATTCAAATCTGCTGGAGAGAGACTTTTTGGTGTTAATGCATCGGTAAGGACAAAAAAAGGTGAAGATAATACTAAAAAGCTAAAAGGGATAGTTTTTCAGGGCAAGAAGATTACAAATACAATCGGCGACCTTAGAGGATCTGAATGGCCTCGTACAATTGTAGAACAGCATAAATGGATTATAGAAAATTCGAACTACCTATGGAGTTTTATTGAAGGAATATTTGATAGAAGAGGAAATGTCTCTATGGGTAAAGATAGTGTAAGAGGAGTATTTATTTACAGTGATTATGCTAATGTTGCAAATTTTCTAGCTGAAATATTGGTTCGTGTAGGTATAAGGAAACCACTTATTGAGCATGATAAAAGAGGAAAGCAGGGAATAAAGGGAATCAGATTTGAAAACAAACAAGATTTAAAATATTTTGCTGATAATATACATTCAAGGATTCAAGGTAAAGAAGAAAGGTTAGAAGCCTGTAGGCAATTAACTGTTGGGAGAAGAAAACGTAGCGTAGAAGTTCCCGTAAAAACTTCTAAGCGGATAACAAAGGAAGATGCAATTAGCGAATGGATAAGAATAAAAACATTTTTAGGTCATACTCCAAATTCTGGCGAGATTGAAAGGTTAAAAAGAGACGGAGGAACAAAGTATTCTTCTTCTGTTTACTACCGTAGGTTTGGAGAGGGAAAATTCTCTAAAGCTAGGGAAAATATTGAGAAAATAGTCTCTGCAAGAGCGTTTATAGATCAAGTTAGGCAGGAAGCGTTGGAGTTTTACAATACGCACAGAAGACTATCTAGAAAGATTTTAAAGAAACTTAAAAGACATAATCTCTTAAACGCAATCGATAAATATCCAGGAAAAATAAGACAATTGAAGGTGGACATAGGAATAGAAACCCCTGACATACTTATTCAACAGCTGGGGCAACGAAAATTTACTAATGACCAAATAGAAGATGAGGCGCTTAAAATTCATCAAAGAGAGGGGAAAATAACTAAAGATGTGCTTGAGAGGCTTGGCAGGCAAGACTTAATTTGGGCGATTAGGAAACACTATCCCGGTCGGTATAAAGGGTTGAGAACTAAGCTTGAATTAACAAAACCAGCTACTAATCAAAGGGTTGATAAAAAGCCTTCTGGTTATTGGAGTATTGATCAGATTGAGAAGGAAGGTAGAGAGTTTTACCAACAAGTCGGCAAATTATCTCATCGATCTTTCAAAAGAAATGATAGACAAGATTTATTGGGAGCAATCAGAAATCATTATCCAGGTGGGTTATCTGCACTTAAAGAAAAATTCGGTGTTTTTAATGAAGAAAATGCAACACAGGAAACCCAGATTTTCCCTTAATAATTCTATATGTAAAGTGGAGGAGATGGGAGAAAAGGGGTATAATAGGGTGAATGTGGCAGAAGGGATATTTATTTCAGTTTTTTTATTGTTCTTTCGGGGAATTTAAAATTTTCTCCACTCACCACTTTTTTCCCCGTCTTCTGTTCCAGCTCCAATCTGGCATTTTTAGCAATACGTCCGCCTTTTTTTGCTGGAATTTTATTTTTCTCAAATCCTTGAGACTTCTCACTTTCGGCAATTTGTCTGGTTGATAGCTCAGCCAAAGCGGTAAAGATTAGCTCCGCCTCAGTCATATGATCGCGCAAATTTTCACTTTTTAAACTCTTTAATTGTTTATGACCTTTTATTGATAAATCGCTCCACTCCTCGTGAATAATATTCGTCAAAATCGCGTATTCATCTTGCTCTTTCACGTTATGATCTTTCCAATAATCAGTAAGCTTGTTTCTGGTTTCCTGCCCCATCATTCTTTGCTGAATCCATTTTTGGCTTCTGCCTAATTTTTGCCAGTTCTCTCTAGCCCGATTTAGAGATCTTTCAGGATCAACTGTTTCCTGCATTCTTTCATAGCCGACTTTGGCAAGCCATAATTTAAATGGTTCCGTCTTTGGAGAAGGAATAGACTGAATAACACGAATTAAATCTTGGGTAGAAAAACAATCGGTTGCATATTTTTTTCCATCACTAGCTATAAATTTCAGTTGTACGATTTTTTCGTACACCTGACTGCCTTCATTTTTCAATTTAATTTTAAGATCGCTCCAATAGCGTTTGGGAATAGTACTGTCAGTTAATACCTCTATGGTATCAACTACTGAAAAATACCATTTTTCTTCTTTTTCATCCCATCGGCGGCGGATTTTCTTATTCTTAAAAGAAACAATCTGATAATCGTTTTTCATATTTGTATTATCTCCAATCCAAGTTTACCAGAAAATTGAGATTTTGGCAGGAGGAAGACTGGAGAAGAAGGGTTAAAAAGGGTATAATAGGAATGTGTGGCAGAGGATAAAAAATATTTATCATTTGGGGAATGCGATACTTGCAAATGTGTGGTTTGGGTTTCCTTCAAGAAAGCTGACTGTAATTGGGGTAACGGGAACTGATGGGAAAACAACAACCACAAGCCTTATTTACCACATTTTACATTTTGCAGGCTATAATGCATCGATGATAAGCTCAGTTGGAGCTATAATTGGGGGAAAAGAATATGATGTAGGTTTTCATGTAACAACTCCGTCTCCTTGGGCTTTGCAGGGGTTTATTAAGGATGCTCTTGGCTCGCCCCGTCCGCTCAACGACTCTTCAAGGCCTAGCGGAAACACACGAATCGTTAACAAAAACTCATCGTCATCCCCTGCGGTATGGCAGTCAAATCATGATTACAAAGAAACGGTGAAGAGTTCGTTTCGCGGAGAGACTCGCCCTTCGCTTTCCACCCCTCGCTTTTTAGTATTAGAAACTACTTCCCATGCAATAGATCAAAACAGAATTTGGGGCATACCTTTTGATATTGGTGTTTTGACAAATGTTACACACGAACATTTGGATTATCACAAAACGTATGAGAATTACGTAAAGACAAAGGTAAAATTGTTACAAATGGCAAGAGTGGCGGTAGTGAATAGAGATGACGAATCCTTTAAGCTAATTTCTAATTTCTCGCCTCGCGGCGAAGCGGGCAAATTTCTAATTTCTAAGTTAGTTACGTTTGGAATGACAAAGAAAGCGGATGTTAATCTGGAAAAATTTCCGTTTAAGACAAACTTGATTGGGGAGTTTAATAAGTATAATGTTTTGGCAGCAATTTCAGCGTGCCGGGACTTAGGGATTACAGATCAAATTATAAGAGAAGCAATATTAACGTTTAAGCCCCCAATTGGAAGAGAAGAAATAGTATATAAAAACCCATTTACTATTATGGTTGATTTTGCACATACTCCAAATGCATTTGAGGAAATTTTAAGCTCAATAAAACCGAGTATAAAAGGTAGACTAATTCATGCGTTTGGAGCAGCAGGACTAAGAGATGCAAGCAAGAGAGCGTTGATGGGAAAAGCATCGGCTAAATATTCAGATATTATTATTTTAACTGCGGAAGATCCGAGGACAGAGTCGGTGGAGAAGATTATGAAGGAGATTGAGTCAGGTATTACAAATTCGAAATTCGAAATTCGAAATCCGAAACAAATTCAGATTACAGAAATTCAAAACAAAAAAAAATACGTTCTGGAAATTCCGGATAGGCAGGAGGCAATTACGGCTGCGATTGGGATGGCAAAAAAGGGAGATTTTGTGTTGATTACAGGAAAATCTCATGAAAAATCTATGAATTATGGAAAAGGGGAGGAGCCGTGGGACGAATTTGGCGCAGTTTCGCAAGCATTAAGCGTTAGGAGAGATGATAAATAATATTTATAAGTTTAAAATTTTAGAATCTAAAAAGCTTATCCATGGAGTTTCTTCTAAGCTTTTTGGAAGTATTAAAAATAACGGGATTATAAATAAAAAAAATCTAAAGAAATTCTTAGATGCAATGCGGGTCGACATAAAAACCGTTATTTTTCCGGAACAAGTCCATGGCTCAAGAGTTGTGGCAATTAATGATTCTAAAAAGAACTATATTTTAAACGCAGATGGTTTGATCACGAATAAAAAAAACGTCTTTCTTGGTATAGTAACAGCAGATTGTTTACCGGTGATTTTTTACGATAACAAGACGGGAATAATCGGAATCGCGCATGCGGGATATAAAGGACTTCTAAGCGGTATCGTTGAAGAGATGCTTAAGGTTATGAAAAAGATGGGAGCGGATGTAGAGAATATGAAGATCGCAATAGGACCCGCAATTGGGGTTTGTTGTTATGAAGTGTCTCAAGAAAGAATAAAAATGTTTAAAGATGTATTTAAAGGCATTAAAACACATAAAATAAGAAAAGGAAAATACTTTTTGGACTTGAAAAATATCGCGAAACAAAGTCTTATGTCAGAAGGTGTCGCGGAAAGTAATATAGAAGTTTCAGACATTTGTACGAAAGACAATGTTAAAGACTTTTATTCGTTTAGGGGAGAGGGACCAAAAAACTTTGGAGAATTTGCGACAATTGTCGGAATATTATGAGCAAGATTAAGTCAATACATTTTGTCGGGATAAAAGGCGTTGGAATGACACCTTTGGCTATTATTGCGAGGCAAGCTGGAGTTAGTGTTACTGGATCAGATATTGTTGATGAATTTATTACAGATGAACCATTGAAAAAAGCAGGAATTGTTCCTCTTGTTGGATTTTCAAAGAATCACGTAGGAAATCCTGATCTTGTAATTACAACTGGGGCAAATGGTGGGTTTAATAATATTGAAGTATTGGAAGCGAAAAGAAAAAGTATAAAGGTAATTACTCAAGGTGAGGCTGTTGGACTTTTCATGAATGGCGAAATTTTTGGTAGAAAATTTGTTGGCATTTCTGTAACAGGAACTCATGGAAAAACAACAACGACAGCCATGATTGCCACTATTTTAAAAGCCAACGGGAAAGATCCATCTTTTTTGATCGGTACTGCGGGCGCTGTTTCATTGGGAACCCCCGGACATATAGGTCGCGGAGAATATTTTGTAGCAGAGGCAGATGAATATATGACAGAACCTAATTTTGACAAAACAATAAAGCATATGTGGCAGAATCCAAAAATTGCAGTAATTACCAATATCGAGTTCGATCATCCTGACGTTTATAATTCAATAGATGATACTCGTAAGGCATTTCTTGCATTTGCCAACAAGCTTCCTAAAGACGGAGTTCTAATTACGTGCGGAGATGATCCGCAAGTTAAAAAACTTCTTTCAGATTTTAATAGACGAAAAATAACATACGGAGTTTCAAAAGATAATGATTTTGTTGTGGATCATGTCCTAAAGGATGTTGAGCTTTTTGTTTTTGGGAATCATAATCGGTTAAACGCTGCAGCAGCTTTTATAGTTGGTCTTGAAGTTGGCTTATCTAAAAAACAAGTTAAAGATGGATTGCTTCAGTTTAGGGGATCAAAAAGACGATCGGAATTTGTTGGTAAATTACAATCCGGAGCTTTATTGTTTGATGATTATGCTCATCATCCAACAGAGATTAAAAAAACTTTAAAAGCATTCAAAGAAAAGTTTTCAGATTGTAAAATTGTATGTATTTTCCAACCGCATACATATTCCAGAACAAAATCATTGTTCGAACAATTTGTTAACTCATTTGATGACGCAAATAGTGTTTTGATAACTAATATTTATGCGTCACTTAGAGAAAAAAAAGACCCAACAGTTTCTTCGGAATTGCTATTCAAATCAATGAAGAATCGATATAAGGATGTGATCTTTTTGCCGGAAATTGAAGATGTGGTAAAATATATTGATGAAAAAAAATACGGAGAAGATACGATTATCATTACCATGGGAGCGGGAGATATATACAAAATAAATTCGAAATTCGAATATCGAAATCCGAAACAAATCCGAATGACCTAAACTCAAAACAGCTTTGAACATTTGAATTTTGACATTGTTTCGAAATTCGTGCTTAGTGCTTCGAATTTTTACATATGGACAAACTAGTTATTAATGGGGGCAAAAAACTAAAGGGAACTATTTCGGTGTCTGGAGCAAAAAACGTAGCTCTAAAGGCCTTAGTTGCCGCGTGTCTCACGGATGAAAAGGTAATTATAAAAAATGTTCCGTTAATATCGGATTTTATGGTAATGGTTGCAATAATTCGTGAACTTGGGGGAGAAGTTGAAATTGAAAATCACATTGCAACTATTCAGATGAAAAAATTTAAAAAAGAAAAGATTTCTTTGGATGAAGGCGCAAAAATAAGAACATCCGCTATGTTTATGGCACCTCTTTTAGCAAGATTAGGCGTTGCAATAATTCCAAATCCGGGAGGATGCAGAATAGGTGCCCGGCCAATTGACAGAACAATTAAAGGGATAAAAGAATTAGGAGTGGATGTCAGATATAATAGCAAAGACGGATACTTTTATCTGAAAAGAGATAAAAATAAAGAGAAAGAATGGAGAAAAGTTATTCATAAGTTTGACAAAAGCACTCATACGGGAACAGAGATTATGATTCTGGCTTCAACTCTTTTTAACGGGGAGACAGTTCTTGTTAATGCTGCGGAAGAGCCGGAAATTGATGAACTTATAAGTCTTTTAGTTGCAATGGGTGCAAAAATCGCGAGAACAGGAAAAAGGGAAATAACAATTGATGGGGTTGACAAACTTCATGGTGCAACCTATACGATTGGTCCGGATAGAAATGAAGTAGTAACATTTGCTATTGCAGCTATGGTTACAAAAGGAGATATATTTGTGAAAGATGTTCACAATGTCGATTTTGAAGAGTTTCTTAAAATGCTGGAAGCGGCCGGAGGAGGAATTGAAAAAAGAAGAGACGGAATACGATTTTATTATAAGGGAAACCTAAAAAAAACAGATGTTACAACCAGTTTCTATCCTGGATTTATGACAGACTGGCAAGGCCCATGGGCAGTTCTTATGACGAGAGCAACCGGCGAATCAACAATTCATGAAACAGTTTATGAGAGTAGATTTGGATATGTAAAGGAGTTGAGGAAAATGGGCGCAAATATATCTTTTTTTAATCCAAAAATCAAAGATCCTGAAAAGATTTACAATTTTAACCTTGCCGATAGAGTTCCGGATTACTATCATGCAATAAAAGTTAAAGGCCAAACAAAGCTTCATAACGCGGTTGTTGAGATTTCAGATCTTCGGGCTGGCGCGACTCTTGTTTTGGCTGCCCTGACTTCTGAAGGGGAAAGTGTTATTTTTGGGGTTGAGCATTTGGATAGGGGTTACGAGGAATTCGAAAAAAGGCTAAGCACATTAGGCGCAGAAGTGAAGAGAATTAAAAATGAATAATATTTCGGCAATTATTCTGGCGGCAGGTAAGGGTAAGCGTATGAATTCAAAAAAGATAAATAAAGTGGTTAATACGCTTGGCAATAAGCAAATGATATTACACACAATTGATCTTTTGGATAAATTAAATATTGCTCAAAAAATTGTGGTTGTTGGATTTGCAAAAAAATCAGTAATAGATATTTTAAAGGGTGGAGTTATTTTTGCGGAACAAAAGAAGCAGTTGGGTACCGCAGATGCTGTCTTTTGCGCTTTAAAATATTTATCAAAAGATGCAAAGGATGTCCTGATTTTAAATGGAGACGATTCGGCTTTCTACAAAGAAGAAACAATTAAAAATCTTTTTAAAAAACACAATGAAAAAAAATCATCTCTGACTTTTTTGACAATTAAGCAGGATAATCCTGCAGGAATTGGCAGAATCGTTAGGAATAGCAGCGGAAAGGTTGTCGAAATTATCGAAGAAAAAGATGCAAGTTTGGAGCAAAAACGTATAAACGAAGTCAATCCCGCTTGTTATGTTTTTGAAGTTTCTTTTTTAAAGAAATATCTTTCGAAGATTAAAAAGAGTAACATAACTAACGAATACTATCTCACCGGCTTAATAGATCTGGCAATTAAAAATAATGAGAAAATTGAGACAGTAATGGAAAAAAATCTTGTATGGAGAGGGATAAATACAGAGGATGAATTAAGAGAGGCAAATAGATTGTTTTTACAAGCAAAATAAAGTATGAAATTTTATATTGAAAAAATCCAGAAATTTTCTCCTGAACTAACAACTTCAATCAATAAGTTATTGAGTCAGTTGAATGAAAAAGCTACTCCCCTTAAAAATGAGGGCATAGAGGAAATGATTGTGTCCCCTGCTAATCGTTTATTTGTTGCAAGAGGACCTAGCAAAGAAATAGTTGGCATGTTAACGCTTATTATTTATCGGATACCGGTCTGGAAGAAAGGTTGGCTTGAAGATCTTGTGGTTGATAAGGCATATAGAAACAAAGGGATCGCGACAAAACTTTTTCAACACGCGATAGAGGCTGCAAAATCTGAAGGTGTTTTGTCTCTTAACTTTACCTCTCGTCCCGAAAGAGAAGTTGCAAATAAATTTTACCACTCACTTGGCTTTGAAAAGAGAAATACCAATGTTTATTGGATAAAGTTTTAACGAATGAATAAAAAACCGGTTGTTCTTTTCGATATTGACTATACACTGTTTGACACAAAACTTTTTAAGAAAAGTGATCTTACAAGACATGAAATTTACGAAGAAGTAAAAGACGTCCTTGAAAAATTAAGTAAAATCGCACTTCTTGGAATTTTCTCGGAGGGAGATTTAGAATTTCAAAGAAAAAAACTAGATCAGACTGAAATTGTTGATTATTTTGAAAAGGACAATACGCATATAGTCTTAAATAAGCTGACTGAGATTAGAAAAGTGCTGCAAAAATATACAGACAGGGAAACTTTTTTTGTTGACGATAAACTTAACGTTTTGTTTGATGCAAAAAAAATATTTCCGAAAGTTGTAACTATTTGGGTAAAAAGAGGCTGGTACGCGGAGAATCAAAAAGATATTCCTGCGTTTGAACCTGACGCGGTTGTTGCAAATCTTTCAGAAGTTGTTAAAATTGTGAAGTCTAAATTATAATATGTGTGGAATTTTTGGATATATAGGGAACAAAGATGCCTCTAAAGTTATACACGAAGGTCTCAGAAGACTTGAATACAGGGGATATGATTCATGGGGCATTGCCGTTTTATCAAGCGAGATTAAGATGGCCAAAAAAGTTGGGGCAATTGGAGATTTGGAAAATGCTAATTTACTTCCAAAAGCTAAAATAGGTATAGGTCACACCCGTTGGGCTACTCACGGAGGCATAACGCAAAATAATGCCCATCCTCATCTATCCTCAAACTCTAAGTTTGCACTTGCGCAAAATGGAATTGTAGAAAATTTTGAAGAACTAAAAGAAACACTTCTTAAAAAAAAGTATAAGTTTCAGACAGAAACAGATACTGAAGTTATTGTTAGATTAATTGAACAGCAAATAAAACTTAAGAAGAAGTTAAAAGATGCAATCAGGGCTGTATTTGGAATTATAAAAGGGAGAAACACAATTATTGTTTTGACTGATAATAATAAACTGATTGCTGCAAGAAATGGTTCCCCTTTAGTTATAGGTGTTTCCAAAACTTCAAATGAGATTTTTTTCTCATCAGACACACTATCATTTGCTCCCTATGCAGATCAGGTTTTGGTTGTTGACAATGGTCAAATGGTTGTATCTGATGGTTCAAAGCTTTCATTATTTGATATTAAGACAGGCAAATCTTTGCCTTATTCTTTGGAAAAAATTAATTTTAAGACTACTAGAGTAAACAAAGAAGGATATGACCACTTCATGCTCAAAGAAATTCACGAGAGTTCATATGTAATCAATCAGGTCGCAAATCAAGATTTAAAACAATATGAAGATTTCTCTAAAGTTATTAAAAAAGCTAAAAATATTTATACCATAGGTTCCGGTACTGCGGGTATTGCCGCTTCTCAAATCGCTTTTTATTTAAGGGTTTTTGGCAAGGTCAAAGCAATTAGTGTTATTGGAGCTGATATCTACGAATACTATGATTTGCTACAAAAAGGGGATTTAATGATTGTTCCTTCTCAGTCGGGAGAGACTGCGGATGTATTAGAGGTATTGGAAATTGCCAAAAAAAAGGGTGTTAAGATTGCTTCGTATGTTAATATGCAAGGTTCGACTATGAGCAGAATGTCAGATTATAAATTTTTATCCCATGCGGGTCCAGAAATTTGTGTGATGTCTACTAAAGTTTTTACGTCTCAAATAGCTTGGGGATATTTGATTTCAAAAATTGTTGCAGGAAAAGCGTCAGAGGGCATAAATAATCTAAAAATTCTTGCTGAGAGTATAGACAAATATTTGAATGCCCAAAGTAATCACGATATCTTAAAAAGGATTGCCGGTGGTTTATCCAGGTCTAAGGATATTTTTCTCTTAGGAAAATATCAAAATTTCAACATAGTCAAGGAAGGAATGGTTAAAATAATAGAAGGTTCGTACAAGCATGCTCATGGGATTCCCGCGGGAGATTTAAAACATTATGCGATAACTTTAATGGAGAAGGGTGTTCCTGTGATCGTGGTTGTGTCGGAAGATGTAGCATATGATGATGTCTTAAATGTTGTAAATCAAGTTAAAGCCAGAGGCGCTGAAGTTATTGGAATTTCTCCAAGGTCTCATTTAGGCTTTTCCCAATTTATTCCTGTCCTGGATATCGGTGAAACTTCCGCAATTATTAATGTTATTCCCCTACAGCTTCTGGCTTACTATATGGCTGTTGAATTAGGAAATAATGTGGATAAGCCAAGAAATATAGCCAAAAGCGTGACCGTAAAATAAAATTACATTAATTTTAGACCTTCGTATCAATCTTTCTGAGGACCGTCCCCAAAACCCCGAAATGATTATGCAGGAGAGGCTTTGTTTGGTATAATCTACTCAACAATATGCAAGATTATAAAGAAAGTCTACCTGAAAGTAGTCTCGGTAAAGCAAAAGAGTACCCAATAATTAGAACTCTAGCATTCCATTATACCGTAGACAGTGCATTACCTAAAATATTACAACATGGACTTTTATCTTGGTTGGAAGAAGAAAAAAAATTAGGACTTCAAGTAAGGAAAAGAACGTCATCCCATTCACAACCTGATCAAGTTATTTAACCATTAGAATAAATGACCTTTATGTTTTACGAGATGACCCTTATCAAACTTTAGATGAAGCTTTACGAGATGTTGTAGGAATTGCCGTTGACAAACCACAGCTTCCCAGAACCAACGAAGGACCTTTTGTGATAAAAAATATTGTCGAACGAGAAAAATTCAGAGCTTTGGTTATTATTGATACAGAAGTTTCTCCAAAAGACCAACATATTCATGATGCTTACGAATTTGGTGATCCTTTATCAGAAGATGCAATTAAAGCAAGGGTAGAGTCTCTAAGGACAGTTTGTCAACAGGCAGGAGTTGATCTTCCAATTTATGGCGTTTCTGGAGACATGTATTATCCTGAAAGAAAAACCAGATCAGAAATCCGCGAAGCAGCCATAATCAAACGTCGGGGCGCATCCTCATAAGCCACAGGAGATTTTTTGGTATTTACATAATTATATTGGGAATACCTTTGGGATCTTTGGGGACGGTCCTCAGAGTAATTGTTATATCAACCCAAAATAAGCATAATTTTTATTTATCGTTTTTTAATTTAAAAAAAAGTCGTACTTTTCCGCTCGCACCGAAAATCGTACTAGTAAGTTATTTAACTATTGACAGCGATCGCTGTAAGTTATTAAATGATTGTATCGTGAGAAAACTTTTAAGACCGCGTGATTATCTGCTTTTAGGACTGGCAAATATTCTTGATTTAGCCGAAGATGTAAAAGATCCTTTAGGTTTTGTTTCCAAAAGTTATGAGAATATGTATGGATGGATTCCTGGGCAGTATAAACGACACAATTTTAACCATCTTGTTTGGAGGAATCTTAAAACAGGTTATATAGAGAAAATAATAAGAGATAATCAACCATACTTTCGCCTTACATCTTCTGGGAAAAATAAATTAACAAGAGATTTTCCATTTCTTGGCTTTCAAAATAAGGGATGGGATAAAAAATGGCGCTTAGTCGTATTTGATGTAGAAGAGACAAACAAACAGGCAAGGGAGAGATTTAGAAATAAGTTAAAAGAGTTGGGATTTGGTATGCTCCAAGAATCTGTTTTTATTAGCCCTTATGATATCGCAAAAGATTTTACCGAGTTTATAGACGTACAGGGTTTAAACGAATCCGCTTATTTACTTGTGGTATCAACTATAGCAGTTGGTGACATAAAAGCTCTTGTAAATAGAGTTTGGCATCTGGATAAAATGAATGATTTCTATAAAAAAATTATTCGAAAGATAGAAGACAACGATTTAATATTTAACAGCGACCGCTTAAATAAATTAAATGATAAAGATGTTAAAAAAGTTCAGGATTTGACCAGAGACATAAAAAAAGAGTATTTAGAAGCGATGTTAGATGACCCTTTTTTGCCGAAAGAATTACTTCCGTTGGATTGGGAAGGCAAAAGAGCTGGAAATTTGGTGAAGAAATTATTTAATATTAGACAGCGACCGCATAAGAATATTAAATAAAATAATTGAGATGATTATGACTTTCTTCTAATATACTTTTATGGCATTTTTCTTGGTATTTTTCTTGGCAAATGTGGTAAATTTGTTTGTTCCAAATGTCGCTTCTTCTTTTTCGAACAATTGCTCTATATCGCTTAAGTCTTCTGAAACCCAAGGTATATAAATTTCCTATACCTGAGGACCGTTCCCAGTGGGGCGCTTGGAGAAGCCTTGGCCGATTAGCCACCAGAAGGCAAGAAGGCTTGGGATGCTTGCGGGATTGAAAAGAAGAGTAGTTGATACAGCCAAAAAACTTGCCAGCTCTAGTACCTTATTTTTTTTGCAAGCCCAATTATTGCTCCGCCGACAAGCAGGAAAAGTATTATGACAGCAGTTATGCCTCCCTGCAGCCAGTAATCTAAGATAACATTGTGGCTGCTGTCAACCACCTGAAAACGCAGATTATTCGAAAGCTGAAGCGCTGTTTGTTTGAGAACGTCTGAAATTGTTCCAAAACCATGGCCAAACAATGGCGCATTTAAGCCTGCGGCAAATGCTGTTTGCCATACTTCAAAACGATTTTCAAAAAAATAAAATCCTTCCCGAGTCGTCATTATTTGCTCAATATATGGAAAAAACAAGGAGAGGGCAATAAGAATACTGCTTATTATTGCGCAGCGAATGAGAGAGTATTTTAGTTTTTTATAACAAAAAAGGAAAGCTAGCAAGACAAGAACAGCTAGAATTCCTGATTGCGAGCCGGAGACTATAAGTATTATTGCAACGAGTATTACCGAAATACTTCTATGTATAATGCGTCGTGAGTAAAAAGTTAATGGAAGAATAAAAATAGCAACTGATGCAAGAGCGTTTGGTTCGCCAATTAAACCTATTGAGCGATTTAGGATAGGATGCCACAAGATTAGGCTTGAGACTGCAAGAATACCAAGCGAGCATAAGCTGGCTATTCGGAGATTTTTTTGGGAAATATTCATTCGTGATGTAATAATTGAAAAAACTAACAAGTGCCAAAAAAGATAAACACCTTGAAGCCTTATTACATTGCCAAAAAAAATCAGCGGATTTAGTGAAATAAATAGGTGTATAGCGCTTATTCCAAAAAGTCCTAATATCAGGATTATAAATTTTTTATCAAAATGTGAAAAAAAATCAAGATTTAACTTTAAAATAAGCGCAATTGATAAAACCCCGATGAGTATTTCCGATACAATTACCTTGGGAGTTTCGTAGCCCAAAACCATAAAGGGATTCGCAAGAAGAGGAATGCCGAATAACAAAAACAATACTAGGTATTGCACAAAGATAGTATATCAGTTTCTTTGGATTAAGATAGTTTAGCGGTTAAAAAGTGAGGTGAAAAAGTTAGTAATCTTTGAAAAAACGTTTTGAGAAGCTATGCTTTTTTGCTTAACGGGCTCTGTCTGCTCTATCTTTTTAATAGTCTTTAAAACCTTAATACTAGGTGAAGAAATATTGGATTGCTTTGTTACAGCTGTAGTTTTTGAGCTAAGAATAGATTGATTTCCTCCTCGTACCTGGATGCCAATTTCGTTTGAGAACTCTCCCGGCATGCAGTTATTTCCCGCTCTGACTTTAAAGTAATACGTTGTAAATGCAGCTAGTCCATTTATTGTGTAGTTGGTTGTTTCATGTCCTCCCGCATTTGGCACTCCATATTCCATAACACCCTTTTTTCGTCCGAATGCAATAAGGTAAGACGTTACGGGATCTAATGCTTTTGTCCAGGTGAGCGCTACATTGTTTTGGCCAATTACCCGCGCCGAAATAAGCCGGGGAGCTGATTTTGGTTTTGAATCGGTACAAACATATGGATTTGAATTGTTGCTTGAATTGTTGTTGTTATTGTTAGAATTTGAGTTTGAGTTTGAATCGGAATTAGAATTCGAATTATTGGATGAATTTTGCGCAGCAGGTGTAGGGGTTGGCGTAGGTGTAGGAGTAGGTGTTTCTGTAGGGATAGAGATAACAGGGCTGGTTATTGGAGCAGGTTCTATAGTAGGAGTAGGAGTTGGCGTTACAACAGGACTTGTAATAGGAATAATTACTGGTGTAGTTATAGGACTTGCAAAAACACTTCCAGACACCCATTGTAGTTGCATGACAGAAAGAAGGGCAAAACTTAGAATAGCCAGCGAATAATAGATATACCGTTTGTGCATAAGTCCCGGATCATATCACAAAGAAATATAAATGTCAAGTGCTATAGGTTTTATTTTAGGTAAAACTCAATGTAAGGTACAAAATAGCACTATTTATAATTATATAGGTTATCAGTAAATATAACTTAATTATAGTAAATATACATAAAAGCTTGACAAAGCAGGTTAATATGTGCTAGAATCACTCCTCATATGCAAACTATGAGCTATAACATAGGAAATAACTTGCTTACTGTTAAAGAGGTATCCTCTTTTCTTAAGCTAAGTGTAATCACAATCTACAAATACATCAGAGAACAAAAGCTTGAAGCTATTGAATTTGGGGGACATTACCGCATAGAAAAGTCGGAACTTTTAACCTTTGTAAAAAAACATAAGACTTTTAACAAAAAATCACATGAATAATAAAAAAATCAGCGTTATTGTACCTATTTATAACGAATTAAAAAGCATAGAGCAGTTTTTAATCCGGTTGTCTGACTCTCTTGCAAAATTAGAATTTCCATACGAAATTATTTTTGTTGATGATAATTCCACAGACGGTACTTATGAATACCTTTCGCGTTTCAGAAAAAGTAATAAAATAATACTTCACAAAAAGCAAGGTAAGAGTGGAAAAGCATTTTCGCTTCTCGAAGGATTTAAGCTCGCAAGCGGATCAATTATTGCAATGATCGATTCTGATCTTCAGTATCCTCCTGAGGAAATTCCATCGATGGTAGAAGCTTTAGAAAAGTCGGATATAGTTGTTGCAAACAGAAAAGTATACAAAGGTCCCGTATTGCGAAAAATAGCAAGCAGAGGGTTCAGGTTGTTTTTTGGAAAACTATTATTTGGTCTTAATCACGATATTCAGGCCGGACTTAAAGTATTTACCAAAGAAGTAGCGGATACTATTATAGTAACTCCTAAAAGCGGATGGACATTTGATCTTGAGTTTCTTCATAAAGCCCGCGAAGCAGGGTTTGTAATCGCAAACCATGATATACCTTTTGCTTATAGAAAAAACGGGACTTCAAAAGTAGGTTTAGTAAAAACTACCTGGGAAATTGGAACTCAGGCGTTATCTCTAAAACTTAAGAAATCACAGCCGCAAATTATTCCTGCAAAACAAAAAGCGTCCATGATTGGCGCAGGAATTGGATATAAAAAAAGAAAGTATATAACACATACAACACTTTCTCATAAGGTGTCTGCCATAACAACTCTTCATGCGTCACAAAAGTTTTTTATCGGGATTTTGTTAATAACCCTTACAACCGGTTTTTTGTATCAACCGCTTGCAACAGCAATAGTATTGGTTGCAATCTTAAGCGTTGTTTATTTTATCGACGTATTGTTTAATCTTTATATTATTGTAAAAAGCTTGCGTGTTCCTCAGGAAATAACATCGACTGATCCTGAGATTGCAGCCCTTGGTGACAATAAATTGCCAACCTACTCAATCCTTTGTCCATTATATAAAGAAGCGCATGTGATACCTCAATTTTTAGACGCTATTTCAAAAATAGACTGGCCAAAAGATAAGCTTGACGTGATGCTGCTTTTGGAGGAAGACGATAAAGAATCTTTAGAAGATGTTTCGAAAATGACTCTACCTGCATATGTCAGGTCAATCATAGTTCCTCATTCAATTCCTAAGACCAAACCTAAAGCATGTAATTATGGTTTGGGAATGGCAAAAGGAGAATATCTGGTTATATATGACGCGGAAGATATACCGGATTCAAAACAGCTTAAAAAGGCGTATCTAGCTTTCCAAAAAGTTAAGAAAGATGTTGTGTGTCTTCAGGCAAAACTTAACTATTATAATCCCAACCACAATCTGTTAACACGTTTTTTTACCGCTGAGTATTCTTTGTGGTTTGATGTAGCCCTAACCGGTCTTCAGTCGATTAATACAAGTATTCCGCTTGGAGGAACAAGCAACCATTTCAAAACTCAAGATCTTAAGAAATTGCAGGGATGGGATCCCTTTAACGTTACCGAGGATGCGGATCTTGGGATTCGATTGTTCAAACAAGGATACAAAACAGCGATGATTGATTCAACTACGCTTGAGGAAGCAAACAGCAATCTCAAAAACTGGATGCGCCAGCGTTCAAGGTGGCTTAAAGGCTATATCCAGACGTATCTTGTCCATATGCGTGAAATACTTACCTTTACGCGCAAAAAAGGTATACACGCGTTTATTTTTCAGCTTGTAATAGGCGGTAAAATAGCTTTTATTCTTATTAATCCGTTTTTGTGGCTTGCAACATTTTCCTATTTTACTTTTTACTCAATTGTCGGGCCGACAATTGAATCAATATATCCAACAGCCATTTTCTACATGGCGGCATTCTCATTGATATTTGGAAACTTCTTGTTTCTTTATTATTACATGATCGGATGCATAAAGCGCGGGCATTATGGTCTTGTAAAATATGTTTTTTTTATTCCTATTTATTGGCTCATGATAAGTTTTGCCTGCGTAATTGCCGTATACCAACTTATTTTCAAGCCCCACTATTGGGAAAAAACAATTCATGGTTTCCACTTGAAAAAGAGAAAAGTAATGGCGGAAATTACTGTTGAAGCTATTGAGGAAACGCAAAAGATAAATTTCCCAAATCCATTCAGGCAGCGGCTTGTGCGACTAATCAATTTGAGAAAAATATATTTTGGAGGAATCTCGTTGGTAAGCGCATCTGTAATTGGTAATGTTTTAAACTTGTTATTTAACGCATACTTGGGAAGAACTTTGGATTTGGCCAGTTTTGGCTTGGTGAGTCTTGTGTCGTCATTCGTTTACCTCTCATTTATACCCTTTTCCGCATTAACTGCGTCTGTAAATTACAGAAGCGGGTTTTTAGATACGAGACATGGTGAAAAAGCATCTTTTGTTTTTTGGCAATGGATAAGAAGGAAATCGTTTCTAATATCAATAGTGGCCTGCGGGCTTTGGGTAGCGGTTTCTCCATTTTTGATGAATTTTTTTAATGTAACAATTCTATCCCCTTTTATTTTATTCGCAGTTGTGTGGTTAGTCGGGTTTATAGCCGCAACAGATAGAGGATTTTTATCAGGGAAGCTCATGTTTGGATCTCTGGCTGTAATTACTGTTGTTGAGCCAATTGCAAAACTTGCTACAGCGTTTGTATTTGTACAAACACAATTTTCAGAGATTGTGTATTCGGCAATACCAATTTCAATCGTAATCTCATTTATCGCAACCGTTATTTTCGTTAGCAAAAGAAAAAAAGAGAAACCGGTATTAAGCGAAAAAACTTATGGGTTTCCAAAGAAATTTTTTTCAAGTTCGGTTCTATCCGGGTTGTCAACTATTGCTTTTTTAAGCCTGGATATTATTTTGGCAAAACACTATTTATCGCCTGATGATGCAGGCCGTTATGCCCTTATTTCTACGGTTGGAAAAATGATTTACTTTTTGGGAGGACTGGCTTCCCAATTTACAATTCCTCTTATCAGCCGTTCCGAGGGAGCAAAAAATAATTCAGACAAAACTTTTTCAAAGATATTGCTTTCTACCTACTTTCTTGCAGTTGTCGGATTCCTGTCATTTGGTGTTTTTGGCTATATAAGCGTGCCTATTATATTTTTAGAAAGGGGAGAATCGATAGTCCAATATCTTCCCATATTTGCCTTCGCGATGCTTTTGTTTACCGTATCCAAAGTATTTGTAACTTATTATCAAACAAAAAATATATACAGTTTTTCTATTTTTACATTTCTTTTAGCTATAGTGCAGGTTGTTTTAATCAGTCTGAATCATGGAAGCATACAAAGCATTGTTCTTGCCATGCTTTTAACAGGAGCGCTTAATTTCACTACTATGGTGCTTTTACATCTTAGGATAAATTGGGTAAAAATTTTCGAAAACAATATTAATGATTTATTGAATTTATTGTTTGAGAAATCAGCAAGGCAAAAATCTGTTGAAGAAAACTTACGAATTCTTATTTTTAATTGGAGGGATCTTAGCCACGTATGGTCTGGAGGAGCAGAACTCTATATTCATAAATTAGCCAGGCACTGGGTAAAAGACGGCAACCAGGTAACTATTTTTTGCGGAAACGATTCAAAGAGCCCGAGGAATCAATCAATTGACGGCATTCAGATAATAAGAAGAGGCGGTTCTTACACTGTATATTTGTGGGCATTTTTGTATTATATTTTGCGGTTCAGAGGAAAATTTGATGTAATTATTGATTGCGAAAACGGAATACCATTTTTTACGCCTTTATACGCGAGAATTCCTGTATTTCTGCATATTCATCACATCCATCAGGAAGTTTTTAGAGAACATTTAGTGTTTCCATTGTCTGCGATTGCACGTTTTATGGAAGCAAAAATTATGCCCCTTGTTTATAGAAACAATCCTGTTATTACAGTTTCCGAGTCTTCAAAAAACGAAATTCTAAAAATAGGATTATCAAAATTGGGCAATATAGCAATTGTTAAACCGGGCATTGATCTTAAGATGTTTAAAAGAATGGAGAAAACCCCAAAACCCACATTTGCGTATTTAGGAAGACTAAAATCGTATAAAAATATTGACATAGCAATTAAAGCGTTTGCGAGGATTTCTAAAACCTATGACAATGCAAGATTAAAAATCGCGGGATTCGGGGATAATATGGCTAAGCTTAAAAAGTTAACTCAAGAGTTAAAACTTGAGAATAAAATTGAATTCTTAGGGTTGGTCACCGATAAAGAAAAAGCGAAGTTGCTCTCGCAAAGTTGGGGTGTATTGCAGCCATCTATGATTGAGGGTTGGGGCATAACGGTAATAGAAGCAAATGCCAGCGGAACACCGGTTATTGCGTCAAATGTCGCAGGCCTTAGGGATTCTGTAGCAGATAGAATTACCGGGGTTTTGGTTGAGGTTAACAATGTTGAGGCGTTTTCAAGCGCGATGGTTGATTTTATAACAGATAAGAGCTACAGGGAATTATTGTCAAAACGGGCATATGTTTGGGCGCAGGATTTTTCGTGGGAAAAAAGCGCAAATCAATTTTTCCAAATATTATCAAGCAATCTTACATCAAAACGTCAATTTTTTTCAATTAAAAATATCGCAATAGCAAAGAATGAGAGGTTTGCCAAATGAAACAAAAAATGCATATTGTTATTTTAGATTTTGACGACATAAAAAATCCATTGCTTTCGGGCGGACAAGCAAGGGCAACGTTTGAAGTGGCAAAAAGACTTGTTGATCTTGGAAATAAAGTTACGGTGATTTGCTCGCGGTTTCCAAATTCAAAAGATATAGAAAACAATGGAGTAATCTATCGGCATATTGGTTTTGGTTCATCTAATATAAAACTTAATAATGCAATATTTTTTCTCGCATTGCCTTTCGCGGTTGCGAAGTTAAAAGCAGATGTTATTATTGAGTGCTTTACAGCGCCTATTTCTACGTGCTTTTCTCCGATATTTACAAAAATTCCGGTTATTGGTATGCCGACAATGTTCGAAGCAAAAGAGTTTGCCAAAAAATATCATATTCCTTTTCATTTCGTGGAAGCATTAGGAGCGCGTTTTTACAAGTATTTTTTGGCATATTCACAATTAAATAAATTGAAAATGGAAGAATTGAATCCAAAAATCTTTACTAAAATTATTCCAAATGGCGTGTCCGAAGATATGTTAAAAGTGAAAACAAAAGAGGGTAATTACGGAATATTTATCGGAAGAATTGATGTAGTGCAAAAAGGTTTGGATCTTTTGATTGATGCATGTCGAAGATTTCCTAAAAAGCTAAATATGAAAATCGTTATTGCCGGAAATGGCCCAACAACAGAAGAAAACAAGCTTAAATCGCTTATTCAAAAAAATAAGCTTTCCGATATAGTTTCGTTTGTCGGAAGAGTTGATGGAGATTTGAAAGAAAAACTTTTGGCAAATTCGATGTTTGGAATTTATACATCCCGATTTGAGGATTTTCCACTGGTTCCGCTTGAATATGCAAGTTTTGGAAAACCTCTTATCTGCTTTGATGTCCCGGGTTTGCTTTGGGTTCCTGAAAAAGTTTCAATAAAAGTTAAACCTTTTGATACAGCCAAGTTTGCAGATGCCCTGACAAGTATTGTCTCAAATAAAAATCTTCGGGATAAAAAGAAAAGCCATTGCAGGTCATTCGCAAAGAAATACGGTTGGGATGCTATAGCAAAAAAGTATGAAGAGTTTTGCTACGAAGTTATAAGAATGGAAGCGCAAAATAAAAAAGGAGCGAATATATGAAAGTATTAATTTTAGGAGGCGCCGGATATATAGGATCTGTTCTTTGTGAATATTTAAAAAATCAGGGTGATATACCAATCATCTTCGATAACTTTTTGTATGAAAAGAATAGATATAAAATAAAAGGCGAGCAAATTTTAAAAGGGGATATCAGAAACATCGATGATTTGATTCCTGCAATCGAGAGCGTTGATGCGGTTGTCAATCTTGCGGCAATCTCAAATGACCCTGCGTCTGATTTGCAGCCAAAGTTGACTTGGGAAGTTAATTATAAAGCAAATGAAACTATTGCCGCGCTTTGCAGATCAACAGGGAAAAGAGTTGTTTATGCATCATCCTGTTCGGTGTATGGATTTGCGGAAAGTGGAGAATTTAATGAGGAAAGTCAGTTAAATCCTGTAACGCTTTATGCCAGGACTAAAATGTTATCGGAAAGCCCTTATTTACAAAAAGATGTGAATGGGATTGTGTTAAGGTTTGCAACAGTTTACGGGCATTCTCCAAAGCCCCGTTTTGATCTTGTGGTAAATACCATGATTGGCACAAGCTATTTTCAAAATAAAATTACAGTTAATGGAGGCAATCAATGGAGACCGGTTGTTCATGTCAAGGATGTTGCCCAGTCAGTATATCTGGCATTGCATACAAAAAAGAATAAATATAGGGTGTATAATGTCGGGTCAAACGAGCAAAATTATCAAATTGCGACACTCGCCAATCTTGTTCACCAAAAATTACCCGATGTTACAGTAATACATAACAAAACAAGCGTAGACGCCCGCAGCTATAAGGTAAATTTTTCCCGTATTGCAAAAGACCTTGGTTTTAAGGTAAACTATGGGGTGCTTGATGCGGTTGATGAGATTTACAGCGCATTTAAGAGCGGAATTATAAAAAACATGGATGAAGATGTATATTACAGGGTAAAATATTTGATGAAACACACAAATAACGGTGAGATAAAAAAAAGTTTTTTATTCTTTTTTTAAATTATGAAAATAAATTTAACATTTCCATCAATTGATAATAAAGAGCTTGACGCGGCGCAAAAAGTATTAAAAAGCGGATGGCTTATACGGGGTAAGGAAACGAAAGCGTTGGAAGAAGAGTTTGCCGCATTTTCAGGCGCAAAATACGCGGTGGCGACAAATGGATGTACGATGAGCTTGTATCTCGCGATCAAATACCTAAATCTAAAAAAAGAAGATGAGGTTATAGTTCCATCTCTAACGTGGAGCGCGACTGCTTCTGTTGTGATTCAAGCAGGAGCAACGCCTGTATTTGCAGACGTGAAAAAAGACGATTGGTGTCTGGATCCTGAAGATGTGAAGAAAAAAATTACCAAAAATACAAAATTAGTTATACCTGTTCATTATTCCGGAAGTTACGCTTTGGGTTTTGAAAACTTTCCAATTCCCGTGCTTTATGATTCCGCTCATAGAATCGAAAAAAATGATTTTAAGGGAATTGCGAGCTGCTACTCCTTTTATGCAGTAAAAAATATGACAACTATACGAGGCGGAATGGTATTAACAAACGACGAAAAGACTGCTAAATGGTACACGATGATGTGTCATGGAGGATTAACGAAGGATACTCTTAGCCGGTATCAGGGAGGCGCTTCCAAAAACGACGCGTCAAACTTTTATTACGAAATTGATACACCGGGGTGGAATTTTGATATGACAGATGTTGAAGCCGCGATAGGGAGAGAGCAATTAAAAAAAGTAGAGAATTTAAATGATAAGAGAAATAAAATTGTCAAGATGTATAACAAAGCGTTCGGTATGAAAAATACGGGAAATCATTTTTATCAAATAATGGTTGAAAATAGGGATGAATTTTTGGTTGGCATGAGAGAGCTTGGAATTCAATGCGGTATTCATTATTTACCATTGCATTTAATGAAGGGTTATAAAGAATTCAAAAAAGGCGCGCTTCCTGTAACGGAGTTTATAGGTAAACGGTGCGTAACTCTTCCGCTTTATCCTGGCTTGTCAACGCAAGAAGTTCGGTATATAATCGACTCAACAAAAAAGCTAGGAAAGTTTACAAGGAGGAATTATTAAATGAAAACCTTATTTTTGTCCTTTTTTGCTTTTATAGGGTTTATCTTTTTCTTGTCTTTAAATTTTATTGCTTATGCAGATAGCTCTCTCGTCGCCTCCTATTCTTTCAACGAGAATTCAGGCTTAACAGCCGGAGATTCTTCAGGGAATAGCAATAATGGTTCTATCTCAAATGCAACATGGAATACGGGTGGAAAGTACGGATCAGCATTGTCATTTAACGGAACA
>Ga0209541_10001145_pt1 | contig 53078 bp, 60 predicted proteins | sample RifCSPlowO2_01_FD_184027 | JGI IMG/M metagenome (GOLD analysis project Ga0209541, IMG submission 184027) | Groundwater microbial communities from Rifle, Colorado - Rifle CSP2_plank lowO2_0.1 (SPAdes) (version 2) | ecosystem: Environmental > Aquatic > Deep subsurface > Groundwater | place... | reverse complement strand
AGGACCCTAAAGGATGAACCTCTGGTGTGCCAGTTGTCCTGCCAAGGGCATCGCTGGGTAGCCAAGTTCAGTTAGGATAAACGCTGAAAGCATCTAAGCGTGAAGCCGTCTTCAAGATTAGGTTTCGTTAAGATCCCTCAGAGACTATGAGGTTGATAGGCGCTACGTGTAAGATCCGTAAGGATTTTAGCGAAGGCGTACTAATAGATCGAAGTCTCGATACTGATGCTGGTTTACCCCGCTCCATTCTTATTTAATGATTAACAATAATGGAAGCGGTAGCCGCGAGGCGGCTTCGCCGTCCCAATCGATGAATAAGTAAATTTATTGATGGGAATGGTGCGGGGAAAGCATCATCAGATATTGGTTGCAAAAATTTTGCTCTTATCGTTTTGTGCCCCGCACCTTTTCTAGTGATGATTTTCAATAATAATTAGTAGTGAGCCAAGAGGCGGTTTCGCTTTCTTGTGCTGCAGTATTTGTTGGATCGTCAATGGAAAAGGTGCGGGGTGTGCCTCAATAATTTTAAACAAGCGTATAGTCTTGGTGACTTAAACGTGGTGGTCACCTCGCACCAATCCGCCCGAGGCGGATGGTACGGGGCAAGCACCTGATCCTCCGCCTTCGCTGAAGCTTCGGCGGACAGGCATTCCGAACTCAGCCGTTTCAGCTCAAAGCTGATCCGCCTCGGGCGGAAAGCCCGCCAGCGCCAACCCGCCTGCCAAAGTTGCCATCTATGGTTGGATATAGAGTCCTCGTGCTTCAAGCGAAAGGGCCACACCTGATCCCATTCCGAACTCAGCCGTTAAGCCTTTCAGCGCCGATGATACTCCATCAGGGGGAAAGTAGGCCAGCGCGAGGACCTTGTATCCCACTCGGCAACGGCGGGCAGGTGATACTTCATCAGGGGAAAGCGTAGCGAGGTCAATTGACCGAGCGAAGCCCCGCATTGTCTGAAAGACTAGTGCGCGGGTAGGCCAGCGCGAGGACGGTGTGCTCGTTTTTGGTATAAAAAATTCCGCTCAATAGAGGATCTTATTGAGCGGAGCATTCCGATACTGTGGCCCGAATTCGTGTATTACCGGCGAAGCAGCGTAACGAATAGTCGCATCTTTTTTGCTTGCTCGCCGATATCTTTCGCGGACTCCCTTATTGAGGCCGAAGGCGCCCGTGAGAACACTCGTCTTTCTACCAAGAGATGTGCGAGTTCACTTTGACAGAGCATGAGCGCCGGTTGCTTTTCTCCGCGGCAGAGTGATGATATGGCGTTCTCGTACTTCGCTAGTTCCTCCTTGGCGTTCAGCCTACTTATTCTGTCAGATTCAATGGCGAATGCCACTACCCGATGGAAGTCCTGGCGATCGAGGAATCTGTTCTCGACTACCTCCAGCCACTCTTTTACCATTGCGGCCGAACTTAAAGCAGCGGTGGTTGAGATAGGATTACGCTCCGCGCGTTTTTGCCATTCAACCCTCTGCTCTGCTAACCAGATAATGACATCCGTATATCGGTCTATGGTTATAGTGTTTTTCTTTGCCATCGTTCCCTCCCCAGGCTTCTTAAGAAATTTTCTTTTTTGTCAATCGACTTCTTACTCGCAGGGATAGTAGACCATCACCAGAATTTTGTCAAGGGGGAATTTTGAGGAGTTTCGAGGAGATGAATGTGCCGACTGCGCCCTGCAATGTCCCGCAGCGTGGGACGAAGCAGGGTGATACTCCGTCAGGGGGAAAGTAGGCCAGCGCCAGAATTTTACAGCTCATTTTTCATTTTAGTTTAGTAGGTCGCAGGACCATAGGTTTGTTTTTTGACGAAAAGATAAGGGTCACTGGTATTTCAGCGACCCTTATTGGTAAACGGTTACTTTAGTAGGGGGTGTTTAGTAACCACCCAGGATCCACTTTAGAAGACAGCCACACCAAGGTCTCTTGGGGTCGGGTGGTGGGACCATGCGCCTGAAGCGTTCGCGCAGCTCGCGCGTTGTTGCCTCGTCGGTCGTGTAGACCACAATGCCGTTTATTGTGACTTGGTGGAGCGGCAGAGGTTTGTCGCCGTCCCTGATATAAATGACGTCGTCTAACGCTCGACGCTCTGCCGTAACCTCATCTGTCATGCTTTCTTTTGTTACCATTTCGTCCTCCTTGCGATTGTTGGTTTTTGCCTTCTATGTTTGGGGTCAGTTGCCTCCTTTGTAACCCTTCGGCTGCTGCTCGGTTGAGGATTATAAGCTGGGCTGGAGTCAAATACGGAGGGTCTGTTTCTACTTGGTCTGTATTCCTGATCCAAGGCGTTTGGCTAGCATCTCCTCCATTATGCTTGGCGTAGTTGCGTTTTGCCCTGCCGCTATACACTCGAATTCGCCTTCTTTTCATCAATCCCCCTTGCGGTATCTTCTTTGCCATGCCATCGCGGTTTGTTCTGAACCCATATTTCATTCAGTCGGCCCATGCGTTCGCAGGGGCGGCGTTTCGCCAAAACAAATCACTTTCTCCACGACCTCTGGTTTGAAAGTGAGCAGGTTAATGGCGCTACGTCCTTTTTCTATCGCCTCCATGATTCCGCACATGACACGGCGTATGGTCAGCCCCGAAATGGCTTTACGGGTGGCGGTAAGCAAAACCATGAGGTCAGACAAGAGCGGAACAAGTTTGCTCCCGAACTGAATGATTTCAATTGTCAAAGGAGCAGTAGCGGCATTTGAGGTTCGTAGTGCATCCCTTGAATGTATGGCCTCCCTTTGCAACACTGTGATCCCTCTTAGCAGTTCCTCCATCAATTGCCAAGCTTCTTTTTTTGATTGTTCCATTGTCCCTCCCAATGGGTATTGGTTTATATGATAACATTACTATACCGCAGGACAGTGTCAATGGCTTTAATTATTTGCTACTATAGGAGCAATATGAAAAGTAATGAAGGAGTAACTAGAACCGGTATTGTGATCCTTGCCGCCGGAAGGGGCGCGCGGATGAACCATGCTATTCCCAAAGTCCTTGTGTTGGTTGGCGGGGTACCCATGATTCTACGCGCGCTATCTGCCGCGGAAGCGGCGAATTTTAAAACTAAACCCGTTGTTGTAGTGGGTTACAAAAAAGAGTTGGTAAAAAAAATCGTTGGCGCGAGAGCGCGCTATGCTTGGCAATGCCGCCAGCTTGGTACTGGTCACGCCGTAGCCGCGACCAAGTCATTACTGTATAAAAAAGTTGGTCAAGTGATTGTAATTTATGGCGATCATCCTTTTACCTCGGCGAATCTTTTGCGCCGCCTTGCCTCATTACAGGAGAGAACCAGGGCGGTCGTGGCGATGACTACCGTGGTTGTGCCAAACTTTCTTGGGCCCCGGCGCATTTTTCTGCGTTATGGTCACATTGTGCGCGATCCGCGAGGTCGTTTTGTTAAACGTTGTGTTGAATACAAAGACGCTACGGCGCGCGAGCGGGCCATTCGCGAAGTCAACTCCGGGCACTATTGCTTTGAGGCTAAGTGGCTTTGGCAAAGCTTGCCAAAACTCAAGCGTAAGAATTTTAAAAATGAATACTATCTTACTGATCTAATAGGTTTGGCTGTGGCCGAAGGCCGGCGCGTGGCGCCATTGGCACTTAAAAATTGGCACGAGGGGTTGGGGGTGAATACGATGGAAGAAGTTAAAATTGCCGAGGGAGTCGCTACAAAAAATCTAAAATCTAAAAGTTATGAGTTATAAGTTTTGCGTTTTCAGTTCATGCTATGCATGATGAATACATCGTAGATCTCCACATCCACTCCAAATTTTCGCGGGCGTGCTCGCGTGATTTAGTGCTGCCAAAAATCGCCGAGACAGCCGCCTTGAAGGGCATACATCTTGTGGGAACAGGGGATTTCACTCATCCGGAGTGGTTTCAGATGATGAAGAATGAACTACAGCAAAATGACCTCGGCTTTTATGAAGTTAAAAATGTTAAAACATTCAGACCGGTTGAGTTCGTGCCAACCGCCGAAATATCCTGCATTTACAGCAAAAACGGGGCTGTCCGGCGGTTGCATCTCTTGGTTGTTGCTCCCACTTTTGAAATCGTTGAAAAGATAAATAGACGCTTGGAAGCTATCGGCAACATTCATTCTGATGGTCGGCCGATTTTAGGGCTAGACGCCAAAGAACTTTTAAAAATTATGCTAGATGTTTCAGATGAGTGCTTGATGATACCGGCCCATGCCTGGACACCATGGTTTTCTATTTTTGGTTCTAAATCTGGTTTTGACAGCATAGAAGAATGCTTTGAAGAGTTGGCATCGCATATTACCTCAATTGAAACAGGACTTTCTTCGGACCCGCCGATGAATTGGCGTTTATCCAAATTGGACAATATCACTTTAGTTTCTAATTCTGACGCGCACTCGCTTGATAATCTGGGCCGTGAAGCAAATGTTTTTAAGCGCGGAGAAGGTATGATTTATCAGCGGCTCATTAATATTTTGCGTGGTCAAAATAAAGACGATTTTCTCTATACCATTGAATTTTATCCTGAAGAAGGAAAATATCATTTTGATGGGCATGCCGTGTGCGGTGTCCGCCTGACCCCGGAAGAAACAGAACGATATGGGGGCAGATGTCCAAAATGTCAAAAGCTTGCGACAGTGGGTGTCTTGAATCGCGTAAACGAATTGGCCGATCAATCAGGGAATGATAAAATATCTGGGCGTACTTCTTTCAAAAGCATCGTACCCTTGCGGGAAATTCTGGCCGAAGTGCTAAATGTTGGTAAACACACAAAAAGTGTTGATGCTGTTTATAGGTCATTGGTGCCGCGCCTGGGCAGCGAGTTTGATGTATTAATTTACGCCTCAATAGCTGACATTGCGGCGGTTGGCTCCAAAGAAATCGCCCTAGCGGTTGAAAAAATGCGCGAGCGTGATATAGAAGTTGTGCCGGGCTATGACGGTGTTTTTGGCACAGTTCATATTTTTAAAGAAGGCGAGCGCCATTTAATGAAGCAGGACACTCTTTTTGGTTAAACAGCACACTGCCCGTTCAATGAACGGGCGGTGTGCTTTTAGAAAATCAATCTAAAAATTATCGGCGACCTCTTTTCGCCTTCTTCGCCTTTGCCTTTGCTTTTGGTCTTTTCCTTGCCATGCTGCTCACCCCCTTCCTTAAGTCGCTTGTGTCATGATTGGACACGCGATGATGCTGATGCGAACTTTTTAGATTATATTATTTTTTACTCCAAATCAGCACTTGATCTGATAAACAATGAATTTAAATACATTATACAACAAAAAAGAATGATCAGCAATAGTTTTTTAAAATTTTTTCGTTACCAAATGAATCTTCAAAAGTTGTCCTACATCAATGGTGGACCAGATGGGACTTGAACCCATGACCTCCCGGATGCAAACCGGGTGCTCTAGCCAACTGAGCTACTGGCCCGTAGATTTTGGTGCGGGGTGAACAAACGGGATGCTTTGTCAATTTTACGAACTCAAAATTTTTTATCTTGATGGCGGTGTAGGTGGCGTAAAACCGCTAAATAAGCCGCCAAATAGCCATAAAATTACTGGACCCAAAAGACCAGTCAGCATCATTAATCCAATGACGACAAGAAGTATTCCAAAAAGTTTGTAGCTCAACCGAGAACCGCCGTAGAATGGAATCCATTGTTCAGCCCAATCTACTGATCCAAAAAATGAAAAAATTGGTTCTGTGTAGATCACAATGCCGGCGCCGGCGGCAGTGATGATAAGACCCCAAAGGATTCTTGACATAAGCTGTGGATAACTTTTAACAAAAAAATTAATTTAAGCGACGGGAGCTAACGTTAATGATATAAGAAGTTCACAAGAATCGGAAGAGCTAGCGCGATTGGTATTCTTGTGCCCGCATTTCTCACAACGGTGGTAAATAAGGTATTCGTCCTTAATATACCTCACCGCCATTGGCTCCATTAAGCCCCGGCAAGAGGCCTGTCGGTCGCCCGGGGTTAAATCCACATGCTTGCTCCATAAGCATTTTGGGCAGTGGTTAGTATACCCATTGCCATTAACCGCCGTTTGGCAATGTTCACAGGTAAAAGATTCAAGGCGGCGAACAAAGGACATAAGCTTTCGTATTTATACATTATTTAATAATAAGGTACAATGATATATATGACTGAAAGCAAAGAGTTAAACGAGCCACATATTTTCAATACTCACGATGCCAGACTTAGGGCTCATTTTGAGAAGTATGACGGAGAAACCAGTTTTGAGAACGGGGAGCCGGAATTTGATGAAGTGCGCTTGGAAATAGCGGCGCATTATGGAGTACCCTTGCCCGAAGAAAGTGATGGGCCAGATGAAAAAACGAAGGGACATATTTTTATAGTTGATAATAAGTTGGTTGAAAATCAACGCCATCACCGCGCGTTTTGTGTCGTGAGAAGACGAGAAGGAGAGAAGCAGGATGCGTGGTATATTGACGGGCGATTAGCCCATGTCGCGCTATTGGGACGACTCTATAATTATTATAAAGTTCCTAACGATGAACACAATGAAGTGTGTTTAGGATTCCTTGACAATGAGGGGTTTTCGGATATTGAAGAAATACAGAAAAAAGCGAGAGTACAAAATAGTCCAATAACTTGGTTCATTCGCGAAACCGTAACTCCATCATAGACAAGTCATTTGATCTACGTAACACGCAGATATAGTATTATAACGTCTTTCAAAGAATGTATATCAACGGGAGCCTGTCGGGGCTCCCGTTTTTTGGCAAGAGTCGTAAGTCTGCCCTTTTGTCACTGTAAGTGTTCTCCTTCTTGGTTTGTGAGCGAGCTTGTGGCAACAACGGACCCGCCGGGTTTGTGTCGGTGGCCGCAACTTGGGCACCCCCAGTGAAAGTAGCCCAAATGCTTAAGCGTCATCCTGTCGGCCTCACAGTTGGCGCAAGACCGTGGCCGTGTCGCTTCTGTCACTGCATTTAAATCACTCATGCTCCCCTCCTTCTACTGATTCATTTGACCATCATTTAGTTTGCAAAGTTCTTCCTCCTTATTGTAATTAAGCGTATTCCTTTTGCTATCTTCCAGTCAAGAGAGGCAATGTCATGCTCGGTAGTAAACCCCGTTAGAGAACTCGCACGGGGCATTGCACCCCGTGCTCGTACGGAGTGCAATTCTCTAACGGGGTAAAATGTATCTCTCCATTTAAATGGAGTAAAAAAGCAAGAAATGTTAAAATTGGCATATGTTGTGGCTTCCATTCGCGCTGTTTAGCGCTATCGTGCTTGCTTCTAGGCGAGTTTATGAAAAGAATTTAACCAATGCTTTTGGCAATTTCTCAATAGGTTTTATTATTCAAGCTTTTTCTTTGTTGCCAACGCTCGCGCTTTTTTTATTTCTGCCACTGCCCGATAACATCCTAACTCTTCCGTGGAAATTCTGGTGGCCATTGCTTATTATTTGGTTTATCTTATATCCGATTCAAACTTATTTTTTATATCGGGCCTTGCGTGAAGGTGAATTGTCGGAAACCACTCCGATTATGGCGCTTTTGCCAGTTTTTAATATAGTTTCCTCGTACTTAATTATTGGAGAATTACCTACATTTCTTGGTAGTATCGGGATTATTTCAGTGGTTTTTGGCACTTATCTTCTCTTAAAGAATCCGCGGTATACCACATCCAATAAGTACAGCAAAGGGGTGATTTATATGATTATTGCCACAGCCTGCATCGCCATTGGCTCAACTCTTGATAAAGTATCAATCAGTGTTTCCACCCCGGTTTTTTATAGTTTTATGAATACTCTTGGTGCGGCGATTATTTTCTTGTTTCTAGTTTATGCGTATAAACAAAATGAAGGGTTGGAAAAAATTAGAAATATGTTTTTACTTTTTTCATTGCTCGGTATTTTTCAAGCGTTAGCGTTTACTTCGAGTATGTTTGCTTTCTCTTACGGGCCGACTTCATATGTTCTGGCTGTGCGTTCAGGTAGTTTCTTGATGGCCTCGGCCATGGGGATTTTCTTTTTTAAGGAGGTTCTGTCGCCCCAAAAAATTATTTCCTATGTTTTATTTGTCGTGGGGATTGTTTTGATTACTGTTGGGTAGCAATACAGTTTTGTTAATAATAAATTCATAATTAAGGAAGAAGGCCTGGGGCGCGAAGCTCCAGGCCTTCCTTCGTTCTGCCTTCCGGCTCGCTTACGCACCGCCCCCTACCGTCCGGTGTGGGCCGTCGGACGACTACTTCGTCGGCAGATGGGCATTGCGGCGAGCGAGGTCGATGAGCCCTTCCGCCCCGGTCGGTTCACGACACCATGCTTCCTCCTCGTCGGGGGTCAATGGCCGCATCATCTCCTCATACGACTGGCCTCTCTTTACTGCGGTGTGGTCACACATCGCGCGACCGCACACTGGACATAGTGATGGCATGGCTGTCCTCCTTTTTTGTTGGGAAGGAATGACTCGCGGTAAACGCGGCCTCTCCTTCACGTTGTATTTCTAGCTACCCCTATAGATAGAGCACAACGAAGCCTCGAGCGAGCTGACGAGCATGCTCATCTTCGGCAATGGCGTACTCAAAACCGGCGGCATCACAAGTCAGTCGCGCCACTCGTAGACCATCCACGTACATAGCCGCAGGTAAGATGGCTGGGTACACTTCATTGGCGACCCCCGCTACTGTGCTCAGGGCGACATGGATTTGCTCGCCAGTTGTTTTCAGTTTGTAGAAGAAACCGACTCGTTGGTTGAGGCCGTGATCGCCCGAGAGACCGCAACCCGACGCTATGAAGTTATTGAGAAGATTTGCAAGGGCTTGTGCCCTTTCAGCCATCGTTATCATGATTTTCCTCCTCTCTGGGGTTAGGGTTGTTTTGGTCAAATCGATTGTTATTCAGTAGCCGAGGCGGACGCCTCGAAAGAGCGCTTTTTGGAGCGCTCGCCTCGGCTACCCTGTTGTCAAAGAGCAGTGAATAGTAGATCAAAGTCAGAAAAAAGTCAATACAAGGCGCTTATTCGGGCGCTTGCTAAAATGTATTGGTCTTAACTAATTTATAGACTTTTACTAGTTTTTTCTTAGTGGACATGAAGGGCTCGAATCCCCTAACCTTCTCGGCTTGGCCCGTTAGAGTTAATTGGACGGTGCCCCGCCACAGCGGGGCGACCTTCTCGGTATAAACGAGACGCTCCCCGCCCGACTGAACGACGTCAGTCGTTCGGGCGGCCAGCCCGACAGCGTCATTCTGGCGGGGTAACTTCACCCCGTACCTTTTGATGGGCAATGAGGGATTTGAACCCCCGACCTCTTCGGTGTAAACGAAGCGCTCTAACCATCTGAGCTAATTGCCCTCAGTAAAAGGTGCGGGGCAAGATTGCCTTTAACTATCTTTGTATACCGATTTTTTGCGGGATTGTCCAGTATATCCCCACTGTTCGGTCGGCATGGTACAATAAGCCATATTCTATATGGGTCGCCATGAGCTTTTTCTAAAGGTCTTTGCCGCGTTTGTTGTGGGGCTTGTGTTCATTGGTTTTGCGGCGGTCCTGTGGCCGACAAACGGCAGAGTTTCACTGCCGCCTCTGCTCGCGGCGATCATTAAAGGCGTGGATAATCCAGCGCCAACAGTCGCTCAACAACCTCTCCCGCCCTATGTTCCGCCTAGCGAAATTAAAGCAGTTTACGCCACGTCTAACACGGCCTTATTGCCAAAGCGTATGGATGGTCTAAAAAAATTAATTGATGAGACTGAGCTTAATGCCATTGTAATTAATGTAAATGATAGTAATAAAAATATAGTGTCGCGTCCTGAACTGGTGGAGTTGGTCAAAACGTTAAATGCGAACAACATTCATACTATCGCCCGCATTGTCGTTTTTCAAAATGAAGCGTTGGTATCAGAGCATCCGGAGCTTGCTTTGAAAACTAAAAATGGCAATATCTGGCGCGATGGGGGCGGTCATCGCTGGGTTGATCCATCAAGTGAGGAAGTATGGAAGAAAATTTTGAACATATCCGAGCAAGCCGTCGCCACCGGTTTTCGTGAACTTAATTATGATTACATTCGTTTCCCTTCCGACGGAGCGGTATCTAGCGCAGTCTATCCGCATTGGGATAAAACTAAACCAAAAGACGAGGTTATAAATTCTTTTGCTAAGTACTTGCGGCAAAATCTCAAATCGCGCCATCTGGATCTGATTTTGTCCGTTGATATTTTTGCGCACAGTATTTTGGTTGAGGACGACACGCACATTGGACAAAAGTTTCTAGATATCGTTGATTATTTTGACGCCACCGCGCCGATGGTTTATCCGTCGCATTATCGCGCGGGAAATTTTGGCTTTAAGAATCCGGCGGCCAATCCTTACGGCGTGGTTTTTGGCACCATGGATAAAGCCAAGAAAAAGTTAGAGGCCGCTGGTAAGCCAAAAATAATTTTGCGGCCATGGCTTCAGGATTTTAATATGGGCGCCATTTATACCGCTGCAATGGTGAAAGAAGAAATGAGGGCTGTTAAAGAAGCAGGTTTTGCATCCGGCTGGATGCTTTGGAATCCTCATAATGTTTATACTAAAAAGGCGCTGGCTCAAGAAGAGTAAATTTGTGAAACGTCGTAACACTAATTCCGAGTCACTGCACGAGTTGCCCATGGCAGATAGCGGTTTCCCGCCGCGACAAAATGACGCAGAAGGGAAGTCGTTTGAACCCTTTGATCCTGAAAGATACCCGATTAGCGTGATTAATGCGCTTCTTGATGATTTAGGGTGGGCGAATGACGATGAGGGGGAATTTCTGACGCGCACGGAAAGAACAAGGCTGGAACATCTACGCGATACCCCAGCCGTTGACGCGACAGCTCAAGCAGTACAACGCGAAGCAGCTGATAAACTCAAGCATTATGAACGAAATACGCGGCGAGTAAACACACTTAATAAAGTGCTCACTACCACCGTCGCAATCGCAGAAACTCACGCCGGGGCGGGTATTGATGCTGATTATTATCTTCAGGAAGCTTTGCGTTTCAGGGAACTAATAATAAATAGTACCGGTCAGAATAGCGACAAGCAAGTTCCCATGGATAGATCCATCCCTTTAGGGGTGCGTCATTTGCTTATTGCTCTAAAGCGCGACCTTAGCACCCACTATATACACGATATGGAAGATAATGTAAACTTATAGCAATATGACGTGGCAATATTTCAATTCTCCAATGATGTCGTCGTTAGTGGGGCCATTCGGTTTTTTCTTTTGGCCGCTGTTGGTTTGGTCATTGGTCTGGAAGGGCATGGCTTTGTGGCACGCCGCTAGAAAAGGAGAAACCTACTGGTTTGTGGCTTTACTGATTGTCAACACCGCCGGCATTTTAGAAATTCTCTACCTTTATGTATTTGGCGGCAAAAAAGCACTATCTTCGCCAGGAGCTATAACTTCTACATCTCCAAAGATGTAGCGAATTGTCAGAATTATCATTAGTCAAATATCGTTTTCAATTTGTCGTATGGTGCCTTTGGGCACTTTTTTTGTTATAATTTAGCAGTTAGTATATTTTTGCACACTCATTATGCTTTGGCTCGTGGTCGTTCTCGCTGGCCATTTAAGCAATGCCGGCGCTTTCGTTATAGATAAAATTCTTTTGCAAAAAATAATGCGTCACCCGACGGTGTACGTTTTTTATATCGGCGCGCTGGGTATTTTTGCCTTTGTGCTTTTGCCCTTTGGAAATTTCATTTGGCCGCCAGTGCCTGTGATTGTGCAGAGTGCTCTTTCCGGTTTTACTTTTATGGCCGCCTTGTTGTGTTTTTTTATGGCTCTTAAGAAAAGCGAAACCACTAGAGTCGTGCCGTTTTTTGGCGCTCTCATTCCAATATGGACATTAATTTTTGCCACGGTTTTTTTAGGAGAATGGTTAAATGGGCGTGAATGGTATGGCATCGCGCTTCTGGTTGTCGGCGCCATACTGATTTCATATGAGTCATCACTCGCTCCCACAGCGATAACCGGGGCTTTGGCCGCGCTCATTATTTTCGCCGCCGGTTTATTCGCTTTTTCCTCAACAATGCTTAAGGCGGTTTTTAATAGCACCGAATTTATTAACGGGTTTTTATGGACGCGATTATTCGCTTTTCTGTCGGTCCTGCCGCTTCTGCTTTTGCCCTCCACCAGAGCGGTGGTGCTTAATATGGGGGCGGGTAGTGGTACCGAGCGTCCAACTCCATTATTTTTTGTCGGGCAATCTCTGGGAGCTTTAGGATTTGTGCTGTTGGCCTGGGGAACCCAGCTAGCCCCGCGCGTCACAATAGTTAATGCTTTGCAAGGAATTCAGTATGCTTTTCTTTTTATATTAATTACTATTCTTTCATATTTAGCGCCGCGATTAATTAAAGAGTCGCTGTCTGCCCGCATCCTAATTCAAAAGACCTTAGCCATTATTATTTTGGCTGGAGGACTAGTGCTCGTGGCGTAGGTTTTATGGAAAGCAGGAAGGTTAATATGAGTACAATTCTTATAATCATAGCTGCTTTTTTGTTGGCGCTTGTATTTTGGTTATTTTATCTTGGTCGTCCGGCCCCTATTATTGACCAAGTGTATGGTGTCAGTTTTTCCAGTAAACAAGCAAGGGCGCTGCAATTAAATAGCGAAGAAGCGTATTTAGCTATCCTTGATGATTTAGAGGTAAAGAGCGTAAGGCTGGCCGCCTATTGGGATATTATTGAGACGTCACCCGGTCAGTTTGATTTTTCCGAGCTTGATTGGCAGATTGATGAAGCCGGAAGGCGAAATGTTACTGCGCTCTTGGCTGTCGGTCGCAAGCTTCCACGCTGGCCCGAATGTTTTATGCCTGATTGGGCGCGCGATTTGGCGCCGCCCCAGCAAAATAAACACTTATTGCAAATGTTACGGGTGGTGATTGAGCGGTATCGTCATCGTGAAGCAGTAGTCGCTTGGCAGCTTGAAAATGAACCCTTTGTTGGATGGTTTGGGCAGTGCCCAAAACTGGATCGGACATTACTTCAGGAAGAACTTAATTTGGTACGCAGCTTAAGTCCCAAGCCCGTGGTGATTACTGACTCGGGAGAGCTTTCAACTTGGCGCCGCACCGCGCGATTTGCCGATCGTTTTGGCACAACCATGTACCGAGTTACCTGGAACCCTTACTATGGCTATGGGTTCTATCCTCTGCCAGCCAGTCTTTACCGTTTAAAGGCGCGTTTGTGGGGACTCAATCCATCAGATGTAAGCATTACCGAGCTGCAAGCCGAACCATGGCCGCCCGGGAAGCCACTTGTGGAAGTTTCGCTAGATGAGCAATTTAGGTCAATGGACTTTGATCGTTTTCAAAAAAACATCACTTTTGCCCGCGCCACTGGCTTTGGCGAGGTATATTTGTGGGGCGCGGAGTGGTGGTATTGGATGAAAACAACGCAGAACCATCCAGAATTTTGGGAAGAGGCGAAGAAATTATTTGAGCCGTAAGTTTACCCCGTACCGACCGCGCCCCGCCACGGCGGGGGATCTGGTGCGGGGCTATAAGCCTTAAGATTGAGCAGTTCAGTAATTTTATTACTCATGTTTTGAGTGTTTAATATATATATACAAAATTTGACGGTCGTCAAATTTTGTATATATGCTGAATATGTCAAAAATTGATGTTGGTGGGTGTATACATTGGATGGGGCATTTTTTTGTTTTGTGCTATAATATACGCACATTCAAATTCCCTGTATTCAATATTCTATATTCCATATTCTTCATGCTATGCTCTACTTGGGCGCTGACCATCGCGGCTTTGCTTTAAAAGAATCCCTTAAGCGTTATTTAGCAAAGCAAGGTGTGGCCTTTGAAGATTTGGGAGCAGCGAGTTTAGTGCCAGGGGATGATTACGTTGATTATGGTTTGGCCGTAGCCAAGGCGGTTGCCAATGACCCAGAGGCGCATAAAGGGGTGCTAATTTGCGGTTCGGGCATTGGTATGTCCATTGTTGCCAACAAAATAAAAGGAGCGCGAGCAGCTTTAGTGACAGAGCTTCGACAAGCTGTGGCCGCGCGTACTGACGATGACTCTAATGTGCTTGTTTTGGAAGCAGATGCCACTACGCCAGATCGCGGCATAGAGATAGCGGAGAAATGGCTGAACACTTCTTTTAGTGGAGCAGAGAGTCACCAGCGTCGGCTTGATAAGATTAAAGAACTTGAAGAGGGAAGTTTCTGCTAGCCCGTTGGTGCAATCTCTAATATCTAATTCCTAATCTCTAAACAATATCTAAGCCCGAAATCCCAATGTTTCAAACTGTTGATATTTGTGATTTAGATATTGTGATTTGTTTAGAAATTAGATATTAGGATTTAATATTTACATGTAGTTATGGAAATCATCCCAAGCATCCTCACAAATTCAAAAGATGAATTAGCTTCAAGGCTGGAGTTAATTCGCGATCTTGATATGACCATTCAGCTTGATTTCATGGATGGCCAGTTTGTGGTTTCGCGCTCTCTTTTGCCGGCGGAATTACCCAAAGAGCTCGCGCGACTTTCTTGGGAGGCGCACTTAATGGTTCAAAACCCGATTGTTTGGAGTCAGACTCTTTATTTGTTGGGAGTCAAAAGAGTCTATTGGCATGTTGAAGCATTGTCGTCAGAAATGGTCATTCCTCATCATTTGTCTCATATAGAACACGGTCTCGCTCTAAGGTTAGAGACTCCTATTGTGGCGCTTGAACCGTTTATTACAATGATCCAATCAGTGCTTTTATTAAGCATTACTAATCCGGGTTATCAGGGCGAACCGTTTCAGGAGTCGGTTTATGATAAAATTAAAGAGTTAAAACGCAATCATCCGCATATTAAAGTTATGGTTGACGGCGGGGTTAATTTGGAGCACCTGAAAATTTTAGAGAAACTCGGCGTTGATCGGGTGGCCGTGGGCTCGTCTTTTTGGAAATTCGGCGACCCCAGGACGGTGCTCGCGGCGTTTAGACAGGCGACATTATGAGCCTTAGAGCCATAATCGTTCGGACTCCGTCCGAACTAGCTATAAGCCATAAAGCTTTATGGCTAGTGAGCGTAGCGAACGACTACGGCTTACGGCTTTAATGCTTTCACTATGGTTCATCTTCACGATAAAAAGATAAAATTTCTGGAAGAGAAGGCTAACAAGGTTCGTCGCTCTATTATTGAGATGTTAGTGGCCGCGGGCTCGGGGCACACCGCCGGGCCTTTGGGTATGGCCGATGTTTTTACGGCTTTTTATTTTCATATTTTGAATCACAATCCTAAAAAGCCGCTATGGGAAGAGCGCGATAGGCTGATTCTCTCTAATGGCCACATTTGCCCAGTGCAATACGCGACTATGGCCCATGCCGGTTATTTTCCGGTTAAAGAACTTTTAACCTTGCGGAAATTCGGCACGCGTCTGCAAGGCCATCCGCATCGGGGATCTTTGCCGGGCATTGAAACAACTTCTGGACCACTGGGCTCTGGTTTGGGGCAAGCCGCGGGCATTGCCTACGGCGCGCGGATGGATGGCAAAAAATTCCGCACCTATTGTTTAATGTCAGATGGTGAGCACGATACCGGAATTATTTGGGAAGGCGTGATGTTTGCTGGGAAATACAAACTTAATAATCTTACGGGAGTAATTGACAGGAATAACATTCAGATTGACGGCGTTACTGAAGATATTATGCCTCTAGAACCACTGAAAGAAAAATATGAATCTTTTAATTGGCACGTTTTGGAAGTGAGTGGGCATGATTTTGAGCAGATTGTCGGTGCGGTTGAAGAAGCCAAAGCGATCTACGAAAAGCCGACGTTGATTATCGCTCATACCATTCCCGGCAAAGGCGTGCCCGAAATTGAATTTGATTACAAATGGCACGGCATTCCGCCGAACAAGGAGCAGGCCAAGCAGTTCCTTCACGAGCTTCGGACATTGGGAGGAAAGATAAAAAGTGAGCATGAGTAGTATGGCGTCGCTTCAATATCGTTCAGTCAGTCAGTGGATTTTTGGTCTAATTGTCGCTACCTTTTCGGCCATAGTGATTTTTTTTGCCACCAGCCGTATTTTAGGTATTGTGCTTCCGAGACCGAAGGCGGGTTTTGTTGGCGAGGGCAATTTTTTCTTTGCGGCAAAGATTCTTGAGTACAGCGCCCTTATTACAGTATGCATACTTTGTTTCATTGCTGCGTTTTTGTTTTTCTTTTTACGTAAACAAAATTCAGCTTTTGTTTACGGTTTTATGTCGCTAAGCATTCTGTTGAGCGGTGGTTTACTAGTGCTGTATTTGATCTGACTAACATTGTATGTCTTGCAATCTTGGAGTGCATCTCGTTCATAACGCCCTCAATTTGACGTTGCTCGAGCAAGCCCCAACCCGCAAGGGTTATGGCGAGGGGTTGCTGGAGGTGGGGGAGAAAGATCCACGGGTGATGGCGCTCTGTGCTGATTTGACTGAATCCACGCAGACTCACCTTTTTGCCAAAAAATTTCCGGAGCGGTTCATTGAAATGGGTGTGGCTGAACAGAATATGGCGGCCGTGGCTGCGGGGTTGGCAAATTATGGCAAAATTCCGTTCATTGCTAGTTACGCCACTTTTAGCCCGGGGCGCAATTGGGATCAGATTAGAACAACAATTTGCTACAATGACGTGCCCGTGAAAATTGTTGGATGTCACACCGGAGTTTCTGTTGGGCCGGACGGCGCCACGCACCAAGCCTTGGAAGACATTGCGATTATGCGGGCTCTGCCCAATATGACAGTGATTTATCCCTGCGATGCCGTGGAGGCAAAAAAAGCGACCATGTCCGCAGTTGATGTTAAGGGGCCGGTTTATTTGCGCTTTGCCCGCGAGAAAACTCCGGTATTTACAACGATAAAGACGCCATTCAAAGTTGGCCGCGCCGAAGTGTTTTTTGAGTCTCGTGGAAAACCAGATGTCGCTATTATTGCTTGCGGCCCATTGGTTTACAATGCGCTTTTAGCCGCGGCCAAATTGGAAGCGCTGAAAATTAAAGTCCGCGTTATTAATAATCACACCATCAAACCAATGGACGAAAAAACAATTATTAAAGCGGCCAGAGACGCGGGCGCCGTGGTGACCGTGGAGGAACATCAAGTGATGGGCGGCATGGGTTCGGCTATTGCCGAAGTCTTGGCAAAACATTATCCTGTACCTATGGAGTTTGTTGGCGTGCAAAATCGTTTTGGGGAGTCGGGGGAGCCGAATGAGCTCATCAAAAAATTTGGGCTGGATGCGGAGGGTATTATTAAAGCGGCCAAGCGGGCATTGAGCCGTAAAGCCGTAATCGGCCCGACGTTGCGTCGGGCCTAGCCGTAAGCCATAAAGCTTTATGGCTAGTGAACATAGTGAACGATTATAGCTTATAGCTTATGGCTTTTGATTTAATTTCCATCGGCGATTCCGGTATTGACACGCTCGTGGCCATCCACGACGCCAGTCTCCATTGTTTCGTGCGCAAAGACGAATGCCAGATTTGTTTTAATTATGCCGACAAAATTCTGGCCGATGATATGCATACAAAAACTGCTTACAATGCCATGAACAATGCCATTGGTTCGGCTCGTCTTGGTTTAAAGACCTCTTTTTATACAGTGCTTGGTGGTGATGCTCATGGTCGGCGCATTATGGAAGCCTTAAATTATGACGGGGTGGATACTAAGTATATAAAAATTGAAAAAGATAAAAAAAGTAACGCCTCGGTTGTGATTAATTTTCGCGGTGAACGTACGATCCTTGTTTACCATGAAGATTTTCATTACCGTTTACCGAGGCTGCCCGACACTCGTTGGTTTTACTTGACAACGATGGGCCGGCGATTCCTGCCAGTGTATAATGCCCTCGTCCGCCACATTCAACAAACTAAAACAAAACTCGGATTTAATCCCGGCACATTTCAACTGAAAGCCGGTGCTGGCAAACTAAAACCAGTGCTCAAGGTTACAGCCGTGCTTTTTTTGAATAAAGAAGAAGCAAGGTTGATGACTCGCATCCATGATGAACGTGATATTAAGGAACTTTTGCGCGGCATGAGAAAATTAGGCCCGGAAATTGCCGTCCTTACTGATGGTCTAAAGGGTTCTTTCGCGACTGATGGCAACAAGTTTTATCATTCATCAGCCTTTCCTACGAAGATGATTGAGCGTACCGGTGCGGGCGATAGTTTCGCCACCGCCTTCGTGGCCGCTCTTTGCTACGGCCACGATATTAAAGAAGCCTTGCGATGGGGAGCGATTAATTCCGCCTCGGTTATTCAAAAGATTGGGCCGCAAGATGGTCTGCTTAAATTAAGCCTCTTGAAATCAATTCTTAAAAAGCATCCTCGTTTTCAGCCGCGTGTAATCTAAATCAAAAAATTTTAGCATTTAGTCAAGTCGTCACTTTCATGCCCAGGGTCTACGCTAAGCAGGCCGCATATCGCGCCGCGGCCGCTCATAAAACTCGCGCCAAAACGACTTCAAAATCATTGTCGTCATTTTTAGATAAGCACTCGCGAGATCAAAGGTTGAATTTTGGGCCGTTTCTTAATCAGCCAGTTTTCTCAACCACCGGTTTTATTATCATCGCGGCCATGAGCGTGTTGCTTAGTTTTGTCATTATTTTTTTTACTAACGCGCCCCTACCTCTTGCCACTAATGTAGTGCCGTCAATTTTTTCAGGCACGCGTCTTTATATATCACTAACTTATGGTTACCATCTTCGTTATCCGGAGACTTGGAACTATGAGATAAAATCAGCCGGAGAATCCGAAAAAGTGGTTTTTAGCGGCAATGGCGATAGAATAGTTGTCGCCACCATTAACAATGTTTCCATTTATACTCTTATTCCAGCCGTCCCAGAAAATGTGGCTCTTAACGGAATAAACGCTCTCCGTTATCAATGACTTGACCCCCTGACCGGCCAGCCGATGGATCGGGTGGTGGTTAAGCGTGAGGACGGGCAATATCATGAGATTTCGGGCTATGGCCCTAAATTTGAACGTCTTCTTAGAAGCTTCGCCTTGTCGCTACAATAAATTATGCCGCATACTTCCAAGTTAAATTTAAAAGAAATATTATCAAGTGCGCGCCGTCAGGGCTGGGCTGTTCCTCACTTTAATATTTCAGATATAGCCATGCTACGTGGTTTGGTAGAGGCGGCAAACGAACTTAGGGCTCCCATATTGGTTGGTACGTCTGAAGGGGAAAGCGATTTTTTGGGACGGCGGCAGGCAGTGGCTCTGGTTTCCGCTTTTCGCGAAGAGCACAATTTACCGATTTTTATCAATGCTGACCATTGCCATAGTGTGTCCACAGCCAAAGCAGCAGTGGATGCGGGTTATGATTCTGTGCACATAGATCTATCCAAACTGCCTCTGGACGATAATATTGCCGGTACAAAAAAAATTGTGGCTTATGCCCGTGCAAAAAATACGGACATTTCAGTGGAGGGGGAAGTTGGTTATTTAGTAACAGACTCATCACAGGTATATAAGCGCGCTATTGCCGTGCCCGTTGAAAGCTTGGCCAAAGTTGAAGATGCCAAACGTTTTATTAAGGAAACTGGCGTTGATCGTTTGGCGCCGGCCGTGGGCACTCTGCACGGCATTGCCGCCAATGCCCCGCGTATTGACATTGAACGCGTTCAAGCCATAAGCAAGGCCTTGGGGAACACCATCTTGGTTCTCCATGGTGGCTCTGGCGCCCCAGACGAACAAATCAGGAAAGCCATTGCCGCTGGCATTGCCAATATTCACTTCAGTACTGATATCCGTCTCGCATATGTCGCGGCCTTGCGGGAATTTATCATGGAGCACCCCGAAGAAACGACTCCCTACAAGATTTTAGCGCCTGCGGTTGAAGCGGTGAGACTCAAAGCTATGGAGAAAATCAAGCTTATGGGTGCGGCCGGCCGATTATCTTAGTATAATTTCTAACCTCTAATACATTCAGCCCAAGGATGATCCATGCCCGCCGGTTGGCGCGGCGCCTCAGGCGAAAATTTCTAATTTCTAATTTATAAACTCATACGAAAATACGAAATCAATACGAATATACGAAATATCGTCTGGCAAAAAAATGGGTCATTTTTCGTACCTTTCGTATTATTTCGTAATTTCGTAAGAATGTTTCGTCATTCAGAATTCATTATTCTATAATCAATGAAATGCGTCGCGTTCTCTCTTCCTTGGTTCTCATCGCCTTGTTAGGGTTAGCTATTTGGTATGTTTGGGGGCGTTTGGGTGGGGAAAAACAAATAGACCAAGAAAATCAAGACCCTCCATCGTTGCCACCGCCATTGACCTACGCTACCAAGCCAGAGATAGGGTATCTGTCGCCGGATTTTTTACTAAAAACAGTTGATGGGCGCGAGGTTCGACTTTCCGATTATTTAGATAAGCGTGTTATTGTTAATTTTTGGAGTACCAGATGCCCCTTTTGTTTGACTGAATTAAAGAATTACAGTCGCTCGCTCGCCGAAAACTCCGATAAGCTGGTAGTCATAGCTATTAATCGTGGTGAGGCATCAATAATAGTGGATAACTTTCTTAATAGTTATATTCGCCCGTCCAATATTGTTTTCGTTGTGGATCCAGATGACACTATTTATGGCCGTTATAACGGCACATCAATGCCGGAATCATTTTTTATTGACACTTCTGGTGTAATTCGCGATCATAAATTAGGCGAGCTCGTGTATGATGAGATGCGGAAACGCATTAATGATTTTCTTAAGCTCTCGCCATATTCCACGACTCGTTAAGTTACTTTATATAGAGAGTTTGTCCCACACCCTTCCTAAATCTCCGTGGTCCCTGCCTACCGGCCTGCCTGCCGGTAGGCAGGGCAGGCAGGCTGTCACGGAATTGAAGGGCTATTAATTAATCCTTCAGACCCCGCACGGCGGGGCGTAAAGATGCGGGATTTATCCACATCTCTATCTTGACTTCTCTATATATTGTGGTATAATGGTAGTATTAGCCACAAGATATAGGGCATTGCTTAATACCAGAATGGGTCGGGATAGCTGGGAGACAGGTTTTTGGGGGTCTTTTTTGAATTCATTTTCTAAATTTTAAGGTCGCGAGCGCGTTTTTGCTCATTGACCTGTTAATTCTATTGCCTTACGTATGTCCATGACATCAGTCAAGACGATCAAAGTGTCGTCACCCGCCGCCACCGAAACGGAAAGTGCTGAGTTTTCCTTCCAACATTATTTTTCCAAGCCGGGGATGTACCCATTTGATGAAATTAACTGGGAAAAACGCCGTGCTGTTATTACCGGTCAAAACGGGCAGGTGTTTTTTGAGCAGGACGAGATTGAGGTGCCGGACTTTTGGTCACAAATGGCCACCAATGTCGTAGTTTCCAAATATTTCCGCGGTAAAATTGGCACACCCGAGCGCGAAACCAGCGTCAAACAAATGGTGGGGCGAGTAGCCAATACCATTACCGAGTGGGGAAAGATGGGCGGCTATTTGTCGGATGCGGAAGCCGCTATTTTTAACGCTGAACTTACTCATTTGTTAATTTATCAAAAAGCCGCTTTTAACAGCCCCGTCTGGTTTAATGTGGGCGTGCGCGAAAAACCGCAATGTTCGGCCTGTTTCATCTTGTCTGTTGATGATAATATGGAGTCAATTTTAGATTGGATTAAAAAGGAAGGGATGATTTTTAAGCATGGCTCTGGTTCTGGTGTAAATTTGTCTAAATTGCGTTCTTCTAAAGAAAAATTATCATTGGGCGGCACGGCCTCTGGTCCTGTCTCCTTTATGCGGGGGGCTGATGCCTCGGCGGGAGCAATCAAGTCCGGTGGTACAACCCGTCGCGCGGCCAAAATGGTGATCTTAAATATTGATCATCCAGATATAGTTGAGTTCATCCGCTCCAAAGAGCTTGAAGAGAAAAAAGCTTGGGCTCTCGGATCTATGGGTTATGATATGTCGCTTAATGGCGCAGCCTGGCAATCCATCCAGTTTCAAAACGCCAATAATTCAGTGCGGGTTACTGACGAGTTTATGAAAGCCTATGAAAATGATGAGGCATGGCATACGCGAAGCATTACTGAAGATAAGCCGGTTGATACTTTTCGGGCTCGCGATTTAATGAAGATGATTGCTGAAGCGGCTTGGGTATGTGGCGACCCCGGTATGCAATTTGATACGACCATCAACGATTGGCACACCTGCCCCAATAGTGGTCGGATTAACGGCTCCAACCCCTGTTCGGAATATATGCACCTGGACAATTCGGCCTGCAACCTCGCTTCATTGAATTTAATGAAATTCGTTAAGGCAGATGGAGAGTTTGATGTTGAGGCCTTTGTTGCGGCAGTGAATGTCATGACCATGGCCCAAGATATAATCGTTGGTTTTTCCAGCTACCCCACTCTGGAGATAGCGAAAAATGCTCTTGATTACCGCCAGCTGGGTTTGGGTTATGCCAATCTTGGGGCGCTCTTAATGTCCAAGGGCCTGCCCTATGATTCTGATGAAGGACGCGCTTATGCCGCCGCCATTACCGCCTTGATGACCGGCGTAAGTTATTCCATATCGGCTAAAATCGCCGCCCGCACCGGTCCATTTGCCGGCTATATGCGTAATCGCGAGCCGATGCTTGGTGTTATCTTAAAGCACCGCGCCGCCCTGAAAGAGATAAACAACGAATACGTGCCAATGGATTTAATGAAAGAAACTCTTGATTCATGGGATCAGGCTCTGGCCTTGGGCGAACAGTTTGGCTATCGTAACTCTCAAGTAACCCTTCTTGCCCCAACGGGTACCATTGCTTTTTTAATGGACTGTGACACCACTGGTGTGGAGCCGGATATAGCCTTGGTGAAATACAAAACTTTGGTTGGTGGCGGCCTTATGAAAATCATTAATAATACCGTACCGGTGTCTCTAAATAAGCTTGGCTACGGCAAAGAAGAGGTCAAGGCTATAATAGCTTATATTGATGAGAACGAAACGGTTGAAGGGGCGAATCATCTTCAGGATGAACATCTTCCCATATTTGACTGTGCCTTTAAGCCGGTAAACGGGAATCGCTCCATTCATTATATGGGTCATTTAAAGATGATGGGCGCGGTTCAGCCATTCCTTTCCGGCGCTATTTCCAAAACCGTGAACATGGATAATTCAGCGACGTCCGAAGAAATTGCCGAGGCTTATTATCAAGCATGGAAACTTGGCATCAAGGCCTTGGCTATTTATCGAGATGGGTCAAAACGTACTCAACCATTGGTTACTAGCGCTAGGCAAGATCCGCCAAAAGAAATTCCAGAAACGGTTGAGGTGGAAACCGATATTGAAGTGAAAGCCATTGCTGGCGCTGCTAAGCCAATTCGTCACCGCCTGCCGGATCTGCGGCATGCCTTTACGCACAAATTCACCGTTGCCGGGCATGAAGGATATATCACAGTCGGTTTATATGAAGATGGCAAACCGGGAGAAATTTTTGTGACCATGAGCAAAGAGGGAAGCACTATTTCAGGTCTGATGGATGCTTTTGCCACTTCCATATCAATTGGATTGCAATATGGTATGCCCCTGAAAGATGTAGTAAGAAAATTTACGCATATGAGGTTTGAGCCGTCTGGTTTCACTAAGAATCCAGATATTCCCATTGCCAAGTCAATTATTGATTACATTTTCCAGTGGCTGGGCCGCAAATTTTTAAACGCCTCTGAACAATTAGAAATTGGTCTTATTAGCGCGGAAGAAGCAACGGCCATATTCAGCAATTCAGCGCTATCCTTGCCTGACACAAAAGCTGTATCCGTGGCCGAAAATATGACAGGTCAGATTGTTATCAAAGAACATATTACTGAAAAGTTTGCCTTCAAGCCGCAGACCGATGCGCCCACCTGTGCGGATTGTGGATCACTAATGATCAGAAATGCCTCCTGCTACAAGTGTTGGAACTGCGGCGCAACAAGCGGCTGTTCCTAAAATTTAGCACGAAATCATAAAGTGAAGCTCTTCGACTTAAAAGTCGTAGCTTTTTGTGGATAAGAAATGGAGTTAATCCCCGCACCTTTATAAAGGTGCGGAGTGAAGTGTCCCCTGAGAAAAGCGCGGGATTTCTCCATTAAGCGTATTAGTATATAGTTTATAACATCAGCATGGTTAGCAAAAAAAAATCAATCGCCAAAAAAGGGCTTTTTATTATTTATGTTGGTCGCGGTAAGGGCAAAACCACCGCGGCTATGGGTTTAGCTATCAGAGCGGCGGGCATGGGTTTGAATGTTTATATTATTCAATTTATCAAAGGCGAGTGGCCGAGCGGCGAGCGAAATTTTATTGAGGCGTTTAATATTATGCGTCAAAGATATAAAAATAATAAAAAGATAAAAATCGGTCGCCTTAAAATACTGGCCAGTGGTCGAGGTTTCGTGAAAATATTGGGCGACAAAAAACCCATTGGCGCGCATAAAAAGGCGGCCCGACAGGCGCTAGAACTTAGCCAACAGGCCATGCTCTCTCATAAATATGATGTGGTTATTCTTGATGAAGCCATTAGTGCCATTGAAACCAAGCTCATCAAGATTAATGACCTCCTAAAGTTTGTGCGCCTGAAGCCGGACATGGTTCATTTGGTAATGACCGGCCACGATGCGCCCAAAAGTTTGATAACGAAAGCCGATTTAGTCTCCGACGTAAAAATGGTCAAGCATCCGTACTATCAAGGAGTGTTGGCGCAGCGGGGGATTGACTATTGACAAGATATCAAGCAAGGGTTACTATTATTCTGCCTTAAAAATTAATAGATATTTTATAGATTAAAAACCCTTTTCAATTCATCGTTATTAGCGTTATTTAGCCGACGAGCTAGATTTCGGAGGCGAAAAAAAGGGCGGAACCTTGAGGTTTCTCTCTTTTTTTCGCAACGCGAAGCGTGAAGACCCCGCACCTTGTCTGGGAACGCCCACTGATTCCACTGCATTACAAGGCGTAGTCGTATCCGTGGCCAGTAACCCAGACCATAATTGTTCGTTGTCGGATAAGGTGCGGGGCCAGCCCGCAGATGTACGTACATTGACAACTTGAAAGTGGTAAGAAATTACGTTGATTCCTAATTTACCTCGCACCTATTCTGGTGATGATCTTTCAGTATGAGTATATAGTGGGCCGCTAGGCGGTTTCCCTGCCTACTAGCAGGCAGGGCCTTCCATGGTTGCCTTATTGTTTGCTCGTCGATGGAATAGGTGCGGGGTTATAGAATTTGAGCTATTCAAATTCTTTCTTAATTCCATATCCTCGCGAGAGGCGATGGAGTTTTTCACGAGAGTTTGATCCTGGCTCAGGATGAACGCTGGCGGCGTGTCTAAGGCATGCAAGTCGAACGGCTTGTGCGGAGCACAAGCCCACTAATTAACGCTAATGTTGTGGCACTTCGTGCTAGCACTAATTAACACTAAATTCGTGTTGATTTAGTGTAGTGAGCGAAGCGAACATTTGGTGTCTTTTAGTGGTCTCGCGCTCCGCGCGAGCAGTGGCAAACGGGTGCGTAACACATTGGTAACCTACCCCTCATAGGAGAATAACCCCGCGAAAGCGGGACTAATACTCCGTATAATCCCGACTCATATGGGTTGGAATGAGAGACGCAAGTCGATGAGGGAGGGGCCTATGCCCTATCAGCTAGTTGGTGAGGTAATGGCTCACCAAGGCTCTGACGGGTAGGGGGCGTGAGAGCGCGACCCCCCTCACTGGGACTGAGACACTGCCCAGACTCCTACGGGAGGCTGCAGTCGAGAATATTCCTCAATGGCCGAAAGGCTGAAGGAGCGACGCCGCGTGCAGGAAGAAGGCCTTCGGGTTGTAAACTGCTTTTTTCAGGGACGAACACTGACGGTACCTGAAGAATAAGAGGTTGCTAACTCTGTGAACTTGGACCCCTTTTTGAGAAAAAGGTGTCCACACCTCCAAAAAGTCAAGGTGTCACATAAAAAATTTATCAGCGGGCAAAGCCCGACCAATAAATTTTTTATGTGAATTTGGCGAATTAAGGTGTAAAAGTTTGGTGCAGAGCTCCCGCAGTAATGCGGGATAGGAAAATCTTCCTACTTCGCTAAAGCTACGCAGGACGAGACATATTTAGTGTCTCTGATTGACGCGTATGCTTGGTGAACGAGGACACTCCATAGCTTTATGCGACGGAGTGCGCTATATGCTGGAACATCTTGCTAATGTTTGCGTACCCCCGCAAGGCGGGGGTGACAATCGCAAAAAGACCTACGATTATGAATCGGTCTCGCGCGAGCGAGGCGAAGGCACTGTTGCCCGGTACAGGTCGCGAGACAATCAGCAGGCAATCCGCCCGAGGCGGAGCGCCTCAGAGACTACACGCGAGACCCCCGCTAAGCGGGGTGATGATATAGTCCACGTTCCGAATGGAAATTGAGTTAAGGTGGCCAGCCCCGTTAGAAATTGACGGGAGGTGGTTGCCGCTAATAAGCATTGTACAGTACTGACTTTCATATTTTTATGAAAGGTACTCAATGCAATTTCTAACGGGGCCAGCAGCAGCGGTAATACAGAGACCTCAAGCGTTATCCGGATTTATTGGGCGTAAAGCGTCCGCAGACGGTTTGGTGCGTCCCGCGTCAAATGCCGAGGCTCAACCTCGGCACCGCGCGGGAAACGGCCAGACTCGAGACTGGGAGAGGCAAGCGGAATTGCCGGTGTAGTAGTAAAATGCGTTAATATCGGCAAGAACACCAAATGCGAAGGCAGCTTGCTAGAACAGATCTGACGTTCATGGACGAAAGCGTGGGGAGCGAAAGGGATTAAAACCGATGCATAGCATCGGGAAGCACGAATATCGAATCTCTAATCTCTAAACAATATCGAAGCACGAATGTTCCAAACAACAAACGTTTTTTGGGATTTCGAATTTATGACTTGTTTAGAAATTCGGATTTAGTATTTCGTATTTCCGATGCTGTGCATCGGCCGCATAGGGGTATGCGGAAATTAGTCCATTCTCGTGGCAACACGAGAAACAAAATACACTCTCCGAGTCCGTTATTGAGCAAGTCACGATACGGGGCGAGCGACAATTACGGAATCGTGAGTCCGCCAAAGCCGCAAGGCGACGGCGGAGCTATATGCGGGAAACTCTGTGTATCCGATAGTACCCAGCACTTTGCTTGTAAGTTTTATTGGCAAAGTGTTGGGTAACAATCTATCGGCGTGACCTGTTAGAAGCATGGGGCTTCTAACAGGTTGAACAGACAATCCGCAGGGAAGTTAGGAGAAAAGAAAGGAGCTGGTATGCATTCAGTAAACGAATTTGGTCAACTTCTTTGTCTCGTATGCTTTGCCGTGTTACTGGCTGCAACGGTCGCATGGCTCGCGACGGGAGAAAGAGTGCTGAGTGACTGGATGGCGTACGGAGGTGGTATTCTTGGATTCATAGGACTTTTTCTTTGGAGGGTCCTGGTGATTGAAAAGAAATCCTCTCCTTAACCCCTCAACGACTACACGCAGTGCACCCCGCGGAACGATAGCAACATCTTCGTTCCGCGGCGGTGATGATATAGTCTGAACCCCGCAGCGATGCGGGGAGGTCGGCAGAAATGTCCGATCCGCGTAGCAAGAGTTTGGAATTTCGAGTTTTGATCATTCGGATTTGTTTTCCGCCCAAGGCGGATCAGCCTCAGGCTGAAGAAATTCGGATTTCGTGCTTAGAAATTTCAATTTTGTTACGAGTAACAAAATTGTAGATACCCCTGTAGTCCACGCCGTAAACGATGGATGCTAGGCATTGGCAGTATCGACCCTGTCAGTGTCGTTCACCTAAGGTAACCCCTTAAGCATCCCGCCTGGGGAGTACGGTCGCAAGACTAAAACTCAAAGGAATTGACGGGAACCCGCACAAGCGGTGGAGCATGTGGTTCAATTCGACGATAAGCGAGGAACCTTACCAGGGCTTGACATGTCTGGAATCCGGCCGAAAGGTTGGAGTGCCCGCAAGGGAACCAGAACACAGGTGCTGCATGGCTGTCGTCAGCTCGTGTCGTGAGACGTCGGGTTAAGTCCTACAACGAGCGCAACCCTTATCTCATGTTGAATTGTTCATGAGAGACTGCCTCGGTTAACGAGGAGGAAGGTGGGGATGACGTCAAGTCAGCATGGCCCTTATGCCCTGGGCGACACACGTGCTACAATGGAGCCGACAACGGGACGCCAAGTCGCAAGACGGAGCAAATCCCTTAAACGGCCCCCCAGTTCGGATTGGGGTCTGCAACTCGACCCCATGAAGCCGGAATCGCTAGTAACCGTGGATCAGCCTTGCCGCGGTGAATACGTTCTCGGGTTTTGTACACACCGCCCGTCAAGTCAGGGGAGCCGGAAATGCCCGAACCCCGCATTCGCGGGGGAAGGTAGGTCTGGTAACAAGGACTAAGTCGTAACAAGGCATCCGTAGCGGAAGCTGTGGATGGATCACCTCCTTTCTAAGGAGAAAAAATCTTTCTTAATAAGAAAGAACAGCCAGTCGAGCTTCTTGACTTTGTGTCAAGGGGTGCCCCGCACAGCGGGGCTGGCAAAAACATAAGAGTCAGCGTGATTTTCTTGCCACTTTCAAATTGTTAATTGCCTAAGAAACTTACCCCGCACGTGCGGGGTTTTAAGTTGTTAAAAATTACCCGCCGAAAGGCGGGTTTTATTAAATCGCTATTCAGTTTTGCCTCTTGCCAAAACACATTGACGGCGCGCCAAGGCTCATTGAAAGATCATTGTTTGTAAAAGAAAAGCGGCGGAAGTTCTCTTGTGGAAACTTCCGCCGCTTAGAAACAATCTGTTGCAGTCGCACGACTTAGGAGCCCTAGATGACGCGTAATCCTTGAGTAAGAGGCTCGCCATCACGACACAGCAGACATGATTCGACGTCAAGATCCGCATTCACCCCGACTGCGACGAGGCTAATAGGCGCCCACACCTTCACGCCATCTACGTCACCCCTGTGCTGTCGCCGATCGCAGATAGCGCCGACACCCGCGACGAAAGCCCCATCCGTAGTTAAACGCGCGACACCTTGACGTATTTGGTCATTCGTAAGCAGATTGGGAAGCAGAATTAAGTACGCCCTGTCACGCAACGGCCCTTGGCCTTCCGTAAAGTCCCTCACTGAGTGGCGTATGAGTATGCCGCTGATGAGCGACGCTAGGCATATGCCACTAGTTGAATCAGCGTCCAGCAGGAGTGCGGGCCGCTCTAAGAGTTCAAAGTAATCAATGAGAGCCTCCGCCATCCCCGCCAAGAGATCCCTATTGCTGAAGATGTAGCGGCAAAGTAGTGCCTGTGAGACGTGGAACTGCGGTGCGACCTCAAAGTGACCCTCCCTCATTGTGTACCTGACGCTCTCTAAGCCCAATTTCATTGTCGCCTCCTTTTGTGATGTAGCGGCGGGATCTCGTAGGATACCCGCCGCTGGTTGTGGTTGGCTCGTGCCTTTCGTTCCTAGTGCGTTTCGCCTTCGGGGCAGGGGACGTTGATCATGTAACTCAACAGTCCCACTCCCAACATCTGCTCGGAATACAAGATGCAAATGCCGTCTTTCCTCTTGATGACAAATGCTTCCTTGACGTACTTTTGGGCACGTTCGCGAAAGGCAGTCCATTGGTCCACCTCCCGTTGTACACGAGCGCTCTCACTTTCCCCGCAGGCCGGTATCACAGGCAGAAAGGAGCACAAAAAGCATGTCACCACAACTGTCTTGACCAAACTTGATCTCATCGCCTCCTCCTTTGTTGGTTTGTCTCACTTTGGGTGAGAGGTTGGGATGAAATTACATGAAGCCAAACTGCTGGATCATCCTCTACAATTAGTATTCGTATTGCTCTCCTCCTTTTGACTGCGACTGCCAGTTCTTCTATTCGCGGACGGGCGTGATGATGCTCGCTTTCATGGCCTCGCAATCAATCACTATGGCTTCACCATAACTAACCGCAAAGCCATTTAGACTGGCTTCCTGCAGGAGACCGTACATGGGAGGAAGATATAAAGCATCTTCCGCGTGCCCCACGAAAATGACGGCATGCTGTTCCATTTGCTCATTGAGGAGGTCAAGAGCATAAAGAGGGTGGGGGCAGAACAGTCGGGAGATTTTCGTGAGGTTGCCCATCTGTACGTGTAACTGCGCCATGATGATAGACGCCGTTTCTTGCGGGTAGGAATGCTGGCAGCGAATTATGGTTGTGGTGTATCCAGCCTTGATCTCGCCACCAACCAGTTTAGCCAAAGCGAAAGCTTGTCTTCGGCCCCTGGTAGAGAGGCGGACGCTTTGATAATCTGGTTCGCCATGGCAGACGACAATGAGCTTCTCCATGTTTGTTTCCCTCCGTTTCCTCTGGTTGTCTAGGTGCTCACAAGGCTGCCAGTAAGCAGTTGTGTGTATATCTTTTATCATGATGCGCTGCGATGGTCAATAGTATGTAAAAAAGAAAAACGGCGGGAGTGTGGTGGCTCCCGCCGCTATGGTGTGATGCGTACAACTCTATAGAGTTGTATTATGAGCTCTTGTTGGCCTTGCTCACAGCTATTCTTCGCCTTCACGCGGTACACCGCCGTCTTTCATGTATTTCTGAATGGCCTTGGGATCGTCGGTTCCGTACCGCGTCAACGCTTCATCGATTATCACCCAGCTCGGCACTTTCCGATTGCGTGCATGTCGTTGTACTGACTCCCACAGAAACTTCGAGATTACAGTTTCGTACAGTTCTAGCCCTTTGTAAATCATCTTGATCTTGATTTTCTGTATTTTACTCATGCGCTTTTCCTCCTTGCCCGTTTGCCACGGTGCCGGGGTTGTTGGCTCGCTAGAAAAGATAGCGAATCATGATCATTGCAAATGCGACAGCGAGCGCGATGAGTGGACCGATCAGCCGCTCTTTGAGTGACCAGGCATCTTTCCCTCCCAGCCGGTAGTAGTTTCCCATGGCTACAGTCTTACGGGAAAACCGAGCTGGCGTAGGATGTCTTCTATGCGGAGCGCGAAATGGTCCTTCGGGATTCCGCGATCTGCCCCCGCTGCCATACCAACCATGATATCGGCTTGCCTCGTCGGCACCATCACGATTTTTGATTTGCAGCCTCCGCGCCGGAGCTCTCTCACTGTCTCTGGCCCGGTAGTTCCATGGGCCAGAATTCCATCCATGGTGATGAGGTCATCAGCCCCGAATTTCTTTGCGGCGGTGATGGTCAACGCTTCCTGCATATCGGTCGCTTCGTCAACCTCGGCATTCGGAAAGTACGACAAGAGGTTGAACTTAAAGGACGCCCGTATTTCTGCGTCGTCATCTACAATGAGAATTTTCATGTTACCCCCTCCCTCATTATTTGCGATTCGTTTGCGTTCTGGTAGCCGAGGCGGCTATTATGCACAGTTTGTCGTCCAGCACACCCGTCTCGGCTCAGAAGTTTTTTCAAGGAACGATTTATCTATTTATCCTATTCAGAATATGTAAAAAAGTCAATGCCCGTCCATATAGCAAAACACTCGCCTCGCGGCGGTGTTACGGTGGGCGCGGATGGGCCTGCCCCGCACTGAGTCTTGCTCTGGTGCGGGGTCTTCATTCCCCCGCACTGCAACACTATGTGTTGGGTACGGGGCGCGTCAGCTTGTCCCGTTAGAAATTAAACATCTTATTCCCTAGTGGTGGGCGGCGATGGATTTGAACCATCGACCTCTTCATTATCAGTGAAGTGCTCTAACCAGCTGAGCTAGCCGCCCACCAATAGAGAATAATTGATTTCTAACGGGATGCATGCTCCCTGCCTGCCGCAGGCGGGTAACCAGCTGCTTGTCCGCCGTAGCTTTCTTGACCGTCCGAAATTTGGCGTAGGAAGTAGCGAAGGCGGAAGCTATCCGCCCCCTTACTTAATACGAGAAAACTATATCAAAACAGTATTATCATGTAAACCCCGAGTCTTGTATTGTACAAGATATGCCTTGACCAGCACAGTAGTCAGTGTTAGTCTTAGATTCAAATTTAGAGGAGGGGTACAATGTCGTACATTGCACAGCTGTTTGGCGCACAGGAAGAGGAGAGTTGGATCGCCTTTCTGGCCGTCTTTGTTTATGCCGCGCTAAACGCGCCAGCGTTTCTTGTCTTTTGGTGGTGGCGAGAGATCAAGACAATGACGTTTTGGCTCTCTACGCTCCCGGGCGCAGAACACGCGCCGCTTATCCTCATCTGCCTGACGGCTCTTGGCATCAGCTGTTGGATAATTGACCTCGCGGATGCTCAACGAAAAGGGGGAAACAATGGCTAAGGGCGAGAAGAGATCATTGTACGAGGTGTCGCGTGAGTTTTGGGAGGAGTGCCGCGCCATAATTGCCTTGCCGTTCAGCGTGGCGACGGGCGTGATACATCTTCTTTATGACCTCCTGCGGTCAAAAGGAGAGGAAGAAGAGTGGCCGACACCGCCGCCCCAGTAACAGTTAGGCGGTATAGTCAGCACGCGCGAGTAGCGGCAGAGTAACCCCATAAAGGACCCTGCCGCTTTTTAAATTTTTGCTCTGAACTTTTTCTTTAGTTGGTTTTTTCTTATTATACCACCATACTAGTATACTAGTATGGTGGTATAGAGTTGGCGATTAATGAGGTTAATATCAGACGGCGCAAAGTTGTAATTATCAGTTAGGTCGCTCAAACTACAAAACCAGCCATATGTATGGTACCAATATACCCCCTTGCCTTGTTGAGTATTATCAAGTATCTTATTTGTAACACTTTCAATTTCAATAGGAATAATCAAGTTCTCTCTCGTGCCGAGGTAGCCCCGCTTTGCGGGGTAGACCCCACTCTGCGGGGCCGAAGAGGCAGGTTGCCGGTTTGATAATATGAGATATTTCGTTTACATCATTAAGAGCGAAAAGGACGACAAAAATTATATTGGTTTCACTTCTGATATTAAGAAGCGGCTGGAATGGCATAATGCCGGTAAAAATGTTTCAACTAGATATCGCATACCATTTCATTTGATATATTATAAAGAGTTTGGCAATAAGGCATCGGCGATGAAATACGAAACGTGGTTAAAACGCCAAAAAGGTGGTATAAGAATTAAGAAAATAATTAATACTTACAGTCAGTCTGCCGAGGTAGCTCAGTGGTAGAGCGCTGCCCTGAAGAGGCAGGCGTCGCCAGTCCGATTCTGGCCCTCGGCAGACTGGCTGTAAGGCAGACAATGGTAGCCCCGCCTTGCGGGGTCGAAGAGCCAGGCGTCGTCCCGCTTGAGCGGGACCCTCGGCACCAGAGAACACTTGATGACATAATTGAACCATCTAGGTAGTATCAAAAATAACTTCGGGGTGTACCTCGTTAGAGATTTATGATATCTTATATTTCCTAGTGGAATCATATCACTTTAAAAGCACAATAATTAAGTACTTTCCAATGTACAATTATCTCTAACGGGGTGTAGTATACCGTTAGTACGTCCCGCACCTTTTTCGGGGATTGGCGCAGTTTCCTCCCTAGGCGGATCAGCCCCGCCCCGCGGGGCTGAGGCTAGCGCGTCTGCTGTTTCTTTAGTTCCACAGAGCGGGACAATTTGAATAAACTTTTTGAGACTTCTGTTTCATGGTCGGGGTGTAGTATACCGGTAGTACGCGTGCTTTGGGAGCACGTAGACTGGGTTCAATTCCCAGCACCCCGACCAAGGTACAGGAGGTCGTCCCGCACAGCGGGGCATCCCCGAAAAAGGTGCGGGATAGACTGGTTTTCCGCCCCATGGCGCCGCGTCAGCCCTGCCTACCGGCAGGCAGGCGTCGGGCAGGGATCTCAGCCCAAGGCTGATGATCCTCGGGTTCAAGCCATGGGCTGACAATTCCCAGCACCCCGACCATTTAAGACAAGTCAAATTTTCAGGATCAGTTTTATGGAAAATAATCATAAAAATTTATGTACTTTATATATAGTACGTCACGGAGAAACCGAATGGAACGCGCAGGGTATTGTGATGGGGCAAAAAGATTTACCGCTAACGATCAGGGGGAAGCGGCAAGCAGAGGAATTAAAAAATATTTTTCACTCCACATCGTTTGATGCCGTTTACTCTTCTGATTTATTGCGTACCGTTAAAACAGCAGAGATTATAACTGCCGAGAAACAGTTGGCCATTAAAACTTCTCAATTGTTACGCGAGCGTTCATACGGTAGATTTGAGGGTCGGCCAGCCATTAAATATAGAGAAAACATTAAACACTTGCTGGATGAACTAAAACAATTGTCTGATGCCGAGAAACCCGCTTTTAAGTTTGCCGATGATGTGGAAAGCGACCTTGAACTCGCCAGCCGATTCATCAGATTTTTGAGGGAGATTGCCGTGATTCATCCCAAAGAGACCGTTTTAGTCTCTTCACATGGCGGCTGTATACGCACGTTTCTGGTTCACATTGGCTATGCGTCATATCACGAACTGCCAAGCGGTTCGTGCGCTAATGGTAGTTACATCAAGATTTTGTCAGATGGTCTTGATTTTATTGTCAAAGAGGCAGTAGGCATAAAAATAACAAAACCGAGTTAGACAACTATGCGGCGAATTTTTTTAAGCACTGTATTCGTGGCGGCGAGCGGCGCTGTATTAGTCGCCATTGTTTTTTACAATTTACAGACAGCTAAAGTGGTCAAGATTGAAGCGCCGTTGGCCAAAATTGAATTAGAGCAACCAGTGGTGCCCGACGTTGCCGATGTGGCTGATAGCTCAAAAAATGTATCTATTTTTTCCGTCGGCGATATTATGCTTGGGCGAAATGTTGAAGGAAAGATGAACGAAAAAGGATTGGGCTATCCATTTGAAAAAATTAAACCTTATTTTGTGGGCGCTGACATAGTAATAGGAAATTTGGAAGGACCAATTAGAAAAGAGCATAGTCGCACGCCAACCGGATCAACGACGTTTAATTTTAGGACTGAAGTCGCGGGTGAGCTGCAACGCGCGGGTTTTACCACGCTCTCGCTCGCCAATAATCACACCCTTGACTATGGAACTAAAGGTTTTGAAGAAACGCAAAGATATTTAAAAGAAGCGGGGGTTGAATTTTTTGGCCATCCGCGCAATATAGAAGACACTTTTGTTTTGAGAAAAGAAATTAATGGATATAAATTTGCTTTTATTGGCTTACAAGATGTTTTTGCTTCAATGGACAGCCAGCAAGCAGTCACTTTGGTTAAGACAGTGGCAACCGAACCAGACACCATTACCATCGTCAGTATTCACTGGGGCGATGAGTATAAATTGACTAACAATAAACGACAGCAGAAGTTGGCGCACGACTTTATTGACGTTGGCGCTGATTTTATCATCGGCCACCATCCGCATGTGGTGCAAAACATTGAGGAGTATAAGGGCAAGATTATTTTTTATTCACTTGGCAATTTTATTTTTGACCAATATTTTTCTCAAGAAACGCAAGAAGGATTAATGTTGAATTTTAAATTTAGCGAGCAAGATTTAAGCATTCAGCTTTATCCAGTAGATGTTACCAACAGTCAGCCGATACTGATGGAGGAGTCGGCGGCAAAAATATGGTTGCAAAAATTAGCCGAGCGCAGTGAGAGCGCGTTGTCAGTGCCACTTAAAGAGGGTAGAATAGTCGTATCCAATAATTATAAATAAGCACATGCAAATCAATCCCACAATCTTTCGCGAGTATGATATCCGCGGGTTAGCGGACAAAGATTTAACCGAGGAAGTGGTTGAAGCAATCCACAAGGCCTATGCCACCTTTCTTAGGCGTCGTGGTTTAAATACGGCGATTGTGGCGCGAGACAGCCGATCATATAATGAAGCCGTCAAACAATGCGTAATCAAATCGTTGCGCTCAAGCGGCATAGATGTAATAGATATTGGGGTGCTGACAGCGCCAGCTTTTTATTTTGCTCAGCTTTACCTGAAGCAAGTAGGAGGAGTAATGGTAACAGCCTCTCATAATCCATTAGGCTGGAGCGGATTTAAACACCTCGTTGATACTCTTCGTACCGCCACTTCGGTAGAGTTGAAAGAATTACAGAATATTATTGCCAAACAAGATTTTGCGTCAGGAAACGGTAGCCTGGAAGAACGTCAGGACATCATTGAAGCTTATGCGTCTGATATATTGTCGCGCGTTAAAGTGAGCAGAAATCTTAAAGTGGTAGTTGATGCGGGCAATGAAACAGCGGGGCTCATTAATCCAGACATTTTACGGCGAGCGGGTGTTGAAGTTATTGAACAGTGCACAACAATTGGCGCACCATGTCCGCACGAACCGAATCCTTCAACACTTGAGGCCATGGAACATCTCGCCGAGAAAACAAAAAACGTTTCCGCTGATTTGGGTGTTGGCTATGATGCCGACGGCGATCGCGCTGGATTTGTGGACAATGCGGGTAATATTATCTGGCCTGATCAAATCGCCATGATTTTAGCACGCGATATACTTGCTCGCTATCCCAATCGCTCTATCGTATTTGATGTAAAATGCACACAGGCTCTGATTGATGAGATCAATGCCAGCGGCGGTAAGCCGGTGATGTGGAAAACCGGCCACTCATATATCAGGCGGAAAGCTCAGGAAGTTGATGCCGTCTTTGCCGTGGAGAAAAGCGGACATTTTTTCTTCCGGGAAGGGTATTACGGCTATGATGATGGGTTGTTTGCCTCTTTGAAAGTGATTGAAATACTGTCTAAACAAGCATTGCCATTGAGCGAACTGATGACGCAATTTCCTCGTTATGAAACTTCGCCGGTCTGGCACGCGCCGTGCGCTGACGAGATTAAGTATCAAATTGTTGATCGCCTCACAGCTTATCTGAAGAAGACTTATGGCGCAGATAAAGTTATTGATATCAATGGCGCTCGTGTGCAGTTTGAAGACGGGTGGGGGCTTGTGCGCGCCTCCTCCAATGTGCCGGCTCTCGTCTTGGTTTTTGAAGGTAAAACTGCGGAGGCAAGAGATAGAATAGAATCTATTTTCAAAGAGATACTTGCTCAATATGTTGAAATTGGTCAAGAATGGAAAAGTGGTTAGAGCATGAAATCACAACCATACAACTGTATACTCGTGGCCGGTTCGGTCGCCTACGACGAAATTATGAATTTCCCGTCGCAATTTTTGGATTACTTTCTACCAGACAAACTTCATCAAATAAACGTATCGTTTGTAGTTGATCGGCTGGAGAAACAGCTCGGTGGAACCGCTACAAACATTTCATATAACCTTAAGCTCGTAACTAAGAAACCAGTCATCCTTCTCGGCGCCGTTGGCAAAGACGGCGACGCATTCATTAAATTTTGCCGCGCGCACCGAATTGACGTTCGTAATGTCATCTGCGACAAGCGACTTTATACGGCGACTGGTAAAGTTATTACGGACAAACGAGATAATCAAATTTGGGGATTCTACTATGGCGCCAGCATCCGCGGCAAAGACATCTCTCTCGGGCAATATAGAAATAAAAAATGCATACTGGTTATCTCCGCCACACACGAAAAAGCATTTCTGAACTTCCAGCGCCAAGCAATTCAACTGCATATACCCTATCTATATGACCCTGGAATGTCCCTCTCTTGGATTAAACCTCGAGATTTGAAAACCGGCGTTTCGCATTGCCGCTGGCTCGTGGGAAATGACTATGAAATCGCCCGTATTATTCAGTTGTTAAAAACAACAGTGGCCGCCTTGGCTGAGGAGGGTATTGCGATGATCACTACGCTCGGCGATAGGGGGGTGCAATACCGCGACGCAAAGCACTTTTTTACTGTTCCGTCTTATTCCATAAAAAAAACGATTGATCCGACTGGTGCAGGCGACGCCTGGCGCGCCGGATTTCTTGCCGGTATCGTGGACGAGAAGCCGCTACCGGAGTGTCTCCGTCAGGCTAACGCCATCGCCAGTTTTGCCGTTGAACATTACGGCACACTGAATCATCACCCTTCACAAAAAGAGCTCGCCAGACGTATTAAAGCAATCAAGTTGTAAATTCCTGTCATTTCTATATACTGTTAACCATGCAATACGACGTTAAAAATCTTAAACTTGCGAAAGAGGGTAAAAGCATCATTGAGTGGGCGGGCAACAATATGCCCGTTCTTGCTCTTATAAAGAGAAAATTCAAGCGCACGAAGCCATTAAAAAACGTGACGTTGGCCGCGTGTCTTCACGTGACCGCAGAAACCGCTAATCTTATGCTCACTCTCCGCGAGGCGGGGGCATCAGTGTGGCTCGCCGCCAGCAACCCTCTTTCAACACAAGACGCTGTCGCCGCCTCTCTTGTCAAGGATTTTGAAATTCCCACTTTTGCCATAAGGGGTGAAGATAACAAAACGTACTACGCGCATTTGAACGCGGTATTAGATGCCCAGCCGAATTTAACCATGGATGATGGCGCGGATCTCGTAAGTTTGGTGCATAGCAAACGCAAAGAACTGCTCAAAACGGTTGTAGGTTCAAGCGAAGAAACCACCACCGGCGTGATTCGTCTCCGGGCAATGGAAAAAGACAAACAGTTAAAAATTCCTGTTTTAGCGGTCAATGACAACATGACCAAACACCTTTTTGATAATCGCTATGGCACAGGACAATCCACCATTGATGGTATCTTGCGAGCAACAAACATCTTGCTCGCCGGCAAAGTATTTGTTGTGTGCGGCTACGGCTGGTGCGGCAGGGGGGTGGCCATGCGCGCTCGTGGAATGGGCGCGCGGGTAGTTGTGTGCGAAGTGGATCCGATTAAGGCTCTTGAAGCGAAGATGGATGGTTACGAAGTGATGCCATTGAGGCAGGCCATACGAAAAGCAGATATTGTCCTTACCACCACCGGCAACAAGCACGTCATTGATTCAGAGCATCTCAAGGCGGCAAAGGGCGGCGTAATTCTCGCTCAATCAGGGCATTTTGATGTTGAAATCAACAAACGGGCTCTCCGAAAAATGGCCAAGAGTGTAAGAACGTTGCGCCCGATGATTAAAGAATACGATCTTGGTTCAAAAAAAATCTATCTTTTGGCTGAAGGCCGTCTCGTCAATTTGGCCGCGGCCGAGGGTCATCCCGCGTCCGTTATGGACATGAGTTTTGCCGGGCAGGCGCTGGCCGCGGAATTTCTTTGGTTAAAACGGCATATATTAAAGCCACAGGTCTATTCTTTGCCCGTCGAGCTTGACCGGGAAATTGCTCGTTTGAAACTCGCGAGCGAAGACGTCGCCATTGATGAGCTTACTCCGGCACAAAAACGGTATCTTTCTTCTTGGAAAGAAGGCACCTAAGAGCCGCCGCATAGCCTTCTTCTTTTGTCTGCGAGCGAGGGGATTAAAATTTAAAATGAAAATTTTTTGCCGTTGGTCGCTTAGTTACCACAGCAATCACTAATCATGCTCGGCGTTCTTAATTATTACGTAAATTTTGGTCGAGCCGAGATTCTTTTTTTGTTCTTTTTTAGTTTAATATTATATTTGTTTTTAAGATTTTTAACGCTTCTTGTTCAAAAAGTTTTTTGGCGGTCGGCAGATCAGTCGTTTAGCAAGCAACAATTACTCCAGTCAGCTTTTGGCTTTTGTTTATTCACCTTGTTTTATTTAATCGCCGTGGGCATGGCCATGAAAATTATTGATACGCACCCTTCGGTCGCAAAAATTACCGCTATTGATAATTTTCTTATGGATGCGGATAAAACAATTTTTGGCGTTTATGTTCCATTTTGGTTTCAAAGCAGTACCAATGTCCTAAAGCCATTGTTTGATTGGTTGTCGGTTATATTTATCACCACGTATTTGAGTTTGGGGACGGTACTGGCACTGGTTTTCGTTTTCGTTTTGGCTGTTAATAGTCAAAAATTCTATCAAATGTTTCTGGCTTTTTTGCTTTCCATCATTTTAAGTTTGCCATTTTGGTATTTTTTCCCCTCCCTGTCCCCCTTGGAAGGGTATGTTGACAATATCATCAAGAGCTATGTGCCCGGCAGTATAGTCACCGTCATTTCGCTGTATGACTCCAATGATGAATTGAATAAGTTTTTTGATCATGTGCGGACCGTGCGGGCCGGCATGAGCGGTAATTTTATGGCCGTGACTACCATGCCGAGCATGCACGTCGCTTGGGCTACTATTGCTTTATACTTTGGGGTGCTGGCTTGGGCGGCGTTGGCGTATTTCCTCGTGCCGTTTTATATTCTCACTTTTATTGCCGCAATATATACCATGCAACATTATGCCGTTGATACTTTTGCCGGAGCTTTAATCGCCGTCGCGGCGATTATCATTGTCAATAAATTTTTAAAACAAGAACCGCCGCTCATCATCTCTGACTTAACGTCTTTTGCGGGTCGCGGTTTAAGTTTTTTCGTTAGTCTTTTTGGCAATAGGTTGAAGAAAAATTAGCTTCTTTGTAAGAAGAAGGGGCTCGCTACCTGTCAGGTGGCGAGCCCCTTATCTTTTCCTCCTTGATTATCGGCAGTCAGGACAGCGTTGTTCAGTGTCCAAATGTTTCGTTCTTGTCGCACGATCGCACTTCGCACATCGTTTGGCCAGCCCTGCAATAAGCAGAGCTGTTTCATCCAGCAGTTCAGTTTCTCCAAGCCACTGACTTTTGCCCTCCTTTGGCTGAGGTGGATCGTTGCTGGCTGGTTTCCTGTTTAGGTAACCCATGGCCGTCCTCCTTTTTGTGTTGGTGTAACTATCGAACGCCGAGCGTTTCTCCCGAGTATTCAAGACCCTTGGGCTTGATGACAACTTTTTTCTCGCGGCTTCTCTCAACGTGGCCGGCGTTGATTGCCTTGAACCCTTTGAGTGCGGCCGTATACACCACCTTGTCAACATCTGCCTTTGGCACATAAAGCGCGAACCCGGCGCCCATGTTGAAGTTCGCGTACATCTCCCGCTCGCTGACTGGACCGTGCGTCTGGATGAAATCAAAGATAGGCTGCTGCCGCGGCAAGACCTCAACGATGTAGGCGAACAGTTGCGTTGCCCGCATAAGCTTACGCCAGCCGTGGCCAGTAATGTTCACGGCGCAGTGGATGGCCACACGACGATTGAGACATTCTTCTATGAGCGGGACGTAGATATGTGTTGGGTCAAGCAGTGTCTCGCCGTACGTTCGCCCGTCAGAGAGCCTTGTGAAGTAGCCATTTGGCAGGTTGTCAGCGATTTTTCTCGCCATAGTGAGGCCGTTCGCGTGAATGCCGGAACTTTCAATGAGGATGATAGCATCGCCGTGCTGGATTTTTTTCGCTGTGATGAGTCGCTCCTTCGGCTTCACGATGCCCATCGCCGAACCGGAAAGAACGACAGTCCCCGGCACGACAACACCCTTGAGTGTCGGTGTTTCGCCGCTACCCCACACGCAACGCGCCAAGTTGCACGCTTTCTTCCATCCATCAACTAGATCGTGACACCGTTTCTCATCAGCGAACCAGTTTGAGTCGCCGACGGCGAGGTGCATGGCCACAGAGAGTGGAAGCGCGCCGAGCGTAATCATGTCGTTCACGATCATAGCCACGGTATCTTGCGCGATGTGGTCGTAATACGACTTGCCGGTGAGGTGATGCATCGCGTCAGCGACAAGATTCTTCGTGCCGAGCCCCTCTTCCACATGCGCCGTCACATGCGCCGCACGATACGGGACATCATCAGTCGGCTCTATTAGAAACGCGCTTTCGCCGTATGATTCGAGAAGCACGCGCCAGCCGAGTCGTTCAATGTTCTTGGATGTTTCGCGCGCGGCCCGTTGCGCCAAGCGCTTAAACCGATCCATCACGTCGTAATCAACGCCGACTCCCCCATAGGTCATACTTGATGGCATAATTCCCTCCTTCGGGTTGAAAATGAGCGGGTTAGCTAGGGTTACTCCGATAGGTTAAACTAAGAGTTGATAAATGGCAATAGCTTCTTGACATTTATAACGATTATAATTAAAATAATAGCGATATCATATTTTTCATATTTGTAGTATATTTAGGAGTAATTAAAAATTCTATGTCCGAATGCGAGAAATTGTGCAAAAAACAGGAAGGTTTTTATGGGACTACTCTTCTTGGCGAAAGAGGGCAGGTGGTTATTCCGGCCAAAGCAAGAGAATATTTTAAGCTTGAAAAGGGTGAACAGCTATTAGTATTCGGCATGGGAAAAAATATGATTGCTCTTGTCAAGGTTGAGCAGGTTAAAGAATTTTCCTCTCATCTATCAGAAAAATTGAAATCAATGAAGTCTATCCTAAAACGGATAACCTAAAGGGTCGATCATGATTTGAGCTTATTAATTAAATCTAATAATAAACATTATGGGTAAAAAAATTATTATTGCCGTAATTGCGATTGGCGTCCTGGGGATTTTGAGTGTCGCCTTGTTAAAGAAACCCCAAGCTCCAGCCTCAAACACGCCGATTGTTGCTAATGATATAGAAAATAACGCTATGGAGGTCAAAAATAATAATATGCCGATCGTGCCAGATGATAATGAGCAACCGATTGATGAGAAGCAAGTGGTTAAAGAATTCTCTTTTGACTCATTTGTGGAATTTGTTGATGGGCAGCCAAAACCGCAGTTTTCTCTTAAGGAAATTACGGTTAACAAGGGCGACAAGGTTAAACTTAAAATAACCAACACCAAAGGTATGCACGACTTCAAGCTTGATGAATTCGGTATTTATGCCAGTACCCCCCTAAATCAAGAGGTTGTTGTTGAGTTTACGGCCAATAAGGTCGGTGAATTTGTCTATTACTGCAATCAGCCCGGGCACAGGCAGGCCGGTCAATGGGGAACACTAAAAGTGCTTGAATAATGAGATTTGACCCCCCGCACTGCGGGGGGGTCTTATTCTTAAGTTATCGCTATGCTACTTGGGATCAAGAGCAAGAAAACTCTCTTTTATCGTCATCTCCTAGTTGGTAGCCTGGCCATAGCGCTTGTTTATTTATTTTGGCTCTCACGTCCCGGCCTATCTTACGACGTGCGTCTGTGGCGCGCTTTGGGTGATGCCACTTTTAGTTTCTTGTTCATTACTTTGACGCTTGGACCATTGGCTAAATTATGGGCGCGAGCCTCAAGGCTCGCGCCCTGGCGCCGCGAAACAGGCATTTGGTTTGCTCTTTTGGCGCTAAGTCATTTTATTCGCGTGATTGGCTATGCTTTGTCTGAACCGGATATTGCCCTGCCTCGCCTTCTTGGTCTCATTGCCTTGTCTTGGGCTTTGGTGCTCGCCCTAACATCATCTGATCGGGCCGTTAATTTCTTAGGCATTTCATCTTGGAAGTGGCTGCATCATGGCGCCTACATCATTTTTTATCTGGCCGCTCTTCATGCTTCCTATTTTTTATTTATGCGCTATCCTGATGACAATTGGTTTCGCTATCCTTTTTTAGTTATGGCGCTTACAGTGCCTATATTGCAGGCCAGCGCTTTTGTTAAAACCGTAATTCGGCAACGCCGTCAGGATTGGTATTGATTTTCATGCGCCATATAATAAAACTGCCAATTGTTGGGCAGAAAACAATAGCCCAGAAAACAAATGAAGTTTCTTTTGGGTTATCAGATAAAGAATTTGTTTTTATGGCGGGGCAATATATTCAAATGGCTTTGCCAGAACTTTTATATCCTGACCCCAAAGGCGCTTCGCGCACTTTGTCTATTGCCTCTTCGCCCAATGACAAAGAAAAAATTTCCATATCCTTTAGAGATTCTGGTAGTGGTTTTAAGAGGACATTGATGGAATTGCCCTTGGACACACTCATTGACGTTGAAGGACCTTTTGGATTTTTTACGCTACCTCGCAGCACGTTCCAGCCCGTGGCTTTTATTGCCGGCGGTATTGGCATTACTCCCTGCATCAGTATGATTAGGTTTGCCGACGAAATAGAACGTCCTGGCTCAATTATTCTGTTTTATGCCAACCGCGATAAAGAAAGCGCTGCGTATCTAAATGAACTTGAAACCATTGCCGCGCGGAATCCAAATTTTATTTTAAAAAATAAGTTTGGCCGCATTGACGCCGAATTTGTTCAAAACTCGGTCACGAATATGAGCGAGGCGATTTGGTATGTAGTCGGGCCGGCGCCAATGGTGGCGGCCGTGCGTGACGTGCTTTTCCGCCTCGGCATTGATGAAGGGAAAATTCGCTTTGAAGAATTTACGGGATATGAGTAGTATGACCGGCAGTAATTTGAACATTATTTATGTCCCTAAATGCTGTAATTCTACACTTCGCGCGAATTTTCTTTGGGCGACGAAACTGACCATCCCCATCGCACCCTCACTGGCCTACCCATCTATAGCCGATGGGCGAATACGAGGACTGATGAATTTATTAATGCTGATGTTCATTATTTTTCAATTCCCACAAAAAAGATTTTCCTATTTCTATTACATACTCAGTTATTTCCTCTAAAGAATTGGCCAATGGGAATCTGCCATGTATATTCAATTCTTGTTGCATAGACCATACTTCACCGAAATTAGGTTCTAATTTTAAATCTTCATGTCCTGCTCCTGCTTGATTGGCCCAATTCCAAATAAGTTGTTTAAGCGTAAGATGTTTGCCGGTACTAGTAATAAATGAGAGTTGATTATTATTTATTTTATTTTTCAAGGATTCCAGTACCTCACGGCTTCCGTATTTCTTTATTAATTCTAGGAGCAAGGGTTTATGGTCACTTCTGGGATTATTGCTTTCTATCACTAGCAATCTTAACTTACCCGCTATTTCGCCACAATAATCCTTATTATTTTCTTCAAAGGCCTTTTTGTGATAATCAACCAGAAGTCGAAGGTGCCTCTCTAGCGATGTAACCAAATCGCTCTTAGATTGCCCTATTTTCAGAATAGTATTATTTTCCCTAATCATATTTTAAGACAAATACTGTGGATAACTACCCCTTTTGCACTTTCTATTTATTTTCTATAATACCAGTATGGTAACGAAAAGACAAAAACAAGTTCTCGATTTTATAACTGATTATCAAGGGCGGAAAGGATATGCCCCCTCTCTTGACGAAATACGCAAGAAATTAAAACTCTCGTCAGTTTCAACGGCTCATTTTCACGTTTCCAAACTCCGTGATTTAGGATATTTAGCTAGGGAGGAAAATAAGCCTCGATCTATTGATGTTTTGAGACGTGAGGGTATGGTTAAGATTCCGCTCTTGGGAACTATTGCCGCAGGACAGCCGATTGAAGCAATCCAAGACAAAGAAATGATCGCTGTTCCAAAAAGCAAAATTCCTGCTTCGTCAGAGGTTTATGCTCTCCGCGTAATTGGCAGTAGTATGATTGATGAAAATATCAATGACGGAGATGTGATTTTGGTGCGCCAACAAGAAACAGCGGAAAATGGACAGAAGGTGGTTGCTCTTATAGATAATCACGAAGCAACCTTAAAAAAATTCTATAAAGAGAGGGGGCATATCCGCTTACAACCGGCGAATAAAAACATGGAGCCACTTATTTTTCGGAATGGACGAGATGTTTCAATTCAAGGAATTGTGCTTGATGTTATCAGAGAAGAAAACTCAACAGAAATTAAATTGCCAGAGTATAAAGCACTAATAAAAAGTTCTCTTCAGAATCCATATTACGAAAAACCAAAATTCAAACTCTATCAAGCAAACTGTTTAAACTTGTTGGCTGCGCTTCCGGAAAACTCGGTTGATATGGTTTTTGCCGATCCCCCCTACAATCTTTCAAATGGAGGCATTACGGTTCATGCCGGACGAATGGTGAGCGTAAATAAGGGCGACTGGGACAAAAGCAAAGGATTTAAAGATGATTACGATTTCCATTATAAATGGTTGGAGGCGTGCAAAAGAATTTTAAAGCCTCATGGTACGCTCTGGGTTAGTGGTACATATCATTCTATTTATCAATGTGGCCATGCGCTGCAGTCACTTGGATATCATATTCTTAACGATATTGCATGGTTCAAACCAAACGCATCACCAAATTTGAGTTGTCGCTACTTTACCGCGAGTCACGAAACTTTACTTTGGGCAAGAAAAGAAAAAAAAGCAAAGCATATTTTCAATTATGACTTAATGAAAAATGGTAACTGGCCGGAAGATCAACTTAAGAAGCCCGGACTCCAAATGCGTTCAGTTTGGGCAATGGGAACGCCAAAACCTGTTGAAAAAAAGTTTGGCAAACACCCAACACAAAAACCAGAAGACTTGCTAAAACGAATTGTACTTGCTTCAACCAACAAGGGTGATCTAGTGGTTGATCCGTTTACCGGAAGTTCAACAACTGGAATTGCCGCCTATCTTTTGGGACGACATTTTATTGGTGTTGATACTGAACCGAAATATTTGGATGTATCAATAAAACGATTTGAAGAGTTGGATCGCAATTTGAAGAATAAGTTTAATTTTGGTGCATCAATTCCCGCCTATGTCACAGAATGGACTGATAAATTTTTCCATCAGTCAGCCTACGATAAGCCAATCAATTTCCCTAATAAAAATATTATCAGCTTCCTCTCTCGTTTTAGAAAAAAAACTCCCATTCAACTATATCGCGGAATAAACAAGTATAATGTAGAAAATAATTTGATCACAAGCTGGACGTATGAAAAAGATGTCGCGATTCGATATATTGAAAACGGAGGAAAATTAGTGAAAAACATCTTTAATCCCCAAAGTATCTTGTTGGACACTACAATCTTAAATATCGAGCAAAAGCGACAGTTAGGCTATGATTACAAAATGGATGATAAGGAAGTATTAATTTTGGAAATATGAAAATTATTACCCGCGCAGTTGCAATAAAAAACTTGAAGAAGTATATCGGTCAAGACTTACGAAAATTAGCCTTAAAACATGGTATTACAACCTACGAAACTGGAAAGCAAAATAAGGGTTGGAAGGGCCTTGTTTTGGAGCGGTTGGCAGGACTGCAAACCAATATTTCAAAAGCACCAAATGGGCTTACTTATGAACTAAAATCTGTTGCTTTTCACTATGTGAAAGATAAACTTGTGCCAAAAGAAACAATGGCGATAACAATGATTAATCCAAAAGAACTGAAAGCCCATTCGTTTTTTGAGAGTCACTGCTGGGCAAAACTAAAAGCTATTGTGTTTTGCGCCGTGGCGTGGCACGGCAAAAATGCACAGAAAGCAGAACTACTTGAGGTAGTGAGTTTGGATTTTTTGGAAACGGATGATCTTATTATGGAGATTAAGGCCGATTATGATTTCATTCGCAATAAACTTATTGCACAAGGATTTGACAGTTTGACAGGGGCGGATGGGAAATGGATACAGGCTAGAACTAAAGGTTCAAAGAATTCAGACACTAGAGCATTTTATGCTAGGCCACAATTGGTTACAAAAGTTTTTGAGATAGCGAGTTAGATATAAAGTTATCTGTAGCCAGGCATCGCCGCCTGAAGCACTTCTGTGTAGTGTTTATTGCCGTCAATATAATCTCTTAATGTAAATAAAAGATCGCGAAACATATACGCGCCGGGGTTGATTTTTTCATTCTTACAAAAAAGCTCAATAACCGTAGCAACATAATCTAGTGAAAGCGTGTATGGCTGTTCTATCTGGGCGTAACGGGTGGTAATCTCCTCGACAGTCTCAAGCTGGTAACTATTTCGCTCTTGAACTGATGAAAAAGGGTTCGTGCGTGCATAATAGTCTATATAATATTGGACAATTTCTCTCACCTCGTTTCTAAATTGAGGAATTTTCAGCAATAAATCTACAACCCAGAAAGTATGAGTTGGCGGTCTTAGTTTCTTATTATTACCAGGGATAAGAATTTTTATAACAAAATCAAGATCCGGTCTCATCCCACGATTTCCTTGAAACAACCCTATTAGGGTACCGTCTTGCGTTTTAAGAGTTTTGAAGGCAACAACACGCGGTCTCATCTGCGTGAGATTTACACCGTCGTAGTAGTTTGAATTGTAGACGAGCGAGGATTGAGGCATATTATTTCAAAAAGTAATCAATCGGTTTTTTATAAATCCGGGTAAACTATTTGAGCGCGACAATATCAATCTATCTCAAAATGTTCGAGCAAAGTGTATAATTACAGCATTTAAAGACCTAATTGCCCGGAGAGGGGCTCGAACCCTCAACCCCTTGCGGGGAACAGATTTTAAGTCTGTCGCGTATACCAATTCCGCCATCCGGGCCTATTATATTTGTAGTTTTACACTCCGCGCTAATTCATGGCAGTTATTTAAGAATTGTTTTTAAAGTATTTTTTAGCTCATTTCTTCCAGCTCCGCTTTTCCACTAAATTTCTCGTTTTTCAGCATCTCTCTTCGTTTGAAATTCTTCTTTAAATAAGAGCTTAAAAGGGACTCTGTATTTTGTAGACTTTGATTTTCCTGAATTATGTTCATTCAACCTTCTTTCAAGATTATTTGTATAACCAATGTATGTTCGTCCATCTTTTAAGCTTTGTAGAATATAGACAGTATACATTTTTGCAAACAAAGAATCGAGCTTAGCGCACTGAAGTCTTATCATGCGGGCCGCCCTCACGGGCGAGCCTCGCTCACCAGCGATAAGATTTAATGAAGCGGGCCGCCCTCACGGGCGAGCCTCGCTCACCAGCGATAAGATTTAATGAAGCGGGCCGCCCTCACGGGCGAGCCTCGCTTATCTACTTTGAGCGGGCCGCCCTCACGGGCGAGCCTCGCTCACCAGCGATAAGATTTAATGAAGCGGGCCGCCCTCACGGGCGAGCCTCGCTTATCTACTCGTTAAAGAGCAGATAAGCGGGTGAAGGGGGTCGAACCCTCGTATCTTGCTTGGAAGGCAAGCGCACTAGCCGTTGTGCTACACCCGCATAAATTATGGCAGGCGGGGAAGGGAGCCGTTTAACCACTAAACTATACCCGCAGATGACAGTATCTTATATGTTTTTAATCTTTTCGTGAACCCCGCACCATATTGCATCTTAGGCAAGCGAGTGCTTTATATTTTATCATCATTTCGTAGATTTTGTGCCATGTTGTCATCTGATGGTGCTGGGTAAGCCCCTCTTGATTTCTCGCGTAGTATTTCTATAATCGGCGGCAAAATGGAAATAAATATTATAACCAAAACAATGGGAATAAGATAACGATCAATGTTGGGGATTGTTTGACCAAGAATATATCCAGCCAATGGCACGCCCGCCGCCCATAAAACGCCGCCAATGACGTTGTAAGTAATAAAAGTTCTATAGCGCATTTGCCCAACGCCGGCCAAAATTGGCGCGAACGTTCTGATTATCGGCACAAAACGCGCTAGAATTATAGTTTTAACGCCATATTTTTCATAAAACTTCTTCGTGCGTTCAATGTGTTTTTTGTGAAACAGTAAAGAATCCTCGCGGGAAAAAATTTTTGGCCCAAGACGCGCGCCAAAAGCGTAACCCACGCTGTCACCAGCAATAGCAGCCACAGTTGATCCTAGAATCAGCAATGCAATATTTAAATATCCTTCCGAGGCCAATAGTCCGGCCGTAAAAAGCAAGCTGTCACCGGGCAAAAAAAATCCGACAAAAAGTCCGGACTCGGCAAAAATAATGGCAAAAACTCCAAGATGGCCGATGGCCGTGATGAGAGAGGGGAGATCAAAGTTGAAAGACATAAGCTGTAAGCCTTAAGCCATAAAGCCGTAGAGTCATGTACTTGATTGAAATTTCTAAATACTAATATCTATCCCTAAGGTCAAAACTCAAAATGCAAAATTCAAAACTTTTGGCTTTTGACTTGGACTTATGACCTTTGACTTTTGAATTATGACTTTATTAGGTAGAGCGATGCCGGCGGTGCACTTCAGCTTTTCTAACGCGTCTTTCGTCCGAGCCGAAGTGATGGGCGATTTCGTGCCAGATTGTATCTTTAACGAGCTGGCGAATCCCCGCTGGAGTTCTGCCAAATTTTTCTATCGTATTTTGAAAAATGGTAATTCTGTCGGGAGGAACCATGCTATAGTGCGGTCCGCGGTGCGTTTGCGGCACGCCCTGATAGAGTCCCAGCAGAACTTCATTTTTACGGATGCCTATTTCTTGGCCATGTTCCGGCCGGGCATTATCTTCAACAAGAATAACTACATTATCCATAAGCTTATGGAATTTTTCAGGAATTTCATCCAGTGCTTCTTCAGTAAGTTTTTCAAATTCTTCTCTCGTCATGCCACCCCCGTTAGAAGACCTCCCCAGACAAAATGTTTTTAACATTTTGACTGATATGATAAATGTTGGAATAGATAATCATAGAATCGTTGGCGATTAAGAAGACAGAGTTAAGCCATTAAAACGGTCTTCTAACGGGGTTACCATACGAGCGACAATATAAAAAACAGTAGACTCATCAGAATAATCGCCGGTCCGGAAGCCGTGTTCCAGTAATAGGATCCCATCAAGCCAAAGAACACACTAAGAACACTCACTGCTATAGTTAGTGTTAGTAACTGCTGAACATTTTTCGCCGCCTGCTTGGCCGCGGCCGCGGGGACAATCAGAAGGGCGGTGACCAAAAGGATGCCCACAGTTTTTATACTGACGGCGGTGACTATGGCAAGTAGGACCAGATAAGCGTATTCCCACGCCTTTACGCGGACACCGTTTACTTGAGCAAGGTCGCGGTTGAAAGTAATTTGCAAGAGCGGCCGCCAGGCAAAATACATTATTATTAAAGTAAAGATAACTAGCGCCGCGGCCATAATAACATCTTGTCTCGTGATTGCTAGAATATCGCCAAATAAATATTGAAACAAATCCGCACGGTAGCCTCTTAAGAGGCCAATCAAGAATATGCCCAGGGCGGCCGCGCCGGAGAAAAATATTCCAATTGTCGTATCAAGCGACAAAGTTGTGCGCTGCTCCAGATAGCCAACGCCAATCGCCACCATAACAGAGAATACAATCGCCGCCAAAATTGGATCCACTTTGAACAAAAAACCAAGAGCAATGCCGGTGAAAGCAAAGTGTCCAACAGCATCGCCAAAAAACGACATTTTTTTCAAGACCACAAATACACCGATAAAACTCGCGGCAATGGCGAGCAGCGCGCCAGTGATGAGCGCTCTTAAAAAGAATGGTTGAGAGAGAGGATAAAGCACTAAATCAAGCATATGATTTTAGTCGTGTATAATTTGATGCGGGCGTTCCGGGTGGTGGTAAACAGCGCCATGACCATAGAGTTGTCCGAGAGTATCGGCGGTTAAGACTTCTTGTGGGATGCCATGACAAACCAGTGCGTGGTTAACGCACAGCACCTGCGTGGCGTAACGATAAACAACACTCAAATCGTGAGAAACTAAAATGACAGTCAGCCCTTTTTCGGATTTTAGCTCGTTTAAGATTTCATAAAATACTGTTTCACCCTCAACATCCACACCGGCCGCCGGTTCATCTAAGATTAAGAGTTCTGGTTTGTTCTCTAAGGCCAGAGCCATCATCACTCTTTGGAATTCACCGCCCGAGAGATCGCCCAAACGTCGCCCCAGAAGATTTTTGGCTCCCACGCGATCAAGACATTCTTGATAGTTAGTGTCTTGTCCCTTTGACCGTTCACCGCTAAAAAGACTAAGTAAGTCTCGCACTGTTAGTGGTATGGATCTATCAAAATCAAGGTTTTGTGGCACATAACCGATGCGTCCTTGAGGAGAGCCGGGTGGCCCGCCAAGGACAGAGGCGGAACCGGTATAAGGAATAAGGCCGAGAAGTGCCTTGATGAGCGTTGTTTTGCCCGATCCATTGGGACCAATGAGACAAACAATTTCTTCTGCTTCTATATCAAATGATATGTCTCGCAGGATGTGATGATCTTGCAAAGTGACGTTTAAATTGCGAGCGCTAACAATAGGCATGTTATTACCGCAGTTCGTTTTTGAGAATTTCTAAATTGCGCCGCATAATGGCTAAGTAGCTATCATCCTCACCGCCAGTTTCAATAGGATCAAGGTTCAAAATTTTCAAGCCCAGATCAGCAGCCAGCGTCTCTACGATTCTAGGAGAAATTTGCGGTTCCGAAAAAATAACTTTTATTTTTTGGTCTTTGATTATTCTAGTTAAAGCGGCGATTTCTCGCGCCGACGGTTCTTTGTCCGGGGCCGCAACTATGGTGGCTACTTCGGCAAGTCCATAGCGCTTGGCTAAATAGCGAAAGGCGCTGTGATATGAGATAAATTTTTTTTGACCGGTGTTTTTGATCGTCATCTCGTAGTCATTATCCAGTTGATTAAGAAGCGCCATATATCGTCCGGCATTTTGTTCATAAATATTTTTATTTTCCGGATTGACGGCGATTAAAGCGTCACGAATGCGCTCAACTTGAATGATAGCATTTTGAGGGTCTAACCAAATGTGCACATCAGGCGCGCCGTTACTGTATAAAATTTCTGCGTTGGCGCTGGTATTAATAATAACCGCCCGGGAGTTGCTCGCCGCGATTAACCTGTCAATATAGGCATCAAGGCCTAATCCATTTTTTATTATCACATTTGTTTCGGCCAGAGTGGCGGTGATTTCTGGAGTTGGCGTAAAGTCGTGCGGCTTTACGTTGAGCGGCAGCAAATTTTTAACCATGACATTGGGGGCGTTGTCCGTAACCATGCGGGTAAAATCATAGAGAGGGTAAGTTGTGGCCACAACCACAAGCGCTCCCGTTTGTTTTTTTTGCTGATTGAGCATTGCTGATTTATTTCGTTTCAGTGCGCCGATAGTTATAGTGAAGATTATTAAGGCAAAAAAAACTAAAACAATAATTACACGTCGGGTATTCATATTGAATAATAGCTTTGTATATATTGGAGTGAAACTAACAGTCAGTATATCTAGCGGCTAGTTCAACGTCAATTGCCTCGTTAGAAGTCCGACTTAATGTGATTATCAATCTTTTGGCGATGAAGCAATCTCCTAACCGATTTAATCCTCTATAACCGCAGAGGCTAAAATTCTTGCAAGAATTTTAGCCTCCCAGGACTTCCAACGGGGTTGATTTATCGCGTAATTATTGGTAAACTCGCCACAGAATTGTTATTGCAGGGTAGCTCTCCGCCAGATGGTGGAGGTAGAGCAGCGGATACACCCCGCACTTTTTTGAGCCAGGGTAGCTCCCCAACGACTGCGGCATTGCCGAGTGTTGTGGTAAATAGTTTCCGCCAGAGGCGGATCCGCCGGGGGCGGAGGTTACCCGTCCG